>Ga0078972_1000079_pt1 | contig 367604 bp, 392 predicted proteins | sample YelNatPaOPGAMG01_FD_67568 | JGI IMG/M metagenome (GOLD analysis project Ga0078972, IMG submission 67568) | Hot spring thermophilic microbial communities from Obsidian Pool, Yellowstone National Park, USA - OP-RAMG-01 (SPADES assembly) (version 2) | ecosystem: Environmental > Aquatic > Thermal... | reverse complement strand
CAGCTCCAGAGGGGTGCGTGCCGTCCACCCCGATGCCCGATGAACCTGCCCTAGAGGTAGCAGTGCTACCAGTGAAGGGGTGGGCGAGGAGAAAGTCCCTAGATGCAACGAATAAACATGAACTAATAAGGATGAGCATCTAGGGACAAACGGTGGTCCTACTTCTCTATCCGGCCCAGCCCGTCCTAGCCGGTGTGTGCTTATTTCCCTGCGGGTTCACGGCTTGACGTCGTCTATTCTTAGGAAGGGAGCTGATAGGGCTAGCCTCAGCACTGCTACCGCTAGGAAGTACTGCCTGAGTGGTTCGTAGCTCCCGCTACTTGCTGCTACGTCCATGAGTACCCCTCCGAGCATTGAGCCTACGGCTGCTGCTATGCCCTGGCTGAAGTTTAGGAGTGCTGTGTATGATGCGTACATACCTTTCTTAGCTGTGTTGAGTACGTAGAGTGGTACGACTACGTTGCCGACTGCATTGAAGGGGCCTGACAGGATGCTTGATAGGTAGATCTGCCAAGGGTCCCTAGCCAGTCCGTAGAATAGTGGGGGTATGACGAAGCCCACCCTGCTGGCCACTATGAGCCACTTAAGGCTGAGCCTGTTCAGGTACCTCATCAGCAGGTACTGGGAGACCATTGTTGATGCCGTGCTGACAGCGTTCATGATTGCTAGGTCGGACACGCTCATCCTGTAGATGTACTTCTGGGCTACTGGGAACCAGGGCCAGGCTATGGACATGACCACTATGTAGGCTGCGTAGGCTGTGTAGAGCTTCATGAAAGACCTATCGCCAGCAACCTCCCTCACGGACCTCAGGGGGTTCGGGGGCCTCCCAGACCTACCGGCCGCCACGTACCCATCCACGTAGAGCAGCCTCACCCAGATAGATGAGGCCGCTAAGCTGACGAAGCCGGAGAGCAGAAAGAGGACCCTCAGAGTACCTATGTCCGGGTTTATGAGTGCTGCTGTAGCTACGAACGTCGCTAGAGCCACAAGCTGGGACGCCACGTTAGCAGCACTCAGCAGCCTACCCCTAGCAGAGGCAGTGAAGACCGCCCCAACGAAGGCAGTGAAAGCCAGACCGGAGAGCCCGACCACCACAGCCCTAAGCGTGACAAGCCCGACCAGAACCTCGGGCACTGCAGTCAGGGAGATAGCTAGCCAGAGCACTGAGGCAGCTACAGAGGTAGCTAAGAGGACAGCTACGTACCTACCCCACCAATCTATGAGAGGACCCAGAAGAACCTGAGCAGCAGTTGGAAGAGAGTTAGTGGAGAACTGGAGAACACCCTGAAGAACCCCCGAGGTGGATAGAGAAGCTAGGTAGTAACCAATATAAGGGGCTGAGAAGTTATCCGCAAGAGAGGCCAGAGCCTGCCTAACCACAACCCCCCTAAACACCCTACCCCTATCCGCACCACCCGAACCCCCAGACACAGCACATACAGCAACATAGCAATAAGAGGAAAAAGTAAAAAGCTGTTGAGGACTGACATCCGATTTTATATACCCAGAAAAACATATGCATATCGGAGGAAAAACATGTCCCTACGCAGAGGCATTGAGCCGATAATAGCTACAGTAATACTAGTAGCAGTAGCACTAATAATAGCAGTAGCAGTAGTAGGCTACCTAATGGGCCTATTCGGAGGACTAACAGGAGGCAACCCACAAATAACCATAACAAACATAGCACTGAAAAAGACGAATAAACAACAGCTGGAAATGTACATCAGCAACACTGGAGCCGGCAGCGATAGGCTACTGAAGGTTGAGGTAATAGCGAACGGAGCTCTCGTAGCGTCTACCGTTCCTAGCGGCGCAGCTGTTGTAACAACCATAAGTGGCAACTTCAAGGGCTGGGTAACTATAGATCTCTACACCGGTACTGATTATGGTAGTCTGGCTCCGGGAGATACTGTCATCGTGAAGCTCTATTTCGAGAAGTCCGGGACCCAGACAATCAACGCCGTCGTATCAGCGCAAGCATCTTAGTGAGTGAGGCAGTGACCAGCCTAAAGCTCGACCTCGTTTTTGCTTTAGTTCTCTCATCTCTTGCTTTCTTCCCTGTGCTGCAGGTGGCCCGCGGCTTAGGTGGGGGTTATAGTGATGAGGCCTACTACATAGCGTCAGGCTCGCAGTACGTTAGGTGCCTGCCTCCCATCTACTCCAACCCTGAGCACCCACCTCTAGCTAAATACATCATAGGCCTCTCATCCTTGGCCGACCCGCGTATAGCTCCTGCCATAGCCGGCTTCGTGTCTGTGTTGGTAGCTTCCCTCACCGTGCTTAAGATTAGGGGAGATATGTTGGTGGCTGTCCTAACGTCTCTAGTCCTCGCGTCGGAGGTTGCCTTCGTTAAGACCTTCGGCTATGCCCTCCTGGACTCTGTGGCTGTGGTGTTCGCGTCTGCGGCTACCTACCTCTCGCTACGCGGTGGGGGCCGTGTGCTCTCCGGTGCTTTATGGGGTGCCGCACTCGCCTCCAAGCTCTCCACGGCCTACCCGTTTGCCGGGGTAATCGTTCTGAGGCTCTCCGAGCGCGGGTTCCGCGATGTGCTGGTGGAGGTTTCGTCTGCTGCTGCGGTCTACGCGGCTTCGTTCGTAGGTGACCTGGCCTGCCCGGGTGGTGGGTTGGGTGTGTTCCTCCAGCACCTGCTGCTCGTCCCGAGCTACATGCTGTCTACGCACAGCTTAACCATATACAAGGCAGTCCACGGGCTCCTCATAGCCCTCCTAAAGGTGGATATGTGGAGGTCTGCTAACCCAGTCACCATAACGCTGACGCCAGGCACTAACGCCAGCATCCAGCTACCGGCAAGCCCATCAGGCATTGAGGTCGAGGTGTACCCGTGGCTCTCAGGCTTCCTCCTACCGACCTCAGTAGCACTCATAACCTACGCCGCACTCAGGTTCAGGTCCCTCAGCAGAGAGGGCCGGGCTGTGGCACTACTCACAGCAATCTCATACATCAACGTCCTCCACGGGCCGATCTTCTGGTACCTAACCCTACCCACATACTACCTAGCCATCCTAGCAGGGACATTACTGAGCAGAAAGACCCTGACAGCACTAGCAGTAGCAAACGTAGTCAGCCTAGGAATAGTCTATCTCTCAGCTGACTTCCTCCCCGCCCTTTAGGGCTGGGGTTCCCTTTAGGGGGTTCATAGGTTCCCCGCATGTGTTCGGGGTTACATCTGTTATCTGCGGGGCAGTCGGGGTGGTCAGAGATCCCACATCTTAGATAGGGCTACCCTCTCGATGTTCATTACTGCTACGGTGTCCCTATCGGCTTCGAAGCCGCACCTAGGGCACCTCACCCTCCTGTAGCCGCTCTCAACTAACCTAGATCCGCATTTTGGGCACGTCGATGAGGTACCCTCAGCATAAGCAAGCGAAGGCGTTTCCGAGCACCAAGCAGGGCTTTTTTAGTTTTATTTGGGTGGTGTGTTGGTGTCTGTCTTGAGGCTAGCTACCTACAGGTTCGGGGGTGTCAGGAGGGTTGGTGCCGGTGTTGGTGGTAGGTTGGTTGATTTGGGTAGTGCGTACAGGGTCCTCTTCGGGGAGGAGCCTCCGGGGGTTCTCATAGATCTGAAGGCTTTAGTCGGGGCTGGGTGGAGGGGTTTAAGGCTTGCTGAGCTGGTTGTGGGTGAGGTTGTGAGGGAGATTGAAGGAGGGTCCGAGCTCTCGGGGGTGTTGCTGAGGGAGGCTGTTCACAGCCCGGATGAGGTGGTGTTCGAGCCGCCCATAGCTAACCCCGGTAAGGTTCTGTGCATGGCTGTCAACTACTGGTCCCACGCTAGGGAGACCGGGACCGAGCCTCCGGAGCAGCCGTATCTCTTCGTTAAGCTCCCCAGCACCCTAGTAGGTCACAGGACCACTGTGGTCATACCTAGGGGTGCTCAGAGGGCTGATCACGAGGTGGAGCTAGCTGTCGTCGTAGGTAGGAGGGGTAAGTACATCAGTAGGGGGGAGGCCATGGAGTACGTATTCGGCTACACAGTGTTCAACGACGTCACCATCAGGGAGAGGCAATCCCCCCTACCTAAGTCTCCGAGGCTGGGCCTGAGGTGGCTCCCAGGAAAGAACTTCGACACATCAGCGCCTGTAGGGCCGTACATAGTGACTAAGGACGAGGTACCGGACCCCCACAACCTCAGGATAGGGATGAGAGTGAGCGGGGAGGTTAGGCAGGACGGGACAACAGCTGACATGGTGTTTAAGATCCCCGAGATACTTGAGGCAGCATCAGACGGCCTCACACTGGAGCCAGGAGACCTAATCGCTACAGGAACACCCTCCGGGGTAGGGCTCGGCACCGGTAAGTACCTAAAGCACGGTGACGTAATGGAGGCTTGGATAGAGAAGGTCGGCACACTCATAAACCCAGTAACCTTCGAGGAACACACAACCTAGCCGAAAACGTGCTTAGCTGACACGGTATATCATTAAGTTAGCTTATGGCCGCAATCCCATATCCTTCACTGCTTAATGGCTATTAAAGCATTATTGGAGCCTTTCGCGACTGTTTCGAGTTTCATAGAGGTTTATAAGGGTTGTTGGTGCTTCCTCTATTGGGAAGCCGCCTCGGGATGCGGGTATGCTGTGGAGACCCGAGAGAGGCGGGATTGGGTGGAGCCGGGATGCGGGGGTTCCCCCACAGCTATGACCCGGAGAGGACGGTGATGGGGGAGCTGCGGGTCGGGGTCACCCCGAGCGGGTGGAGCCCGGTGATGCGGGTCCCGATGAAAGGGATCCAGAGGGCTGTGAAGCCAAGGGAAGAGGGCTTGATACCAAACAACATCAAGCCCTATGAAACCCGAACCCCATCAAACACCCAGCAGCACTAAAACCACATAAAGCTATGTGAGGCTCGGAGAGCTCGATGAGGCTATATAAGCACTCATTACAGAACTCTCTTAGAGCTTCCTCCCGAAGGTTGTTAAGTTCTCCCACACAGTTCCGTTAGTAAATAGTAGGGTTCTATTGGCATCGCTGAAAACGTAGTGCTTATTTTATGGTGCCCCTATTTGGGGGGAGGCATTGAGCGTCGAGGGCCTGGTGAGGGTCATCGGTAAGAGGCTTGTTTCTGAGCTGCCTTCCCTTTATTTTCTGTTGGATGCTGTCTGTGTTAGGGAGTTTGGTAGGGGTTTCCTGGAGGTTCTCCTCAGTAATCCTAGGGGTGTGTACGGCGTCCTGGAGAGGCTCTACGGTGAGGTGGCTGCGGGGATGCTGTTCCGCACGTACATCCTCGAACCAGCCCTCCAAGAACTCAGCGAGGCCGAGAGGGAGAAGGTAACTTATTACCTAGAGCACGGCAGGTACTTGGAGGCCTTCGAGGTCTTGACTAGGTTAGTTGGGGGTGGGGGAGGTGGGGCAAGGTAGCCGCGGGGTCGGGTTCTCTACCGGGGTAGAGGGCTTGGACAGGCTCTTGGGCCGCATAGAGCTACCGTACCTCCTCGTCATAGCCGGCCACCCAGGTGCCGGTAAGACCACCCTCGCAACCACTATGTGCTATAGGAGAGCCATGGATGGGGGTAGCTGCCTCTACATCTCCTTCCACGAAGATAGGGAGAAGCTGTTCAGGTACATGTCCAGGCTCGGGATGGACCTAGCTGGAGCTGAGTCAACGGGGCGGTTCAGGTACGTGAAGCTACCGCTGTCAACTAATGTCGATAAGATCGTGGGTGAGGTGATATCGGCCCTGATAGCTGAGGGGAAGTACGATGTGGTCGTAGTTGACTCGATTAATGCCCTGCTGAGCGGGGTTAGGGACAGCGCTGAGAAGCGTGCCTGGCTAACCAACTACTTCTACAGCGTTCCCACAGCCATGAGGAACCTCCTAGTCCTAATAGCTGAGCTACCGTTCGGGGCTGAGGGGCTGGAGATCGGGGGCCTAGACTTCGTTGCTGATGCCGTAGTGATACTTAAGCACAGGCTGAAGGAAGGCTTCCTGCTCAGGGTTCTGGAGGTTAGGAAGGCTAGGGGGGCTCAGGTGACTATAGCCGAGGTACCGTTCTCCATTACGGAGGGTAGGGGGATCGAGGTCTGGACACCACCGGTCCTAGAGTATATAAGCGAGGAGATGGGTGAGGTCGAGCTGGTCTGTGAAGCCTTCAGAAGGGCTTGGGGGCACCTACATAGGGGGCAGGTAGTCAATGTAGTCTACCCAGCAGACTCGGACTACGCAGACTTCCTCCTGTGCCTCCTCGGCCTAGCGGTAGTGAACGACATGAAGGTCTTCATGGTCAGCTACAAGTACCCACCGAAGAACGTTGCGGAACTACTGGTGAGTAGGTTAACCAGCTTGGGTGTAAGCAGCGAGAAAGCTGAGAAGATTATCTCCGAGAGATTTAAGGTCAGGAGCATCAATCCGTTCACCTACAGCGTATCTCAGCTGGTAGTCAGGGAGTTACAGCTAGTTGAGTCAGAGAAGCCCGACGTAGTCGTCTTCCACGGCGTGGAGATCCCCAGAGCCGCCGTTCCCGTAGGGAAACACGTCGAGGAGCTGTACAACCAGATGAACTACTTCAAGCGGAGGGGATACCTAGTGGTGCGTATAGGAGCATACACGGAACCCCTAACGTACCGGCTGGAGTCGAGGATAGCTGACGCAGTAATAAGGTTCAGATACTCGGGAGTTGGGGAAGATGGGACCGTGAAATTCAGGGCGTTCCTGTGGAGGAGAAACACCAAGCCCAGGATCCTGAGTAGCGAAGAACTAGAGCAGTGCACTGCTGAAATACGGGAACTAATAAGGAAGTATGCAGAGTCCTACAAGACCTGACACAGCCCTTTCGCGACTGTTTCGAGTTTCATAAAGGTTTATAAGGGTTGTCGGTGCCTCCCCTGCTGGGGGACGACTCGGGATGCGGGTGTAGACCCAAGAGAGGCGGGATTGGGTGGAGCCAGGATGCGGGGGTTTCCCCACAGCTATGACCCGAAGAGAACGATGAAGGGGGAGCTGTGGGTAGGGGTCACCCTGAGCGGGTGGAGCCCGATGATGCGGGTCCCGATGAAAGGGATCCCGAGGGCTGTGAAGCCAAGGGAAGAGGGCTCAATACCAAACAACATCAAGCCCTATGAAACCCGAACCCCGGCTTATAGATCAGCAGGTCGTATTTTATTGGGGGATCAATTGAGATGGAGGATTATTTTATGATGTTTCTCTTCATCTCCACCTTAAAAGGCGGGGCTTTCAGTTGTAAGGTGAGGTGAACTACGATTCGCTGAGACGGCTTCAGTTATAAGCTTTCAGATGGTTTCTGCTGTTGGTGTGATGAGAGTTTCGCGCGTGCTAGTGGTGGCAGGATCCCGCATTGCTGATTCACTACCCTGCTGGGTGTGCCGGCTTGCGTGAGGAGGCTATCAGGCTGCTCAGGCAGCTCCTCGAGAGGTACGACGAGTTCTTCGACTCTCGGGGGTACCTGAACTCGGAAGGTGTGAAGGTCCTGGAGAGGGTCGCTAGGATTGTGATCCAGGAGGAGAAATGGTTGAGGGGCTACGTAGCTAGAGCTAGGAGGAGGCGCTCGTACGAGGATGTTGCTAGGCTCCTAGAGGCTCTGACTTCCTCCCCTCCCTAATGGGAGGGGCTTAGCTTGCTGTTACCTGCCTTGAGGGCGTCCTCGACGAATGGGTTGGCTCTGAGTTCCCTGCGTAGTGTCGTCTGCGGGCCGTGCCCTGGGTATACCACTACGTCTAGGGGTACCCTCTCATATATCTTTCTGATGCTGCGTGCGAGCTCCTCCTCGGAACCTCCAGGTAGGTCTACCCTACCCACAGTGCCGGCGAATATCGTGTCACCTGAGAGTAGGGCCCCTGCCTCAGGGATGTAGATAGCTATCGAGCCGGGACTATGACCCGGGGTGTGGAGCACCCGCAGTTCGAGGCTGCCGAACCTCAGCTCTGTGTCCCCATCTAACAACACATCGAAATTTGGGACCTCCATCTCCTCCCCTAAGTACCTAGAGTACCATCCGGCACTAACACCTACGACCTCTAAGTCGTCTCTGTGGATGTAGGACGGCACCCCCAGACCCCTCAGGCTGGGTAAGCCGGCGACGTGGTCGAAGTGTCCATGCGTAGCTAGAACCGCCCTGAGCTCTAGGCTGAGCCTCCTAACCCATTCCAGACCTTCTGAGGGGTCCCCACCCGGATCTACTAGGATGCTGTCACGGCTTCCCTCATCGTACACTATGTACATGTTGGTATCTAGAATACCGACCGTGAACTTAAGTATGTAGACTCTGCTACTGGCCGGCACCTGCGGGGCACCGCCGGCTGGGATGCTAGACCCTGTAGGACGCGTCGACGGCGGCAGCAAGCATTGCCAGGATCCTCATGACTTTATAGACCTCTACCGGGTTCTGTGCTACGTACTTTATTACGTACGCCCCTTCCCTAACCGCACCAGGTATGTCCTCAGCGGCGTCAGCGTACTCCGACCTCCTCATGTGGAACTCAGCAGTTATTGGTGAGCCTACCTTGAGCGGCCTCGCTTGCCCCTCCCTAAGCCTCCTCACTGCCTCAGCCACCCCCTCGCTAAGCTCCTTGAGGACTACCCCGATAGGCTTCATGATTGCTGAGAACCTTGAGGCAGACTCCTTGAACGTCACGTAGACAGCCCACGGAGCCTTCTCCGCAACGTCCTCCCCGAGCTTCTCATCACCGGCTACCAGAACCACTGGAACCCCGTAGTGACCGGCTACGAGGCTGTTGATGTAGAACTCGCTCGCCCTCACCCCGTTGAGCCTGACCTCGTAGAAGGCCATCCCGCTATAGGTGTGGTCAGCCAAGCTCCTCGGCGTCGCCGCCGCGCTGTGGTAGCCTATGAACATAGCCGCGTCGAACCCCCTCTCTATGCCGTAGACCATGCTCGTAGGCCTCAGAGACCCCCTGACCAAGAAGACATTGTCCGGGACCTCGAGGTACGGCATGTTACCCATGAAGCCGTGGCTATCGGCCACCCACACCTCTGTGTAGCCCTGCCTCCTCAGCTCATCAGCAACGGCCCTAACCACCCTAGCCATCACGTCCCTGAGCTCGGAAAACATCTTACCCTCAGGTACTAGCTGAGCCGGGTGGAACACACCAGGAAGGCCTTCCGCATCAACCGACACATATATCCTACCCATACAACACACCAACCCTAGCGACTAACCTAAGCTTAAATTCGCCAAACCTTACAACCGAAAGCCTCGCCATTCATGGCGGGGAGAGGGTCAGCCAAAAATACTATGAGGAAATAAGTAGTGGGCTGTTTCGTAGCTGATGTTTAGGAGTAGGTTTATGAGCTCTGTTTTCGTTATTGGTGTGGATGAGGGGCTATGCCCCGATAAATCGGCGTGGCAGCTCCAGAGGGGTGCGTGCCGTCCACCCCGATGCCCAGTGAACCTACTCCAGAGGTAGCTGTTCTACCTATGAGGGAGCGGGCGAGGAGGAAGCCCCTAGATGCGATGAACAGATATGAACCATTAAAACGAGCATCTAGGAGCATCTAGGGACAAGCGGAACCACTAGGGACAAACAGCTTGGAATCAGCCGCCGCGCACTAGCCGCAACACTCTGACCTCGCCTAGGTCGCATGTAGTTGCTTCGTGCTCGACCTGCTTACCGTCTGCGGTAGTAATGAGGAGTTCGTCGACGGAGATGGGCTCGCCTTTAGACCTGAGCAGCTCCTCTATGAGGGAGTATATGCTGACACACCTATCTACGTCTAGGCATAGGGTCCGGCCGAAGGAGTGTGCTAGGTTCCCGTAGAACTGCAGGCAGAACACTAGCCGGCACCGAGCTCTCTCCGGATCTCCCTGACCGCGTCCGCGAGGTCGTAGAGGCCCAGCTTCTTGAGGGTGTCCTCAGTTGGGATCCCGTTCTCGTCCCAGCCGAGCTGCTTGTAGTACTCTTCAAGGTTCTTTCTGACCTCGTCCCTAGGTACGAAGCTACCGGCGTATGGACCTGACGGTAGCGGCTCGTAGAACCTGGGTGGGTTGTCGTCGTGTTTCCTCGGGTCCCACCTGACGTCGGGTCCTCCCAGGAGCAGCATGACCCTCTGGAGGGTGAGTATCCTAGGCCCTACTACACCGTAGAGCTCCTCCTTGGTTAGCGCCCAACCCGTAACGGCGTTCGTGAACCTTATCATCATGTCCTCGTCGGTGGAGGTGAACGAACACACAACCGCGCTGTCTAGGAATGCCGACCACGACTCAGACTCCTCACTGTTTGCTGGTAAGCCCGCAACCGACGTGTGGTCGCCTCCCTGAACAGAGGCTGCGTACGCTATCGGCTGCGGGTAGTCCTTCCTACTTCTAATGCCGTGGGCCCCTATCCCAACGCCCTTGACCTGGACAGCGTACTTAAGTACCTCACCTGGGTCCACCCCCTTCATCCTAGCTATCTCTACAGCTGCCCTGTAGGTACCCTCAGCTAGAACCCTACCTACGCCCCTCCTGTATGCTATATCCTCCATGAGCCTCCTGAGGCCCTCGAAGTCGCCCCACCTCAGATCGTAGCCTACATCCTCCCTAGTTAGCACACCACGCTCAAATAGCTCCACCGCGAGACCCATGACGTTACCGGTCTGAATACCGCACAGACCTAGGTCATCTGCCATAGCTGAGAGGGCTATGGCCTTATCCACTTCGAAGACCCCTAGATTGGTCCCTAGGTAGGCACCCATCTCATAGTCCGGGCCGTCGGATAGGTAGGTGACTCCCCCGATCCCGACCTTACTGACCTTCATGCAGGCTAGCGGGCAGCTCCAGTCCGCCCACGGGTTCTTGGCCCAGTACCTCCACTCTATTAACACATGGTTGAACTCCTCCTTATTGTGCCACTCCTCCTGCCAGTTCCTGACCGGCTCGGAGCTCGTGTCGTGGCCGACCCTCCATATAGCCGAGGTAGTCCCCCACCTCCTGAAGGTCACCCTACTAGCCACCCTATCGATGACTTCGTACCTGAGCTTAACGAACTCGTCCTTGTTAGCTACCGGTGGGAGCGGGCCGCTCCCCTCTACAACCACCGCCTTAAGCTTCTTAGACCCCATAACCGCGCCGTACCCTCCGTACCCAGCTGCGTGGAACCACCTAGCCATGACGGCCGCTGTCCTAACTAGGTTCTCACCGGCCGGGCCTATGTAGATGGATGGGGCGTCTCTGCCGAGCTCATTCCGCAGTGCTTTAATGAGGTCCACACCTCTCATACCCCACAGCCTGCTAGCGTCCCTCACCTCGACGTCCCCGTCCCTCACGTAGATGTAGACCGGGTCTCTGGACGCTCCCCTAATGACCAGCCCGTCATAGCCGCACGCCTTTATTGCGTAGGCTACGTGGCTACTGACTACAGAGCCGACAACACCCCCGCTCTGAGGGCTCTTGCCGGAGATAGACAGCTTTATCCCGGGGTAGTACCCTGTGAGCGGGCCTGTAAGCACCGTCAATATGTTTTCGGGCCCCAGCGGGTCGACTTCCCTCCATCTCCTACCGAGCTCCCTCCACAGTATGTGAGCTGCCAGCCCCCTACCACCTATGAACATGCGGTAGGTTACTGGGCTGACCTTCATCTCCGCTACCTTACCGCTACTTAGGTCTACGTCTAGGAGCCTACCCCACATACCGAACGTCTGGACCATGCCCATCACCCGAATACCCTACTACACACCTCCATAACAACAACCTCCGGGGGCTTAGCGTAGTGCTTTATGGCTGTCCCCTGAGGCTTCCTTATAACCCTCAACGCGTTGTAGCCGGCCCTAGTACACTCCTTCACGCAGGCAGGGTCCCCACCGCATAGGTCACATATGAGGACATACTGCTTACCCTTAACCACCTTAGGCACCCTACCGGGGCATGCCTGAACGCAGCTAGAGCACAGAGTGCAGAGGGATGTGTCCACGAGGACAGCCCCAGTGTTCTGATCTACCTTCAGGGCCTTCGTAGGGCATGCCGACACACACGGGTAGTCCGGGCACTGAACGCAGTAGTGTGGTACTGGGCAACCAGGGTAGTCCTCATATACGGTTATCCTCGAGGCGGCTGGCCAGATGACCCCCTCATGCTTGAGGCTGCAGGCAATCTCACACAGCCTGCAGCCGGTGCAGAGACTGTAGTCTACAAGTACCCAGATCTGACCTTGTGTAGAGGCCAAGTCTATACCCACAAGTTTTCGGGGGCGGGCTTTTATTTGTCTAAGGTTCTATCCAGCCGGGCTCCCGCTCGAGCTAGGTAATACCGGCAGGAGCTTTAGGTTGCTTAGAGCTCTTGGTGGGCCGCTAATATAGCCGGTAGATCGCTTGTTATTATTGACGTGCGCTGCGCTATGGGCTCGGTTATTGACGCTCTATCGAGGTATGGTGGGAGGGCCTACTACGTCCTGAAGGCTGCTATAGAGGTGACAGAGGAGAATAGGAGGCTGGGGCTTTCGAGGCTGGGCGACTTCGACTATAGGTCTCTAGTAGCTAAGTTGAGGTCTTGGGGCATAGACTATAACCCATCTAACCTCCTCAAGGAGCTTGAGAAGGACTACGGCATCATCAGAACCGTCTACAGGTCCTCTAACCAGAGGTGGTGGGTATTCAACGACATGACATCAGTGCGGCTGGCCCTAGCTGAGGGGAAGGAGGATGCGGGTGACCCGGAGGAGGAGCTGCTGACCATCCAGATAGCTGCTATCGACGTAGATAGGATGATCTCAGACCTCAGCAGCTTTCTAGGTAAGGAGAGGCCCGGACCTGCCGACGAGAGGAGGATTAAGGAGATAGTTTTCACTGAGCTACCCCAGGCAGTGGAGGTCTACAACAGGGCCTCCAGGTACGGGGAGAAGTACGCTGAGTTCTTGAGTAAGGTCAGGAGAGCCCTTGACCTAGCTAGGAAGGCTGTGCTGCTCATGAGGGGGAAGCTCCCACCAGCCCAGCTAGGTACCGCGGTGGCCGCTGAGGAAACCCCCGTAATCTCCGAACTACGGCAGAGGTAGAACTCATGGTTGTTTGAGCCCTGCACCTCCTCGGGCAGAACATTAATCGCAGTGGAGCCACTTTTTAGTGCTTCCATAACCGCACTACTGGTGGGCTAGCTTACCTTACAGGGTGCTCGTTGTCGGTCTCGGGTCTGTCGGATCCCTCCTAGTGTATGCACTGAATCGAGCTGGGATTGTGCCGGTTGTGGTCGGGAGGTCTACCCCGAAGAGTTTAAGGTTGAGGGTCCGGGACTCCAGATCGGTCGGGCTTTCCTGTAAGGTGGTTAGCTGGTCCGAGGTCTCAGGAGGCTGGGACTTCGTACTAGTAGCAACTAAGGCATACGACGCCCTAGAGGTTGCTGAGAAGTTAGCGGGCATGGAGTTCGGGCTCGCTGTGTTCGTGCAGAACGGCCTCGGTGTTCTAGAGCATGCTGAGGGTGTTTTGGGGCGTGGTAGGGTGGCGCAGCTAGTCCTCAACCACGGCGTCTACTACAGCGATGAGCTGGGTGAGTTCGTCTGGGTCGGTGGGGGTAGGAGCTACCTAGGTATGAGGGGCCCCCCAGCTCGGGAGCTCTACGAGCTGGCTAACTCCCTGGGTATGCTGGACGTCACCGTAGTCGATGATGTGGAGCCCTACAGGTGGCTGAAGCTAGCTGTCAACGCCTCCATAAACCCTATAACCGCTGTGTTGAGGGTCCCTAACGGCTACCTAGTTAGGGTCCCAGAGCTCACCTCCCTAGTCAGGAGGGTTGCCAGTGAGGTCGCTGAGGTAGCTAGGAGGGCCGGGATCTCACTACCGGCCGACCCCGGTGAGGAGGCCCTTGAAGTAGCTAGGAGAACTGCCGGGAACATATCGTCCATGCTGGCAGACCTGAGGAGCTGTAGAAGAACTGAGGTGGACTTCATAAACGGGGCCGTCGTCGAGCTCGGTAGGAGGCTCGGGGTCAGCACCCCGTACAACGAAGCCCTATATATCTTAGTAAAGAGTTCGGAGTTGGTGTGTAGCGGGGGTGTCTAAGGACAGGATTACCCCGTACCACTTCATAAAGGCTAAGAGGGAGGGCCGCAGGATAGTCATGGTTACTGCCTACGAATACACACACGCTAAGCTAGCGGATGACGCGGGGGTCGACGGTGTGCTAGTCGGCGACTCGCTCGGTATGGTCATATTGGGCTACAGGTCGACACTGCCGGTCACTTTCGAGGACGTCGCACACCACCTCAGGGCAGTCCTAGCGGCGAACCCGAGAGCACTCGTAGTGGCTGACATGCCTTTCCTCACCTACGAAGTGAGCCGTGAGGAGGCCGTCAGGAACGCAGGTAGGTACATAAAGATGGGTGCGGACGCCGTTAAGATTGAGGGAGGTGTCGAGGTAGTGGATAAGGTGGAGGCTATGGTGAAGGCTGGGATACCGGTTATGGGTCATGTAGGGCTGAACCCCCAGAGATTCCTCGTGCTTGGGATGAGGGTTAGGGGTAAGACAGCTGAGGACGGCTCGAAGCTTTACGAGGACGCTAAGGCCCTCGAGGAGGCCGGGGCCTTCTCGCTGGTGATTGAGTTCACTACCTCCGAAGTAGCTGCGGAGGTCACGAAGGCCTTGAGAATACCGACGATATGCATCGGGGCAGGCCCAGCATGCGACGGCCAGATCCTAGTCTTCCACGACTTGGTTGGGCTGAACGTCAGCCCACCCCCGTTCGTCAGGAAGTACGCTGAGGGGTACCAGCTATTCCTCGACGCGTTGAGGAGGTACGCTGAGGACGTTAGGTCCGGGGCCTTCCCGGAGGAGAAGCACTACTTCAGAATGGCCCCCGAGGAGCACAGCAAGTTCCTGGAGTTACTCAGTAAGAAAGGGACTAGGGCTAGAGGTCCTTAAGCCACGGGTATAGGTCGACCCACCTATGGATCCAGGGCCTGTAAGTCCTTATGTAGGGCTCACCACTTGTGAGCTTCTTTATTAGCTCAGCATCCCTCCTGTACTTGATGGCCTCTAGGGAGCCCTCACCCATCTTAGCCCTCCACTCATCCAGGGACAGCATGTACTTCTTCTGGACGTAGTCCCTGTAAACATCGCTCATAACGTTGAAGGTGCAGAACGGTATTATCCTACCGTCCGGCATTAGGTAGTGGACGTTGCACCTCATAACCCTCTGCACGTCGTAGTTGTAGAGGTCCATGAAGTGCATCATACCTAGGAACAGCATCCTGTAGTGCCACTCTCCAAGTGCCTCGTAGGACCTCTTGATGAATATGTTAGCCAACATCTTGGGTAGGGCGCCCCGAATCTCCCTCGGGACATCCCCCCACCTTATGAACTTAGACACTAGGCTTGTCACTAGCTTCAGCCCGACGACAGGCTTCAGCTTACCTGCCCTAAGTTCCTCGGACTTCTCCGCTAGGTATTCGAGGAACCCGTAGACGTCTATGAACCTAGTTATAGGTACGAACTCAACCTCAGCCCTCTCCCTGTCCACAACCCTCGTGTAGACGTATGTGGCTACACCGCACTGGGGGTGGTTAGCCATCTCAAACTTGAACTCCCCGGCTAGGACCTCAGCGAACTCCGATATCGGTACTGAGGCTGGGACAGGGAACCAGTCGTCCCTCCTTATCTGACCACCTGTCTGCTCCTCAATCAGCTTCACAGCATCGGATATGGTGACCCTGAGCTTCTCCCTCTCGGCCCTCCTTATCATGCCTGTGAGGGAGACTGGCTGGAAGTTTACGGCACGGACTATGTCCTGGTTCAGGGCGGCGAACCTCACTATGTCCCCGAGCTCCTCGGTGTTGGATCCCTTTATGACTGTCGGTACGAGTACCACACTACTCATCCCACCGGCTCTGAACGCCTCGAATATGTAGGGTACCTCCCAATGGTTCTTGGGGTTAGCCTTCGGGGTGACCCCGTCGAAGCTCATGTAGACCGTGTTGACGCCCCGGGTCCTCAGGTCCCTCGCGTAAGCTGCTGCCGCTTCAGGCCCTTTCTCCACGTAGATCTTGGCGAAGGCTATTGCGTGGGTGTTCAGCTGTATGTGCCTCACACCCATGCTCTTAAGTAGGCTCACGATCTCCGGGAGATCCTCCCGCACAGTAGGCTCCCCACCCGTTATCTGAATGACCGGGGTGACCTTCTGCTTAAGTAGTTGCTCAACCATGAACTTTATCTGCTCTAGGCTGGGCTCGTAGACAAAGCCGCTCTTCTCAGCGTAGAAAAAGCAGTACCAGCAACTCAGGTCACACCTATTGGTAGCCACTAGGTTGGCTATAGCCGTGTGGTTCATGTGGATCGGACACAGCCCGCAGCTGTAAGGGCAGGGAGCCCTCAGCTCCGTGTAGACGTACCTCGGCCCCCTACCCTCAACAAAGAACCTCTCCAACCGCCTAGAGAACTCAGCATCACCTTGATAGACATCCTCTATCTCACCATGCTCCGGACACACCTTCCTAATGAACCACTTCCCATCCCTCTCAACCACGACAGCTGGGAGCAGGGCACCGCAGTAGGGGCAAACAGAGTTCGTATACCTTACGAGCTTCTCACCCTCCCTAACCCTCGGTAGGGGGCCGCCGACCCTGATCACCTTACCAGCTATCTTGATGGTGCCCTCAGCAGCTGAGAACTCAGACGGCTTCACAAGCCCCATAGAGCCTCACTGACAGTAAATAGCGGACACTAAATATAAGTCTAAACCTGAGCTAGTAGGTTATTTCCACCAGTAGAGCCGGGGCAACCGTCTTACAGGACCTGCTGAGCCAGCACCAGATAGTGGGGAATACATAACTGACTTCCTCCCCGCCCTAAAGGGCGAGGATTCCCTTTAGGGGGCTGACAGTGAAAAACTTATATACTACAGTAACTAACTATACTAGGTGAGTCAAGAAATGTTTGCGGAGGATGTACCTGGAGGACACCACGAAGAAAGGGAAATACCAGAGGGTCACGAAGGATGTGGTTACAGACAGCACCACTATCGCCACCATCACGAACACATGTGGCACCTACCCATGAGAGGAGCTCTGCACCTGCTTATACTTAAACTACTAGAGGAGAGACCTCTCTACGGTGCTGAGATAAAAGAGCTACTTAAGAGCAGGCTAGACCTAGATATTCCGAGCTCCGCTGTCTACGCTATCCTGGGGATACTGGAGGAGAAGGGTATGGTAGTATCATCCTGGGAAACCACTGAGAAGGGTGCTGCGAGAAAGGTCTACAAGATAACTGAGGAAGGGGACAGCTACTTGAAGGAGAAGGTAGAGAACCTAAAGAGGACTAAGAAGGTATTCGACTTCCTGTTATCTTAGAGCTATTCAGATCTTTAGGGTTAAGGTAGCTCAACACTTTTTCACTATCTTCAGGCCGTAGATGTACTTCCTAGGTGCGTACTCAAGCACTCTCCTAGTCTCAACTAGCCTCATATAGCCCTCCAAGTTCCTGATGGGAGGCTCTTCACCCCCTAACGCATATATGTGGGCATACCCACCACATGTGAGGGCGGCTACAGCCTTCTCTAGATATTCCAGCGACCTATGTGGGAGGTCCACAATGACCCTAGTGAAGCGGTCTGAGGAGATCTCCTCGAGGAAGTCGTCTACCCTAGAAACAACGACCACTACCTTCCCCAATAGTTTATTCATGGCTATCGACTTAGCTAGGTAAATAGCTGCCCAGGGGTTGGAATCAACAGCAAAGCACGTTGCCCGCCTCTTAGAGGCTATGTGGAGGGAGTAGGGCCCGACACCCGAGAAGAGATCCAGCACCCTCTCACCGTCACCGACTTCCTCCGACACCCTCCAATGCTCGTATGATAGTGTCGGGTTGAAGTAGACCCTCCCAACATCAACCACTATCTTAACACCGTACTCAACGTGGACCGTCTCCCCGACGTCCTCACCCCACAGCCTGATCAACCTCCTAACCCTGAACTCCCCTTCCGTCGCGCTAGATGAGTAAACAGCTCTAACACCTTTACTAATCCTCGCAATAGCCTCCCCTATAACCCTACCGTAGATCAGTAGATCCTCCGGAAGGTGGACGATCGCCACATCCCCAACCAGCTGGTAGGACTTCGGCAACCTCCTCAGAGCTTCCTCAGGTATCACCCCCCTCAGTAGGTCTACGTAGCGGAGCCCCCTTGAACCAACCTCGAACTCGTCGACGCACTCGGTGGCGGATATCCCGAGCTCCCCCAGAGCATCCACAGCCTTCCTGGATAGACCCCCTATGACGGGTAACCTAACAACTCCCCTACACCTATAGCTCTTAGCCTTCGAGTTAGGTAGTAGGAGGCCGAGTGAGCGTAGAGCCGATATAGCCCTCTCAGCGTGCTGAGTCTCCACCTCAACGCATTGCGCTACAACCGACCCGCTACCCAACTACTGTACCTACTACAGAACACATCCACCAACACTTAAAGCACTACCTGCCGCACAGTAAGATAAAACAGCACAACAAACACTAAATAGCGGTGAACTGGTGAGGAGCCTAGGGGTAGTGCCAAAGCTTGACAGTAGGGACGCTCTAGCACTCAGCTCTAAGGTACTAGAGTACGCTGAGGAGAGGGGGCTGAGGGCCTACCTAGACGCACGGGCTAGTGAGTACATAGATTGGGGCCGGACGTTCAGCCTCGGATCAGACCCTGTCGACGTAGTGGCTGTAATCGGGGGTGACGGAACCATACTTAGGACATTGCATACCCTGAAAGACAGGGAGGTACCGATGATTACGATTAGACACGGTAAGAGGGGTTTCCTAGCTGATGTCCCGCCATACGATTACGCAGTAGCTATCGACAGGCTCATTGAGGGTAGGTACTCGCTGCACGAGTACATGAGGCTCTCAGTACTCACTGAGGCATCTACGAGACTACCCTACGCCCTCAACGACGCTGCGGTAGTTACATCGCCGAAGTTTAGGGGGAAGGTCAGCAGGCTGAGGGTTATAAGGGAGGACAGCGCCGGCAACGTGGAGAAGGTTGTTGGCGTTGTAGGGGATGGCGTCATAGTCTCTACCCCAGTCGGGTCGACGGCATATAGCCTAGCCGCTGGAGGACCCGTCGTCGACCCTCTCATGAAGCTCTTCATAGTAACACCTCTAGCGCCCATATCACTCTGCTCGAGGCCGGTCGTCCTCCCGGAGGACTCCAAGGTTGTCGTAGAGGTGGAGAAAGGATCTCACGAGGTCGAGCTCTTCATAGATGGGGTAGCCTCCGCGAGGCTGGAGCCAGGCGAGTCGCTGAGCGTAGTGAAGGCACCTAAGCCGGCTAGGATTATAAGGTTCTTCACAGAGGAGTACTTCTCAAGGGTGTTTGAGAGGTGCCTATAGACTGCTTGAAAGGTAATGTAGTGCTCGATGCTGCCGGCCTCTTCGCGGGCGTCGAGCTGGGTCACGGGGTCTTCTACGTGACTGAGGGAGTTCTGAGAGAGGTGCTAGACCGGGAGAGCAGGATGAAGCTCGAGCTTGCGCGAACTTCCGGTAAGATAATCGTAGTTACCCCACCGAGAGAGCATGTAGTTATGGTCATCTCCAAGTCGAGGGAGTTGGGGGTCCTGGAGGAGCTCTCCGAGGCGGACATCGAGATACTGGCGCTAGCCAGCTATGTGAGGTCGGTCTGCGGGAGCTCCATAATATACACAGACGACAAGCTCGTCCAAGACGTAGCTACCTCGTTAGGCATTAAGGTCCAGGGCGTGAAGTACTTGGAGAGGTCGAGACCTAGAAGGTATATTTACAGGTGCAGGGTCTGCGGCTTCACTTCACGGAACCCCGGGGACTGCCCGAGGTGCGGTACCCCACTAGAGCTCGAAGCATCTAGATGATGAACTCCCCTGGAACCGCGATGCCAGCTCTGGTCAGCCTCTGAGCGCACCTACTACAGAACTTCGGGAGCTTCCTATCCACGTCGAGTATGCTGTTACTGAAGCTCATTACGCAGAGGCTGTTCCTGCAGTGTTCCAGCCCTAGGACATGTCCAAGCTCGTGGAGAACCTCCTTAACCACCCTCCCAACATAGTTCGCACGATCCGTCCACAGCCTAAGCCTCCGAAGGAAGACGGAGGCCGCCCTAAGCTCAGGGATAGCGAGCCCGAAGACGAAATTAAGGCCCGGAACGTAGCCATCGGCATCAGCTAGGAGTAACCCGATAGAGCCTGCGCTCCTGCGGTAGGCAACTAACCTAACCACGGAGTCAGCTAGGTACTGACCACGGGATTCATCTAGGACTTCGTCCGGCAGGCTGAGTAGCCCAGCATACCGTACATCAGCGCTCAGAGCCCTAGAGACATGCGATAAGACAGCCTTGAGGACTTCCTCCTCCACGTAGTTGAATGTGTAGACCTCTACTAGTATGTTAACCATCCCAGATTAGGTGTGGTGCTGGCGATTAATAGCTTCTCCCGGCTGTAGGGGTTCAGTTCCCGTATAAGTTCCTATAAGTTGATGCGGTCATTACCTCATCTCTATTCCCCCGCATCCCGCTCGGGCCCTCATCGGGCTTGGGGGCGTTCAGGGCAACCCCTAGGACCCCACATCTTGAGTACTTAGACATGTGCTTCCTGTAGAGGTTTACTGCTGCAATTACGTCTCTATCACCTACGAAGCCGCATCTCCTACACCTAAGCACTCTATACCCATTTTCAACTAGCTTACCACCACACCTAGGGCACTTCGAAGAAGTACCCCTAGGATCTACCTTAACGACCTCCAGGTTCCTCTCCATAGCCTCGTACTCAACGCAGAACTGCACCCTACGGTAGAACCACAGCCCCAGCCTCTTATTAAATCTTTTATTCTTCTTACCGTTCTCCCTCAGCTTCTCCAGATCCTCGAGGACTACTGCTGAACGATATCTTAACGCTAGCTCAGCTACTAAATCCCCCACTTTATGGGCGTAGTCCCATGAGATGTTCCTAATCCTCTCACCGTGTCTCTCAACAGCCCTCCTAACGCCTCTGATGAACCTCCACGACCTCGGGTACCTCCCCTAGATCCTCTCAATCCATATTCTCTGGGTCAGTACCTTCCTGTGAGGAGTCTTAAACCTCTTCAACCTGAGTAGCCTACCACTAGGAGTGAACACCGCTAGCGTTACGTTATCGAAGTTTAGGTCGATTGCCATCACAGTCCTAGGCTTCACTGTTTTAACAGCTCTCCTAAAGTATATCGAGACCCAGAAGCTCCTACCATCGTACTTAACCACTAGCTCGTAGTTACTCCAACTCTGAAACTTCTCAAACCTCTTTCTCGATGTTACTAGCTTTAGCCTAACCTCGTAGTTGCTGTGCAGCTTCAGCGTCAGGGTCATGCTGTCTAAATCCAGTTTGTAGTCGCACCTATCTACCCTAGCACTCAGCCTCCTGAGGACAGGCTTCCTACCGCCGTTACCCCTAGCAGAATCCACTAAGCTCTTAGCGTAGAGGTATACCTCCTTAGCGTGGTGTGCCCTAAAACCCATAGAAACTAGGTCACTGTAGAACAGCCTGTGAAGTCTCTTCTTGGAGAGACCTTCATCGAAACCCCAGATTCTATCTACGACCGATTGGACAGCATCGCGGTAGAGCCTCAGGAACTCAAGGAGCTTATCACAGCTGCCCTCAGGGAGAGCCCTCACCCTAAGGGCCTCAACCAATGCGGGCTCTCCACCCCTCACAGGGTAGCTCACCGCTTTGTGAATGCGTTTTCAAAGCTTATAAGCTTTTCTAACACTATTAATTATAAGTGATAACGTGGCTAGGTTCATATACGCCAAGTGCTCCGTAATAAAGTTCAGGGGCGGGACGGTAGTCCTGTACCCACTAGCAAAGTACCAGCCCGAGGTAAAGCCGCTGTACAGCAAGAAAGTACACGCAGTAATAACAGCAGAGGAATAGCATCAAACCACATAAACCTATATGAAACTAGAAACAGCTGCGAAAGGCATTATGGCAGTCAGAAGAAGCTTAAAATACTGGGCCTCATATCTTTTTTGGCGTCCAGCAATGGACTTAGAGTCTGTGGTTACATCGGTGCTCACAGTGCTCATTCCCATCTACGTCACTTCCTTCCTCATCTACGTAGTTAGGGTAGTGAAGGGCCCTACACTACCGGATAGAGTGCTGGCTGTCGACTCCCTAGGGTATGACCTCGCGGCTTTCATGGTCGTCCTCTCCGTGCTCCTCAAGTCCCCACTGATGGTTGTGTGCGGTCTTGCCCTCGCGCTGTGGATATATGCGCTCGACATATACGTAGCTAAGTTCCTCGAGGCTAAGGAGATGGGTGGCTAGCCATGATAGACCTCGCACTCGTTATCGTGGGGCTCGCACTAATAGCTGTAGGGGTCTTCTACGACTTCGTCGGCGCGATAGGGCTCCTAAGGCTCCCGAACTTCTTCACAAGACTCCACGCAGCGACTGCCGGCGCTATCGGGGGCGCAGTAGTACCTATGATCGGGGCAGCACTAGTAGCACTCGGCGCGGACTATCTAGGGCCGCCGAGGTTCTTCCTAGCTGGAGCAGCTTTCGCCAGCAGCTTACTACTCATGGTACTGTCCCAAGCGGGGTCACACGCCATCGCTAGGGCAGCGTACCTCTCCGGTGAGGCAAGTGTCGAGCCAGCTCTATACGACGCCCTAAAGAAGAGGGAGGGTGAGGTGTAGTGGAGATCCTGCCACTCCTCATAGCTGCAGTTGCGGCAGTACTCTCGGTGATATCTACATACCTAGCCGTCCGGGCTAATGACATGTTGAACGCTGTTATATTCTCTGCCTTGCAGAGCACAGCATATGCCATCATGTTCTACGTCTTCATGGCCCCTGACATAGTGCTCGTCTATGTACCTGTCTCCGTTGGGATACTGCCAGCAGTCACTATACTACTAATAAAGAAAACTGAGAGGTATGAGGGATGAAAGTCCAGGAAGTCGTTATAGCTGTTTCGGTAGCAGCTATGGCTCTACTGCTGGCATACGCTGTTGAGATTGGCGGACTTGGCCCGATAGCGCCGCATAGGATTAGGGACCTAGCAGTTGCGTATCTCATCAACACGTACAACCCGTGGAACATTACTTTAAGCTCCTTATCCCTAGAAGCGGTCACAGCCATAGTCTGGGACTATAGAGGTATCGACACGTTCTTCGAGACGTCCGTCCTCTTCGTGGCAATAGTTGGCGTAACATCGCTACTGAGGGGATTCAGTGAGAAAACCGGGTTAGGTGGTGCAGGTCTCTCAGAGATAGTTAAGACCTCGACAAGGATTCTAGCGCCGCTGATCCTCGTGGCCGGTATAGCTATAGCACTGCACGGGCACCTAACGCCCGGTGGGGGCTTCCAAGGAGGCTCCTTCATAGCTGTCCTATTCATACTGCTCTCAGTGGCTTTCTCACTAGACTACGCAGTAAAGCTCGGAGTGTCTAGCAGGAAGCTCCTGGCTCTGAGGTCGAGCGGGCTCATCGGCATCCTAGCGACGTCCTTAGCTCTCCTAGTAGCCGGCCTGCTACTTGGGGTTAATTCCTACATTTTCCAGAATATGGCTAGGGAGGGGGCACCACTCTCCATGCCCTCCTGGCTCCTAGATAGGCCGACCGGGGGCACCCTGCTATGGTTCAACACCTTCGAGGCGCTAGCCGTTGCTGCCGGGATCTCTCTTGCGTTCCTCGTCCTCTCCCTGAGGGAAGAAGAGATGAAGGAGGCTCTGGGCCAGGGTGAGTGGTATGAGTGACCCTATCTCACCAGTGTTCACAGTGATATTTATCTGCCTAACAATCAACATAGGTATGTCCCTTTACGGGATCTTCGTTAGACCTTCCCTAGTGAAGAAGTTCATAGCCCTAACTATCTTCTCCGATACACTAAACTGCTTCGCTGTTGCGATAGGGTTTAGGAGGGTATTAGACACATACCCATCCGTCGCTGTTCTAGCTACACTACCTGAGTCACCGGAGCAGCTGTCTCAGCTAGCCTCAGCCGCAGTAGATCCCCTACCCCAGGCACTAGTGCTCACTGCGGTGGTCATAGGCCTCGCTGTCTACATGTTCCTAACAGGCCTCATAATCATGTACTACAGGTACTACAGAACTACGCGTGTTGATGTAGTACGAGGTGGTAAATTTGGGTAAGGTGCTCAGCTACATAGCTGTTTACGCTCTAGTTTACGGGTTCTACGTAGTGTTCGCAGGGGCGACGACGGCCTTCAGCCTAGTCCTAGGGGCTATAGGGTCCCTACTGGTGTCAGTGATAGTGAAGCCCATGATAATCTCGCGTGAGTTGGTGCCGGCAGACATCAAGAAGTTAGGGTACCTAATCTACTACTACATCTACTACATGGCGGTTGCGGAGGTTAAGGCCCACTTAGAGATAGCTAGGATAGTCCTCAGCAGGAAGCTCAGGATAGCCCCAGCCATAGTGGAGGTACCGTACCATGTCAGCACTGGCTACGGTATGACGCTCATAGCAGGGTCAATAACGAACACTCCGGGAACCGTGGTGGTACAGGTAGATACAGGAAAGAAGGTGTTCTACATCCACTGGCTCGTGGCAACTACGTTCGAGCCGGAAAAGGCTAGGGAGAGCATATCCGCGGACTTCGAGAAGTTTGCTCAGAGGATCTTCGGGTGAGAGCATGTTGCCAGCTGCCTTACTACCTATGTTCCTGATAGGGGCTGCCTTCATACTACCTGCTGCCTCCCTAGTCATCAAGGACCCTAGGTTCTACAGGGCTTACGCGATAACGGTCTCGGCTATAGCACTACTAATGGCTGCCGAAGTCGCGTTCGAGACATATAGGGGTAGGATACTGACCTACTGGTTCGGAGGTTTCAGACCTCCGTTGGGGGTAGTCTACACAGTGGACTCCCTCGGGGGTGCCCTGGGGCTGCTCTCAATGTTCATTCTAACTATGTCCACCATCTACAGCACATGGATGATCAGATCGCGGGGGGAGTACCTCTACTATACGCTCATACTAGCCTTAGGGGCCGGCTCGATCGGTTGCCTCTACACTGGAGACGCTTTCAACTTCTTCGTGATGTTGGAGGTTCTCTCGATATCATCATATGTCTTGGTCTCCTTCTACAGGGACAACCCTAAGGCTATCGAAGCATCGATCCGTTACGCGATGGTCGGGATAATCGCTACTTCACTCTACCTGCTGGCGTCCTTCATGATCTACGGGTCCTATGGGACGCTTAACATGGCCGATATAGCCCTCAAGTCGAGATTAACCACTGCGGTGGTACCGCTCAGCGGCGGGATCTTCGGTAACATAGCGATCTCAACTGCCGTAGCAATAGCTCTCTCGGCGTGGACCTTCACATTCAAGGCAGCAATATTCCCCAACCACTTCTGGCTCCCGGATGCCAACCCGGAAGCTCCCACACCGGTCTCAGCACTCTTCGTAGCTGTCATCGACTTAATAGGGGCATACGGTGTTTTGAGGTTCCTGTACACCCTCTTCGGCGAGGGGAGCGTCATAGGGGCCCTGAGAAGCGATATTCTCCTAGTACTCCACGCCCTAGGGGCTCTCTCAGCCTTGATCGGTGCCTTGCTGCTGGTGGTACAGACAGATATAAAGAAGTTCATCGCCTACAGTACAATTAGCCAGATGGGCTTCACCTTCATGGCTGCTACTACGGGGACGAGAAGCGGTGTTACAGCAGCTGTTCTCCAGCTGATCTCGAACTCTCTTAGTGAAGCCCTCTTGTTCTATGCTGCTGGCATAGCTATAGTTGCTACGGGTAGAGGTATCGACGGCGTCGGCTATTTAAGGAGGAGTAGGTTAGCGTCAGCTTCGTTCATACTTGGTTTACTAAACCTCTTCGGCATAGTGCCGGTAGTAGTCGGATTCTGGAGTAAGGTATACATAATAACAGCCTTACTGGGCTCTGGGCTCCTAGCTAGCGCTGTAGTCGTCATAGTCTCCACCGGGATCTCGGGAATAGGCTACGTAAGGATGATTAACTACCTATTTAAGGCCCGCCCACAGATTCGTGAGGACGCTAGGTTGGCGAATATAAGGATACCGCTCCTAGTTATTGCGGTTACCACCTTAGCCCTAGTGATCTTAGGTGTCTCGATAGTGGCAGTACCTGAAACCTGGAAACTGCTTGACAGCGTTGGGGGTTCCGTAGTCGACTACATGAGCTACATCAAAGCCGTCCTAGGTTGGTCTGGATGACCTGTTTTTACTGTAAAAGCAGCTTAGTAACAGGTTTAAATAGACTAATACAGTTCTTCTAGTGGAGGAAAATGAAGTTCGCTTTCCTCTGTAAGGAGAGGCCCGGAGCGGCGAAGCAGAGGGTAGCAGTAATAGGTGCCGGACCAGCCGGGCTTTCAGCCGCCGGGTTCCTCGCCTGTAGGGGGTATGAGATAGATGTTTACGATAAGCTCCCCCTACCTGGAGGTATGATGACCTTCGCAATACCTAAGTACAGGATTCCCCTCGATAGCGTGATGGAGGGAGTTGATGAGTTGAAGGGCAAGTTTGGTGTTCGATTCAACCTAGCTACTAAGGTTGTCTGCGGTGAGAGACATGACGAGGGGGACGAGCTCGTGGCTGGCACAGCAGACCTCCTCAAGCTGGTGGAAAGCTATGACGCCGTACTTATTTCAACTGGCACATGGCGCTCTAGGAGGTTGGGGGTACCTGGGGACGACGCTAAGAACGTTATGTCGGCCCTAGAGTTCCTTTTTAACCTGCACATCGAGGATCTAGGGCTCGGGAAGAGCCATGTCGGTAGCTTCAAGAAGGTAGTTGTCGTTGGTGGGGGTTTAAGTGCCGTTGATGCTGCTGAGGAGAGCTTACTTCGGGGCGCGCAAGAGGTGTACCTAGTATACAGAAGAACTATAAAGGAAGCACCAGCCGGTGAGTTCGAGATCAGGAGGTTGGCTAGGTCGGGCATTAACTGGATAGAGCTAGCAGCACCTAAAAGCATAGTCGTCGAGAACGGCTCCGCGAAGGAGGTGGTGTTCCAGAGGATGAAGCTGGGGGAGCCGGATGAGACGGGGAGGCCTAGGCCGGTCCCAATACCTGGGAGCGAGTTCACAGTTGAGGCGGACTTGGTGATAGCGGCAGTAGGTGAGGTACCTACCCCACCGATAGCCTCGGAGTGCGGTGATCTCATAAAGCACGTCGGTAAGGACGGTAGGATCTCAGTAGATAAGGGCTACAGGATCTCAGGGAGGAACATATTCGCAGCTGGTGACGTAGTTACAGGCCCGTCCAAGGTAGGGAACGCTGTGGGCCAGGGACTGCGGGCCGCTAAAGAGATAGACAAGTTCCTAGCCGCCAGAATACTGACAGCGGTTCCGAGGTGATGTCCGTGGATACAGGTTTCACCCTCCTTAGGGTAGTGGACTACTCGAAGTGCATCGGTTGCGAGACCTGCGAGGCCGTCTGCGGATTCGTACACGAGTTAGGGCCGTTCATAAAGCTCTATGATCTCGGGGGAGGAGTTAAGAAGCCGATATCATGTTTCCACTGCAGTAAGGCACCGTGCATCGAGGCGTGCCCCACTGGAGCTATGAGGAAGGACACGCAGGGCGCGGTCTACGTCGAGCCATCTAAGTGCATCGGCTGTATGGCATGCCTCTACGCTTGCCCATTCGGCATACCTGAGTTCAGTGAAGTGACAAGAACATCTATCAAGTGCGACCTCTGCAGAGACCTAAGGAGGGAGGGTCTCACACCGGCCTGCGTAGCTATGTGCCCCACTAGGGCGATCATAGTAGGTCCCCCCAGAGCAATCGGGGACGAAGTTAAGAAGAGGGCCCTAGCGAGGATAGTGTACCTAGGTGAACTCAAGTGAACGACCTAGTGAGGTACTCCATCTACTCGGTATCGACGGCCCTCCTCCTAGCAGGAAACGTAGGAAACATGAGGACCAGCAAAGCCGGTGCTGTCCTCAGAGTGCTGGGCTACCTAACCCTCACAGCCCTACTCTACGACTGGTACCTGGAGATGTTGCCCATGATTCTCCTCATAGTCTCGGTAGCCGTAGCTTCGATGGTTACGTTGTATACCTCTAGGTACTCACTAGGTAAATATGGGGACACAACCCTTCTTCCGCTAGTCGACTTCTTCACTCTGTCAACTGCCTTAGTGTTCACCTCTAAGTACCTCATAGAGCTAGTAGCTCTATGGCTAGTAGCGGAGGTCCTAGGCTTCTTCGTCATAGTGTACGACGCTATGGCGGGCACTAACCAGAGAGCGTGGTCCGCGGGTCTCAGGTTCCTCGTAGTTTCTATGGTCCCAGCAGACCTCTCCCTGCTCGTACTACTAGCTCTTGCCGGTCTAAACAATGCCTTCAGCATCCCACTGAACTACCTGAAGGTCGACCTAGGATCCGGGGTACTGACGATCTTGACCATGATAGGCTTCATGGCTAAGGCCGCTGTAGCACCACTCCACTTCTGGCTTCCGGACGCGCACTCTATAGCTCCAGCGCCCGGCTCAGCCATACTCTCAGGGCTGATGGTGAAGATGGGTATCTACGGTCTAGTGAGGCTCATCACCATGGGGACTCTGAACTCTGGGGCTGCTATAGCTACATGCCTGATTTTCGGGTCGCTCACCGCGATCTACGGAGGTCTCCAGGCACTTGTTCAATCGGACATCAAGAGGATCCTAGCATATAGCACGATATCGCACACAAGTACTATAACGATCCTCCTAGGCCTCTACGCGATGTCGGGATCCGAGACGTTCCTAGGGGCTGCTACAATATACGCGGCAGCTCACGCAATATACAAGGCATCCCTCTTCATGGACTCGGGGGTTGTCGAGCTCCTCACCCACACAAGGACCTTGGAGAGGTTGGGCTATGTGTCAAGGTTCCTCCCAGGGGAGGCATTATCGGCGCTCATAGCAGTGCTGTCGTTAGTTGGGGTACCCCCAACGCTGGGATTCCTGAGCAAGCTGACGCTATTCATGTCCCTAGGTAGCTACATCCCGAGCTCGTGGGTGTACCTAATAATCACCCTCATAGTCGCCTTCGAGGTCGTACTGTCGATAGGTTATAGCACGAGGTACCTACTCGCACACATGGGGAACCCCTCGGTCAGGCATGAAGAGCTCAACCTATCGAGTGCCGGGCTCACCCCCTATGTGCTCACACTATCAGCTTCTTCAGTGGTCCTCGTATTCCCTGTTATCGAGTGGGTAGCACCAGCCCTAGTAGCGGACTTCATGCCGCAACTCCTAATCATGCTGTCTCTCTTCGGAGCACTCTTCGGGGTAGCTGGATGGATTACATACACGATTTTAAGGCGCGGTAGGAAAGATGAGGTGTGGCTCGGAGGGGCTAAACCGTGAGCCACGTTAAGTCTAGTGTGATTAAGAAGATAGAGGAATACGTTAGGAAGGTCGTATTCATTGACAGTTCCCCGCTGTTCGATCAAGTACTAGACCTCAGCGGACCTACCACCCCAGCAAGAAAATCTAGAGTAGAGCGTTTACTGTCCAAGGCTGTGAGCTTCGTAATCAACCTATCACAGTATTTCTCGATAGCAGAGTTCGATGTAAAGAAGTACGGCATTAAGTTGACCGAGTACTTAGAGTCTCTTAGAAGCTCCCTAGAAGCATCCGTAACTATTTCTTCCCTCCTAGCCGGTGTGCTCACCACCATAGTAATGCTTGTAATTGCGGTGTTAGGCGGTGTTTCATAGCGTAGTCGCTGCTCTAGCATCCCTAATACTCGCACCTGTCTATGACGGAGTTGAGAGGAAGGTGAGGGCTGCGATACACTCACGGATAGGTCCACCCATTCTGCAGACTTGGTACGATGTTATCAAGTTATTTAACAAGGAGACCATTGTCCCGTTGGGTGGGACCTGGTCCGCCCTGATAACAGTCCTCGAGCTAGCTGTTCTAGCGTCCTCAACCGCACTACTGATGATTGTTGCTGACGTGGGTCTATCACCTGGGGGCCTCTACTGGGTCATAACGTTCGCGGTCCTCGTCAGTGTTACCTCAACACTCACCATACTTAGATCCGTATCTCAAAACAATGTATACTCTGTAGTGGGCGGCTTCAGAGAATTCTCCCTAGTGCTCTCAGCTGAGCCGTTTCTCATCGTGTCTGTTTTCCTCCTAATGTCAGGGGCTGGGTCCCAAGTATCGAGGAGTGCTGCGGTAGCTACTGCCATCATAGCGTCGTATGTTACCAGCGGTAGGATTCCGTACGACATAGCTGAGGCGGAGCCCGAGCTATCTGCCGGAGTCAACATAGAGCTATCAGGGTCTCTCTTAGGTGTGGCTACACTATCCGCTACACTCAAGAAGTTCGTATCTGCCTCCCTCACATCGCTAGTCATAATATCACTCACCGGGCTAAGCGGGCTGGAATCCCTAGTAGCAGTTGCCTTACTAACCCCAGCCACCTGGATAGCTCAGGCAGTTCTGAGCGTGATGCTTGGAAGAAGTAGGGTCGACCTAGCTGTCAAGTTCCTTTACGCGACCCTCTTCACTCTAAGCGCGTTCATGCTTTTGTCTTACGGGTTGGGACTATGAGCAAGGATTTCAATGAGATAGTAAGGCATATCGTAGATATGGGTGGTGTTGTAGAGGAGTCGAAGGCGTCCGAGGTATATGTTAGGGTACCGAGGGATAGGTTAAAGGATTTCGCTAGATATCTCTATGAGAGCGGTGCCTACCTCAAGACATGCGTGGGAGTTGATGAGAGACAGCTCAACGACTTGTTCGCGGTCTACTATATTTTCGGCCTGGACGAGCTTGGGAAGGATATAGTACTCAGGGCGCTAGCACCTGAGGATGATGCTTGGGTTGAGTCGATAGCCTCGGAGGTCCCCGCAGCTGATTGGTGCGAGCTCGAGTTCAGGGATCTAGTAGGTATCGAGCCGAAGAACAGGCTAGTGAAGAGGTTGGTCCTCCCTGATGACTGGCCGGATGGGGTGTACCCACTCAGGAAGGAGTTCAAGCACGATACGAGGCCTCCGAGAACCTTCAAGGAGGAGATAGCTGAGGAGGTTGGGATCCCCGTAGGCCCCTACCACCCGGCACTACACGAGCCCGAGTACTTTGAGCTCTTCGTTGAGGGGGAGAAAGTCGTTGACGTAGCCTACCGCGGCTTCCACGTCCACAGAGGTATTGAGAAGCTAGCTGAGTCACCGAGGTTCACCTACAAGCAGGTCCCGTTCCTCGCCGAGAGGATATGCGGTATATGCGGCTTCGTGCACTCAACCTGCTACGTGATGGCTGTAGAGAAGGCTGCGGGGATAGAGGTTCCGGAGAGGGCTGAGTTCATAAGATCGATAGTCCTCGAGGTCGAGAGGCTGCACAGCCACCTCCTCTGGCTCGGGGTAGCAGCACACCTACTCGGCTATGACGCAGGCTTCATGCATGCTTGGAGAATAAGGGAGAGGGTGATGGTGCTAGCTGAGCACCTAACCGGGTCCAGGAAGACCTACGGGATAAACCTCATTGGTGGGGTGCGGAAGGATATAGAGGTTGACAAGATCGATAAGACTATGAAGACCGTGGCCAGCATCAAGGAGGAGTTCGGCAAGCTCGTGGAGGCTATGCTCTCAGTACCCCAGATAAAATCTAGGGCCTCCAAGACCGGCGTCCTGAGCAGGAGCGAGGCAAGGGCCTTAAGCGTGGTCGGCCCGGTAGCTAGGGCCTCAGGGCTCTATAGGGACATTAGGAAGGACTACCCGTACTTAGCGTACAGGAGAGTCAGCTTTAAGGTGCCCCTCTACACAGAGGGTGATAACCTAGCTAGATTACTGGTCAGGGTAGACGAGGTGTTTGAGAGTCTCGAGATAATCAAGCAGCTAGTGGACTCCTTACCCGGAGGCGGCATCTCGGTTGAGGAGTACGAGATCCCGGCAGGTAGGAAGGCTGTCGCGGCGATCGAGGCACCTAGAGGTGAGGACGTGCACTTCATAATTACCGGTGTCGGTAGGCCGTACAGGTGGAGGGTTAGGGCACCCACGTACCAGAACATACCAGCACTGAGGGCCATGCTTAGGGGTGCTCCATTGGCGGATGCCCCGCTAACCATAGCAAGCATAGACCCATGCTTCTCCTGCACCGATAGGGTCGTAGTGTACGATGTAGGGTCCGGTAAGAGGTCCAGCATGAGGATCATTGGAGGTGTCCAGGCTGTCGGTAGCTAGGATACTTCAGATAGCGCTAAAGGCTGGGAGGGTTACCCGGAGGTACCCCCGCGAACCTCCGCTGCTGACGCCGGAGTTTAGGGGCGCTATAAGGGTTGACCCAACCAAGTGTTGGGGCTGTGGCGCTTGCGTTAATGTGTGTCCGCCTAATGCCCTAACGCTTACATCTAAAGACAAGACCGCGACACTCGAGTACTTCGTCGGTAGGTGCATATTCTGCGGGATGTGCGCTGAGGTTTGCCCAGCCAACGCCATCACGATCACCAAGGAGTTCGAGCTGTCCTCAACCTCCATAGAGGACCTCAAGTCGAGGGTTGTGCACCGGCTAGTCAGGTGCTCGTCATGCGGTGAGGTGATAGGGACAGAGGCCGAGCTGAGGGCCGTCATAAAGTCCTCACCTATATCTGAGGAGTACATGGTGCTGTGCTCTAAGTGCAGGAAGCTGAAGTTCGGGAAGGCTGCGATGCTTGGGAGGGGTGGCTCAGGTGACTAACCTAGCTAAGGCCCTGAAGGCTATCAAGAGGAGCGTCTGGGTCTACCATCTGAACAGCGGCTCATGCAACGCGTGTGACATAGAGGTCCTAGATGCGCTGACCCCGTACTTCGATGTGGAGAGGTTCGGTGTGAAGCTTGTGGGCTCACCCAGACATGCGGACGTTATCCTGCTGACAGGTCCCGTAACGAGGGAGTCCCTACCTAAGGTCATCAGAGCCATCAAGGCCATGCCGAGACCTAGACTAATACTAGTGCTAGGTTCCTGCGGAGTTGGCGGGGGAATATGGTGGGACAGTTACTCAACTACTGGAGGATTCAAGAAGCTCGAGGATGTGCTCAGGGATAGTAGTGTTGAAGTTGATAGGGTTGTATACGTTCCGGGCTGCCCGGTGAGGCCCGAGGCTATAATATACGGGCTTCTCCTACTTCTCGGAGTTGTAGAGCAGAAGTCTAAGAGGGTCGAGGTGTATGCCTCCGAAGGTTGAGGCGTATCTCTGCCAAGCTGAAGTACCGGACATATCAACCTACAGACACATATACTCAGCCGTCTCTAAGTGCGTGCCTAAGGGGGTCTACGACCTGGACAAGTTCCCGGAGGACGTGGCGGATAAGCTCCTAAGACGTGGGGAGGTGGTGCTGACTGAGCCTAGGGGCGATGTCCTCGCTGTAATAGGGGTTGAGGAGCTCGGAGACTATCAGTACGTTAGGCTATCCCTGCGTCCTATGTAGGAAGCTCCAGCTAGGCTAACAGAGAGGCAATTAAGTGACCTGCGACAGAGACAGCAACAACGTATGTAAAGCCGTAGTAAGAGGCTACGTAACCCCCGATAAGAGAACCTAGGATACTGCCTAGCTCGGAGAGGACCCAGTAGAGGTACGTACTCTGCCCGGACGACGAGTTTAGGTAGTTGTTGTAGTTGGAGGTGTTGAACGTGTTGAACAAGACTGACATGACCACCATATAGGCTACCCCCATACTCACACCGCCTACGAAGAGCACTGAAGGAAGGACCAAAGCCCTCGCAACGCCGGAGGCTAAAGTAACGAGCCTTCCGCTCCCCACCCTAGCCAGAACCAGCATAGCTACTGCTGACGCTATTGAGGAGATCCCATATATCAGGAACGTCCCCAGCTTCCCAACACTACCAGAAAGGATCAGGGGTAAGACAACGAACAAAGCGTCCGAGCTCGCCACCAATACGAACGCCGCAAGCAGAGGTCTATAACTAGGAACGTCTGTACCCACCTCCCACCTCAGCTCCAATGCCTGGGAAGACGTTAGACTCCCCTCGATCACCTCTGGAAGGACGTCAACAAATTTGAGGTAGCCGTGGAGCTTACCCAGCTGCTTAGATACCTTGAAGAGGGTCCTCTCTAGAGGCATTACTACCGGTGGTAGCACTATCGCGTAGATGGCTGACACCAGAATCGAAAGGGCGAGTATGTGGTAACCGGAGATGTACCCAAGGTAGACCAAGATAAGTAAAGTACCCCTTATAGTGAAGGCTGCTGTGTTCAGGACGTAGTTGTACCTAGACCACGAGTCGCTATCTACATACTCAAGTAGAGTGACAGATGAGGCTGTTCTCCCTAGGGATACTGAGAGAGGGAACAACACCGAGTACGCTAGTAATGCCCTCACAACGCTCTCAGATCCCAGGACTAGAGCTATAGCTAGGCATAACAGAGCAGCTGAGATAGCAGCTCCTGCCTTGTTGTGTCCGTCCTCAACAAGCTTACCGAAAACCACGTTCGAGATCACGAAGACAGCGCTCCAGATAGCGCTAGCTACACCTAGTGTGGTCGGGTCCGCGCCTAGACCGAGAGCTATGTACAGGAACATCCAGGTATCAGCAAAGGACAGCAGCGCTAGGTAAGCTGAGGAGGCCGCGAACCACATCGTAGTTCCAGGCGACATCTGCTACTGACAGTGTTTTAAGCTATTGAGGTCTTCTAGATCCAGCCCTGAAGGCTGTTGCAGAACTGACGATAAGTTTAAATATATGTGAATTCTTGTAAATACTTGGCTCTGTGGAGCAATGTTTAAATACCCCCACTCTCACTATGGTTACGTGGATGACCCGCACTGCGGTGACGTAAAGAGACTCAGATGGGAGCCCCGTGGTGTTGGGCTCGACAGGCACCCATGAAGTGTGGGTGAAGCAAGTGAACCCACACAGAGGCCCAACCCCTCTAACGGAAATACAAGTATCCACAAGTACCATCAAGTACCGTTAGCGGGGAAACGCTATTAAATCAGCCCACTACCTGCACTTGGTGCTATGTTGGCTCCTAGATCAGGCCGCGGGGAGCTTGTAGTGTGTGTTGCTACGTTACTGACCGGACTCACGGCCTTGTTAGTGCTTGCTCTACTAACCGACTCTCTGACGCTGTGGATATTGCTCTCACTATTAGGTGAGGAACTAGTGTACGTAGGGCTAGCTATAGCTGTTACGTACCTTGCTAACCCCCAAGTCGGGTTCCTAGCTCTAGTATCGGTACTGCTCTCAGGGTCCTTAAACATAATGCTCAAGAACTCGCTCAACATCCCGAGACCACCGCCAGAGCTGTGGAGAGTGCCGGCGTCCGGGCCAGGGTTCCCGAGCGGGCATGTCCAGATCTCCACCACCTTCTGGACCTCCATATCCCTCTCACTCAGGAACCGCTACGTGGCGGCACTCTCAGCTCTTACCATAACCTCTATCGCAGTGTCTAGAGTAGCTCTCAGGGTCCACAGCGTAGGTGACGTAGTTGCTGGCGTAGCTTTAGGCCTCTCGATAGCCGCTCTTTCCTACTATGTAAGTAAAGTCTCCGAGCCCAGACACACCGTACTAGCCCTCTCACTCATCTCGAGCAGCATATCCTGCTACTGCCTACTCCTCAGATACGAAGCATCGACCTCAGCAGCCGTCGCTGGGCTAAGCCTTGGAGTAGCTCTTTCATCACAACTCATTGATGGGGTATCTAAGAAGATCTCTAACTTCAGCATCCTGCGGAGGGCCATCTCCCTTCTACTGGTTGGGCTTCCCTCAGCGGTAACGACCATGGCTGAGCCCCCGAACCCGTACCTCGGACTCCCCATCTACATATCCTTGGGAGTGCTCATATCGGTTGCCCCTTTAGCGATCTCACACATCAGACGAAGAGATAAGGGTCTATCCCTAGACCACTGAGCAGTCTACTGCTTGAGGGACGTTAAGCTTTTAGGTTGCTCAGAGCTTAGTAATTTGGTTAGGTTGAGGCCTGTCTACCTAGGCTTCGCGGTAAATGTGCTGCTAGTACTTCTTAAGTACTTAGCTAGCGTGAACTCCTCGTCAGCCTCCGTGAACGCATCCCTACTCCACTCTCTTGCCGACCTCACTTTTTCCGCACTCATAGTAGCTGGTGTCCTAGCTCTCAAGCTAAAGCCCTCGCCGAGGTACCCGTTCGGGTACGGGAGGACAATATACGTGACAGGGTTCGCAGCTGTCCTAGTAGCTGTGCTATACCTCTTCGTCGGGGCCGTAAACGAGGGTCTGAAGAGGTTAGCAGACCCTGAGATCGAGGTCAGCGAGCTTTCTACAGCCCTCGTAGCAGCTTCTCTCGCCATGAACACCATCATACTCCTAGATGCCGTAGTGCTAGCTAAGTCCACAGGCAAGACACACCCAGCGATCCTAGCCACAGTAGCTGAGAACCTGGCTGACGTTATTGGAGATTCAACAGCTCTATTAGCCCTTCTCCTAGGTAGCCCACTAGTAGATGGTTACGGCGCTTTCGTAGTGGCCTCAGTTATAGCTGTCTCATCCGCTAGCCTAGGCTATAAGTATGCCGCGAGCTTAATCGGTATCTCAGCACCGAGGGACGCTGTAGGTAGGGTAATAAAGATAGCCCTTTCAGATCCGAGAGTAATCGACGTAAACGAGGCGAAGTCCCTCATAGTCGAGCCTAACAAGTACGTAATATTTCTGCAACTAGAGGTAGACCCCAACATAAAGGTGAGGGAGTTGGAGGACATCCGCAGGTATATTGAGGAGGCTGTGAGGGCCTCTGTTGACTGCGTTGATAGGGTGGTCATAGAGTTTACTGAACCTAAGGAGCCTAGACAAAGCTTTGTGAAACTACTAAAGGACGTCGTTAAACTACCTAAAAAAGATTAGCCCAACCCTCTGTTTGTCCCTAGATACTCATCCTTATCGGTTCATGCTCACTCATTACATCCGAGGACTCCCACCTCGTCCACAGGGTCCTGGGGCCCCTGCGGGGTCGTGGGCGGCTGTCGAGCCCGACAGCACGGGGCTCCCATCTAGGTTAAACCCACCTAAGCTCGGAGCATGCTCCCACCACCTAGGCAGGCTCTAAGCAGTAAATCAAAACCGGAACCTACGAATTCAACTCCCGAACATCAACCAAGAAACAGCCCTCACTCCTGACTTCCTCCCCGTCCTAAAGGGCGGGGGGTTCCCTTTAGGGGGGTTCATCAGTTCCCCGCATCTATTTGGATATACATCTGTAATGTCCCGATCTCTTATCCGCATTCCCGGGTGGGGCTTGAGGTAGTAAGGTTTAACTACTTTTAACTTCTCCGGTATATCCACACTGGTGATAAGCTAGGTGGCGGAGAAGAAGTATGTCTACACCTTCAGTGAGGGTGACTGGAGAGATAAGAGGCTACTAGGAGGTAAGGGATCTTCTCTAGCCCAAATGACTCAGCTGGGCCTGCCAGTGCCGCCTGGCTTTACTATAACAACTGAGGCTTGCCGCGAGTTCTACGCCCCTAAGAAGGCGGAGATGGAGCTCCTAGTTAAGGAGCTGGAGAAGAACCCCCCACCGGCGATTAGGGACGAGCTCATAAGGAGGGTTTGGGCTATCATAGACTCGCTTGATCTACCGAAGGGCCTCATGGATCAGGTCACAAAATACATGAGGTGGCTCGAGGAGGCTTCTGGGAAGAAGTTTGGTGCTACAGATAGTGTACCGTTGCTAGTGTCCGTCAGGTCTGGGGCAGCCGTCTCAATGCCCGGGATGATGGATACTGTCCTCAACCTAGGTCTTAACGATGAGGTCGTTAAGACGCTAGCCGCGGTATCAGGTAACGAGTGGTTCGCTTACGACGCCTACAGAAGATTCCTTCAGATGTTTGGCAGGATCGTTCTAGGCATAGACGAGAAGCTGTTCGACGAGGCGTTCAGTAAGGCGGATGAGGAGTTCAAGAAGGTCGCTACCGAGAGGTACGCGGATGAACTGAGCGCTATAAAGGAGGTGTACCCTAAGTACTCGCTGAGGCTCGATGCTCAGCCCCCGAGGGATGTAGCTCCGGGACTGTGGAAGGAGTCCCTGAAGTTCATTAAGAGATTAGTCGAGGAGTACAAGGAGATAATAAGGAAGGAGTGGGGAGAGTTCCCGCAGGACCCGATGAAGCAGCTTGAGCTAGCTATAAAGGCTGTCTTCAGGTCCTGGATGAATCCTAGGGCTATCTTCTATAGGATAGCTAATAAGATAACCCCGGATATAGCTGACTGCACAGCAGTCAATGTCGTCACAATGGTCTTCGGAAACATGGGCTGGGACTCAGGTACAGGTGTGTACTTTACTAGGGACGTCGCTACAGGTGAGAACAGACCGTACGGGGAGTTCCTACCGAACGCTCAGGGAGAGGACGTAGTCGCCGGGATCAGGACCCCTCTAAGCCTCGACGAGCTTAAGAGCAGTATGCCGAAGCTCTACGACCAGCTCATAGAGGCTGGGAAGAAGCTGGAGAGAATAAATAGGGACGTGATGGACATAGAGTTCACTATCGAGAGAGGTAAGCTGTACTTCCTGCAGAACAGAGTCGCTAAGATGACCCCCTTAGCTAGGGTCAAGACCGCTGTAGACATGGCTAAGGAGGGGATAATAACCAAAGAAGAAGCCGTGCTTAAGGTACCTCCTGACGCTGTGCTCAAGCTCCTCTACCCTATGATCGACCCTAAGGCTAGGGCTACACCCATAGCGAAGGGTCTCGCAGCATCACCCGGAGCTGTCAGTGGGCAGGTGGTTTTCGACCCTGACACAGCAGTTGAGTGGGCTAAGAAAGGTAAGAAGGTGGTGTTGGTTAGAGTCGAGACCAAGCCCGACGACGTTCACGGCTTCTACGCAGCGGTGGGTATTCTGACTGCCCGAGGAGGTATGACCTCGCATGCGGCTGTAGTTGCTAGGGGCATAGGAAAGCCGGCGGTAGTCGGGGCCGAGTCTATAAAGATAGATTACGAGAAGAGGGTATTCGCGGTTGGAGACGTAGTTGTTAAGGAGGGTGATTGGGTGACGATAGATGGTAACACCGGGAACGTGTACCTAGGGGTAATACAGACAGTGGCTCCTGAGGTTAGAGGGGAGCTGGAGGAGTTGCTAACGTGGGCGGACAGCTTCAGGAAGCTGGGTGTGAGAGCTAACGCCGACGTACCGGACGACGCGATAATCGCTAGGAAGTTCGGTGCGGAGGGTATAGGGCTACTTAGGATCGAGAGGATGTTCAGGAGGCCTGAGAGGCTCGAGCTTCTGAGGAGGGTGATATTGTCGGAGACTAGGGAGGAGCGGGAGAAGCATCTGAAGGAGCTCTCCAAGATGCTGAAGCCGGACTTCAAGGAGATGCTCAAGATCATGGACGGGCTTCCCGTGGTTATAAGGCTGATAGACCCACCTCTCCACGAGTTCCTACCAGCTCCTGAGGAGGTGATCAAGGAGCTCTATGAGACTAAGCTAGCACTGTCTGAGGCTAAGCTGAGGGGCGACCACTCAGAGGTTGCTAAGCTAGAGGAGAAGATCAAGAACCTCGAGTGGCTGTATAAGAGGGTCTCCACGCTCAAGGAGCATAACCCGATGCTCGGTCACAGAGGTGTGAGGGTCGGCATCACCCACCCGGAGATATACTACTACCTTTCTAGGGCGATGATAGAGGCTGCCGCAGAGCTTAAGCTAGAGGGCCACCACCCGATCCTAGAGATAATGATACCGCAGACAGCCCACGTAAACGAGATAAAGTTCGTTAAGCAGAAGGCTATCTTACCCGCCCTAGAAGACGTTAAGAAGGAGTACGGGGTAGATCTAGAAGTCAAGGTAGGAACCATGATCGAGACAGTGAGGGCCTGCCTAACAGCCCGCGAGATAGCTAAGGAGACAGACTTCTTCAGCTTCGGCACTAACGACCTGACCCAGGCTACCTTCAGCTTCAGCAGGGACGATGCTGAGAACAAGTTCCTACCTCAGTACCTAGAGCTTGAGATACTTAAGGACAACCCGTTTGAGACAATAGACACCTCAGGAGTCGGTAAGCTAGTAGAGCTAGCCACCAAGGAAGGTAAGGAAGCCAACCCGAACCTAGAGGTCGGAATCTGCGGCGAGCACGGTGGGGACCCGAAGTCGATAGAGTTCCTACATAAGGCAGGGCTAGACTACGTCAGCGCATCACCCTTCAGAGTAGTGATAGCTAGGTTAGCGGCAGCTCAAGCAGCACTAAAAGAGAGGACGAAGCTAGAGAAACTAGACTAATCCGTTTTTCGCTGCCCATTTAAGTCTTCTTTTTGTTTGGCTGAGTTAATGAACTCTAGCTAACAGGCGACGAGGATGAGGGGGTCATGCCATGTGTTGTTACACGCGTACTACGTTGTTTTAGGGATAGCTTTGCTTTATGGTGATGAATTGCTCAGCACTTACGTGGACCAGGGTGTTGCCGGGCCATTGAGGCTGTTAGCTAATTTAGAGCTCCTAATCTTCGTAGCTGTCTTCATGGATGTTGCGAGGGCTCCCGATTGCGATGTTGCCTGCGGCGGGACCTTACTAGGCTATATCGCGCACATACCGGTCAAACCTTTCCTGAGGACCCACCGAGGGTGGTACCACAGTGTTTGGGCAGCTATCTACATGTCGGGTGTGGCTTCAGCAGTAGTAGCCGCACTCACTGCTACGGTCAACGCCGTGTCTGAGCACGTCGGGTTCGGTCCCGTGCTGTCGTTGGTGAGGCTCGGTACTACAGCTTTCTCAGCGTCGTTTCTGTCATACCTACTTCACCTAGCTGAGGATAGCTTGACCTTGAGAGGGGTCAGATGGCTCGGTACGAGGGTTAGAGGGCCTCTACGCACTGGCGGCACCGATATAGTCGCGGCGTCAATCATCGTGCTCACATCAGCTCTCACTACTTGGGTAGCCTATTATGCCACCAGGTCGTTGAGCCGGGGAGCTCTACTAGGCGCTCTAGTACTGATCGCGATGTTCGCCTCCATGTTCGAGCTGGCCTCCTCCCCGCCCCGAAGAACATAGCTTTCAGCCTGTGAGGATTTGGTGCTCTATATAGCTTCTAGCACGTATATTACTGTGGAGTTGTGGTTTGCCTAGGTTTCCAGTTGACTACTCGGATGTGAAACCTCTGGGTAGGACAGGAGAGACGATCATAGCCGTAGGTCTTGGTACTTGGGGCATAAGGAGTGAGGAGAGCGCTAGGAAGGCTCTAGTCTATGCTATAGAGAGGGGCCTTAACCTAGTGGACACAGCTGAGATGTATGGTCACGGAAAAGCTGAGGAGCTTGTGGGTAAGGTAGCTCGTGATGTTGGGAGAGATAGAGTTTTCATAGTGACTAAACTCTACCCCCACAGGTTCAGGGACCCTGAGACTGCTGTCAGAGCCGCTGAGAGCAGCCTCAGGAGACTGGGCACTAGCTACGTGGATTTACTGCTAATTCACTGGCCCGACGATCTAGCCCCGATAAGGGTTCAAATAAGATCTCTTGAGGCCGTCGCCGAGAGAGGGCTCACTAGGTATGTAGGGCTCAGCAACTTCAACGACCAGCAGCTCGCTGAGGCTGTGAGCTCCACCTCTAAGCACGACATAGTCGTTGATCAAGTTAAGTACAGCGTGATCGATAAGACCGTCGAGCACGGTCTACTCAGAGTATGCCTAAACCATGGGGTGACAGTGATGGCATACAGCCCCCTAGAGAGGGGCGCTGTCCTCAGAGCGAAGCCCGTCAGAGAGGTAGCCTCCAAGTACGGGAAAACACCGGTGCAGGTAGCCCTGAACTTCCTCATATCGCGTCCAAGGGTTGTAGCAATACCTAAGTCCGAGAGTGTGGACCACGTAACTGAGATTGTAGGCAGCCTAGGCTGGAGGCTGAAACCGGAGGATATCGAACTCCTCGAGAAATACGGATACTGACCCGTCTCCCAGAGAGTTCCTCGAGGGTCTCGCCGTAGTCTTTATAGATCCCCGTAGCTAGTGCTAGGTCGGTGGTAAGCAGTGGCAGTAAAGTATGGCATAAGCATAGTCCTTGCACTAGTAGTAGCTCTCTCAGCCGCAATACCCGCAGCGCTCGCGGCCCAGCCGGGGCAGGATCAGACAACTAAAAGCAAGGTGGAGGACCTCATAAACACAGTATCAAGCATACTAGAAAACCTTAGAAAGCTCGGCATCAACGTATCGAAAGCTGAGTCCCTCCTAAACGATGCCCGAAATGCCCTCAGCAGAGGTGACATAGGTAAAGCTAGAGAGCTGGCAGTGCAGGCCCTAGTAGAGGCCGGAAGTAGGGCACGTGAGGTAAGGCCGCCTACACCGGTAGCTGCTGGTGTGGCGATGGAGCTGGGAGCCCTTAAGAGCGTGGTTCAGTCCCTAAGCGACGAGGGATTAAAGCAGAGGCTCCTGGCGAACCTCACGAAGGCGGAGGAAGCCCTATCTAGGGGCTCTGTAAATGAAACCGTTAAGATAGTTAAGGAGGTGCGGGAGGAGCTTCGGAAGCAGCAGGAGAAGGCTAGGGAGGCTGTTGTGGAGAGAGCACGGGTAGAAGTAGAGGCTAGGGTGAGGACGAGGACTCAGGAGGAGTTGGGGAACTTAATCGCGGAGAACTTGAGAAATGCGAGGGGGTTAGCTGATATAGGGAAAGCCCTCAGCGCTTTGAGGGTTACTGAGAGGATTAGGGAGAAGTTCAACGCAACTATGGAAAGCCTAGACGAGAACCTCACAGAACTCAGTCACTACGCAGCACAATATCTCCGCAGTGAGCTGGGGGAGGGACTGGCTGAGCTAGAACAGTACCTCAGCCATGTGCCTCCAGGACTTAAAGTCAGCATAAACACCACAATAAAGTTCATCGACAAACTCATGGATAGGCTTCCTGCTGAGCTCAAGGACGAGGCGGAGAACCTCAAAAAAGCCCTCACAGACCTCCGAGATAACCTCGACAAGGTGTACAGATGCGAGACCGACCTAGGCAGTATAAGGTCTGAGATCGCGGAGGTAGTCAGTAACGTAAGTAAGTACATATCCCCACCGAGAGGACAGCCCAAGTCGGAGCCGAAGAACTTCACAGCAGTAGTACAGCTATATGCGACCGCCAAGTGGGCTCTCACATTAGTGGATACACTACCTAAGATTATCTCCTGCCCGTCCCCAGGGTCAAGCGTTGAGTTCAGAGGTGTTGTGCTGAAGGTGAGGGAAGATAAGTTGGTGATAGCTTACGGAACCCTGATGACCTACAGCTGGGCAGGGAAGGAGCAGCCGACTATGCAGACTCCCCTAGGACCCTTCAAGCTGAGGCCCGCAGTCAAGGTAGGGGTATTCGCGCTTAACCTCAGCCAAGTAGGGAGTGTGAACGTCTCAGCTGGGAACATAGTCGTCTGCCTAGGCAAGTACCAAGGATACAGCGAACAGGTCAAAATGCCCGTCATACTAGTCAGCAAAATATGGATTACCCAGCTAGAGGAGATCCTGAAAGACTAACTTTCTTTTTATTTGTTTTACCAAAGTGCTCCGTTTTCTTGGGGTTTCATTTAGTAGCGCTTAAATCCTGACCCGCTATCAGACCTCTAGGTGATTCGAGTGGGACTGAAGAAGGGTAAGTACGCATACCTCGAGATCTCACCGGGTAGGTACGTCAAGGTTAGGGTGATTAAGAGCAAAGCAGACGACAGCCCGAAGAAGTATAGGGTAGTCTCCGGTGTGACGAAGCACCTGCCAATAACAGCAACATCAGTGAAAATAGATTCAGTACCCGAAGCAGCTAGAAAAAGCGTTCTGGACCAACTAACCACTTAACTACAACCACGCTAATCCCCTGACCCTAGAGAAACCGCAATCAAGGTAGCTTCTCAGCCATACTTAATACCTGCAGGAACTTCATCCTCTAAACTCGTCTAAACCTCTCTCTCAAGTCTTCCTTCTCTAGAGGGTTTTTAGGATCCCTCGAGCTGCTAGTATGCCTGTTATTGCTGCCCCGTTTATCCCTCTGGAGAGTCCGGCGCCATCGCCTGCTACGAAGATTCCTTCAACGTTTGTCTGCATCCAGTCGTCTACTACTGCCCGTACGCTGTAGAACTTTATCTCTGGGGCGTAGACTAGGTTCTGGGGTGAGGCGAGGCCTGGGAGGACCTCGTCCAGCCTCTCAACAGCTTCGACGACGTCCTTGACTACTCTGTAGGGTAGGGCCATACCTACATCACCTGGTGTCACGTCCTTTAGGGTGGGCTCGACTGAGCTTCTATCGATCCTGGGCCAAGTGCTTCTTCTGCCGGAGACTAGGTCGCCAAGCCTCTGAATTAGGGGTCTACCCCCACCGAGCTTCGTCGCTGTCATAGCTATCTGCCTCCCGTATTCGATAGTGTCCTCTAGGGGGTCTGTGAGCTGCACTGTGACGAGTAAGGCTAGGTTTGTGTTCCTGGACTTTATGTCCCGGTACGACATCCCGTTAACCGCTACATAGCCGTTGTACCTCTCTGCTACGACGAAGCCTTTCGGGTTGACGCAGAAAGTCCTCACCTTGTCGTCGTAGGTCTTAGTGTACAGTATTATCTTAGGGTCGTCTATCACAGATACTAGAGGCTCCATAACGTAGTCAGGGACCTCGAGCCTCACGCCGACGTCTAGGGGTCCCGGAATTGTGTGGATCCCTAGCTTCCTAGATATCTCCGAGAACCATGCCGCTCCTACTCTCCCAGGTGCCAGAAGGACCCTGCCAGCCTCTATCGACCCTGAGCTCGTGACTAGCTTGAAGCTACCCCCGGAAGCAGCTAGGTCGACCACGTATGTATCCGTCAAGAGCTTGACGCCCTTATTAAGTAGGTAGCTGACTAGGTTCTCGGTAAGCCTTATACTCCCCTCCGTTCCAAGCCTCCTCTGGGGCGGCGCTATGAGCTTAGCTCCCGCCTTCGCTGCCTTCCTCTCCCACTCCTTAACCAGCTCCAGGTCTGGGACTCTGAGGCTGTCCTCTCCTGCCCCGAACTTCGTCAGTATGCTGTCGAAGTACTTTATCATGTCCTCAGCCCTACTATAGCTCTTTAGTAGGACTGCTAGATCACCACCTACCAGTGGATGGAGGTTTATGGCCCCACTACTAAACAGCCCAGCACCTCCCACCCCATGAAGAATGTGGCACGGCCTGCACCCAGCGCACGATATCCCTAACTCCCGAGATGTGTGAGCTCGGAGTAGTGGGCAATACCTTTTCCTAACATCCTTGCCGGCGTCTATCAGAGCTATGCCCCTTAGACCGTGCTCCACGAGCTCGTAGGCTGCGAAGAGGCCGGCCGGGCCTGCCCCAACTATAGCTACGTCGAACCTACTCACTCCTGCTCACCTAGGTAGACAGTGTCCTCCACCTCCTCACCTGTCCCTAACATGATGACTGGGACTTTCAATGCCCCCTCTACTTCATCTACCCACCTCCTAACCTTGCTTGGTATCTTCGCCGGGTCCCTAACCCCTCTGACCTCCGGGAACAGCACGTCAAGCTTAGTTATAGCGGCCCCTGTCGCAGAGTTCAGCACTACGGCCCTCCTAGCCAGCTCGACATCGAACGGTGCGACCCTCCTAGGTCTCCCAGTTACAGTACCGTACTCCACCCACCCGAGCTTCACCGCCTCATCTATTGGGAGCTCCCCTCTGAGGGGTCCAGGACCTACCCTAGTCACATACGACTTGAAGACTACTATTACTTCCCTCACCTTCCTAGGCCCTATACCAACCTCAGACAGAAAGGCTGATGCGGTAGTGTCCCTACTCGTTACGTAAGGGTATGTCCCGTGGAAGAGGCTCAGGAAGGTCCCCTGAGTCCCCTCAATAAGTACCTCACGACCCTCATCTATGTACGTGTTCGCCCTCTCCGAGATATTGCAGAGGAGCCCCCTCAGGGCTTCCACATCTCTTGCGAGCTTAAGCACCCTCCTAACCCTATCGACCATGGCCTCACCGACACCCTGCAGCGTGGAGCCTACCGTCTTAGCCAGGTGCTCGGAAGATCTCTCACGCTCTACATGGTGATCCTCTATGATGCCGGCCATGCTGTCTACGCACACCCTCCCCGCACTCCCAGTCTCCTCTATCTCCCTCAGGAGTAGGTCGACCTTAACTAAGGCCCCTGCTGCTATACCGAGCTCAGTACTCGGGTTAACGAACGCTGATGGGACTGACCTCAACTTCCAGGTCCTACCCCTATAGACGACAGTGTGGCCGGCGTTGATAGCACCACAGCGGACGGCTAGAGAGACCCTCTTCTTGAGGGCTAGATAGGCAACTACCTTACCCTTCCCCTCATCACCGAAGAACCCGCCAACCACCACGGTTGCTGGCAGTATCCCACCCAACCCTTAAACCACAGAATATAAAAACACAGCCAGAGGACATGGATCGATGCCAAGGAACCCGAATTCGATGGGCTGATGCTAGCTGACAACATAGAGCTTATAAGAGCTTCTAATCCCCGCCTTTAAAGGCAGGCTTTCAGCTGTAACAGCCATAAATCGGTTTGGGTATGAGCCCTATTTAACCTGTTTCCTCCTGCGGATCGAGATCCCGACAAGTATTCTCTCGCTTTCAAACACCCTTACGACAGCTAGCACTGTGAGTAGCGTCACTGCTGTAGCTATCCCTGTAGCTTGTAGGGCTATCATCCTGTTCTCTAGGACATAGGACGCGAAGATTGCGAGAGGGAGGCCGTATACTGTTGCCCCAAGGAGGGAGGACGACGCGCTCAGCGGGACTCCGACGAACTGCGATGCCAGTAGGCTGATGTACAGTGCTGCTCCTATAGGACCGGCTACGGCACCAGCAACCCGAGTGTCGCTCGATATAGATCCTATCAGCAACCCGAGTGAGCCTGAGAACATGAGCATGAGGCCGAGAGATAGTGAGAGGAGGGCGACACCGTCGCCACCGAGAAACTGCAGGAGGTCCCAGAGGGAGCCGGTCATGGTCTGTGCCCCTTCGGTCGGTGTGGGTGTGCTTACTGAGGTAAGTATGAAGGAGAACCCCGCGAAGTATGCTACCACCATGATCACTGACAGCACTACCGCGCCTACCACCTTAGCTACGGCTATGGTCGTCCTGCTAACAGGTAGTGTCAGAAGCATCTCAAAGGCTTTCTCCTCCTTTTCTGTAGCTACAGACTGAGCGCTGTACATTAACGCGAGCATCCCGAGTATTCCAACCATGTAAGCCAGCATCATGATTGAGAATAGGAGTGATGATAACATGTTGACGTCCACAACTCTCCCGCCAACCCTAGCCTCCATTCTTGGGATGAGGGTCCTAGATATCTCAGACATGTTGATCCCCTTCTCTGTTGCTACTACGGCCTTGCCCAGCTCCTCCAGTACCTTCACTACGGAGTAGACCAGCTGAGACCTTGAAGGCTGGATCAGCGATATACTGTCCACTGCGGTGTAGCCGTAGATGTACAGCGTGGTGTTTCTAAGTAAGGAGCTCCCGAACTCCGCTGGGACGAGTATAACCACCGGGAACTTCCTCAGTCCATCCTCGACTGTGGGCACCATCAATAGCCTACCCTTGAGGGTTACGTTGGCTACGTGCAGCAACCCCTGTGTGACAGCACTCACATCCTCACTGACAACACCTATGTACGACTCTACTGCCTCCTTAGCTACCTGCTCTGTAGCTACCCCGATGACCTTCCCCAGTATGCCGAAGTAGGCCACTAGAAGCACTATCCCAGCTATGAATGCCGGGCTCTTCAGTACGACCATGATCTCCTTCTTTACGAGCGCGGCGAAGACCACCTTGGCTCACCCACCTACAGCCCTCACGAACGCCTCCTCTAAGTTCCTCACCGAGTACCTAGCCTTGAGCTCCTCGGGTGCTCCCTCAGCTACGAGTCTCCCCCTATAGATTATGCCGACCCGGTCGCAGAGGTACTCAACCTCGAGCATGTTGTGGCTACTTAGGAGCACGGTTACGCCGTACCTACGCGCATACTCCCTCACTAGGTTCCGAACCCTCAGACTACGCTCAACATCTAGACCGCTGGTAGGTTCGTCAAGTATGAAGAGCCTAGGCCTCGACGCAAGTACGACTGAGAGCGCTAACAACCTCTTCATGCCCTTACTGTACCCCCTCACAGGCCTCTTGATGTCTGACCCTAGGTCAGCTATCTTCACGGCCTCCTCAACAGCCTCCTCGAGCCTGCTCCCCCTGAACCTAGCCCCCAGGAAGAACCTTATGAAGTCGAGGCCTGTAAGGTCCCTGTAGGCACCTGCCTCCTCAGGGAGGTAGGCAATCAGTTCGCGGACCTTCATAGCGTCCGAAACCGCGTCAAACCCGAAAACCCTCACAGAGCCCCCGGAAGGCTTCAACAAGGTAGCTATGATCCGTAACGTAGTCGTCTTACCACTACCGTTGGGCCCCACCAAGCCATATATCTCCCCCACTACCACACTAAACGTGAGCCCATCAACACCTCTAACACCACCTGGATAGACCTTAACCAGGTCACGCACATCCACAGCAATACCTGAACTCAACACCACCCATCCCATACTGACTGTAGAACACCCTTAATATTCTGGGCTGTTTTAGTCTTCATAATTATTTTATAGTATTCGCATTCATTGGTGTTTAAGATCTCTCAGCACTGTTAGGTGTGCTGATGCTGTGTATAGCCCCTCAAGAATATTTATAAGCTCCTTACCTTACAAACTCATTGGTGACCCCGAGCTCCCGAGACCCGCAGAGGCTGTGAGCCCTAGGCGACCAGCGGGGAGCCACTGCGGTGAGCGGGCTCGGGGAGACCGTTGAGAGGCAGATGGTGGGGAGCCATGAAATCGCCAAACATAAAAGGCTGTGAACCACCATCTGCTGAGAAACGGTAAGGTTTTCCTCGAGGTGGGCTGACCATAGAGATAGGAATTTTCCTAGGGTGATTATAGCTCCGCATCTGTTCGGGTTGAGGGTCTTTCCTTCGAGGAGGACGTAGAGAAAAGTTTTTAAACCCTGAGAACTATTAGGCCCTCTGAGGGCGTTCCAATGACTGATGGGGTCTTGCTATGGTGTGGTGTCCCTGCTGACCGACGGGGACTTACTGTAAACGGTTGGAGAGCCCACGGCTTAGAAAGTAGGTGTGAGGTGGTTTGATCTGTGCTGAGCGGTGACTCATCGATTGATGTGCAGAGGAAGCGCAGGATATATGAGGAGGTAGTCCGCGTCTCCACTGGAATTAAGGAGCTTGATGAGGCGACTGAGGGAGGCATCCCGAAGGGCTCGTGGGTCGCGGTAACCGGGGAGCCCGGTACCGGGAAGTCAATACTTTGCATGCACTTCGCGTGGGCTGGTCTGAAGGCGGGGGACCCCGTCGTCTATGTGACAACTGAGGCCGAGTTCAGGGACGTCGTTAGGCAGGCTAGGCAGTTGGGGATGGACTTCGAGTCCTACTCGATCTTCGACATCTCAAGCTCTAGGGAGCCTGAGGGGACCCCGCAGATAGTTGTAGTAGACATCTTCGGGCTACTCAAGGTTGCTAGGCAGATGAGTGGGGAGCAGGGTGAGGAGGGGAGTAGGAGATATGCGATCCTAGATATTCAGACTCTGGTAGCTGCCATAAGGGAGTCCTACAGGATCCTCGGGGTGCTCAGAGAGGGTGGTAAGGGTGTAGTCAAACACGTGAGGCTGGTGGTAGACTCCCTGAGTGCTTTCTGGGCTGATAAGCCTGCTATGGCTAGGAAGTACAGCTATGAACTCAAGGTAGCTACCCACAGGGAGAATGTGACTGCCTACCTGGTGTCCCAATATGCGATGACTACTAAGAGCACCTTCGGCTTCGGCCTCGAGCACATAGCAGATGGGGTTTTCCACCTGTGGATAGATGATGTAGAGAAGGTGGGAGAGGTCAGAAGGTACCTAATAATAAAGAAGCTCAGAATGACCAACCACTACAGGAAAGCTTTCAGAGTGGAGATAGTGCCAGGACATGGAATAAAGCTACTGGCAGCGGAAACCCCGAGCTAACCGCGTTTACATACCGAAAGCCCCGCTACTCAGGGTAAGGAGGTCGGCCACGCGTTACCTTTGCCTCGGCACGCGATCCCGGCCGGAGTTTTTAACCTGTGCTAGTTAGAGTACTTGTGAGGTGGTTATGGGCGGGGGCGCTGGTTTCAAGCTTTATGTGCATGCGTATTGTCCGTCTAGCTACAGGGTCGTTAAGCATCTTGCTGATAGGGGTTTAGTAGAGAAGTTCGAGTTGATTCCTTTAAACCCCGACAACCCGGTCTTCCTAGCGACATCTATTCCGTCTGTCCCGGCTCTCGCAATAGGTGGCCGGCTCGTCGCTGTAGATCCTCTTGAGCCGCAGTTCGTCGAAGGTTTAGCTACTGGAGGCTCTATCAGGGAATTCATCCCGCTCAGCGATGTTGAGGTAGTTGAGAGATTCATTAACTCTGTTAAAGCCAGTAGCTACTTAATGATTCATTTAGCTCTCGGTGGGCTGAGCATTGAGGAAGTACTCTCCACTAACTTCCCTGAGGTTGCTGCGAGGGTCTACTTCTCAGGGCTCAGCGGAAGCTATGTGAGGGAGGTCATACTGTCGAGGATGGGCACCTTAGCGGAGGCCTTGGCGAGTAGCTACTTAAGGTCTGTGGCCTACAGCTATGTCCGGGATGTCGCGATATCTTCTGGGACTCTATCTAGGGACCTCCTAGACCTTAAGTACCTTAAGCTGTGGCTCACAGCGAAGCTATCCCAAGGTATTGCTTTCACACCTCTCATGGAGGGGCATCTAGAGCAGGCCGAGGTCAGGCTGAGGGAAGTCCTCGCATACCTACTCGAGAAGTATGAGGTAATAGCAGGGTACTTCGAGAAGTACATCACCGAACTCCGCTCGAACCCGGAGTTGTATAAGCTACTCACTAAAGGGAACAGAAAAACCTGATGATGACCTACACAGCTTATTTTATGTTGCTCGATCACTGTTTGGTGCTTAAGATGTTTAAGGTTGGGTCGGCCTACCTCTTCAGGGTACCTGAGGATGAGGAACTAGTCACGTACCTAACTGGCTTCGCTAAGAAGGTTGGGGTGAGGGTTGGGGTGATCAGCGGTATAGGTGCTTTGAAGGGCTGCACCCTGGGCTTCTACGACCAGAAGCTCGAAGGCTACGAGCATATCAAGATAGATGAGGAGGTCGAGCTAACGAACCTCACCGGAAACATAAGCATAAAGGAGGGAGAGCCCTTCGTCCACGCCCACGCAGTAGTAGGCAAGAGAGATGGAACCACGTATTCGGGCCACCTATTCGAGGCAAGGGTCTTCGTAGCTGAGGTAGCCGTACTAGAGCTGGTGGGAGGCCCTGAGCTCGTAAGAGAGAAAATCGGGGGACTCTGGCTCTGGAGACCCGCAGAAAGATTGCGCCAGCTAACTAGAGGCTAGTAGCAGGAAGAGTTAAACTATAATATGTAATTGTCAAGTGAGTTTATTAGGAAGTTTGACAAATTATATGGGGTCTATACGAAGAGAGCTCAGGGTACGGTCCTCACAGAGGTGCTCATGGCTAGTGCAGCCCTCATAGTGGGGCTCTCAATACTAGCTTACTTCATGAGCTTTTCTTCAGGTTACTCACAACAGGTAGAGCTGTCGAGCCTAATCAACTACGAGGCAGCTAACCAAGTAGTCAGGCTAGTAGCTTACGACGATGTGAACAACGTTGTGTGGCTTCTGCTTAGGAGGCTCGACGCAACACCTCGAAACTTCTTCGTACTCCTCAGTGCCGGTAACACCTTCCTAGTCTGCGGGAACATCTATGTCTACAACGAGACCGGTGACGGTGACGGGATCCTCTGCAATGAGGCTAAGGACTGCCCAACCTCCTGTATCTATGGGACGAGGAGCGTTCTAGCTAGGAACGTAATAGTATCGACCAAGGACGGCCTCATACTCCTACCGGACTATCTAAGGCTTGAGATACCAACAGGGGTCAGCTTGGTCAGAATCCCGTACCCTATGTCGAAGCAGAGCCAGAACGTCATCCTGAAGGTTGAACTAGGGAATATTAGACCTGAGAACTTGAGGGTGTTCCTTTGCCTAGAGTACGGTGAGAGGTTCTACGTAGTTAGGATATATGAGGTAGGGCTTAGATGAGGGTTAAGCGCGGTATATCGAATCTGATAGTTGCGACCCTAGTGTTCACAGCACTAGCGCTCACACTCCCGACTCTACTCTTCTACACATACGTAAGTAGGGTAGCGAACGAGCTTGGGGCCATCAGCTACCTAGAGGTTGAGGAGAGGGCTAAGTACATCGACTTAAACGCGACTGCCCTAATAGATAGAGCAGGTAACCTCTACGTAGTTGCCTTCAATAGAGGAGGTAGACAAGTCAGTATTGAGAGGGTATTAGTTCTAACCCGCTGCAACGGGGAAGGGCTGGTCCTAGAGTTGCCTAACTCGAGAGCTACCCTAGTACCTGGGGCATACCGCGAGTACTTGGTCGCACCGAGTCAGCTCCCGTGTAGCGGGGCATCTGTAGGTGGTGTGTACATCGTGACTTCAGAGCCCCGCATCTACTCCGCCAGACTCTACAACATGACGGAGATGGAGGAGTATCTCCCGGGATCGCCGACCCAGGAGGTGTTACCACCCCAGTCCTATATGTTGTTCCCAATACGTCAGGTCTCAGAACCCTGGAACCTGTCTAAGACTTTGGAAAGAGGATACTTCGTGCTTGCGACGATGAACAACCCGTACTATCCCACTAAGCTCTACTGGGGTGCTAGCACAGTCATTTCAGGGGGGATGTACAGCTCACGCGGTACATGGCAGAGGGGCGACTTAAAGGAGAACGTTAGAATAAGAATTAACAATGCCAGAGTTAGGAACGTCGTTTTCGGCTACGACCCTAGGAACCCATCTAAGTACGCAATCATGGTGACGAACGATGGCAGTATTGGCCTAACAGTAAACGACTCTCCCATGACTTACTGTTCCAGTGCGTTAGCCACTAGGATAAGGATATATGGGTTCACCAGTAGCAACCCTCAGGGGGTGCTCTGGGTTTCCGGTGATACCTCCAGGTTCGGGTCAGGAGGGACTTGGGTTAGGGAGCCGAGTCAGGACGTAGCTGACTACATGTTCTTGGGCGGGTCTAGTAAGGGCACTATTTACCTAGAGGGTGTTGCCGACCGGATGGAGGTCTTCTGTCTAAGTTCGTCGCCGGGGAACAGCTCTTACGAACCATACGTTCTCTTCATGAATATTGTGAGAAAGTACTCTACAAGCCCTCTACTCTTCAACACAATAGATGCTGTCTGGGGTAACTCTGGTAGCCAGGACGACGGTGGTCTACTGGACTACTCTGTGTATCCACTCACTCTCATCTTCAGGTCACCAGAGCTAGATATAGACAACAATAATACGAAGGCTGTGCTCGTAACCATAAACTACAGGTTCTTCGACAATAGCGGAGACGACTTCGGCCAGATCACGGAGGACAGGCCTATTATACTTGTAGGCATAGTAGACGAAGAGGGAAACGTAGTAGCCTACAGGAGCTTCAACTTCAGGGAACTAACTAGATACGAGGACACCTACCCGCCGACAGCCCAAGCCCAGAGCGCTGTGGCGTTCATACCGATCCCAACGCCCGCCGCAACAGGCCTGAAGAAGTTCTACGTGTTCATATCGATTCAGGACCCGTACCTATACAACAAAAATAACAGCAAACTTGACGACGTGGATGTGATGGTATTCATAGACTCAGTAACGGTGGTTCTCTACAGCTAGGGTGGTCAGCTGTGGCTAGCCTGAGGCAAGGTGTTGGGACGATCACTGCCGCGGCTTTAGCGTTAGCGCTTATGATTGCTGTAGCTTCATACATATATATAAATGTGTCTAAGCCGACCACAACCCCGCTAGACCCCCTTATCAATAGGCTGGACAGCTACCTAAGCGAGAGGCTGGTCCTAGGTCCGACCCCCAGCGGATTCTACTTAGTGAACAGCGGTAACTCACCCCTGTCCCTAGACTACATAGTCCTCCAAGACGCATCCAGCAAAGCTGTTACTGTAGTCAGAGCCAGCCGCAACCAGCTATGCTCTACGAGTACGGTAGAGCTCTACCCAGGGAGTACATTGCTAGTTACGTGCTACAGTAATCTCATACCCCTAGCTGTGGTCACATCCAACAGCAGGGTATTCGTTCGAGATCCGAGACTGACCGCGCCGTATCTAATCCCAAAAACAATAGTGCAGAGAGTCCTGCTCAGTCCAGAGGTAACGACTGAGGTAGGGCGGTACCTGCAGACAATCAGTAACGTAGTGAACACTTCAACTAAAATATCGAAGTACATCGAGCGGGGAAACGTGTATGTGAAAATTAATGCTAACGCTTCCCTAGTAGTGGCCACAAGGGCCCCCGGAAACCTCAGCCTCTGGAACATCCTCATAGTAGGATATGGAGGCTACAGCTCTCGACCTAGAAGTAGCATGGCAATCGGGAACCAGCTAGTAAACCTATCTAAAGTAGGCTACTATAGGTTCCGAATTAAGCTCGAGAACTTCACAGGGACAATAAAGGTGGATGGAGTGGGAGGACAGCGGGTCCTAACTAAGCCCGAGATAGTTCCAAACGCTGTGAATTGGGGAAAGCAGTACTTCCTATACCTCGAAGGGACAGCTGGGAGGGTCTCGGTATACACAAACACCTCTAAGCTGGAGCCGGGGTCCGTGGACTTAGATCCGTACCACATATTCGGGGACCTAGACGACAACGGTTACCCAGAGCTGATCATAGTAACCCAAGACTACGGTACGGGAGATAAATCCAGGGTGAACGATGCATTTAAGGTTAGTAACCTCAACGTTAACGTAGTCGACTCGTTCCTGAACCCAGCTAGGGTAGTCTTCACTGCTGAACCATTCAATAACTCCAAGTACGCTACAGCTATAGTAAGTGTGAGGCTGTTCTTCTGGGATAGCTCGGAGGACGACATCTCCGACAACGATAATAGGGTGATACTGAGAGTGGGGATCTACGACACACAAAGAAATATGTATGTCTACTCCGTGTCTATGTCATACTATGAGCTCAGCAGGTATAGGACTGTGAAGCCTATGACGATATCCTACGTAGTTAAGGACTTCTTGCTGTACATACCCTCACCAGATGAGATAGGATTGAGGAACCTCTACGTAACCCTGGAAATCTCTGATCCCTACGACCTCCAAGGGACTAGGAACGATGCTGAGATAATCATCGGCCTAGAGTACGTAGGTTTAGTACTCGGGGTGAGACCATGAGGAGAGGCCTCTCAACTCTACTAACGGCTACTATAGTAGCTGCAGTCGCTCTCTCAGTGTTCGTAGCGCTATTCACTACATCGCAGAAGAGGGCAGCTACCTCGACGTCTAACCTCTGGGGTCTCCTAGAGTACACCGACCTCCACGAGGTTACGAAGCTAGCTGTAGTAACAGGAGGCGATACTGCTACTCTAAGGAACATCGGGAGAAGCCCGGTCGAGTTGGAGTACCTAGTGCTTAACACAGCCCACGGGGTGGAGATGTTGAGGGTAGAGCCCGGCAGCAGTTGCAGGGTGCTCGGCGTTAACGAGGCCTGCTCCACCCTCCTAAATGGGAGTACCCTAGTCGCTACCATAACTAAGTCAGGGGTGATAGTATTCCCTGAGAGGGCTGAGGTTGAGGTCGGATCATCCGAGGCCACCCTCATAATACCCATAACGTTCTCATTTAGGAACCTGGGAGATCTATCCAAGGAGTTCGATGTAGACCCAGAGCTCGTGGCTAAGCCCTACCCAGGGCAGAGCGGTAAGAGAGGTATTAGCGGAGGTACCATACTGCTACTTCCAAGAGGTAGGGAGGATGAGTACTACAACGACAGAATAAGCACCGTATGCACCGGATCAAAGGACAATAGGGTACCCTTCGGGGTCCTCGTCGTCGGTTACGACCCGAGTTGGGTAGCAGAGAAAGCTGCGAACCTAGGTACTCAGCCTAGGTACTCAGTGCTCATAGCTGGCCCTCCATTCACTGGGCAGGAAAAGCTCTGCACTAGTAAGGATACAATACCTCTAACGCAGCAGGGCTTTAGAGTAAAGATAGCGAACTTCACCGGCACCATCATGATATATGACTCTAGCGGTAGGGTAGTAGCCTGCTCGTCTTCAAACCCAGATGTGTGTAGGGGCTATAGAAGTGCCCTCGGTACTTGGTATTATGTGAGTTCCGGTTGGACTCTCTACATAGACGGTAGTGCTGGTTACATAGCCTACTACCAGAGATCCACACAGGGTCAGCCACTGAGCTACGAACCATTCTTGTTCCTTGGAGACCTAGACGGAAACGGACTTGTTGACATACTCTTAGTTACAGAAGACGCTTACTACGGCGATAGCAGCAAGTATGACGATAGCCCCGACAATAGGAACACTGACCTACTCGACTACTCTACAGAGCCCCTAAAGCTAAAGCTACTGAGGATCGGCTACGTACTCGGCTCACCAGATGGCTCCATAGACGGAGGTAAGTACTCGGCAGTAGTATTGTACCTTAACCTAGTATTCCACGACAACTCATACCCAGATGAAAATCAATTAGATGACATAGACAGGACTGACTGGGTACTGAGAATACTTCTTGTAGACGAAGGTGGTAACGAACTCATAGTCAGGGAATATAGGTACCAAGAGATATGTAACTACCATAAGACAGTGGTAGCTGACATAGGTAGGGACAATTACTTCACTAAGTTGTCCCAGTCCATATACATACCTATACCCGGACCCGGTAAGTACTGGGTAGTGATTGCCCTCCAAGACCCCTACTACTACCAAGGAACAAGAAACGATGCTGACATAACTGTAGGTGTGGAGATAATCGGTGCCCTCCCGCTTTCGAAGTAGGTTGTAGAGTGTGTAAATCCTTAGCCCTGCTGAGGCCCTAGCCCGAGGATAGCCTCGTACTCACCTACAACCCTCCTCACGCAGTCCATGTCCTGGCACCTCCTCACCTCACTAATAAACCTCCTCACCATCTCGGTCTTTGCTGCTCCGTAGCAGCTCAACTCGAGTGCTTGGACACTACTTACTACCTTCCTCACAGCTTCATAGAACTCCCTGTCCTGGCAGTACCTTCTGACTTGGTCTGCCATGTGGGGTGATGCTAGGAAAGTGAGTGTGCTGGAGAGTACCTCTAGGCTGAGCTTCAGCTGGGCCTTGACCGCGTCGTCCAGCTCGATCACCCTACGCTAGTTGAGGTCCTCAGGGTAATAAGGTGCTTTCCTAGGCTAGGGTCTCTACGTGACAACCCTCTCCAGTATCCCCCTCTCTAATGCCAGCCTTATCTCCCTAGAGATCCTCCTACCTACGCTCATGGGCTCGTCCCAGTAGAGGTATGTGTAGGGGCTCCCATCTATGTATAGGTTCGTGCCGGCAACTATCCTACCAGAGAACTCGAACACCCTCACCCCGGTATCCCTCCCTACAACCGCCTCAAGGCAGAAGGGGCCGATGATCCCGGGAGGTAGCCGTGTCTTCGTAGCCTCCACGAACCTAGCCCCGTAATCCATGACGACCGGCAGGATGCTCTCCCTCAGAACCACAGGTATGTTACCGACTACAGTGAAGGTCGGCTCCAGCTCCAGCTCCAGGAGCTTCCTAACCGGTAGCCTCCTAAGTCCGTCAACGTCCGACTCATACCTTATGTCAGCCCCCGTCATCTCGAGGCGGTCCAGCACAGGACTGTAGAAGTAGTGGAAGTATGTTGTGACACCAACTAAGTACTCCTGCACCATCACCCCCCTCACGTCCCCCAAAGCCCCCTCGCCAACCAGCCTCCTCAAGCCCCGGGCCACTTCCTCCCTAGAGCTGGCGACGAAGTAGCCCTTACCGCCCTTAGCTCCGGGGAGCTTCACTATCACCAACCTATCCGGCTCCTCATCCACTGAGTAGACCCTCGGCGTGGGTATCCCGGCACTCCTGAGGAGCTCCATCTTAGCGTGCTGGTCTGCCTCAACAGGGAAGAGGGACCTCAGACCGAAGATCGGCACCGGGAGCCTAGTAGCGCAGTCCATACCTACATACTCAACGAAACTACCGTGAGGTACGAAGATCGAGTTGCCCCCCTTCAGAACACGGACGACGTCCTCCGAGCAGAGCTCGGCCCAACTCCTAACTGTGACGAAGCTGTCCACAATGTGCCTGAACTGACTGTAGAACCACAACCTATCGTCAGTAACGACGAGTAACGTCTTGAACCCCTCTTTCTTAGCACCGTGAACTATCTGGAGAGAGCTGTGGCTAGCTAGGGTAGCTATCGTCAGCCTGTCAAGGTCGTACATGCTGAGCATCTCCCGCACGTAGCTAGGCATAGATCCCACAGTAATATCACATAACCACGTTAAAATATTGCTACTTCAATTATTTTAACATAAACAAATTAATTGTTGTCTAAGAAGTTCTGAGCAGCGTTTATATAAGTTCACAGAATTAGTTAATAATTGGTAACGCTGCCATGCTTCAGGTACTGTACGAGGGAAAAAGTAAACGTGTTTACGTAAAAAACGGTGACATACTAGTCATGGAGTTCAAGGATGAGGTGACAGCTGGCGACGGGGCGATAAAGGCGTTAGCTCCCGGTAAGGGGATCCTCTGCGCCTCGATGTCCGCACACCTGTTTAAGGTGGTTGAAGACTTCGGGGTTGAAACCCATCTAATGAGCTATGACGGCTCGAGGAGGATTGAGGTTAGGAGGCTTAAGATGGTTCCCCTAGAGGTCATAGTGAGGAACTTCTCCTACGGTTCCCTCCTTAAGAGGATCCCGCTGTACAAGCAGCTCGAACCTCTTGTGCCGCCACTCGTTGAGTTTCACTACAAGGACGATTCCCTGCATGACCCGCTTGTACTTCCCGATGATGTCATGAGGGTGGGGCTTCTAACCAAGGGAGAGCTGGACAGGCTGGTTGAGCTATCCCTCCTAGTAAACCACTCCCTAAGTAAGTACTTCAGGTCTCTAGGTCTGAGGTTGGTGGACATAAAGCTGGAGTTCGGGTATGGGAGGGGTGACTTCGTCTTAGCTGATGAGATCTCGGGCGATACTTTCAGGGTTCTAGATGAGCACGGTAACCACCTCGATAAGGAGGTATTCAGGAAGACTAAGAACGTGGAGGAGCTGTTGAGAGCCTACCGGGAGCTTGCTTCGAGGCTTGGTCTCAGGATTGAGGTAATGCCTACCTGAAGGTGACCTAATGGCTGGGCTATTGGCTCTCCTATTCTTCGAGGCAGGTTGGGATGCTGGGGACTTCATCAGGTACGGGCTGGAATCCCTGAGCCATAGAGGGGAGTACGGCACGGTCTGTTTTAGGGCTGGCGGGAGGGTTAAATGCGTCGAATATGCTGGGAGAATGTCTGATGTAGGTGACTCAGCCGTAGCGGCTTGGCTGGACAGCAGCTCCCGAGACCTCCAAGTAGCTGAGGGGGAGTTCCTGGCCCTCATATGTGATAGACCTAGTAAGCATGTAGGCGAAGTTGCTGACGTGCTTGAGAAGGCGCTTACATCCACTCGTACTCATGTCGAGCTACCCAAGCTACTAGGGGAGCTCGCAGGAGTCGATATCCCATCATTCGTAGCTCTCTCCTCAAGGGGTGAGCTCGTAGCGTGGAGGTCTAGCTCAGGGCTCACCCCCCTAACTGTCGGGAGCTACGGCTTCGACATGGCCGTTGTCTCGTCCGAGAGCCCAGCGATAGAGGCGCTGGACGCCGACGTCAAGAAGCACCTAGATCCCGGGGAAGGTCTGTACATGTCGCGGAGACTTGTAAGGACCTTCAGGACACCTCCTATATGTGAGTGTGGGACGTGTCTACTTGAGCTCCTCCACACAGCTAGGCACGACTCCATCGTGGACGGCGTCAGCGTCTACGAGTTCAGGAAGGCACTCGGTTGGGAGCTTGGGAAGTACCTTAGGAGCCAGGTAGACGCCGTAGTCGGGATCCCGGAGGCAGCTATCCCCTATGCTGTAGGTCTATCGCAACGTACGGGAGCTAAGTTCGAGGTCGGGTTCGTGGCGGGCGCTAGGAGCGCCAGATCCCTGCTGAAGAGGGATATCCGCAATAAGGTCGCGATAGCCCACCTCAAGCTAAACCCCGTCGGGAGGGCCCTTGAGGGTAGGAGAGTGGCTGTGGTGGACAACATAGTGGTCACTGGCTACACCCTTAAGACTGCCTCGCAGATCCTCCGCTACAGGGTGGGGGTCTCAGAGCTCCACGCGCTGATAGCCTCACCGAAGATTGCGAGGCCCTGCCCATACGGTGTTGTGGGACTGGATGCTGAGAGCCTCATAGCTGCTCACCTCGATAGCAAATCTATTGAGAGATTCCTTGAGGTGGATAGCCTCACATGGCTCGGGGAGGACGACCTAGAGAGGGTCGCTAGGAGCTTCAGGCTCAAGCTGTGCGGCAAGTGCCTCGGCAAGGATACCTTAGGTGGTGGCTGATGAAGGTGCTATTGATAGGTTCCGGAGGTCGGGAACACGCGCTAGCCAAGCTCATCACCTCGTCCCAGGATGGGGTAAGGCTCTACGTGCTCTCCGACTACAACAACCCCGGCCTCGGGATGGAGGCTGAGGGTACTGGCGGGAGGCTATTCGTTGGGCCCACCACCTCACCTCAACTGGCAGTAGAGGTAGCTAGTAAGGTGTCGCCAGACCTCGTAGTAGTCGGCCCGGAAGAGCCTCAGTTCCACGGTGTCGCAGACTCCCTGCGGGAGAGAGGGTATATCGTGTTCGGGGCAGGCAATCGATGCTCACGTGTTGAGAGGGATAAGGCTTTCGCTAGGCAGCTCCTATGGAAGTACGGGATTCGTGGGAGACTCAACTTCTCTGCCTTCAGCTCTCTAGAGGAGGTGGAGAGGTTCGTTAAGTTCGTCAGCGACGTTGTAGTAAAGCCTGCTAGGCAGGTTGGAGGTAAGGGTGTCAGGGTGGTCAAGGACACTAAGGCCTACCTCTCCGGGGTGAAGTCCAGGGTCAAGGCCCGTATTGCGGAGGAGGTATTCCGGGAACTAGCTGGACACGGCGACTCAGAGTTCAAGGTACTGGTCGAGCAGAGGGTTGACGGTGTGGAGTACACAGCTCAAGTGATTACTGACGGGAGCTACGTCTTACCGCTACCTCTAGTCCAAGATTACCCACACGCCTTCGAGCTAGATCTGGGATTCAAGACAGGGGGGATGGGCAGTATATCGGGTCCCGGGCACCTACTGCCCTTCATAAACCAGGAAGAGTATGAAACCACTACTGCGGTCGTCCGCGAGGTTCTATCGAGGCTTCAGGAAGAGGTTGGGGATAGCTACAGAGGGGCCTTCGCAGGTCAGATGATGCTGACAGGGCTCTGGGGACCGACCATAATAGAGTTCTACAGCAGGTTCGGGGACCCCGAGCTGTCGTGTCTACTACCGAGGGTGGAGTCAGGTTTTCTGGAGGCTCTGGACAGGGCAGCTAGAGGTGCTCTCGCAGGGGCTAAGCTGTCGATCGCGGAGGACTCCGTTAGTGTAGTTAAGGCTGTGGCGCCGGCGGGGTACCCAGTGAGCAAGGGCGATGCATCCGGCCATCCAGTAGCAGTCGATGAAGTTAGGATTAGGGAGCTTGGCTGTCACTTGCTTTACGCGAGTGTGGAGGTAGGGACTGACGGCAGGCTCTACACTAAGGGGTCCAGGGCTTTCGAGGTGGTCTGCCACGCCGGGAGTTACGATGAGGCCTACAGGCTTTCGGAGCTGGCTGCGAGTTACATTACTTCACTCGACGGATGGCCTCTTTTCCACCGTAGTGACGTGGGATCCCGCTGGCTCATTGAGGGGAGGGCGAGGCTTGCTGAGAGGGTGCGCACCATCTACAGGTCTAAGCAGGCTAGGGGCACCCTAGGTGAGTCCCCCGACCTTTGGGTGCTGGGCGAGGGGGTAGCGCCTAACCAGCTTTCGTCCACTGCGAGGTGAGACTGTGAAGGTACGTACATGCCTCCAGTCCCCCATGTTTGAAGGGTCGGCTAAGCTGCTCCTGCTAGGGAGCGGGGAGCTTGGGAAGGAGGTTGCAATCGAGGCTCAGAGGCTCGGCGTTGAGGTGGTAGCGGTGGATAGGTACGACTGGGCGCCCGCGATGCATGTTGCCCACAGGAGGTACGTGATCGACATGCTGAACCCGAACGCAGTTAAGTCCGTTGTTAGGAGGGAGTCCCCCGATGTCGTGGTACCCGAAATCGAGGCTATCTCGACCGAGGCGCTTGAGGATCTAGAGTCCGAGGGGTTCTTCGTGGTTCCTAACGCGAGGGCTGTGAAGATAGCCATGAACAGGGTGGAGCTGAGGAAGTTCGCCGCAGGAACCCTCGGACTATCGACGACGAGGTTCGAGTTCGCTGAGAACTCAGAGGAGGCTGTGGAGGCCTGCGAAAAGGTTGGGTATCCGTGCTTAATTAAGCCTGAGATGAGCAGTAGCGGCCATGGCCACGCTAAGGTGTTTGAACCATCAAGAGAGGCCGTGGTCAAGGCGTACCAGCACGCAGTGTCCCACTCACGCGGTAGAAGCAGGAGAGTCATAGTCGAGGAGTTCGTCGATCTAAGTCTCGAGTACACTGTGCTGGCATATAGGTACGTAAGGGATGGGGGCGCAGCTACTGAGGTCTGCGACCCGGTGGAGCAGTGGAGGTATGGAGAGTACCACTATGTAGAGTCATGGCAACCACCTAGGTCCGATGCGCGGGTTCTGAAGAAGGCTGAAGACATAGGGATTAGGGTTGCTGAGGGTCTGGGAGGGCTGGGGATATTCGGAGTAGAGGTGTTCCTAACTAAGGACGGTAGGGTCTTGTTCAGTGAGGTAGCTCCTAGACCTCATGACACGGGTATGGTCACCATGGTCACCCAGGAGCTCAGCGAGTTCGCCATTCATGTTAGGTCTATCCTAGGGCTCCCAGTTCCGAAGCCTAGGGTAGTGTCTCCTGGAGCTAGCATAGCTGTGTACACAGATTTAGAGAATGTGTGGAGCCCGAAGATATGCGGTCTGCGGGAGGCCCTAGAGATTCCCGGGGTGGATGTGAGGCTCTTCGGCAAGCCGTCTACGTACCCCGGGAGGAGGGTGGCAGTCGTGCTTGCGAGGGGCAGTACCGTTGAGGAAGCACTTGAGAAGGCTAGGAGAGCGGCTAGGATGATATCTATCGAGCCTCCGCGAGGTGTTTAAGGTGGTGTGTAAGGGTAAGGTGGCGGTAGTTATTGGGAGCGAGAGGGATAGGACGTACGCGGACAGAGCTGCCGCCGTGCTCCGCGAACACGGTATAGAGTACGAGGTAGCTGTTCTGAGCGCTCACAGGAACCCTAAGGAGTTGGAGAGATTCATCGAGACCTCCGACGCTGACGTATTCATAGCTATGGCGGGACTGGCCGCGCACCTACCTGGTTTCATAGCGTCTAGGACCCAGAAACCTGTGGTCGGTGTACCGCTTAACGTAGCCCTGGGAGGTCTAGACTCTCTACTGAGCATCGTGCAGATGCCTAGAGGTGTGCCGGTCGCGGCTGTCGGTATAGATAACGCCGAGAACGCTGCGCTCCTAGCGATCAGGATTCTCCGTCTGTGCTTGGAGAGGTGAGTACTGTGGGAACCTATAGGGTGGCGGTAACAATCTCATATAAGAGAGGGTTGAAAGACCCTGAAGCTGAGACAATACATAGGGACCTGATCCTGAGGTATGGATATAGCTCCGTCAAGGAGGTAAGAGTAGGGAAGCATCTCACACTACTCGTTGAGGCTCCCAGTCCTGAGGAGGCTGCTAGGCTCGTTAGGGAGATGTGCGATAAGCTCATGATATACAACCCGGTCATCCACGAAGTCCAGGTGAGTGTGGTTGCCTAAGGTCGCGGTGATAAAGTTCCCGGGAACTAACTGCGATGAAGACGTCTCCTCAGCATTCAAGGAGGTCGAACCGGGACTCGATGTGAGGATAGTCTGGCACAAGGAGTTTAGGGTAGGGGATGGGTGGGACGCTGTTGTAGTGCCCGGAGGGTTTAGCTACGGGGACTGGCTCAGGGCTGGGGCCATAGCAGCTAGGAGTAGGGCGATCGAGGAGCTCAGAGATAGCGCCGGTAAGGGCGTTCCAGTACTGGGGATATGCAACGGGTTCCAAGTGCTTGTTGAGGCAGGGCTCCTCAGGGGGGCTTTCCTACCGAACGAGCATGGGAGGTTCGTCTGTCGCTGGGTTAAGCTGAAGGTTGAGAGAGCTAGGGGTCCTTGGCTATCTGCGACTGGGGACGGTGAGGAGCTGGATATGCCTGTCGCTCACGGTGAGGGCAGGTACTACGTCGACGAGGGGGAATATCTAGAGGTCGTTGGGAGGGTCCCGATCATACGCTACGCACCTGGCTACAACCCGAACGGCAGCGCGTACGATATAGCTGGGATCGGGAACTACGACGGCAGCGTACTGGGGATAATGCCTCACCCAGAGCGGGCAGCAAACCATGTTCTAACCCCGAGGGGGTTCAGGCCGGGTGGTGCCGCGATCTTCAGGAGCATAGCAGAGTCCCTCAAACGTGGGTGGTAGCGCTGCCTCTAACCCTTGAGGAAGTAGAGGAGATCAGGAAGATCCTCGGCAGGGAGCCGACAACTGAGGAGCTGGCTATGTTTGAGGCTCAGTGGAGCGAGCACTGCTCCTATAAGAGTAGCAGGCTCCTGCTGAAGCTACTGCCGACACATGGGAAGGGGGTTCTTGTCGGGCCTGGTAAGGACGCCCCAGCAGTCGAGGTGTTCCCCGGGATAGCCGTGGTCTTCAAGATAGAAAGCCATAACCACCCGTCTGCTGTGGAACCCTACAACGGGGCTGCGACAGGTATAGGCGGTATAGTCAGGGATATCCTAACCCTAGGTGCTAAGCCAGTGGCACTGCTAGATATGCTCTACCTTGGGGACCCGAGCGACCCTCGGGCACGCTGGCTTATCAAGGGCATTGTTAGAGGGATTAGCGACTATGGCAACAGGATCGGGGTACCAACTGTAGCAGGCGATACGTGGTTCGACCGTTCCTTCAACGCGCAGCCGCTAGTTAATGTAGCGTGCGTAGGTATCGTGAGGACTGAGAAGCTTGTTAGGGGCTCTCCAAGACCTGGGGACGTTATTGTCATCGCCGGGAACCCGACCGGCCGCGACGGCCTGCTTGGAAGTAGCTTCGCCTCCAAGCCTCTAGGTGAGAACCCGAGCCAAGAGATCGGAGCGGTGCAAGTGGCGGATCCTCTGATGGAAAAGCTCTTGATAGACTCGATACAGGAGCTCGCGGACTTGGGGCTGGTCGAGTACGTAAAGGACCTAGGAGGCGGTGGGTTGACCACAGCTGTTGTTGAGACGGCTGCGGACTTCGGGTTAGGGGCTGAGCTGTCTCTAGATAGACTCCACTTGAGGACGGAGCTGACCCCGCTGGAGATGCTGGTCTCGGAAAGTCAGGAGAGGATGATGCTAGTGATTCGGAAAGATAAGCTTGAGAGGGCTATAGAGATACTCAGGAAGTATGATATCCCCTACAGCGTTCTTGGGGTGTTCGATAGCAGTGGTTGGATCAAGGCGTACTATTTGGGGCGGAAGGTCGCTGAGGTACCTGCTAGAGAGCTAGCAAAGCCTAGAAGCGTGATCAGGCAGTCTAAGCCCCCCACCGACCGCATAGCTATTACCGCCCCCATCAGAGACCTACCGCTACCTCCTCTCAATGAAGCGCTTAAGTCCCTCATATCGTCACCTAACGTAGCCCGTAGGAGATGGATATACGAGCAGTACGATCACGAGGTAGGTGCGAGGACCGTAATTAAGCCGGGCTATGGGGATGCCGCTGTTCTGAGGATCGGCCCGGGGGATAGGAGAGGCATCGCAGTCAAAGGGGATGCTAACCCGAGGTACACATCGATCGATCCTTTCAGAGGTGCTGCTAACTCGGTAGCCGAGTGCTACAGGAACCTGGTAGCCGTAGGGTCAACACCAATTGCCTTCGTTGACGAGCCCAACGCAGGGAATCCCGAAAAGCCCGAGCACTTCTGGTACTTCGAGATGATGGTTAAGGGAATAGCATGGATGGCTGAGGAACTGAATGTACCCGTAGTTGGTGGTAAGGTCAGCTTCTACAACGAGGACCACACCGGGCGCCAAGTAAAGCCTACAGCAACGATCGTAGGTGTGGGGGCTTTAGAGGATGTCGACAAGGCTGTGACAATGGACATTAAGTACGTAGGTTCGCAGCTAATCCTGGTGGGAACTACTTTCCCGGAGCTTGGGGCCACCGAGTACGTTGCTAGAGTCCACAACATAGAAGCCGGCGAGGTGCCTACCCCGAGACCTAGCTTGGAGCTCAAGCATTCAGAGTACGTCTTGGAGTTAGTTAGGAGAGGAATTGCCGTGTCTGTCCATGACGTAGGTCTCGGAGGTCTCGCAGTAGCCCTAGCTGAGATGTGCTTACTCGGTGATGTCGGTGCTGACATAGATATCGAGGCGGTACCGTGCAGGGGGTGCTTAAGGGTTGACGAAGTCCTGTTCTCGGAGACCCAAGCTAGGTACATCGTGGAGATCTCCCCAGGTAAGCTAGAGGAGGCCCTTAAGATAGCTGAGTCCAGGAACGTGGCCGCGTCGGTCATCGGAACGACAACGAGTAAGAAAGTTATCACGATAAGGTCTGGGGGTAGGCAGCTCCTCGAAGTACCGCTAGACACTCTAAAGCCCCTCTACGAGGGCTCTCTAGAGGAGCTTCTCGGGTGAAATTATGTGTGGGATATCAGCTTACGCGTCCAGTAGATCGCGTAACTTTGTGGATGCCGCTAAGGCAGTCCTCACATTACTCATAGAGCTACAGCATAGGGGTCAGGAAGCTGCTGGGATAGCGTCCGTGGATGCTGCCACAGGTGACATGAACGTGATTAAGAGAGGGCTACTGATACTGGACCTCCTCTCCGAGTTCCTGAAGGAGAGTAAAAACCTAGCTAAAGAAGTCTTCGGGTGCTTGGGCCACACTAGGTACTCCACCTCAGGAAGCTACGGTCCAGCCCTAGCACAGCCTATAGTCATCGGGAATGGGAAGCTGAAGCTAGCCCTAGCATTCAACGGGAACATAGCAAACTACCGTGAGTTACATGAGTTCGCTAGGAGCGTGGCCCCTGAGGTAGCTCCCAAAGCTGAGAACGATACGGAGGCTCTAGCACAGGCGATATATGCTCTCTCTAAAGAAGAAGGGTGGGATGTTGTGGAGGCATTGAGGAAGTTACCTGAGTATGTAGTCGGCGCTTACAGCATGGTCGCTATAACGTCCGAGCCGAGGCTCATCGTTGCGCGAGACCCTCGGGGCTTTAGGCCGCTCTCCTTTTCCTTCGATGGTACTGAGATGTTCGTTGCCTCTGAGACTTCAGCACTTCAGGTGCTGGACCTTGAGTGGAGGGAGGTTAAGGAAGGGGAGGTAGTGTCCTTTGATGGTAAATCTCTCGAGGTTTCGAAGGCGAGGATATCCGCTGAGCCCTCTCCCTGCATCTTTGAGTACGTATACTTCAGCAGGCCCGATAGCTACTTCAACGGAGTCAATGTATACAGTTCGAGGATTCGGATGGGTGAGAGCCTAGCAAAGGTGATGCCTGTAGATGCTGATGTAGTAATGCCTGTCCCTGACAGCGCCAGACCTATGGCCCTTGGCTACAGCATGGCCAGCGGGATCCCGCTCGGCGAGGGTTTAGTGGCTAACAAGTACGTCGGCAGAGTGTTCATATCGACACCGGACTGGAGGGATGCTCTCTCCAAGTTCAAGTACGGAGTGATCAAGCCCGTCGTCAACATGAAGAGGGCCGTCATTGTAGATGACTCTATAGTTAGGGGAACCACGATGAGCTACCTAATCTCGAAAATAAGAAGAGCTGGAGCTAGGGAGGTACACGTCAGGATAGCTAGCCCCCCATTCAGATGCCCGTGCTTTATGGGGATCGACGTAGCGTCAAGGAAGGAGCTGCTGGCTTGGAGTAAATCAAGCGTTGATGAGATAAGGGAGGCTTTGGGGGCGGATTCCCTAGCCTATAACACTATACAGAACCTGGTTAGCTCTGTAGGTCTCCCGAATGTGTGCCATGCGTGCTTCTCATGCTCCTACAGGTTTTTCGGGTTCTCAGTTGATGAGTTAGAGAAGATGTCTTCAGGTAGATCCGCATGTGTGGGCTCACATATGCACGTGCAGGTGTAGACCTCGGGAAGCATAGGAAGATGCATGAGATAGCTATAGCGGTCTTCAAAGAGGTGGCGAGGTCTCTCGGCTACGAGATCCAGGGAGTCGGCGGGTTCGCACCCTACATAGACCTGCTAGGTCATAAGCTAGTACTACACGTTGATGGTGTCGGCACGAAAACACTTGTCCTCAGACGATTGAAGGCTATGAAGGTGGCTGGCTGGGATTGCGTAGCTATGAACGTTAACGACGTCGCCTGCAACGGGGCTAGGGTGGTAGCTTTATCGGACTACGTAGCTATGGATGCGGCTAACGAGGAGGAGTTTAAGGATGTCGTAGATGGGTTGGCTGAGGCTGCCACTAAGGTCGGGGCTCCGGTAGTGTCAGGTGAGACAGCTATTCTCCCTGGGCTGGCTAGGGGGGTGGACGTTGTGTGCTTCGCTCTAGCGGTCATCGAGTCCGACTTCGAAAACAGAGCTAGGGTGGGCGATGTAGTGCTAGGTCTGGAGAGCTGGGGGCTTCATGCTAACGGATACAGCTTAGCCAGGAAGGTGGTTGAGGACGTGATAGGGAGTTACGATGCTGTCGTGGAGGGGGTCAACATAGGTTCTGAGATGGCTAAACCGACTGCACTCTACTACAGCTTCCTCCTGAAGGCTGTGAGGATGGGGTACATAACCTCAGCTACTCATGTCACTGGAGGTGGCTGGAGCAAGATGAAGAGAGTCCTCGGCACCTCAGCCGACGCCGTCCTCAAGGCGCCGAAGCCTAGTAAGCTTTTCGAGGTTCTCACTAAGTATGGGGGAATAGAACTGGAGGAGGCTTACAGGGTGTTTAATATGGGTGTTGGCTTGATCGTTACGTGCCCGCGTAGTAGGGTTGTCGATGTGGTCAGGCTAGCGGCAGAGGAGGGCTTCACGTCCTGGGTTCTCGGTGAGGTGGTTCCCGGGAGTGGGGCAGTCTTAGTTGAAGCTGGCTGGCACGGAGGTGAGAGGTTTGAGTTATAGCCCTAGGAAGCTCCTAGAGGGATATAGCGTAGAGAACCTTAGCGTGGCCACGATAGCTAGTCACTCAGCTCTAGACGTCTTCGACGGGGCTAAGGACCACGGACTGAGGACTGTCGCTGTGTGCCAGGTCGGCAGGGAGAAGACTTACACCAGGTTTAATCGTGTGATTGATGAGGTACTGCTCCTAGATAGGTTCGCGGATGTTGTGAGGGCTGACATTGTCGATAGGTTGAGGAGGGGACACGCCATCTTCGTCCCTAACAGGAGCTTCTCAGTTTACGTAGGCTACGACAACATCGAGAGAAGTTTCCCGGTGCCAGTATTCGGTAATAGGTACCTCCTCAGGTACGAGGAAAGGGTTGGCGAGAAAAACTACTACAAGCTCCTCGACATAGCTGGCATAAGGCGCCCTAGAACGTATACCTACCCGGACGAGATAGATAGGCCAGTCATAGTTAAGATACCTCATGCGAGGAAGAGGGTTGAGAGAGGGTTCTTCATAGCAGTAGATAGGGAAGACTTTAAGCGCAAGTTCGCTCGGTTAGTTTCGAGGGGGGTCCTACTCGAGGAGGACATAGCTAAGGCATCTATAGAGGAGCTCGTTGTGGGGGCCCACTTCAACGTAAACTACTTCAAATCCGTCGCTGAGGGTAGGGTCGAGATTTTGAGTATAGACAGGCGCATACAGACTAACCTAGACGGTCTGCTGAGGCTACCGGCTGACGTACAGCTCGAGCTTGGTGAGTACTTAGACGTTGAGATGATTGAGGTAGGGCATGAGCCGGCTACGATACGTGAGAGCGTGTTGGAGAAGCTGTTCGAGGCTGGGGATAGGTTCGTGGAGGCTGCTGAAAAAGTAGAACCTCCCGGTGTTGTAGGGCCCTTCACCCTTCAGCTGATGGTGACGAAGGATCTTGAGGTCGTAGTCTTCGATGTTGCCCTGAGGATTGGTGGAGGGACTAATGCTTACATGGGCATCGGGAGCCAGTACAGTAAGCTCTACTTCGGTAGGTCCGTCAGTATGGGCTGGCGCATAGCTAAGGAGATAAAGGATTGTGCTGAGGGCGGCTGTCTGGAGGATGTAGTTACGTAGGGTAGTTGTGCTTATAAGCTGTTTTTAGGTGGTATGGGTGGGTCTGTGAATAACCCCTTCCTAGGGAAGGACGTAATATCGGTCCTCGACTTCGAGAGGAAGGACCTGGAAACGCTCTTCGAGTATGCGGATAGGGCTAGGAAGTACGTTGAGGGGAAGCTGAAGGTACTTGAGGGTAAGGTCGTAGCGCTCGCGTTCTTCGAGCCTTCTACCAGGACAAGGTTCAGTTTCGAGGTTGCTGCAAAGAAGCTAGGGGCTGATGTTATATCCGTCTCGGGTGAGGAGGCTACCAGCGTAGCTAAGGGGGAGAGCCTAGCCGATACTGTGAGGATGCTGGACAACTACAGCGATCTCATAGTGATCAGGCACAGATATGAAGGAGCTGCTAAGTTAGCTGCTGAGTTCGCTGAGAGCCCGGTGATCAACGGGGGCGATGGCTGGCAACATCACCCGACTCAAGCAATGATAGACCTCTACACAGTTAGGGACCTGTTCGGCAGTATCGATGGTTTGAAATACGCGCTACTCGGGGATCTCAGGTATGGAAGGGCTATAATCTCATTCCTCTACGGGCTGGCTAAGTTCAACCCATCTAAGGTATACCTAGTCTCCCCAGAGCTCCTGAAGCCTAGAGAGGAGGTGCTGAGAAGGCTTAACGAGCTTGGGTTAAAGTACGAGTCCTTGTCGGCCCTTGATCCGATAATAAGTGACGTAGATGTAATATATGTGAGCCGAATACAGAAGGAGAGATTCCCCGATCCAATGGAGTACGCTAAGGTCAGGGGATCATACGTCGTCGACCTGAAGACCCTCTCCAGGGTCAAACCATCTCTTAAAGTCCTCCATCCCCTACCTAGGGTCGACGAGATCTCATACGAAGTTGACTCAACCCCCTACGCCGCGTACTTCTACCAGGCAAGGCTAGCCATACCTGTGAGAATGGCCCTCATAGCCTTGATTCTGGGTGTTGAGATATGAGTGCCGGAACCCTCACGGTATCTAAGATAATGAACGGTACTGTGATAGACCACATACCAGCGGGTAAAGCCCTTGAGGTACTTAGGCTACTGGGGATCACAGGTAGAGAGAAGCTGAGAGTTGCTGTGCTGATGAACGTTGAGAGCCAGAAACTAGGAAGGAAGGACATAATAAAGATTGAGGGGAGATCCCTAGAAGCTAAGGAGCTCGACCTAATAGCATTAGTTGCTCCCAACGCCACAATAAACATAATAGAGAACTATGAGGTCAAGAAGAAGTTCAAGGTGAGGTTGCCTGAGGTGGTCGAGGACCTACTGAAGTGCCCGAACACGACCTGCATATCCAACAAAGAGCGTGAACCTGTGAGATCAAGACACAGAAAAATTAGGGAGAACCCACTGGAGTTCGAATGCCTCTACTGCGGAACAATAGTTAGGATCTCATGAGCTTGGGCTCAGCCCTCAACGCGCTAAGGCTCGACATCAAACGGTAGCTCCAGTAGGTTTTTTGATTGGCGGAACCTCACCTTCCCGAGCTTTATCCTCCCTATAGGCCTCGCCGATGGTAGGTGTTGCTTATTGCACGCATTTATGTTCCATATGCTACCGTCAGTGTCTCGTATGATTACTATGTGAAGCTCCTTCACATCTTCCGGAACCTTGAAGAGGTCATATATGACGTCCCCGTAGGTTTCCTCGGCTTGTTTCCTCTCCATTCTGATCACTTCCACCCTCAGATCCTCCTGGATCTTGGAGTTAGCTAGCTCCTCAATAGCCTTGATCTCCTCATCAGAAGGCTTTCTATTGAACTGCACTACTAACCTCCCGTGCTTCCCATCAACATAAGTTGACGCAGTCCACATAGCGTCCTTACCTAGAACTCTGACTACAGCGCCCTTAAGGACATGTAGCGCGGTGTGTGTAGCCACATCAACTGGGTAACCTACTAACTCCATATGGTTCTACCCTAGAAGATCCGTTCCCGAAGCCTTAAATCTTCGATGTCCCTCCCCACCTAAAGAGATTTGGCGAGGACATAAGAACTACTTGAGGAGTCTGCTCAAGCTATTTGCTTATTTATCTCCAACCCGCTCTTAGCGTTTGGTGATCGACTTGAGGAGTCGCAGGGTCATAGTGAGAGCCATACTAATGCTCTCTATAATAGCCCTCACACTAATCCCCCCTTCCCCAGCTTTTTCTCAGGCTGGGGTCTTCTCCTTAGAGAGTGTGAGTTTCCTCTCCAGTGCTGGCACCGATGTCTACCCAGGCTCGCAAAATGCGAGGCTCACCGTCGGCGTTAGGTTCCTAGGGCAGAACCCTGCTGGATCCCTTCAAGGTTGCTTAGATCTCCCTGGAGGCTTTACAACAGCCTTCAGGTGCGTGAGGGCTAGGGACTCGAATGGTTCCTACATAACACGTGCGGAATACGGAGATGTAGTCTACTTCGTCTACATCATCGACGTAGCTAGGTCAGTAACCCCTGGAGCCTACTCAGCTACTCTTAACGTGTCTGCTTGGGTAGGTAGCGTGTTTACTTGGGAGCTATTGAGGGTTGAGCTAGTGGTGAGCCCGTACCCTGAGCTACAGCTGGAGCTTGTGGACAGCTACTGGTCTCCCGAGGCCTACCCGGGAACTTCTGGGACCTCTTTAGTGGTAGTCCTGAGAACCGGGGCTTCAGCGATAGATACAGCTGAGGTATCGCTGAGCTTACCGTCAGGCTTCTATCCGCCTGTGATACGTACATCCATAGGAGGGGTCGGTAGCTACTCCAGCTTCACTATCGTCGCATCTGGGATCGATATTAACCCGACTCTTGCCCCAGGTATATACCACTTTTCCGCCAGTATCAAGGCTGTGGCAGTTACTAGTGACGGAGTCCGCTATAACACTACAGCAATACTCGACATACCTGTCTCAGTGGGTAGTCCACCACCACTATCGCTTGAGATCGTGAGCTATGGCTGGGTAAGCAGTAGGGTCCCTCCCGGAAGCTTGAACTCAGACTACGGGGTTACCCTGAGACTTACCGACACCGCCACCATAAATTCCTTAGTTGCTAAGCTAACGCTACCAGCATGTGCTAAGTTCTCCAATGGGAGCAGGAGCTACGTATTGTCTCTTAACCGCCCGATAAACTACGGGGAAACTTTCGAGCTTACGTTCGGAGGGATATCTGTAGAGTGCTACACTACTGAGGTAGCTCTACTGACCCTAGAGATATTCGCCTCCAGAGACGGCTCCGAGTTCTGGGTAACGCAGAGCTACAGCCTACTCCTCGTGGTTCAGAACCCCTCTATACTGCTGAGGGTGTCCTCAGCCTACTGGAGTCCTGGCCCGGCATTCCCGGGTAGCTCCTCCCTCGCCCTCACAGTTGTCTTAGAGAACTACGATTATCTCTCAGTCTTCGGTGGTACGGCAACCCTCAGCTCAGACATCATAAGACCGAGGGAGGCGTACGTAAGTAACGTAGTCATTAACTCGCTTAGTAGAACTACCCTAGTCTTCCGCGATCTCTCAGTAGACCCGGCAGTGTCACCCGGGACATACACCTTTAAATTACTCCTCAACGCCCTCGCGAGCTCTGGGAACGCTGTCTTTGCTATATCCACAGAGCTATCGCTTCAGTTAGAGGTGAGCATACCTCCTACACCCCGCATCGAGATCGTGAGCTACGGCTGGGTAGACGGTAAAGCGTTCTCCAACTCAACCAATAACGCGCTTAGGGTAGTCCTCAGGAACTCAGACCCCGGGATAACTGTGAGGAGCTTTAAGGCGTCTATAAACCTACCGCGATGTTTCAGGGTGAAAGAACTAAAGAATGTATCTGTAGCTGATATAGACGTTTCTTACGGTGCTAGCACAACCGTGGAGTTCGGTAGCATCGACATAGTCTGCAGTAGCGGAGTCTACATGGCTAACATGACTGTGGAGGTTTTAGGGGAGCTTTCATCTTCTACTTTCTGGAGATCCATAACCTACAGACTACCTCTAGTCGTCGACGAGCCAGCACTTAACATAGAGATTGTGGATAGCGGGTGGGTTTCAGGTCTAGCTTACGGGAACTCCAGCCGTTTAGTACCTTACATAGTCCTACAGTCGTTCACTCAGGACTCTGTGAGGAGCGCTGTCCTACACGTTAGACTTGCTAACGCCGTGCTTGCTCAGGGTGGGAGGGAAGCGTCCGTTACGTTGGGGGGACCGATCTCGTACGGATCTACAGTAACCGTAAGGTTGCCGGCAATAGACCTTGAGGGAGTTACGGACTTCGTGCTAGCTGAGGTAGATGTGCTGGCTGTGGTCCAGTACGGGCAGACACTTTACAACTCATCTAGAAAGCTCGCGGTGAGGTTCCCCGTAGTAACGGAGAGGAACCTCGCGGTGAGTGAGGCTCACGTAGAGTTCAGCGGTTCTCCCTCACCGCTACTACCAACTGCTCGAGGGGTTACACTAACTGTGGTGGTTACCAATGTGAACCCCGAGCCTCTGAAGGTGCTCAACGTAAGCGTTAGCGCCCCGCAGGGGCTGATAATACGCGGAGTTAGTGGAGATTGCTTGAGGGCCGTGCTCTCAGGGGGAGGTTCTTGCAGCTTAAGTGCCGTCCTAGATGTCTCCAGCGATGTCCGACCCTCTACTTACACAGTAGAGCTTGCTGTGGGCTACGGTAAGGAGGTTTCTGGTGCAATGCTTTACGGTACTGAGAGGCTCTTCGTACCGGTCGTTGTAGAGCCTTTGGAGGTCTATGTACCTACACTTGAGGTAGTGAGTGCCTATTGGGGGATTCAACAGCCTGTCCCTGCCTACCCTAACTCGAGGTACGTTCCTCTTACAGTAGTCCTGTTGAATACTGGGAGGTATGAGGCGTTGGGTGTGACGCTTAAGGCTTGGTCAGGTAACTTGTCCCCTGTTGTTGACTCGGCTGAGTGCGCTGCTAGATTACCTCCAGGCTCTACATGCTCGGCCACACTCTACTTTGACATACCTTCCACGACATCCGGATCTGCGGAGCTGGAGCTGCTGGTTAAGTACTACATGAGCTCGTTCGGTGCCTATGCGGAAGTAGAGAGGCACATTACTGCAAAGCTGTACGTTGAGACATTCCCCGGAGCCAGCAGCTACCTGAAGCCTGTGACGTGGGGCTGGCTAAACAACTACAACGTTTTCCCGGGAACCGAGAACGCTACCTTCACCGTCACCATAGCTAACAGGCTCCCATACTCTGCAGTAGGAATAATTGCTGATCTCTACCTACCCAATGGCTTTAGAGGAAGCATGGGAGATACCGCTACAGCCTACCTTGACGGTCCTCTGAGGAGCTACTCATCCACTCAACTGAGCTTCAGGGTTACTGTGGGAGATGTGAAGCCGGGAACGTACAATGCAACCCTGAGACTTGACTATGTGGTTCAGACCGGTGGACCTGGTGTGAGAATCGTTGAGGAATATCGGCTCAGCATAGCAGTCATGGACGATGCTGGTGCGGTTGAAGCTGTAAGTTCTGGCTGGTTGGATGGCTCAGTAGACCCCGGGACGTACGGAGCCTTACTCCATCTAGTTATAAGAAATAAGTACGTAGACTCCATGTCGGGGGTATACCTAGAGCTCGCTCTCCCGGAGGGTTTCTTGAACTCCATGGACAACACCACTATCGTAAAGCTGCCGCCGATCTCACCTCAGGTGCTTCAGAGGTTGACTGCTGTGGGTGGAGCCCAGATAGGGGCCCTCACGTCACTCATCCAGCAGATGAGCCCTCAGGCTACAACCTATGGGAGGGGTGACTTAATAGAGTTTGTCGTTCCCCTCAACCTACTCATAAATAGAACTGGGTATTACTACGCTAACGCGACGCTACACTACATAGACCAATGGGGTACTCCGAGGAGCTGTCACTTCAGAGTGCCTATAGCAATTCTAGGAGGGGTCAGATACATCCTGGTGGGAGTGGATGGTGGTACCGTGAGGGTGGCCTCTAGGTTTACTCCGGTAGTCCTAAGGTTGCAGAACTTTGGTAGTGGACCGGCATATAACGTATATGTAACGGTGTTCCCGTACCCGCAACTACCGGTGCTGATAGCAACCCCCTCAGTTCACTACATAGAAAAATTGGATCCAGGACATGAAGCGGTGATTAACTTGACTATAGCTTACAACCCGATGGGGGTCTACATGGCTGGAGCGCAGACAGTTGTCTCTTATGGTACAGTACCTCTAGTAGTCGGGATAATTTACAGAGATCCTAGTGGGAGGCTCAAGACTTTCAATACCTCCCTAGCTGTGGTAGTAGAGCCGTTCATTGACCTCGTACTTCGAGACCCTAAAGCCAGCCTATCTGCCGGTACCTTGAGGGTGTCCGGTACTTTAGTGAACTACGGCTCAGCCACTGCCTACAGGGTGAGCGCGCGAATATGCCCTAGCGGGGGTCAGTGCTATGAGTCCTTCATTGGCGATGTGGACCCCGGGGCCCAGAGAGCGTTCACGTTGAACGCCCCACTTCAGGGAGGTCCCAATACTGTGAAACTGATGGTGATGTATTACAACGCCTATAACGAGCTCCAGCAGCTAGAGTATGAGATCCCAGTATATGCTGCTCCACCGCAGACGCAGACAGCAGCTTCCCAGCAACCGCAGTACTCTTTAGAGAGCTGGATAGTCGTCGTGGCTGTAGTAGCCTTCCTAGCTCTAGCTGGATACGCTATATACAGGGCAGTCATAAGCTACCACAAGAAGCTGAGGCAGATGTCTGAGGTGCCTCCTCCGTGAGCATCGTATCGTTCCTAGTGGATGCGTTCTCGATGGCAGTTAAGGTGCTGGGAGAGAGGAAGCTGAGGTCCTTGCTCACCATTGCTGGAATAGTGATCGGCCCACTGATAATGATCATGATGGGGTCTGTCGTAGGTGGTTACACAAACTATGTCTTGAGGGAGCTCCAGCAGCTAGGCCAGAACGTCGTGGTGATTTTCCCGTCGGGGACGTACGATCTAACAGCTGATGATCTCGACTTCGTGAGGTCGTTCGAGTACGTGGACTCCGCCGAACCTTTCTACACAATGCAGGGCTTAGTGAGGAGGTGTGGATCGGATGTTCAGGTCTACGTCTACGCTATAAACCCTAACATCATATTCAAGGCCATGGGTAACCTGAAGATAGGTAAGGGAGAGATACCACCAGAAAGCGACCTCCTAGGGTCCATAGTCGGTAATAAGGTCGCGTTTGATGAGAGCTCTCAATGTGTTGACGTGGGGGATGTAGTGAATCTCTATGTAGCTGAGGTTGAGGGCGGGAAAGTTAAGAACGTCCGGACAGCAAGCTTCGTCGTATCGGCTATACTAGAGGAATACGGAGGTGCCTTCCTCCTAAGCCCGGACCAGATGGTAATAGTTAACGCTGAGGCCGGAAGATCTATTCTCGGGGCCAAGAAGTGGTCGGGGATATTCGTGGTTCTGAAGAGCTCTGAGTACGTTAGGGACTTCGTCAGATCCCTGAGGGACTCCTACGGAGGTAACGTAGAGGTAGTTTCTTTCGCAGCCATAGCCGACGCTGTCTCCAGTGTCACAGCAGCCGTCTCGTTTGTGAATTACGTGACGTCCCTCTCAGCTTTCGCTGTAGCTGTGGCGGGAGTGTCGGCCACGATGATAACGTCTGTGATTGAGAGAACAAGGGAGATAGGGGTTATGAAGGCTGTCGGCTTCACGAATAGGCAGGTAGTTGCGATGGTGCTCTCGGAGGCTATGGTGATGTGTTTCCTGGGGGCTATATCCGGGATATCTGCCGGCGTCGTCGGGGCGTTCGTCCTCTCTAGGCAGGGGCTTATCATCAGGGCCGGTACTCAGAGCATTGTCATAGCTGCTAGACCAGAGATAACCCCGCAGCTAATAGCCAACACACTAGGCCTGACAGTATTCGTCGGACTAGCAGGGGGATTTCTTCCTGCGTACATGGCTGCTAGGATACCACCAGCAGTAGCGTTAAGATATGAGTAGGTGTGTCTATGAGCTTACTGAAGGAGATATCGAGCGAGATTGGCCGGATGCTCTCAGAGCTTAGGAAGGTCCTCAGCGTTGAGAACCTCGACGTCCTGATAGCGCAATCCGAAGTCAAAGAAGTCAACGGTCTGAAGGTAGTTGTGAAGAGGTTCACGAGTGAGATAGGCCTGTTAAAGTGGCTTCCCCCAGCTATATTCCTCAAAGCTAGCTACCCGTTTGCTCTCACACCCAAGGAGAGATTTGAGAGGGAGATAGACTTCATGAGCTTCAGTAACTGGGAAAAATTCAGGGTGCCTAAGATACTTAGCGCGGATCGCGAGAACTTAACTATAACTAGGGAGTACGTGGAGGGCAGGTCCCTAAGCTGTGATAAGCGAGACGACGTGGCTACCTTAGGGAAGATCCTGGCAGAGGTGCACTCGAAAGGATTCTGCCTAGGAGATGTCAAGCCAACGAACTTCATAGTCAATAACGAAGCCATCTACGTCATCGACGCCGAGCAATCAGTTCGATTCCGGGAGGAACTCGGAAGTTGGGACCTAATCGTCGCTGCTTTCTTCATATCCCTAGCTAACTACATGAAGTTTGACGTGTTTCACGAGCTCTTCACGGAGTTCTCTAGGTCGTACTTGGACTCCGGCGGCTCAATAAGGTCATACTGCGATATGCTGTCTCCCAGAAACGCCGTCCTAGCGACGTTCATACCCTTACCCAACCTAGTCGAGATCTCCAATACTAGGAGGAGGTACTGCCGATAAGTGCTGAGCACCTGAATTACTATCCTAAACATTAGCACTTAATTTGGCCATCAAAAATCTGGTGTGGGGTTTGCTAGTGCAGTACAGCGTCCCCGACTACCTCAGGATCGACGCTGCTAGGACTGCTGAGTCTGTGGAGTCCTTCATTAGAGGGTACGTCGAAGCAAGCGGTGCTACCGGGGTAGTGCTGGGACTTAGTGGTGGGGCTGATTCCTCCGTTCTAGCAGCACTAGCTGTTAGAGCTCTGGGGGCTGAGAGGGTGACCCCACTAATTATGCCTGATATTGAGAGTCCTGCTGACAGCATTTCAGATGCCAGGGAAGTTAGTGAGATGCTGGGTGTGAAGGCTCGCGTCGTGGAAATTACTGGAGGCGTTGACTTTGTTTTGAGATCTTTCGGAGATACCTACGAGAACTCTCCGAGAGTAGCTAGAGGCAACGTCAAGGCTAGGTTAAGGATGCTGATGCTTTACTATGTAGCTAACAAGACCAACTCTCTCGTGCTAGGGTCGTCCGATAGGTCTGAGTGGTTGATCGGTTACTTCACTAAGTGGGGTGATAGCGCTGCGGATATCTACCCCCTACTGAACCTGTACAAGACTCAGGTAAGGCTATTAGGCGACTACTTAGGCCTCCCCAAAAGAATATGCTGGAAGCCGGCATCCCCGGATCTCTGGCCCGGTCACAGAGCGTCCGACGAGCTCGGCGCTGAATACGATGTAATCGATAAGGTTCTCTATTTCTATGTAGATAGGGGTATGAAGATCGAGGAGATAGCTAAACACACTGGGATAGACCCGAACTTAGTTGCTACAATAGTGTCGAGGATTTCGGCAACGGAACATAAAAGGAGGCTCATCGTAGGTCCTCTCCCGGTCCCTTACCAGAGGGTATAGAGATTAAATAAAGATAGGGAGGTGCTAATGAAGATCTGGCTTTTCTTTTACTCTATTGCCGCCACTATGGACTTCGTGATGTGGGGAATTTACTTCGCTTTTACTCGCCGGTACGTGGGCGTTGAACTCGGTGGAGGTCTCCAGGCTGTCCTCCTCCTAACAGGTCTTGAATGGCTCTACGTACTTTTTGCTGCTGCCGCTGGAAAGCTTGTTAGGTTAGTAGGGGAGAGGAGGCTCATTCTCTTAGGTTCGCTAGGTTTCTTACCTCTAGCGGTCTCGGCGTTTGTGAGAGATCCTTACATATTCTCGCTAGTGCTGAGCCCGAGTAGCTTAGCATGGTCTCTTAGCTGGCCGGCCGTGATGTCCTCCGTTTTCCTAAGTGCCCAGGGGAGACTTGGAAGAACTTACAGCCTCTTTACTATAGGGACAGGGTTTGGGTGGAGTATTGGATCCTTCCTCATGGGGTTCGTGCACCTAGCTGGAGGTCCTAGAGCCGTACTTCTCTCCTGCTCAATGCTATACCTCATCGCGCACTTACTTTATTATATCTTCTTCCCGAGCACAAATGATGTAGTATTGGGACATTACCGTAATGAGCTTGAAGTTCCTCAGCTAGGGAGACTCAAGCACGTGCTGATAGCCTACAGCCTGCTCGTCTTTTGCAGGGAAGCTTACTTCTCCGTAGTACCCGTGAAGTTAAGTGCCGAGATCTCGAGACTCTTCCCGGAGGGGTCAGTAGAGTTTTACTATATAGCTTACGGAATAGTCTACGGTGGTCTGACGTCGTTCCTCTCAGTACCAGTAAGGCTGTTGGCAGGGTTTCTAGTCGATAGGTGCGACCCCCGCACTATTCTAAAGTTCTCGCTTGCTAGCTACGTAATGCTCTACTGGTTATTCACCCTGACTGAAGGGTTAGTACCGATACTTGTGTGGCAAGTACCTCTCTACCCTATAGTGGACACAGCAATAAACGTAGCAATAGCTAAGAACTCGACGGAGAGGTTTAGAACACACGCGTTTGGGGCTGGGCTAGCTTTCAGCGCCCTTGGAGGGCTGGGTGTGCTACCTCTATCGGCATATCCCGGAATAGATTTATTTTCCGTTGGCGTCCTGATAACTGCTGCGGGAGCCGCGGGCTTAGTTGTCCTAGGCTACAAAGGGAGTGAAGCCTGAGGACCCTGAAATAGGGAGTATCCTAGGGACTTAAAGAAAAATGATTCTAGCCTCATAATGCTTGATGCGTTATGGTTGAAAGCTGGCTTAAAGGGCGGAGAGGGATTAGGCAATAATAAGGTCCTTGGCGTACTATCCTTGGGTGTAAGTGAGTGAGCTACGCGTACTGCGAGATGTGCGGTAGGCCTGCTCCTAGGCGTGAGATGAAGGTAGTCTACGTTGAAAATGTGAAGCTAACTGTCTGCCAGTCGTGCTACAGTAGGTTGGTTAAGGGTGATATAGCGAGGGAGATAAAGGAAGAGGTTTCGAAGGCCCCTGTCAGGAGGGAGAGGCCGAAGATGGAGAGAAAACCCGAGGATAGGGCCTTAGAGGAGTACGAGGTGGTCCCCGACTTTGCTGAGAGGGTTAGGCAGGCTAGGGAGAGGCTCGGCTTAACGCAGAAGGCTCTAGCTGACTTAGTGAAGGAGAGTGAGAACACTATAAAGAGGATAGAGGCCGGGAGGCTTGTGCCTACTATAGAGCTAGCAAGGAGGTTAGAGAGCGTCCTCATGGTGAAGCTCCTGGAGCCTGTCGTTGATAGAGCTGAGGCGTACCTCCCCAGCCCGTCGAAGGTTAAGGATGTAACGCTGGGAGATGTCGTCATCTTGAAGAAGCGTGAGAAGTAGTTGGCTAGAGCGCTGTTAGTAGTTCGGGGAGACGATCTGGATGAGGCCTTGGAGCTCGCTAGGGTAGTCCATAGCAACGTCGATACCATTAGGCTACCCAACAGATACAGACCATCTACCTCAACCTACCTAACCCCTAAGTGGGTTGAACTAGTAAAAGAGAAACTTGAGAACGGAACCTACGATAAGGTATACATATATGACATACTGAGCCCTAGACATGTAAGCCACCTAATGAAGGAGCTAGGAGTCGTCGTCGAGGACAGGGTGATGCTAATACTTGATGTACTAGCGGAGCATGCTGGGTCTAAGGAGGCTAAGATACAGATCGAGATGGCTAGGCTCAGGCATCAACTACCTCTGATTAGGGACTGGATCAATAGGAGTAAACTCGGGGAACTACCGGGTTTCTTGGGTCCAGGAGGCTACGCTGTAGATGCTTACTACACCCACGTCAGGAGGAGGATAAGCAAGCTACGGAAGGAACTGGAGAAGATTAGAAGAGTTAAAGACTCTGAGAGGATTAAGAGGGAGGAGAAAGGCCTCATACATGTAGCGATAGTTGGCTACACCAACGCCGGTAAGACCACTCTCTTCAACTCCCTAACAGGTGAGAAGCGTGCGACAGGGCCAGAGCTCCTAACTACTACGTCTACCAAAGCTAAGATGATCCCCATCAACGGGCTAATGGTTGTGCTAATAGATACTGTAGGGTTCATAAAGGATATCCCGCCGGAAATAGTGGAGGCTTTCTACGCTACGTTGAAGGAAATATCCGCATCCTCGGCGGTGATACTGCTACTGGACAGCTCCGATGAGGAGGAGTTGTTTACCATGAAGCTGAGGGAATCCCTAAAGATACTCACCAAGATAGGCTATGTTGGGAGACCCCTACTCATAGCTCTAAACAAGGTTGACCTAGTAAGCGCTGACCAAGTCCTTAAGTATAGGAACAAGATCCTAGCCGAAGTAAATGAGAACGCTTGGAGATGTAAAGTAGTTGAGATCTCGGCTCTTATGAAGACCAACCTAGAACTACTAAAGAAGGCCCTTATAGAGTTGATAGAAAATCAACTCCTCCCCGCCCCGAAGGGTGAGGGCCCTCTAAGACAGCCCGCAACTCCGTAAGCGTCAGACTATGTCAGTAGCCTACGGGACAGCAGTTGGGCGTTTCCGAGTCGTTATATGCTAAGAAGAGGTAGTACTGTTATTGTGATTACTGAGACTATCATTGCTAGGTCCCTCGGCATGTTGAGTAGCTTCGGCTTGGGTGCTGGGGGTATGCCATGCATATAGAGGGCCTCTGCTAGATATCTACTACTAACGACTGAGTCTACCACTAGGGGCTTGATGAGTGCTGCTATCTTTCTTCCCCCAAGCTTCGACTTAGTTGCTACGTACGACTCCGAGAATGCTATAAAGGTTGCTGGGAGCTGAGCCATAGCGGCTGAGAAGAGCTCTGAGTAACTCCTGAGCCCGAGGATTGTGAGTAAGTAGCGCATTTCCGTGATTGTGAAAAGCTGGAACGCTGTTGACAGTGATACCACGATTGCGAAGACTCTCATGGCCCTGAGGGAAACTTCTAGGGGGTTTGAAGGCTCTGAACCAAGAGCAACCGAGATTATGTCCAGGAAAAGCCCGAGTACCACGAACAACGCCAAGAGCTTAGCCATGCCGAAGACCCTCCTAGGGCCGGCCAGGTATGACAGGAGCGTTAGCCCATACAACACAGCAGCTACGGTCTGAGCGGGCGATAGTCGGACCCCGGGCACGATGTAGGGTAATGAGAGAGATAGAATGAGCCACCCAGAACTGATTATCTTAGTGAGAAACCCGAAGTTATTTGCCTTCTTAGAGGTAACGAAGATGTAGGCAAAATCTCTTATGTAAGACATCATGAAGCACCGTAAAGACCTAACTGCCTACATCTCTCAGCTAGAGCTATGATGTCCGGGTCTACTCTGGTCTGAACCTCGCGCAGGTAGCCGTCCCTAAGTTCGTAGACTCTTGCTTGCGGAACAAACGACAAGGTCTCCTTATTGCTGACTGTCATCACCTTAGGTGCCTTTATCTTCTTAAGTGCTAGAGCGAGGAAGAGACGTTCTGCGTATGTTAACCCCGTAAACGGTTCGTCCATAAGGAGCACGACGTCTCCCTCACCGCACGTTGCTATTGAGATCGATGCCCTGATCGCCTGCCCCCACGAAAGGTTAAACGGGGACTCTTTCAGGTCAGCGTTAACCCCTAGGCTCCTCATAGTCTTGACACCTTTCTCAACGCAATCTACCCCTTTCCCCAGAGAGGTACAGACCTCCCTGAATTCCTTCTCCAAACTTTCCTCAGTAAAGAATAGGTACACGTTCTGCGGTAAGTAGACCGCTCTAGACTTCCTCAAGACCCTTCCCTTCCTCGGGCTCAGGTAGCCGGAGAGAATCTTAAGCAGTGTTGACTTCCCGCTTCCATTAGGGCCGTAGATGACGACCGTGTCCCAAGGATCTTTAATCACCAGATCAACATCCTTTAGTACCCACTCATTGTTTTTCTCGTAACTGAACCAGACGTGTTCTGCCGCCAGCAGCTCAGATCCTCCACGATCGCTGCCCTCCTCTGACGCGAAGTACTGGTGAAAATCCCGTGCTATCCTAGGGTTACGCAATTCCTCATGATCTATAGGCACTAACGTACCATCCCTCAAAGCGAGTACCTTGCTGGCTAGGTGCAAAATACCTATGAACCTATGTTCGAACACGATGAGTGCCTTCCCTAGGGATCTCGTAATAGAAAGTATTTCCTTAATTTCTTCGACCCCCTCATCATCAAGCCACATCAGCGGTTCATCCATGACGATTACCTTAGGATCCCAGAGTAATGCCTTGGCTACGGCAACCCTCCTTAGCTGCCCCCCGGAGAGCTCGAAGAACCTTTTATTGAGGACATCCTCAAGCTTCAAGGCCGCAACGATTTTCCTTAGGACTCTATTACCAACTATTTTACCGTGGATAGCCTCAGCGCTGCTTCGCAGATCCTCACCGATAACGTACTCTATGAAGTGGGTGTATGGGTTTTGATTTACTACTTGTATGCTCTTTCTTAGCTCCTCTAGGCTGAGCTTCTCCAGCCTCCGCCCAGCTAAATAGATCTCACCCTTTACCTCGGCCCCGTAGACCCATACCCCAACACCTGTGAGAGCCCTCAATAAGGTGGTCTTCCCGGACCCGCTTGAACCTACGATAAGGACGATCTCGCCTGGGAAGACCTCGAGATTCACACCTCTGAGAACCCAGAAAGAAGAGCTTGGATAGCGGAACCATAGGTCCCTAGAAATCATAACGGCTTTTCCAGCATCATTGCCTGTCCCACGGTCAAGCATGCCAGTAGTAGCCCGGTGTATCTTGATCACCTAGTTCCGCGGCTAACACCTAAAACCCTCGAGACCACATTAAAGGCGCTGAGCCCGATAGCGGAGACATAGGAGGCAGCTATAGCGTTAAACACCGCTATATGCGGTAAAAGTGCGATGGCTGCCTCGAAGCTCTTCTCGTAGCTCCACCCATAGGTCAGGGATAGCCAATAGGGAGCCACAATCAAGTTGAATGCTACCATGCTACTAACTCTGCTAGCAACAGCTACGACCGTAGCTCCGCCCGCCCCCCTTGATCGCCTATAAAGAAAAGCCAGGGGGAGGAATGTAGCTAGTTCGGCTATGACTTTCATGGTAGCACCTATAATATCTGCTCCCATCAGCATCAGACCTGCAAGGACCAGCGGTGTAACAGCTACTGACGCCCTTAAGGAATATAATGCTAGAACAGCTAGGGGAATTCCCACACCATCGAACTTTAGGAAAGGTGCTGGCGGGTACGGCAACTTGAAGATGTGTAGAACTAGCGATAGGGCCAGCAAGGTGGCACTCATTGCTAGCTCTAGTAGTTCCCTAGGGCGTTGCGTAGCTGGGTTGATGCTGTCGCCCATGACGTCACCATGCCCTTAGTAAAACCTCAGTGATAAAAGCCTGCGCGAGGATGTCTCCCAAGGTGCTCGAGGGACATATAAATAGATCTTAAACGAGAAGTTTGAGACCTCTCCTAGAGTCAGAGCGATGAACTTGAAGTACATTATGCTCTTATATTAGACAGAAAAGTAATGAAATTCCTCTTTACCTGCTCTATCACTACCTCGGGGTCTACAGACTTTATCTCTGCTACCTTTCTCACAAGATCCTTCAGCATCTCAGGACCCAATGTCATGCCCCTATACCTATATGGTCCATCGGACTCTGTTAGGATTGCCTCTAATGGCGCTCTCCGCAGGACATCCTCATGCTTTTTCTGTACGATAATCGCCGGGTTTATACCTATAAAATACCCCTCTGCAACTATCTCATTAAGCAGATCGTGAGGACCTGTGTACCAATGGAAAACAGCAGTCGGCACCTTATAGGATTTGACCAAGCTGAAAACATCTTTCCAGGCACCGGCTGCGTGGATACTGACCCCTAGCTCATATTCAGTAGCTATTTTCAGGAACCCTAGGAAAAGCTTCATCTGTGCATCGTAGGTCTCAGCACGGAACGATCTATCAAGACCTACTTCCCCTAGAACCTTAACCCGCCCCTCAATAACTAACCTCTCCGTTCTGGCCAGTACCTCCTCCGGTAACACCTTATCGGCATTCCATGGATGGACACCTACAGCCGGTAGTACGAAGCTGCACCTCTTACTGATATCTAGGGTCTTAAGGCTTGAGTCCAAATCGTCTGAAACCGCTACCATCAGATAATTCCCGTCGCAGTACTTAGCCCATGAATCGCCGTACTCATGTAGATGCACGTGTGAGTCCACCAGCTCAACTATATTAACCACCCACTAAGCTCTCTACTGCTACAGCTAAAAGTCCCTCCTGTTAGGGCGGGGATCGACCCTCATAGTTCCCTCTTCTCTCAGCTAACTCCTTTAAAAGAGGTATGGAGTTTACCTTGTCTCGACTTAGATAACTCCAGAGTATTCCCCTAGGTCTCCTTCTTTCACCTTCACACTTTATTGTTCTCGTTGGCGTGAAGATATAGTCCACAGTGAAATCCCATGGCTCTAAATCTATGTGGAAGTCGACTACCTGGATGTCATGAACTGTGGTAACTATCGGTACGTCTACTGAAACTTTCCCATACTCGACTAGAATCCCGAACTCCAACTCAGAGTATCCCTCCCCCTTCCCTAATCTCTCCCCGAACAAACTCACGACAACTGAGCCGGTCACGATGAGATCTACCTCAGGTAGCTCTTCCGGATGTATTACCCTACCTAGCCTAGAGGCACCCGATATTGTTGATGCCTCACTATAGAGCCAGCTCGGCATCTTCTTAGGTTCAAGCAAAAGGAACCCTCTAGATATCCTCGGCGTCGGCATTATGAGCAGCTTGCCGGTTCTCAGAACTAGCTCCCGCACCTTCCTTTGCGGAGAATCCGGATTTACTTTTACGACTCCCGCTTTCTTGAACAAATCAAAGGAGGCGAGCCTCGTAGCAGCTGCCTCCGCACTAACAAAGTTAGGTATTCTACCGTATGGCGGTCTTGGAAATGACGCAATGTTTTTCTCCTCCATAAGGCTCCAAATCCTGCGTCTTAACTCCTCCCGAAAGGACCTCCTGTCTACTGCCACAACACACTGTTCTAGGGTCTCACAAATAAAACTTATAAGGTCCAACACATATTCTCTACCAATATACATACCTAAGTCCTGTTACAACCGAAAGCTTCACCATTTATGGCGTGGAGGAGTTCAGGCATTAAAGGCACTACCTTCCGGACCCCTATCGTTAGCGCTGAAAGGTTAGGGTTGAAACCGCCTGCTAAGCTTGCTGCTCCAACCCCCCATGTTCCTTTAGGGATAGCCACTGGAAGGGGTTCAGCTCTCATATCATCGCCTCATTTTCATTCCCCCGCATCCCGCTCGGGACCTCATCGGGCTTGGGGGCGTTCGGGCCACCCCTAGGACCCCACATCTTGAGTGCCCCTTGAGTCCGCCCTCGGGGAGAGCCCCGGCCACTGCGGGCTCTCCACCCCTCACAGGGTAGCTCACCGCTTTGTGAATGCGTTTTCAAAGCTTATAAGCTTTTCTAACACTATTAATTATAAGTGATAACGTGGCTAGGTTCATATACGCCAAGTGCTCCGTAATAAAGTTCAGAGGCGGGACGGTAGTCCTGTACCCACTAGCAAAGTACCAACCCGAGGTAAAGCCGCTGTACAGCAAGAAAGTACACGCAGTAATAACAGCAGAGGAGTAGCATCAAACCACATAAACCCATATGAAACTAGAAACAGCTACTGGAAGGCATAAAATAGTAGGTCCGTCACACTATATTCGGAGCTGGAGATGGTGCTTGACATGTTGGCGCTCTTATTTGGTCTCGTATCTGCCACAATCATATTTGCTAACACGTCCCTCATGACCCTTTCTTTACTAAGCAGATCCACGCCTTTAGAACCCCCCGTTATCGACCTCAGTAAACACCCGGAAGTGACAATAGTTATCCCCGCTTACAGGGAAGGTCCGAACATCAGGTATGTACTTCAGTCAATTAAGGACGTGAACTACCCCAAAGATAGATTAGAAATAGTTGTGGTAGGTGAGGAAGATGATTTTGAGACATACAGCGAGATACTGAAGATCTGTGAGGTCTCTGGTAACGAACTAGCTTGCGGAGGGGTGAGGGGGAGGTACCTAGTTAACCGCTCAGGTACCCGCAACAAGCCGGCGGCTCTGAATTTTGCCCTGAGATACGTTAGGTCTGAGATAGTGGCTTTTTTCGATGCTGAGGACACAGTACACCGGGACCACATAGCCATAGCTGTCAACTTCTTACTAGAGGATAACTCCACAGCGGCCGTCCAATTCGTCCGCGAAGTCGCTCCCGAGTTTGGGGATGTAGGTGAGGTGCAGAGGACTGACTTCTGGCTGTACTACAGGGTGATACTCCCCTATATAATGCACAAGACGTGGCTACCTGAGATATGTGGCTCTGCGTTCTTCACTCGCCTAAGTTACTTAAATAAAGTCGGTGGTTTCAACTTGGGATCACCTGCTGAAGATCTAGACCTCACGTATAGGTTTGGAGCTAGGGGGTGGAAAATAGTGGTGGCTGAGCCACCTTCTGTCACGAGACCGATCACACGGACATCTAGCCTAGTTAAGCAGAGGGCCCGGTGGATTCGGGGAGGTATCCTAGCTATCCCACAGGGGGTTAGAGCATTACCAAGATCGGCTCCTCTCCTTCTAGTAACGGGCCTCATGCCGATATCCTCGGTAACATCTACCTTAGCACTAATCTTCAGCCTAGCATCGATCTTGCTAGGGGGAGGACAGCAAGCAATCATAGTCATTCTGGTCATCGTCTCAGCATCCTCCATCGGAGCTCTACCTCTAGCTTTACTGGCAGGCAATAAAGAGCGCATCTTTAAGTACCTAGGGCTCATGTCGGCCATATACTTCCTAGCAAGCTGGAGAGCGGTAATCGAACTCTTTGTGGCTCCCCATAGCTGGAATAAATCCGAGGATAAGGGCTGACCACGCGTCCTCGGGGTCCCTAGGAGGTGTAAGCGCAGACAGGAACGTTTTTTACCTTAAGCTTCTTCTATGAATTGGTGGAATCAGTTGAACCCAAGGATCGAGGAGTTCAAGAAGCTGTATGAGCAGGCGTTAGTGGGTGCTGGTAAGGAAGCTGTGGAGGCTCAGCACGCTAGAGGCAAGCTCACTGCCCGCGAGAGGGTGGAGCTGCTGATCGATCCTGGGAGCCTCCTTGAAATAGATATGTTCGTAAGGCATAGAGCAACCGAGTTCGGTATGGACAAGAGATGGGTTTGGGGAGACGCTGTCGTAACCGGCTTAGCGAAGATCGATGGTAGGCGAGCGGTCGTTATAGCGCAGGACTTCACATTCATGGGCGGTTCACTAGGCGAGATGCATGCTGCTAAGATAGTTAAGGCAATGCAGTTCGCCCTAAGCCAGGGAGTACCTATAGTCTTCCTGAACGACTCAGGCGGTGCTAGAATTCAGGAGGGGGTTGACTCTCTGAGAGGTTACGGAGACATATTCTACATGAACGTCATGGCTTCCGGAGTAGTACCTCAGATAGCTACTATTATGGGACCCTGTGCTGGCGGGGCTGTCTACTCACCAGCCCTCATGGATTTCATAATCATGGTCAAGAAGAATTCCTTCATGTTCATAACCGGCCCAAGAGTAGTTAAAGCTGCTATCGGGGAGGTCGTCGATGAGCAGCAACTTGGGGGACCGGAAGTACATGCTGCTAAGTCCGGCCAAGCCGACTTCTTGGCTGAGGATGATAAGGATGCCATACAGATAATTAAGAAGCTCCTCTCGTATCTACCAAGCAACAACATGGAGGATCCTCCAGTTATTAGAGTCGGTGACCCGCCCGATAGGGACGCCCCAGAGCTAGATGACGTGGTGCCGGAGGATCCGAACGCCCCATATGATATGTACAAAGTCATAAACGCCGTGCTGGATGCGGGATCGTTCCTCGAGGTCAAATCCATGTGGGCCAGGAACGCTATAACCGGCTTCGGTAGGCTGGATGGGAGAACTGTTTGTGTGATAGCTAACCAACCCAACTACATGGCGGGTGTTCTAGACATAGACTCATCAGACAAGATAGCCGAGCATGTTAGGTTCTGTGACTCCTTTAACATACCCATACTAACCTTCGTAGATGTACCGGGTTATATGCCTGGTACTAGGCAGGAGCATGGAGGAATAATAAGGCACGGAGCTAAAGTGCTCTATGCGTATAGCGAGGCAACAGTCCCCAAACTAACAGTGATAGTGAGGAAAGCATATGGAGGAGCCTACATCGCGATGGGTTCAAAACACCTAGGAGCAGACTTCGTAGCTGCTTGGCCTACAGCCGAGATCGCAGTAATGGGTCCCGAAGGGGCTGCCGAGATCATATGGAGAAGAGAGCTGGAGGCAGTTAAAGACCCGCAGGAGAGGGCCAAGCTCCTCGCTAAGTTCACTGAGGAATATAGAAGTAAGTTCGCTAACCCATATGTGGCGGCTAGTCGGGGCTACATAGATGCTGTAATCCAGCCTAGAGACACAAGGCGGGTTCTAGCGAAAGCCATTGAAGCTCTATCCACAAAGAGAGAAGTTAGAATATGGGTACCACCAAAGAAGCATGGACTGATACCCGTATAACAGGAAATAACCAAACTAATTTTCCGTACTAATGGTGTTAACTTTCCCTACCCTTCAAGGTGAGGCTCGTAGCAAGCTATGTGATCCCGCGAACTTCCTCTCAATATATGCTAATTATATGCCGAGGCGAAAGCGCGCTTGAAAAAGCCCCTTTCTCGATAAACCTAAATGTACTCCAGCAACAAAAGCGCGAGCTGAAGACGTTGACAACAAGCAAGCCCTCGCCCTTCAGGGCGGGGAGGAAGTCAGGTTGGCCAGGCCCCTGTAGGCGTATCCTACCTTGTAGCTCTTAGGTCTTAGTGTTGCCGCTACTTTCTCGAAGATCCTCCTCGGATCGATGTCTCCTGTTACTAGGATGTCGAGGGTAGCATACCTATACTCTACCCAAGTATGTATAACTAGGTGGGCTCCCTCTAGGAGGACTATCACTGAAACACCTCCCTTCTTTCCCCCAAAGCTCCAAGACTTTACATCCAGAGGCTCCAACCCCTCATCCTTCAACGCTTGAACCACCGTTGATACTAGTAGGCCTTCGTTTTCAAGTAACCTCGGCTCTATATCGTAGAGGTTAGCGTATACATGTTTCCCAATGGGCAGCGAGCTAGTTTGTTTCTCTATGTCTAACCCCATAGCACCTTACACCTTAATTACTCTTTCCGGGTTTTAATTTTCCTAGATATTGAGTATAGAGCGACTGCGATAACCGCTTGCGGAGGTGCGTCCGCAGGTAGCTCAGGTATGCTCAGCAGATCAGCTGGGACATCACTCTTCGCGTGCTCCTCCCCTGCGACTACTAAGGCATATCTTGCATCCTTCATTTCGACGTCATCTAGTATTCGACCGCTTAACGTTCCTGGAACAACCAGGAAGACCTCATCGAATTTGAAGTGTTCTAGTACCTCCCTTGTAGTAGGTAACACTACGAGTGGCTTACCATACTTTAAGGCGACCTTGTAGGCTTCCGGTACACCAACCTGCGAAGCCATCCCCGAAGCTCTAGCGACAACGAAGAGATCCACCTTAACCCCGTTAAACCCGTACGCGACCTTTACTGATTCTACCAGTCTATGTGGTGAGGTAACCCCCGAAAGAACTATTGCTATCGACATTTCGGTTCCCCATCAGAGCACTGTAGTAGCTGTTCTTTTATGCTACCACACCATATAGCCGAACGAGTCCTTCCTGCCCTGACTCCTAGCAGTTACGTATCTCTCAAGGGCCACTAGAAAGTCCTCCATACTAACCTTACTTGATCCCCTCCTTATGGCGTTGTAGCCTGCCTCCGTGCAGATAGCTTTAATGTCTGCGCCGCATAGACCCTCAGAAACCTTCGCCAGTCTGACCAGGTCCACATCATCAGCTAGAGCCATTCGGGAGGTGTGGATCCTGTATATCTCGTACCTACCTCTCTCGTCCGGAGCTGGTACATGAATCAACCTATCGAACCTACCAGGCCTTAGAAGTGCTGGGTCTATTATGTCGATCCTATTGGTCGCTGCCATTACCTTGACCTTGTCTAAGGGGTCGAACCCGTCGATCTCCACTAGCAACTGAGATAATGTCCTGTGGATCTCGCGCTCGCCAGACGTCCCGACATCCACCCTCTTAGCTCCTATAGCATCGAGCTCGTCGATGAACACTATTGCCGGTGCTTTACGTCTAGCAAGCTTGAAGACCTCCCTAACTATCCTAGCTCCCTCACCGACGAACTTCTGGGCTAGCTCAGATGCGGCTAGCCTAATGAAGGTGGCGTTGACCTCCCCGGCTACAGCTTTCGCTAGCAAGGTCTTGCCGCAACCAGGCGGGCCGTAAAGCAGCACACCCTTGGGAGGCTCTATACCGATCCTAGAGAAAAGCTCTGGGTTCTTAAGCGGCATCTCTACTACCTCACGAAGCTCTCTGATCTGCTCGTGGAGTCCCCCAACATCACTAAATCTAAGCTTAGGCCTCTCGTCTACTTCCATAGCTTTCACGTAGTAATCCTCAGCTATCGGTAACACCTCAACGATGGCGGAGCCCCTCTGGTTTAGAGCTACGTGGATCCCCGGCTTTAACTTAGAGATGTCTATGAGCCCGCTAACCTGGACAACTAGCGTTGGCCCGGTGCTACTCCTAACTACGGCCCTCCCATCCTCAAGAACCTCAAGGAGAACGGCCTCAATGAGGGGTGCTGACATCAGCTTATCTATCTCACTCTTATAGTAATTTAGCTCCCTCCTTAAGAACTCGACCTCGGCCTCAAGCTGTTGAACTCTTTCCTCCAGGTGCCTAACGTACTCGAAGATATTGCTCTTCTTATCGCTACCCACATAACTCAGAGCTTTCCACCTCTGCTATACTGGCTATACGACTAATTTATAAAGAAGAAGATCCCCTAACTGGGAGCATATCAATCCGACCTTCTCCCCGCCCTAAAGGGTGATGGTTCTCCGGGCAGTTCATCGCCTCCCCACATCTATTTGGGGTTACATCTGTCATCTGAGGGGCATTCAGAGGGTCAGAGATCCCCCATCGAACTAGGCATTCCCGTGTCCGCGGTTGCCTGACCCTCATCCCATTGGGCTTAGGGACAACCACGAAAATATTAATACGGAGCTTACAGGCTTTTTCTCCCCATCCCCACCTTAAAAGGCGGGGCTTTCAGTTGTAAAGACTTCCACCTAGCTGGGAGGACGTCTTAGTGGTCCCGATTTGTTGGCTTTATAGCTATCCTAACGCTGAAGCCTTCTACATCCCATGTCTTAGTGTAGCAACCTTCACCACCTGCCCCTAGGGATAGCCTAGTTGCTCTAACCTCCTTCGAGATGTAGCTACTTAAATCACTCACCGCTCTCCCAACGTCCTCTGAGTCGGACTCTACAAACACCTCGATGAAGTCTGACACGTTCAGGTTCAGCTCTTTTCTCATTATCTGAATTCTTCTCACTATCTCCCTCGCTAGAGCCTCCATGTATAGGGACTCATCTATTTTACTAGGTAGACACACAGCAATTCCTCCTTCTTCAGCGCGCTCGTAGCCTTTCTCGATACATATCGAGATGTCCTTAGCTAATAAGACTCTCTTAACATTTGCTAGCCTGCCAATAATGTCGGACAGACCCTCAACACCTCTCAAGGCTTCCTCCTGAGCAACTATTATAGCCTCCCGTAGAGGCCACCTTATCTTCATCCCTAGCTTGTTCCTGAGAGACGCTGCCAGCTCGACCACTTTTAATGCTAACTTAAAGCTCTCCTCGAGCTGGGGCTCTATCAGGCTATTCTCCGGTTTCTCTAGTGTAGCTAGGTGAACACTCTCAGACTCCTCAGGCTCGAAGTGCCTTATGAAGTTCAACCAGAGAGCTTCCATGAGGTGCGGGACGGCTGGCGCGAGTATCTTAACCAACCGCTTAAGAACGTAGTACAGAACTGCGTAGACCACGAACCGATCATCGCTTTCCTCACTCCAGACCCTAGGCCTCACTAGCTTCAGGTACGTTCTACTCAGATCCTCTAATGCGAAGTCTATCACGGTCTGGACAGCTCTGTTTATCTCGTACGCATCCATAAGCTTCTCGAAGTCCCTTATGACGCTGTTAACTCTAGATATTATCCACCTATCTTCTACTGATAGCCTTCCTAAGTACCTAGATAAATCATGCTGCTTCGGGGAGAACCCATCTAAGTCCATATACATCCTCGCGAACCTGAAGACGTTCCAGACTATGTTCAGTATGCCGGTCGAGACCCTCCTGACTTCGTCAGGGTCAAACATGAAGGAGTCTCCAGGGGGATATCGGAACAACAGGTAGAGCCTGAGAGGGTCGGCTCCATATTTCTTAAGGGCTTCCTCAGCATAGACCACGTTCCCCAGGTGTTTAGACATTTTCCTGCCGTACTTATCGAGGACGTGCCCCTGTATCAGGATCTGCTTGTAGGGTGCTATACCTCTATCTATCACTGAGGTAGCTAGCAGCGAGTAGAACCACCCTCTGGTCTGGTCGACGGCCTCAGTTATGAAACTATATGGAAAGACCTTGCCGAAGAGCTCGCGGTTCCTCAGCCCGTCAACAGAGGCTATCCACGCAACACCGCTATCTATCCATACATCCACCACGAAAGGCTCTCTAACCCATTTACTGCATTCGGGCGTTGAGAGCTCTACCTGGTCGATCCACGGTCTATGGACCAGCCTATCGTCGTCGACTTCCGGAACATTCGTTGCGAGCTCCTTGAGCTCCTTGACGCTGCCGATCACTAAGATCTTATTGGGGTCCTCAGCACATCTCCATATCGGAAGAGGCGTGCCCCAGATCCTAGACCTAGATATCGTCCAGTCCTTAACGTTGGCCAGCCAGGACTCGAACCTGTTGCGATGTGCCTTAGGGTATACCTCAACGGAGCCGAGAGCCTCAATGAGCTTATCCCTCAAGCGGCTCATAGCTATGAACCACTGTCTATCTGCTCTATATATCAGTGGAGTACCACACCTCCAGCAGTGAGGGTATCTGTGAACGATCTTCCCGGACTTCACTAGCAGACCCTTCTTTCTCAGTATCTCCACAACGAGCTCAGAAGCCCCACCTACGGTGAGTCCTTGAAACACTCCGGATGACTTATCGAATACACCGTCGATCCTGACGGTGCTAGTTATAGGTAGGCCGTGCTTGACTCCGAGTTCGTAGTCCTCAGGTCCATGACCTGGAGCTATGTGCACGAGTCCTGTTCCTTCCTCGAGACTCACGAATTCGGCATCTACGACATAGTGACTACCCACGTGGTCTCTATGGGCTGGCACCTCATCGCCTAGAGGGTGTTCGTAGCTTAAGCCTCGGAGTTCTAACCCCCTTCTAACCTCTACACACTTCCATGATTTCAGCCCAACTTCGCTGGCGACCTTATCTACGAGTCCCCTAGCTACATACCATCTCTCGCCCCCGATATCAACAAGACAGTACTCAGCCTCCGGATGTACGGCAACGGCCTCGTTGTCTATCAGGGTCCACGGCGTCGTAGTCCAGACCAATAGGTACTCCCCTGCCCTATCTCGGATCTTGAACTTTACGTAGATGGATGGCGACTCCTTCTCCTCATATCCCATGTCGACCTCTGCATCGCTGAGAGCTGTCTCACATCTTGGACAGAACGGGAGTACTCTATATCCTTCATATAGGAGCCCTCTCTCCCAAGCCCTCTTCACAATATACCATACATGCTCTATGTACTTACTTCTCCTAGTCTCGTAGGAGTTCTCTAGGTCAAGCCATAGCCCTATAAGCTCCGTCGCATAAAGCTTCCAGAAAGTGAGGTAGTAGTCAACGAGCTTATTGCATTCCTCAACAAACCTTTCTGGACCTATCTTCTCAGTTATCTCACGCTTGCTCCCAACCCCGAGCTTCTTCTCAACCTCTACCTCTACTGGAAGCCCCTGCTCGTCCCAACCTCCCTGAGCCCATACATCATAACCTCTAAGTCTGTAGTACTTCAGCACGAAGTCCTTATATACCCTCCCCCTGAGGTGCCCCACATGAGGGAAACCGTTAGCAGTTGGAGGCCCCTCGAGAAAGCTGAAGATAGGCCTTCCCGTTAGGGCACGCCACTTCAAGGGTATGCTCCTATCTCTCCAATACTTCCTCACTTCATCCTCTATCTTCCTTACCTCTAGCGGAGGCAAATCAATAGTAGACCCCTACTGTGTCAGCAGTCTAAGGCTTATAAGTATTAAACCCTATCTCTGTTTGCTGTTTCGATTTTCATGTGTGTTTATGTGAGTTGTGTTGCGAATTCATGAGCTCTGATTATGTACTTTAACCTATCAATCCTGTTAGGACTAGGACACCTGAGACGCGGATTCTGAGGATGATCCAAACGCCCCCAAATAATTGAGGATCTGGGTAGTCCTCAGGAGAACAGAGATGAAACAACGAAAATAACCTCACATGAGAGTCGGACTGTTTTCCCTAGATGCCTGCCCCGTCATTCATTTCTTATAAGGACTTCCACCTCATTCGCATAGACTTCAATATCCCCTGCTAGGTTACGAGTAGTTGTCGAGTTCCACGACACGGAGCCCCACCACCTCGGCAGGCCCTGAGAACATAGAAGAGACTGTAGTTGATAAACCTAGCCTTCAACAATAAACCTCAAGATGAGCCCTAAGTCCAAGGTAGTTTATTATCCTGTAGGTCTTAGCTCTAAAACAGATAGATTTGGATTGTGGTCACTATTTCGGTACGCACTAGTCTACCTTTATGCTGTGCTGAATCCGGCTTAGTGTGCGACTATATTACAAACCTTTTCTATGTCTTTTTTGTACCTTATGGCTATGAGTTCTAGAGCTTCCCTCGTTTTGTCCTCGCCATCGCCTCTCAGCAGAGTCATGACGACTTCATCATATACTTTATCCCGCGGTAGTATCCGCCTGAGGTAGCGGAGGGCTAAATCTGCCCCTCCGAAGAGTTGTTTCAGTGTATTCACAAACTTTATTGGATTAGTTGCGAGGGAAGTGTAGGGGTCTAGTCCTAGTGACCTGAGCTTCGCGCTGAATATTGCTGAGAACCCAGGAAACTGCCTCTCCATGTTTGCAAATAAAGAATACGAAACACAAAACATGAACCTATTAGTTACCTCAGCCTCAGCTAGCAGCCTCCTTCCATCTCGCAACACCACCATATGAACTTGCACAGTATCAGCTGATAATACCATTGGGCATCCGGTAATCTATGGTATAATAAGATATATCCTGTCTCGTCAAGCTAAGCTCTACCTTCGCGTGATTTAGGCTGAAAGCTCTTCACAGCCCTCATAAAGCACCATGCTGCAACCGCTTAACGGCTTCATAAAGCCCTGAAATAAACCTTTAAAAGCCTCAAAAAGCTGACTCTCCTAGCCGTTCACCCGAGGGTGGTTGTTTTTGGTGTTTTAGGGTCGTTTAGTGCCCCCTCGGGTTCCTCACGGCACAGTGCCGAGCCACGCACCGCGGTTCAGCCACGGGTCTTGGGACCCGGCACCCACCGCGTAATTACTGTTTGTCTAGGAGTTTATAGACCTGACAGACACACGGCATCAGCTTACCTTATAGCCCTAAAAAGGCTCAAACAACCCTAACCTACCCTGCTGACGGAAACAGCCCAGCTGTCAACTTACCTCCTCCCCACCCTAAGGGGCGGGGCTTTCAGTTGTAAGGAGATAGAAAATTACTGAAAGCGAGGCTGAGCAATGAAGTGCTTAAGATGTGAGTTTCTTGGGCGGTGGTCCCGGGTAGTTGATGTTCCAAGGGCGGTGGGAGAGGAAAGCATAATTGCGGAGGGGCTTCATGTCGTGATGCTCCGCATCGAGCTGTTTATATTTACTGTTTTAATAATTCGGTGGTAGGGTTAGGATGGTGCTTGATCTTAGGTTGCTGGTACCTAGTAACCCACTTCTTGAGATCCTAATTGCGGTAGTTCTTCTTTTCTATGTGTTGGGTGTGCTATTCCTTACGAGGTACGTTTTCTCTTTTCTGAAAAAGAAAAAATTGGAGGACAACGTCATCGTCTACTACAACCGCAAGATAATACATGTGCTAGCAGGAGGTGTGGTTGCTCTCATAGTTCCTTACCTCTTTAGCTCGCCTTTAATCCCCACGGCTTTCGCGCTATCTCTAGCTATCATAACGTACATTCCTCACAAGACCGGGAAGATCCTCTACTGGTTTCAAGTGAAGGACAACATGTATGAGGTGAACTTCTGCATTGCTTGGGGGCTTGCCCTGCTGATTCTCTGGCTGGTGTTCGGCAACCCCATATATGCTATTATACCGATATCATTTATGTCTTTTGGGGACGCTGTCACAGGCATTATACGGAACACGGTCTATAAGAAGAGAACAAAGTCGTGGTTAGGAAATCTTGGTATGCTCCTAGTTACACTCCCGATAGGAGTTTACTACGCTGGATACGTAGGACTCGTTGCTGCGGTTATTGCCAGCATAGTCGAGCACTATGAAATTCCCCCACTAATGGACGACAATGTCCTGATAACGGCTGCCTCACTACTTGTCTTGATAGCTAGTAAGACATTCGGCCTGCTCTAACCAGTCATATACGCAATGATTTGGGAAGCGGCCTTCAGGCAGTCCACTAACTCATTCTCAGGAAGCTCTGAGAGCCCCTGTGCGGACCTAGACACACTCACTTGGGCACTCGCCAGACCACCGTTCTTCTCGTGAACTACCGTCAGAACCACATCAAGCTTCTTCATCGAGACTATGTACTTCCCCTTAAAGGTCCTGACGTAGTACCACCCAGCATCGTAACTTCCTCCCTCTGAGACCTCTACCCCACCGATCTTCAAGCCTCTCACGACACTCCTATAGGGCACTGAAAGAGTTACCCGCGCCTTAACTATGAACTCTACCTTGAGTACCTCAACTAAGTCGGCAACCTTCTGCAGTACTTCCCTGGCTACCTTGGTCACCTCCTTTACCGATCCGAGAAGGCACCTCCCCTCATCTTCACATGCTGAGGCTACAACAAGCACCCCCATGTTAGTCTTAGAGAGGTAGAGAGCGACCGACGTCCCTCCAACAGCCCCTACAACCTCAGAAAAGTAGACCGTATCTAGCTCAGCTGTTCCTATCTCCCTAAGCAACTCATGGGTCTTCAGCGCTAGATACTCCGCGTCCTCACACCGCAACCTCACAGAAATACCTAACTCAAACACCTCCTCCTACCACTACCAGAGTTCTAGAAAAGCTCTTATTGTTAATAAAGCCCCGACAAAGATGTTTAAGTCCAGTAAAGGGTCGGTATGACTTCTAGCTTTAAACTTAAAAATGACGGGTCTGCTAATGACCTAGACGCCGAGCTCGGGTAGTACTATGTTTATTAGCCTCTTCTTAGGCCTCCTAGCCACTACCTCCTCAGCTATGGCGTGAGCTATTAGTGGTAGAGCTATCGTTGCGTCTACATGTACCGTTGCCTTCATACCTGTTGGAGAGGTCTTACCCCAGCTTACTGCCTCTTCGAGTGTAGCGCCTGAAAGACCGCCCCACTGCGGTAGATCCGTCGTTATCTGTACAGCGAGTTTGTGTGGTTTGTAAAAGTCGTGGATACCTCTTTTTTCTGCTATGATTGTTTGGGCTACTGTCACGAGGTTTATTGTGTCCTTAGGGACGCCCCCACCTACGTATATGACTGCTGTCTCCTCTGAGCTCTCCCCTATCTTAACCAATTGATTGAAGTCTTTAACCATGTCGATCACAAGCCTCTTCCCATCCCTGAGAGCCATAATTGAAGCGATACCGTATGCGGAGTCTACGAGTGCTGGTGAGAACACAGGCACCCCGGCTCTGTAGGCAGCTGTAACTATCGCGTTGATGCCTTTCTCGTTGAGGAACTTCCCGAAGAGATATAGAAACTCCGCTGTAGAGTATATCCCGCTCGGAAGGGTCTTTATGAAGTCAGCTATCATGCCCTCCATGACCCTATAGTCGAGCTCTGAAACATACACATCGTAGAAGCGGTCGATCTTATGCTTTAGAAGTTCGTAGTCATCTACGTACGGTGACCCTCTGAAATAGCTAAACCCCATCGCCTCGATTATATCCTCCGAGATGTTAGCTCCCGTAGAAACAAGCACGTCGATAAATCCTTCATCTATGAGCCAGCGGATAATCTTCCACATACCTGCTGACGCCATGGATCCGGCAAGACCCATGAATATCGTCACCTTCGGGTCTTCGAACATCTTAAGCATTATCTCGTATACCTCCCCGAGCTTCCTGCCCTGGTACGCTGTCCTAGCCATGGAGTGCAGTAACTCGCCGACCTTCCTGGCCTTTACATCAATAGACTCGAGCTTGTCTTTGAGGTAGGGACTGCTATCCATTTTCATTTCATCGAATGTTGCAGAATCAGTAGAGTATTTATGTTTATCACACTATTACTTACGGTAATGTCAATATGAGTTGCAGAACCGAGGAACTACTCGAGTTCCTACTAACTAGAAGAAGCATAAGACAGTTCAAGCCGGACCCGATCCCCGATGAGACACTGCTCAAGGTTTTAGATGTATCTAGGTATGCTCCCAGTGCCGGCAATAAGCAACCATGGATTTTCGTTGTTGTAAAGGACGATGAGGTTAAGAAGAAACTAGCGGAGGTTCATAGAGGTGCAACACCGCTTTTGGGGGCACCAATCGGCGTAGTTGTAGCTTGCGACAAGAACGCCTCTCCAGTCTCCTATCAGGTGGACTGCGCTAATGCTACTATGTATATATTGCTGGCAGCGCATGCTCTCGGTCTAGGGGCGGTATGGTTGCAGGCCCTGAGGAACGTAGAGGATATTCAGAAGCTGCTGAATCTACCGGAAAACATAGTGCCTGTAGCTATAGTAGCTCTGGGCTTCCCGGCAGAGAAGCCCCTAGCAAGACCTAGAAAGCCCTTAGAGGAAATAACGTACGTAGACAAATTCGGCAACAAATTCTCTACTTAAAAATATTCAACCTGTTTTAACCTTTTATAGCTTTCTCAATATTGTCTATCGAGGTCTTCAAGTCGTTCTCTTTGCTTATATTACCCATAGAGTCCAGCACAGGTTTCGTAAGGACCTTGACTATTGCCCCCGTTTCTAGCTCAGCTAGGAGTTGAGGTACCCAGGCCATACCATACTCGTCTGTATCTCCATGCTCTATCAGGAAGAGGTAGTCCTCCATCCTAACCTCAATAGGCACACTATACTTCTTACCCAGCTCCTCGGCCAACTCCTTGAAGTACTTATGTAGTGGGTGGTGATCGGCAGTTACTAGGATCAGCTTTCTCAGGCCGGTCATCTCAGACACGTTATTTACTATGCTACTCAGCAAATATATCCGTACCCACAGAACTCTGACCGCTCCTACGGTTTAGAGCAGGGAACGTTATATCCGACGACCTACAGCCCGCAGGCATTCCCTAGCTGCTTCCCTAGGATCTGGGGCTCTAGTTATAGCTCCTCCAATGACAAGTACGTGCGCACCAGCATCTAAGAGGGATGGTATGTCGGCAGGCTTAATGCCCCCACTTACGAATATTACTGCCTGAGTGAACTCAGAGGATATCCTTCTCACTATGTCACGCACGCTGGCAGCGGTAACCCCTCGAGCTCTTTGGACATCTATACCTATATGGATGTTTATTGCTCTAACACCTATATTCATCAACTCAGAGATCCTCTCGAATATATCCCCCCGAAAGCTAATGAAATCCACTACGACATCACCGTCTAATCCCCTGGCTACCCTTAGAGCTGCTTCTATCACAGGGTCGTCTGCTACTGCCAATAGGGTCACGAAGTCAGCACCGGCTCTAAGCATAACCTCAGCTTCTAAGCCGCCGACGTCAACGGTTTTAGTGTCTGCTAGAACCGGTGTATTGGCTACTACCGATTTAACGGCTGTTACGGCTTTAACCCCCTCTGACTTAATTAGTGGTGTTCCTACCTCTACTATACCTATATCAAGGTCTGAAATCCTGGAGAGTAGTTTGAGGGCTTCATTAAGTGAGGTGAAGTCGAGTGCGACCTGAAGTGTTGGGAGCTTCAGGTCACATACTTTCATCTAAAAACACTGATTTAGCTTTCTTCAGCTGAGATCCTGCGGTGCTAGTCTTTCCTAGATATTATTATCTCGATAGTAGATACCCTAGACTGCTTTCCGTCGCTTGTAGTCAGTACCTGGCTCCCGATCTTTATGTCCTTGATAGCTACCTTGTCAGGTAGGAACCTGCTCCTTACGATCTCAACCGCGTCTACGGCCTTGCTTATAGCCCTTCCTCTAGCCTTTATCACTATCTCTGGAACTCCTTGGTGTAGCAGAGTTAGAGTCGCCATCACGTAGTTCATTACAGGCTTCTTACCTACTAGGACGACGTTTGTAGCTGCGGGTGTTGGGGCACTCATTTCTTACCACCTAGTTGTAGTCATATGGTTAAACGAGCATGTCTATATAAGCTTTTCTAAGACCCTACGACTGAAAGCCTCGCCTTTCAGGACGAGTAAGATCGAGTAAATATGCTACAACTGCTAGAAAACATGAACCTAAATAAAGGCGAACCTCGTTGGTTGGACCATGTGGCTTTCAGTTTTAAAGCCGGACCTTCCCCAGATCCTTTCGGTGCCTGGGCTGGACTACGCTGCGTTAGTAGCCCTGATGTCGCTGATCCTCGTCACGGCTTTAGCTGGTTTAGATAGGTTAACATCGTTTAGATTTCTTAGTGCCTCCAGGAGGTTGAAGAAAGCGTCCGACCTATATAGTGGGGGCGGGGTAGTCTCGGATTTGCTGTCTAGGAGTGTTGTTAGGAAGGTGAAGGTGAGTAAAGTAGGTGAGTACCTCATAGTGACTCTAGTACTTAAAACTACTATGGAGTCTGGTAGCGAGGTCGAGCTAGAAGAACCCCTCGTCATGCTCTCTGACGGTGACGTCGTTTCGAAGAGCAGTGTCAGCGAGGTCTAAGCGTTTTTAATTCTGTAGAGAACTATAGATACGATGGTATAGCTGTTGGAGAGTCTTGAGGTACGTGTCTGCCGCTGGCTTTCGGACGAGGAGTTCGCGGAGCTTCTTAAGGTCGCTGACTATGTTGGAAGAGAAGGTAGGTGCTCAGTATTTCACGTTAGTAAGAGCAAGGTGATGAGATCCCTAACCGATGTTGAGGACTTACTGTCCCTTCTAAGGGATCTAGAGGCGGATTTCGATGAGGACTCTATCAAGAGTGAGCTCTCTAAGCTAGAGAAGGTTGCTACCCTAACGTACTGCCCTAACTACGTTTGTGTGGAATTCAGCTTCTTCCTCGGGGATAGGTTGAGGGAGGTCCTAACATCTTTCAAGCTGAGGTATGACCGGGAGAGGAAGAAGTTCCTTCTGCTCCCGTACTACTACACCAGCTTCGTCGATGCCCTGAGAAAGCACGGGATCAGGGTTGTAGATACGACTGGGTTTATGGAGCGAGTGGACCTAGGATACCAAGCATCACTGAGGTTAACCCTTAGAGACTACCAGAGAGAAGCTATAGAGAGATGGGTTAAGAACGGCTATAGAGGGGTAGTAGCGCTTCCGACCGGGTCGGGAAAGACCCTTGTTGGTGTGGCAGCCATAGTGGAGGCACGTGAGAAGGCACTCATAGTGGTGCTAACTAAGGATCACGTCAAGCAGTGGTACGAGGAGATACTGAAGTCCACTGATATACCCCCAGAGCTCGTCGGCTTCTACTACTCCGAAGGGAAGAGGTTGGCGCCCATAACGATAACCACCTACCAGTCTGCGTCTAGGTATATATCCAAGCTGGCGCCGCACTTCGGGCTTCTAATAATTGATGAAGTCCATCACCTACCAGCAGAGAAGTTCAAGGCCGTGGCACTCGGCTCTCCAGCCCCAAAGAGGTTGGGACTTTCTGCGACCCCGTACAGGGAGGACGGTAAGCACATAGAGCTGTTTCCGCTGATGGGTGGTGTAGTCTATCACAGGTCCCCGGCGGAGCTAGCGGAGGAGGGTTACTTAGCCCAATATGAGGTAATCACGATTAGGGTAGGTCTCAAGCCTGACGAGAAGAAGAAGTACTTGGAGCTTAAGAAGAGGTATAGGGCCCTTGTCGGTATGGCTAAGTTCGAGGACGTACTAAATGCTGCTAGGAGGGGTGATAGTAGGGCTCTCGAAGCTCTCAGGCTCGCTACGGAGATGAGAAAGATAGTGCAAATGAGTAGATCGAAAGTTGAGAAGGTTAAGGAGATAGTTGAGAAGGAGAGAGGTTCAAAGATGATAGTATTCGCACACTACGTAGACCTAGCCAAGCAGATCGCTCGAGAAGTTAATGGTCTACTACTCACAGGAGAGGCCGACAACGCTGAGAGAGATAGAGTGCTCAAGTCCTTCAGAGAAAGCAGAGAGGGTGTTCTCGTAGTAACGACGGTGGGGGACGAGGGACTCAACATACCTGACGCCTCCGTAGGTATACTAGTGGCTGGCACCTCCTCACCTAGGCAGTTCGTCCAGAGGTTAGGAAGGTTATTGAGACCGGCACCCGGCAAGGTCGCTAGGCTCTACGAGATCATAACTAGGGGCACCGCAGAGGAGATACATGCTAAGAAAAGAAAAGATATGTCAGCTATCAGCGACCTAGAGGTAGAAGCAGGTTCAAGCGATTCTAACAACGAGCTGCCTTAGGATGTTCTGCCCTGCTTCCTAAACGCATTGATGATTTTTAGGGCGTCCTCCTCTAAGTTCGGTGACTCACTTATTACAACTCCTTCCACATTGAATTCCTTCATAGCCTCGACAGCAGCTTCCCAGTTGAAACTCGATTCGTCGAAGTTCAGGTGCGACTTCTCACCTCTCTCGCCATATACTATTCCGGATAGGTGGATGTGGGAGTTCTTAATAGCCTCAGAGCCTAACTTCCTCTCTACCTCCGCGAGGACCTCCCTGAATCCCTCCACAGTATTTAGCCTACCTAAGCTCCTCGCGTAGAGGTGTGCGAAGTCTATTGCTGGGAGGGCCATGTCTATGCCCTCAACTACAGCTATCACCTCATCTAAAGATCCTACCTCCGCGAGGCCCCCCATGGTCTCAGGTCTCACCCAAATCTTTATCCCCATGTCCGCCACGATCCCGACTACGTGCTTGACAGCTTCTCTAACTACTCTAACAGCCTCATCCGAGCTGTACTTCCCGTAATACCCTGGATGAAAGACCACGGACCAGGCACCAGCTACATACGCTACCTTCGCGGATTCCACTATCCTCTCCACAGAAGCTTTCCTTACATCAGCCTTGTCTGAAAGTAGGTTTATGTAGTAAGGTGCGTGAGCTGTTAAGACGACTCCCAGCTCCCTAGACAGCTCCCTAGCCTTAGATGCGACCTCAGTGCTGATGTTTATGCCCCTAACAAACTCCAGCTCCATAGCGTTGAGACCTAGCTCCGCGACCCTTCTTATGCCGTCTAAAGTATTCCTACGCTTAGTCGAGTTAGGGATTCCCGCAGTACCCACATAGACGCTCCCGAGACCCAAAACACAGCCCAAGATAATCTCATAAGACATAACATAAAATAGCCCACTATTGTCCATACCATCAGGGCGGTTCCCAGAATCTCAGACAACAACCCCTTCACAGGGATTAAGCACTTAGTAGTGCTTTTAAGCCTTTCCTCCCACTAATTCGGGGTGCTGGCTGTTGCCCGTCGTAGAGGTCGGTAGGGTCTGCGTTAAACTGACTGGTAGGGAGGCCGGTAGGAAAGCTGTAATAGTTGACATAGTGGACGACAATTTTGTGGTCATAACCGGCCCTAAGAGCCTGACAGGCGTCAAGAGGAGGAGGTCCAACGTGAAGCACCTGGAAATATTGGATAAGAAGGTTGAAATAGCTAAGGGAGCAAGCGATGAGGAAGTGCTGAAGGCATTGGAGGCAGCCGGCCTCACAGACTTCATGAAGGAGAAGGTTAAGATAGGGAGAAAAGAAATCCTCGCAGTAGTAGCTTTAACCGCTAAGCAGCAGAGCTAAGGAGTTTAAGTACTTCAATAGCTACTAGATCCCTTTCCTCTGACTTCTGCTGGCAGCTCCTCGCTCCAAGAGAGTGAAGCTTCCGGCAAGAGTGATTGGATATTCCTACTCTATTGAAGTAGGTCAGATAATTTTCGGGCGGTCTGCTCTTTACTGCGAGCTAAATACTTCGCGATCTAAGAGATCTTGGTGTGGTCGCGTGAACAAGGAAGTCAAGTTCCTTATGGAGCTAGACAGGTTTGCCGGCATTGAGAGGAGGTACATAGTGAAAAAAGAGGGTACTACAGACCCAAACTTCGGTAAGCCCCCTACTGCGAGGACTGTTAAGGAGCTTCTCATGTATGGAGTGATAAACTTAGACAAACCTCCTGGGCCTACTAGCCACGAAGTAGTTGCCTGGGTAAAGAACCTTTTGGGTATCCCGAAGGCTGGACACGGGGGTACCCTAGAGCGGCCTCAGTAGACAACTAGTAGCTCGCTCTCTGAAGTTTGCTGGGGCTGCGGGGATACCCTAAGGTCTCCGGCGTCTTGCCTGTAGCGTTAGATAGAGCCACTAGGCTAATAGGGGTCATATCTCACTCTAGTAAGGAGTATGTAGCACTCGCACAGCTTCATTCAACTGTTCCTAGGGAGATGCTCGAGGAAGTCGTGAAAGAGTTCATTGGCAGGATATACCAGAAACCACCGGTCAGATCATCCGTTAAGAGGGTTCTGAGGATTAAGGAGGTTTATGCAATAGACATACTTGAATATGAGGGTACATTCGTATTGATGAGGGTGGCATGCCAACATGGAACGTACGTTAGGAAGCTAATCCACGACATCGGTGAGGTGCTTGGTGTTGGCGCTCACATGAGAGAGCTGAGGAGGATCAGGACCGGACCTTTCAGAGAGGAGACCTCGGTTAGAATGCATGAGCTCTCTGAGGCTGTCTACCTCTACAGGGAGGGGGGAGAGGAGGACGCGCTGAGGAGGATCATATTGCCGCAGGAATATATAGTCTCACACCTTCCGAAGGTTGCTGTGTTTGATGGTGCTGTTGCGGCGATAACCTACGGTGCTGACCTCGCCGTCCCCGGCATCTCGCTGGTGTCCGAGGGTATAAGGAGGGGTGAGCTAGTAGCCGTGTTCACACTGAAAGGTGAGCTAGTAGCCCTTGCTGAGGCCCTTATGAGCACCGAGGAGATTCTGGCCAGCTCTAGGGGTATAGCGTTCAGAACGAAGCGCGTGGTTTTAGAGAGGGGTGTCTACCCTAAGACCTGGAAGAAAAAGGAAGCCTAGTCTCTGTTAGATTCCTGCTACCCTCTTGAGGAATGACCTGGCTAGTTCCGCGTGCTCGGGGGATCCTTCCTTGTGGCATAGCCACCAGTCGTAGCACGTGTACTGCTTCATTCTCTCGGCTGCTTCGTCGATAGTGCGTGGTGGTGGGACTATTATCCTGTCACCTATCAGCTCGTTGTTAGGCCAGTTGGCTGGTATTGCTCCCTTTAGCTTGTCGCCTATTTGGAGGGCTACTATCATCCTAAGTATCTCATCCATGTTTCTGCCGAGCTCCTGTGGGTAGTAGAGCATTGCCCTTATAACACCATTAGGGTCGACTATGAATACTGCTCTGACAGTATGCGTAGCGCTTTGGGCATGTATAAAGCCCAGCTTCTTGGCTACCTCAGCCCCGGGATCTGCTATTATAGGGAACGGTATCTTAACACCTAGGTTCTTTTCTATCCATTCAACCCACTTCATGTGGCTGTACGTGCTGTCGACGCTAAGCCCCAGGAGCTCAACATTCAGCTTCTTGAAGTCCTCGTATCTTTTCGCAAACGCAACGAACTCTGTGGTACAGACTGGTGTGAAGTCTGCTGGATGGCTGAAGAGTACCAACCACTTGCCTAGGTAGTCGTCGGGTAGCTTCCTGACCCCGTGGGTCGTCACGACGGTCATCTCAGGGAACTTCTCGCCTATTAAGGGTATCTGACCAGGCATTTTATCACCACCTTACTTTCTAAGCGTAAGTTTATATATTTTACTCAGGTGATTGAGGAAATATCGATCGGTTAGTTAGTTTTTCTAACTCTCCTCTCCTCTACGTACCTACCCCTCATCCTTATCTCAGAAACCTTGTCAAGGATCTTACGAGTGAGGTCATCTCCTACTATCTCCCTATAGCCCGAGATAAAACACTTGAAGAGCTCGTCCTTAACGAGGTAGTGTGAGCTCTCCAGTACCCTGATAAGAAGGTGTATGTCAACAGCCATGTCCTCGATATCCTCAATGTGCTTAGCAAGACCTAAGTCAACTATGTACACGCTCCCGTCTTTTGATAGTATCATGTTGGACGTTGTCACATCTCCGTGTGCTACCCCAGCTCTATGTATCTTCCCAATCTCCGTACCAGCTGACGCCATAGCTCTACATGCTGATTCTCGGTCTAGATCTTTGAGGGCATCTCGGAGAACTACGCCTTCCACCTTCTCCATGACTATCAGGCCAACCAGAGGGTCTATAAAGACAGGTCTAGGAACTCTTACACCTGCCTGCTCAAGTAGTGTGAGGATCCTAGCTTCGGATAGGGTTCTTCTGTGGATTATGACTTTGTCCAGTTCGGGTGCTCTGTACGGCTTGCTGATCCTCTGTTTGAACACCACTCGACGGCCGAGGAACTCTCCCTCAGCTACGAGGGCTTCAGCACCTAGATATATTACCTTATCGACCCTACCAATGTACGTCGACGCTGTCAAGTCTCCACCTCTGCCTGACGACTGCTCTCTCAGGTTCTACGGTCACACCTTTCTTAAACAGCTGGAGCCCGGTCCAAGCAATCATAACACCGTTATCTACAGCGTACTTAGGTGGGACCACGTAGATCCTCAAGTTCCTGTACTCCGACATAGTCTTGAACTTCTCGACTAGGTACCGACTCGCTGCTACACCTCCAACAAGAAGGACCTCCTTCTTGCCGAGCTGGGCAACACCTCTCTCAGCGACCTCAACGAGAGATGAGTACGCTATTTCTCTAGCACTGAAGCATATGTCCTCTGTCCTCGCCCCGCTTTTGTAGGCCTTAAGAGCTGCTGTCAGTAGACCGGAATACGATGTGTCCTGACCTTTAACTACGTAGGGGAGGTCTATAAACTTACCACCCTCTGAGCACCTATCTAGTACGTGGACCCCGTTCACTATGTAGGGTGGTGCCAGCCCCAACTCCCTGACTAGGGTATCCATGAAGTTCCCGAGGGCCATATCGAGGGTCTCACCGAAGATTCTATACCTACCTCCGTGGAGGGCAGCTATGATGGTGTTGCCCCCGGATATGTAGACCACTAGGGGGTCTCTAGCGCCTGTCAGCATCCTCCCGATCTCTATGTGGGCTACCGCATGGTTCACCGGAACCAGAGGTTTTCCATAGTAAGACGCCAGGGCCCTAGCCGCAGTAGCTCCAACCCTAAGGCACGGTCCTAGTCCAGGACCTAGCGCTACGGCTATAGCGTCGATGGACTCTATGGTCAGATTCGCTTGTACTAGCGCCTCCCTGAGAACCCTAGGCGCGTTCTTTATGAAGCTGTCAGCGGCCTCCCTAGGGTGAATACCCCCCTTCTCAGGTACGTAATTAAACCTAGAGTCAGCCAGTATCCTAGGCTCGTCTGAGACTATACCTACACCAAATGTATGGGCTGTGGACTCTACGCCGAGAACTATAACCACTCAACCACCTTACGACCTCACGATCTCGACGTAGTTGCAGTAGCCGCAGTGCCATCTAGGAACAGGCTTCTTGTGGTAAGCCATCAACCTACCGCACCTAGGGCATACCTTATTCTTCAGTTTGACGACCCCTTTTGCTAGGTCTACCTCATAGAGGCGGCTTCTGAATACCTTCCCCTCCTTGCTCATCCGCCCACCCCATGCCTCTTAAGCATATACTCAGGTTCGAACTTCTTCAATCTCTCAACGTCGTCGTATATGTATGCTTGTACCCTAGAGACGCCCATGCCGAGCTCACTCAAAACCTTCTTCACCACAACCAGCTCCGGGCTCTTAGAGTATAAGCTAGCTAGAGCGCCAACCAGGACCTTCCTACTAGGGGTAGGCGACCCCTGGTGAGTGACGACTGCCTCCACTTCAAGCCTCTTCACGACACTATTGTACCTCTCAGCCACCACCCTAAGTTCCCCGCCCTCTATTTTAGTGACCTTCTCGGAGCCGCTACTCACTCTAACCAGCCACCTACGTTAGAGGCAATTAACTTAAATACTTTAATAGCCCCCACCTAGGGTTGGCCCTTCACGAATCAGGCGGAAACCTCATCCATCATTCAGCCGATCACTTCCCGCATCTCATGCCTGGAGACAACTACGACAATACCCGGCACTGAGATAACTAACGGGATTGACCCACCTCTAGGGGTGGGCTGTCTCGTAGTTGATGTCTAGGAGTTGAGTTTATGAGTTCTGTTTTTGTTTACTGCTTAGAGCCCGCCTAGGTGATGGGAGCTATGCTCCGAGCCTGGGCGGGTTTAACCTAGATGGGGGCCGTGCCGTCGGGCTCAACAGCCGCCCATGAACCCACGGGGATCCCTAAGACCCTGTGGACTAGGTGGAAGTCCCTAGGTGCAATGAACGAATATAAGCAGATGAGGATGAACATCTAGGGGCAAACGGAGCTTGCTTAGCCCAGGAGATGTTGCTCGGCAAAAAACGTCTTGATTAGTTTTGATACTGTGCATATGTCCTCGTCTCTGAGTCCGGGATGGAGTGGTAGTGAGAGGACGTGCCTGGAGGCTTCCTCAGACTTGGGGCAACATCCCGGTGATTTCTTGGCGTTAACTAGCGCAGGCTGTCTATGGAGCGGTATTGGGTAGTGGACAGCTGTCTCCACTCCGTTCTCTCTTAGGTAACTAGCCAACTTGTCTCTAACTCCCTCACCTTCCACCCACACAGTGAAGAGGTTGAAGGTGTGCTTAGCCCAGGGCTTCTCGCTTGGTAGCCTCAGGTAGGTAACTCCTCTAAGTTCCTCGAGGTATAGCTTGGCTAGCCTTCTTCTCTTTTCTATCATCTCATTCAGTCTCCTCAGCTGCGATATGCCTAACGCTGCTTGAACGTCTGTCATCCTCATGTTCCATCCTAGCATTACATGGTAGTACCTACCTCTTTGCCCATGGTTTCTAGCCAGCCTTACATAGTCAGCTACGCTGTCCGAGTTGCTAGAAACAGCCCCACCTTCGCAGGTAGTTATGTTCTTTGTCGGGTAGAAGCTTAGAGCCCCGGCATGCCCTATGCTACCTACCTTTACCCCCCTGTACTCGGACCCTAGGGCTTGGGCGCAGTCCTCCAGTATCAGAAGATTCCTCTCTTTGGAAAGAGAGAGGAGAACGTCCATATCAGCTGGGTGACCGTAGAGATGCACGGGTACGATGACCTTAGTTCTATCCGTGAGGCTCCTCTCAACCTCCTCAACATCTATAGTGTAGGTCTCAAGGTCTATATCTACCAGTACAGGGGTGGCCCCCGAAAGAATAGCGGTAGAGGCTGTAGCGAAGAAAGTAAAGTCTGGAACCACCACCTCATCACCGGGCCCAACACCCAGCGCCCTCAAGGAAAGATATAGCGCTGCGGTGCCGTTCGACACTGCGACGACGTGTTTGACCCCTAGGTATCCAGCAAGCGCTTTCTCGAACTCCTCACCGACCTTCCCGAAAGCAAGCATCCCCGAGCGCAGAACTGAGGCTACTGTCTCTATATCATCCTCAGTTATATATGGGGAGGACACCCTAATCATCTAGAGCCCAGCAATTTGTAAAGAACAGGGTAAAAAGTGCTGCTATAATTAAGCTAGCTAGATGTGTAGACAGGATCCTGTGAGGAACTTAATGATCGTAGGCTTATTACGCGATCTCGAGCCCCCCTTCGGGCACTACAACATTAGGTCGAATAGATCCCCTAATCTCGGGAACTCCACTACGCCTATGTCTGGACCCACTACGATGGGTCTCAAGCTCTCAATGATCACGTCCTCCTTTATTACCGGGGATAGGTATGTGTCCTTAGAGAGGGTTACCCTAGACCCGGTCTGGTAGATCCCCACTGCTGGGAGGACTACTACTTTCCTACCTCCTGAAAGGAGAGTATCCCCTACGAGAAAACAGGAGAACTTCCCAACAACCCCTATGGGGTCTCTAAGGGCTATGCTGGGATGTTCGTGCCCCATAATTAGGTACTGCCAGTCCAAGCTCTTCAGCTCGTCTCCGAGCGGTTTGTGACCGTGTACTATGAGGTAGGGAGGCGACATGTAGCTTTCGACGATTTCAAACTCTATCCACCGTTTCATGATGGGGAGGAAGTTATCGTGGTTCCCTCGAACAACAATAACTTCAGCAACGTGTTTCTTAATGTATCCTAGGAGCTCTATTAACTCTCGACGTTCCATCCTACCTAGAGTCCCGAAAAGATGCTTTAGATCACCTGCAAACACCACCTTCTCAGCACTAACTACGCTGAACGCTTCCTCTAGGGTTCTCAACGTGTTCTTAAGCTGGAACCTAGGTATGTAACCGCCCTTCGACGTGATCTCTTCTTCGAAACCTATATGTGTATCGGCCAGTATGATGGTCTTGTACTTTCTAGCGTAGGCCACTGGAAGTTCTCCAACTATCTCAAGCCCTTCCACTAGCTCCAGTTTCTCCACTCCAGCTTGGTCTCCTTTAAGGGCTTTTTAAGCGGCTGTAAAGACTCTCCTTTACCTGCCCCTATCCTCCTTCTTTAGGGCTAGGGAATTTTCTCCCGTTTATAAGCTTTATAAACCTTATTAACCTTCTACTGAGGGGTGGAGATGAGTCGAGTTACACCACTAATTAAGATAGAAAACATCGTAGCCACAGTAACGTTGGATCAGACTCTCGACCTGGGCGCTATAGCTAGGTCGATACCTAACGTGGAGTACGATCCAGAGGAGTTTCCCGGACTCGTGCTAAGACTTGACAACCCTAAGCTTACTGCCCTGGTCTTCGGGACGGGTAAGATGGTGATTACGGGAGCGAAGAGGACGGACATGTTGATAAAGGGCTTCAAAAGAATACTGAGACTGTTCTACAAGCACGGAATCATAGTGACCGGCAAACCTAGAATTCAGATACAGAACGTTGTAGCCTCAGCTAATCTAAATGCTGAGGTTAACCTAGAGATAGCCGCTGAATACCTAGATAACGTCATGTACGAACCCGAGCAATTCCCCGGGCTAATACATAAGATGAATAACCCCCGAGTTGTTCTCCTCATATTTAGCAGCGGTAAGATGGTGATTACGGGAGCGAAGAGCGAGGAAGAAGTAGTCCAAGCTGTCCAGAGCATATACAGAAAGCTAGCCGAGATAGGTTCGTTAAGAGAGGTGTCAGAAGAAGAGATCTCGTCTGAGGAGATACTCTAGAACCCCATAAGAGAGCCGTCAAGACCTTCTCAGCTGTTTAGCAGGTCTTAAAGTATGCCCAGCTACGGTCGCCGACCTCTAAGTTCCTCCTAGCCGGCTCTGGTTTAGGGAGTTCCTCAACTACCTTACTGAACTCCTTCTTGTTTAGGTATACCGTAGTTAGCACCTCAACTAAGCTTTGCTGGATTCAGCCTCAGGCTCTAGGTATCGTGAAGGTGTGGTCTAGTAGGTAGTCCGCACCTCCGTACCTTAGTACACCCCTTACACGTATGGTATACTCCCCGAGGATCTGGCCTTTAAGGATGAACTCCAGGGTTACGGTTCCCTGACCCCACGCACCTAGGTTCATACACCTCCAGACCACTGCCGGACCGCTGCGGTAGAACTCGACCGGTACCGGATCACCTAGGTTAGCTACCCATGCAAGATCCGGGACCACCCGCCCCGGTGGTGGGCCTACCTCAACCTCTAGACTCCTAACCTCAGAGCCCTCACGCCAACCCAGGCTTACCAAGAGGTCCGAGTACCTACCTAAGTCCACGACCCTTACGTAGAGGGACCTAACGACCTTATCACCTACGTAGAGCTCAGCTACGTAGGTAGTGAAGGGTGTGTAGTCGAACCCCTTAGGTACTACGCGTACATAGTCACTACCTCTAGATGGTGCTACAGATACATAGGTAGCCGTAGCCACCAGAGCCGCCGCTGTGACCGCTATGACAGCTATAGGTATCGCAATCTTTAACTCCCTACCCAACTACCCCACACCAATCGCTCTCATCTTCCATAGCTTAAATGTTTTATGCACTCCAATTTCTTCTTATGCTCTCAGAGCCTACCTAAGGGCGGAACCCTGCTTTAAGCCTTGGTGGACTAAGACTGGGTGGGGTCTTGCATCATGGGCTCAACAGCCTTTCGTAGCTGTTTCTAGTTTCATATGGGTTTATGTGGTTTGATGCTACTCCTCTGCTGTTATTGCTGCGTGTACTCTCTTGCTGTACAGCGGCTTTACCTCGGGTTGGTACTTTGCTGGTGGGTACAGGACTACCGTCCCGCCCCTGAACTTTATTGCGGAGCACTCGGCGTGTATGAACCTAGCCGCGTTACCGCCCAGAGCTATGATTGTTAGAAAAGATTTTAAGCCTTGAAAACGCGTTCACAAGGCGGTGGGCCGCCCTGTGAGGGGTGAAGAGCCCGCATTGGTTGAGGCCCTTAAGGTGAGGGCTCTCCCCGAGGGCAGCTGTGGTAAGCTCCTTGAGTTCCTGAGGCTCTACCGCGATGCTGTCCAATCGGTCGTAGATAGAATCTGGGGTTTCGATGAAGGTCTCTCCAAGAAGAGACTTCACAGGCTGTTCTACAGTGACCTAGTTTCTATGGGTTTTAGGGCACACCACGCCAAGGAGGTATACCTCTACGCTGAGAGCTTAGTGGGCTCGGCTAGGGGTAGTGGCGGCGGGAGGCCTGTCCTCAGGAGGCTGAGTGCTAGGATAGACAAGTACGACTACAGGCTAGACCTAGACAGCATGGTTCTGACACTGAAGCTCCACAGCAACTACGAGGTTAGGCTAAAGCTAGTAACATCGAGAGAGAGGGTCGAGAAGTTCAGGGGCTGGAGCAACTACGAGCTAGTGGTTAAGTACGATAAGGGAGAGTTCTGGGTCTCAATATACTTTAAGAGATCCGTTAAAACCGTGGAGCCTAGAACGGTTATGTCCATCGACCTAAACTTCGACAACGTGACGCTAGCAGTATTCACCCTTAATGGTAGACCAGTGAAGTTGAAGAGACTTAAGACTCCCCACAGGAAGGTACTGACCCAGAGAATATGGATCGAGAGGATCCAGGGGAGATATTCAAGGTCGTGGAGGTACATCAGAAGCGTTAGGAGGGCTGTCGAGAGGCACGGTGAGAGGATTAGGAACATCTCGTGGGACTACGCCCACAAGTTAGGGGATTTAGTAGCTGAGCTAGCACTTAAACACCGCTCAGCAGTGGTCCTCGAAGACCTGGAGAAGTTGAGGGAGAACGGTAAGAGGGGTAGGAGGTTCAATAAGAGGCTCGGGCTGTGGTTCTACCGTAGGATACAGTTCTGCGTTGAGTACGAGGCTATGGAGAGGGGCCTTGAAGTAGTTAAAATTAACCCTAGGGGCACGTCATCGAAGTGCCCTAGGTGCGGTGGTAAGCTAGTTGAGGACGGCTACAGAGTGCTGAGGTGCAGGAAGTGCGGCTTCGCAGGTGATAGGGACGTTATAGCAACAGTAAACCTATACAGGAAGTACGTATCCAAACACCCAAGATGTGGGGTCCCCGGGGTGGCCCCGAACGCCCCCAAGCCCGATGAGGCCCCGAGCGGGATGCGGGGGAAAAGAAATGAGGCAATGACCATACCAACTTATATGAACTTGTATGGGAACTGAACCCCGTCCATGACCTAACAAGGATTTCTATATTGCTGGTGAGGAGAAGCCGCCCTAGATAACACCCTAAAACCTAAAATAATGGGTATGGAGATTCAGAGGCATATGGCTAAACCCGCATATCGCTTAGTTTCTCTTTTAACTTATTTAGCAGAGTCTCGTTTCTAGATAGAGATGAAGCCACTATGTCGGAGGTTCTGAGAGGTTCGGGTATGGGAGACACTAACTGCAGATATGATACTACAGCTTGGGGGTCTAGGTTCGCATCACCGAAAGCCGCTATCCTCATAGCCCTCCACTTGGTCTCCAGTAGCCTAGATCTTTTATATGCCTTCAGGATAACCCCGTATCTTCGTTCCCAATCAGGGAAGTGATTCCTTAAAGCATTCTCGATTTTGTTGAGGTCGGGCTCGAACTTGTATATCACTATAACAGCCTTAGCTAGCTCCAGCAACATCTCGGGGTCCACGAAGTTGAAGCCCGCTACAGTCACCCCATCTAAAAAGACGATGTCTGCCCCTGCGAACCTCTTAAGTATCTCTATGGACTTCTCGGTTCCGTCATCCCCATCGACGGTGACGGATTCCACCTTTATGTCCTTGGGTGTTCTACCGTGGTACAGCGTACCCACTAAGAAGGTCCTCAGCTTCAGCTCTTTGTATTGAGGAGGGAAGAACCCGTCATCGATCCCTACTGACCTTAAATAGCTTAACATATTCTCCGATCCTTGTGTCTGTGCTTAATACCTTAAGAACGGCTTCCGGATCCATTGCTAGGCTTACCTCCTTGGTCTTGCCATGCCTTCCCCTGTTAACTACTCGTGCTGTGAGTACCCCCAGCATGTCGAGTTCGTTAACTATGTCGCTAACTCTCCTCTGAGTTAGGGGTTCTAAGCCCAGTATCTCGCAGATCTTCCTGTAGGAAAGGTATAGGCTCCCAGTGCTCTCCGCAAAGCCTCCTCCAGTAGCTATGGCTAGTAGGACCAGCTTACTGTGGTAAGGTAGGGTCCTGACGACCTCCATTGCCGCATTGAGCTCCAGTTCCTCTTTAGCCATCCTAACGTGCTGCATCCCAACTCTTAGAACACCCTCACGTTCCGCTATCTCTCCGGCAAGCCTGAGTAGATCTAGTGCTCGCCTAGCATCACCGTGCTCTTTAGCTGCTATCGAGGCACAGTACTCTATGACTCCCTCTTCTAGGACGCCCTCCTTGAAAGCTATTGAGGCCCTCTCCCTGAGGATGTCTGCTAGCTGAACCGCATCGTATGGTGGGAACACTATCTCTACCTCTCCTAGGCTGGATCTGACCCTAGGGTCTAACGTCTCCACAAAATGAACGTCGTTCGTTATACCGATAATGCTGACCCTACTCTTGGACAGCTCGTCGTTGATCCTAGTTAACCTGTAGAGGAGATCGTCCCCCACCTTCTTAACGAGGAAATCGACCTCGTCTAGCACTATCGTCACCGCAACCTTTCTTGAGTCTATGTACTCCCTCAACCTGTTGTGGAGCTCTGCCACTGACAGCCCGGTAAACGGGATCTTCGCGCCTAGGTCCGAGCCAAGCTTAAAGAGCACTCTGTAGTTCGTGTCCTCATTACGGCAGTTGACATAGGAGAACATGAAGGTGTCTACCCCATGCTTCTCGGCGTAGTCCTTGAACTTACTCATCACGTACTTGACTGCGGCTGTCTTTCCGGTACCGGTTAGCCCGTAGATAAGGATGTTATTAGGTTTCTCCCCCCGAAGGAGGGGCGATAAGAGCTCAGCGATCTTCCTTATGTATTCCTCCCTATGAGGTAATCTGCTTGGAACATACTCGCTCAGCAGTGCCTCCCGGTTTTTAAATATTTTACTCTCCCCGATGGCCCTCCTAATGACCTCGCTTATCACATCCTCCACTACAGCCAGCCCCTGTTTCTTAGCTCTACGCACTACTAAAGCTATTTTAGAGCTCATAGCAGGAAGGGAGCTAGGAGCTGTTTGAGGTTTATGGTTTGGTGTTAGGTTTATAAGCTCTGGTTTACGTTATTGAGTGTCGACGAGGGGCTACGCCTCGACAAGGCTGTGAAGCAGCTTCCGAGGAGCCCGTGCCGTTCACCCCGATGCCCGATGAACCCGCCCTAGAGGTAGCAGTGCTACCAGTGAAGGGGTGGGCGAGGAGAAAGTCCCCAGATGCAACGAATAAACATGAACTAATGAGGATGAGCATTTAGGGACAAACGGATGAGTAGAACTCGGCCTAATGATGTAACTTACAAGGGATGACTGGTGATTTATGAACCCGCGGCTGACCTATATTAAAGCCCTCCGCTTAGTACGAGGAAGACCCCGTTCATGTTCGTAGTTTTAGCGGCAAGTTTTATTACTTCATAGATCTCCTCAGGTTTTACGAAAGATCTGGTCGGGGTTGACCTTAGTGCTTTTTCCCGGAGCTCTCTGCTTGCCTTGGGGTTATCTACCCAACCTACTGCGACTCCCACTACCCTCACGCTAGGAGCTAGCTCTTTTGCTAGGTACCTAACTACGTGGTGGAGGCTTCCTCTAGTTGCTACGTAGGGTATTGAAGGCTTTAGACCGGGGTAAGCTTCGTGCCCTAGTATAGGTACCATATCTGAAAGTATGACTATCGTACCTTCATCCATCAAAGTCCCCAGCTTTAAGGCTAGGTATATTGGTGCTACTAGGTTCACCTTCGCGAGATAGTTGAAGAGCTCTTCACTTACTCTATCTGCTGGTGTGTCGTCGTAATATGATGCTGAGAGAACCACTAGCTTTGGTAGACCTGCGCTGATGGCTTCCTCAACAAATTTATCGAGCTTACCGTGACTAAAGTCCCATTTAACTACCTTAACGACGGCTTCCCTTACGGTCGGGTCTTGAAGTAGCTTATCTAAAACTTCCTCAGAGCTGCGGTAGTGAAGTACGAGCTTGTAGTCTCTTGCGAGCTGCTTGACTAGCTCCCTCCCTAGAACACCTGTAGATCCAGTAAGTAAGGCTAGGCTCATCCACCACCACTCTCTACGTAGTAGAGCAGTAGGAGCGCGTAGAGCGGTGCTGTTAGGGGATCCGTCCTAATCCTCACTTCACTCGTCTTACCTCCCTTCTCAGCTATTTTACTGAGGTAGTACCTCACTGTATATATCTCTACGTCTGTCGTAAATGCTATTACCTTCCTAGCGAACCTATCGACGTAGAGGTGTGCTGACGATATGTCAGCCATGATCGCTAGGCTCTTCCCATAACCCAATGACACCATCTCTGCTGCTGGCTCCATAGTCGGGGTGTAGGTGACTATGTGGGGCTCTAAGAAAACATCCTTGATAGCCTTCAGCTCCTCCCTATACATCTCAACAAGCTCGTCAGCTACCTGACCTATAGAAAGACATTCACTGGCTATCCTCTCAGCCCTCCTACTCAGCTCTTCCTTAGCTACTCTAGAGGCTGAGTAGGCCAACACGGCGAGTAGCTTGAGAAGACCCATCCTACCAAGCGGAACCTCCGCTAGATCCACACTACCGTACTTCAGCTTCATGAACTCCGGCAACGGCTCTGTCACTAAGGCAACCCGATGCCCAGTAAGGACTAGCTGGTCAAGAAGTAGGTAAAGATCGTTCACGCCTCCCGGGGTAGCCACCAAGAGTATGTCCAGCTCCCTACCCTCGTCGTAGGGAGCTACGTAATACATAAGCTCATGCGGCTGAACGTAGAAGGTGCTGACCCTTGAAAGAGAGTTCATCAGATGTGCCAAGTACTTACCAGCGCTCTTGAAGGTACCGACAGAACTTACGATGATGCTCCTCCCTCCTTCAGAAAGCCTCCGAAAGATCTTCAGTACCGAGTCAGCATCAGGCTGGAACCTCAACTCCCTCTCTACTAGCTCACTCCAGCTATCCATTCACTCACTCCACTATGTAGAGGAACAGCAAGTTTTTACAACCGAAAGCCTACCCTAAAGGGCGGACCCTAACCACCCGCTCGAGACTCGAAGCCCTCAACTACCGGGCAACCCACAACACTACCTCTGCGAGAGGTATAGCACGTAAGCTTATTATTGTGTTTTATTTATGTTTTCTGTGGGCGGGGGTGCCCGAGCCAGGTCAAAGGGGTCGGGCTGAGGCCCCGATGGCGTAGGCCTGCGTGGGTTCAAATCCCACCCCCCGCACCTTAACACCCACTCGATACTATCACAGGAATCCAACGAAGAGGGTCTCTTCTAAGTAGTATGTAGTAGGTGATGGTTTTCCTCGTCTAGGTGGGTTAATGAGAGGAGTTTTTGCTGTGGTTGATTTTGGATAGTGTCAGTATAGATACCGCGACTGGATAAGAGAGGAGTGCTGTTGCTATAAGTGAGGAGAACTCTCTGTCACCTAGTATACCTAGCTTAAGGGCTGTTAGAGCGATAGCTGACTCTAGTGTCCCTCTGACCGTGATTAAAGAAAGCACCTCGGTCTTGGAGAACGCGGAGATCATGTTGATCTCGCTGAGCGCTATGACTACAACTGCTTTCCCTATTAGAGCACCTGCTAATCCTGTCAATGTCAGGACTGGGTCTACTAATACCGGGGTAATTGTGTAGCCGATGTATGTGAATACGAGGGGCATGACGATTAGGTTATTCACTGTCTCTAAACTATCTGCCACAGTCTCTACGTGGCTAGCTATCCTAAGGAGGGGATCACCGGATGATCTAGCTAAGCCAAGTACCGTACCGATGAGGTACCCTCCTAAGAGAGGGCCCACACTGTCTACGGACAGACCCACTACAGTGAAGAGCAATGTCATAGTGACTACGTTTAATGTCTCTGTGCTCAGCTCCCTCCTTAGGACGAGGGCTAATATTACCGCCCCTAAGGCTATAGATACTAGAGACATCGTCAGGCTCGGTAGGTGAAGCCCGCCTAAGGGCGCTAAAATAGCTGTAGCAAGTAGTAACACCATTAGGTCGTCCCCAACTGAGATCCTCAGAGCTGTCTCTAGGTCAGTCCCGTACTTCACGTACTTAGATAGGGCTACGACACCCTCTGTTGCGGTGTTGGCTAGTAGAACGCTCACAACGACGGCCTTAACCGGATCTCCTAGAAAAGGAAACACCGAGATAAGCACAACAGCCATAGATAGTGAGGTGTTGAGAACAGCTATTATGGAGATCCTCCTGAGCTCGCCGCGGCTAATATTTAGCGAGAGACCTGCATGTAACCCGATGAATATGAGGGAGAAGACCGCTATATCTTCCCACGTCTCAAGAGGCGCTGGAAGCTCAATAAGCTTCAGTGCCAGCCCGGTAATCATGTAGGCGATGACCGGCGGTAGCCTCAACTTCTCGAGCAGTAGCGAGGTCAGATGGGCAATACCGAGGTACAGAAACAGTAAAGCTATATCGCTGAGGAACATCTCTACCTCTTGATTTTCACAGCCTACTTCTCAGCAATCACGTGGTCTACGCTATGTATTACCCCTCCCGACCTCTCTATGATCTCCTTTATCCTCGCGAAGTCTATGTCGTCTCCCTCTATGGTAACGTTGAGGGTTATCGTCTCCACATCGACCTCGTTGACCCTTATAGATATTCTACTAACCCCGACTTCTCTGACTATCATCTCAGCTAGCTCCACTAGAGACGTCCCTCTGATAGTCTTAAGAACGTCTAGAACTACCTTCTTGAGGGGCACCTCATCCCTACCTTACTCGAGCTCTATTCACCTTCTTAGATAACCAGGAATACCTCCTCAACCTCTTGCTCCTACCAAAACCACAGGCAGCGCAGTAACCTTTAGCAACATTATACGAATGCCTCCCACACCTTCGACACCGTATATGCGTCTTACCCTTGCTCCTCTTGCCCATCGACGGAGTTCCCTTCATCTGCTATCACCCTTTAGGAGCCGGCGAGATCAGCACTATGTTCTCACCCCTAATCACGACCGTACCGAGCTTCCGTGTCTTATCCTCAGCGACCTCGTAAGCATCCTCCAGCACTATGTTAAGATGTTGATCGAAGCTCCTTAGCCTACCTCTAACCACTTCACTAGACCTCAACTTCACGACGACGTCCTGACCCAAGTTCTCGCCAAGCAACCTCTGTGCCGCATCACTCACATTAGACCCCCTATGTCGTAAGGGTAAAGCTTATAAACCTTAATTAAGGACTCATAGCTTACCGAACTTCTTCAAGGCCTCCAGCGATATACCCCAGACATCGTCTCCAGCATGGTGTAGGTTCTTCAAGGCCCGCCCCCTCTTGACTGCGAGCACCTCGCTTGAACCCATTAAGGCCTTCGTCACAGCCAGCGGGGTCCTTCGGTCGAGGGACCAAACCACAACAGTATCCCCCACACTAAACGGGCTTGCCTCCACTATCCCGGGAGCCATCACGTCAGCACCATTAAGTATCGGTTTCACAGCACCCGCATCAACCACTACATAGCTAGTGGATTCCATCCCGGCCATCCTAACAACCACGAGTGTTGGCAAAACCTCCTCACCGTACCTAAACGCTATAGGAACACCATCAACCACATAGACAACAACACCCTCCGCACTAACCTCATAAGCCATACCTGACTGGCCCAACCCGATAGATGAACATAACCTCGGATACCTAGAGCAAAAACCTTCTACAAAATGCTTAAGATCCTTACGTTTTAAGGGAGTGTAAATTATCCTAGCCGACAACACACGCCTCCAACCCTTAAAGCTTAAAACCGGAATAATAAGTTAATAGATTGGGCCGGTAGCTCAGCCCGGAAGAGCGCTCGGTTGGCATCCGAGAGGTCCCGGGTTCAAATCCCGGCCGGTCCACCACGAGCTTAAACCCTAAGACCGCGTATCCACCTAATAACTGGTTTCCAAGCTCTCAGCATGTTCGCAGCACCAATACCAAGTGTCCGCACGACTCTGTGCCGAATCTGACCTCCTCCTCACCATGAAGGGCGGAGATTCCCCAGGGCGGTTCACAGATCCCCACCTCTATTTGGGGATACATCTGTAACCTTAGGTGTTTCAATGTTGGTATTAGCTACCTGTTGACTCTACCTCCTAGGTTGAGGGAAGTGTAGCACCCTTATTTCTTTAGGTTTTCAAGCTCACTGTATAGCATGTTAGAGGCTTTTATATTGTTAGGCATACCTATAGGTTGGTGATCAAAACGGGTCTATTAGGTTCCAGAATGGAGGAGCTATTAAATAAACAACTAAACCAGGAACTTAGAAACGCATATCTATACCTGTCGATGGCATCCTACCTAGACAACCTCGGACTTAAAGGGTTCGCTCACTACTTCAAGGTGCAGGCTAGGGAGGAGCTAGGCCATGCTATGAAGATTTACGAATTTATCAACGATCTAGGAGGTAGAGTCGTACCCTACGATATACCTAAACCCAAAGACAGCTGGAGCTCTGTCCTAGAGGCCATTAAGGACTTCTACGAAGCTGAAGTTGAGAATACTCGAAGGTTCTACGAACTAATAGATAAAGCTAGGGAAGAAGGAAACAAAGCAGTGGAATCCTTCCTGAAGTGGTTCATAGACGAGCAGGTTGAAGAGGTAAGTAGCGCCAGTGACCTTCTAGCGAAAGTTAAACTAATAGGAGACCAGAAACATGCGTTGCTCGTTCTAGACTCCAAGCTAGCCGAGAGGAAGTAGCTACCTTCCATCTTGTGCTAAGGATGAGGCTCCCAGTCGTGGTAGTTGCTTTGATGTGGGCAATGTAAAAAGTTTTAGAGAACTCTAGGCCTCAGAGAGCTGTCTCGGTTTTTATGTGTTATGTGGGCTGTGTTGCGAATTCATGAGCTCTGATTATGTACTTTAACCTATCAATCCTGTTAGGACTAGGACACCTAAGACGCGGGTTCTAGAGGCGACTCCGAGAGCCCAGAGCAGGTGAGTGTTTGAGCGGGATTCAGGAGTGTAAATGAAGCTATGGAAACCCATATGAACCCATTTGAGAGCTGAATTCTTACTCTATGTTATTTTATTTGTTTATACAACTAGTGCTAACGAGTCTAGGATTCTAGGGGTATATAGCTCTATAGTGGGCTGTAGTCCGAGCTCCTTAGACTTTTTCGCTATAGATGTCCTCAGGCTTTCGAGGGCGGCTGGCTCTCCGTGATTCAGGATTATTCTCTTCGGCTTCGTCTCCAGGTCCTTCAAGTACCTGAGGATCTGGTTCCTATCTGAGTGCCCGGAAAAGCCCTCTATAGCGTGTACCTCCATAGCCACCTTAACTACCTCTATTTTATCTCCCACTAACACGTGGACTTCTTTAGCTCCATCACGTATTTTCCTTCCTAAAGTCCCTTCAACCTGGTAGTTAACGAAGATAAGGGCGTTATTCGGGTTTTCTGCCATCAATCTGAAGTACTCTACTGCTGGCCCCCCGTTAAGCATCCCTGAGGTCGCTAAGATGATGCACGGATCCTTCGACTCAACTATCTCCGACCTAGCCACTCCTCCCCCTACGACCTCGAAGACTGGGTGGAGGAATGGATTCTCTGAGCTGTATATGCGGTCCCTAAGCTCTTTAGCCAATAGCTCCGGGTAAGCCGTGTGAATAGCTGTCACCTCATTGATCATGCCCTCTATATAGACCGGAACCTCCGGCAATTTCCCAGCTCTCATAGCGTCGGCTATTATCAGCAAGACCTCTTGGGACCTTCCAACCGCAAGGGAAGGTATCAGCACCTTGCCTCGACGTTCTAGCGTGTTCTTAATTATATCCACGAGCTTCTCAGCCGACTCCTCCCTACTAGGCTGATCACTGTTCCCGTAGGTCCCCTCAATTATTAGCGTATCGACCCTTGGGAACTTGTTGTTGGCCTTGTCGAGTAGCCTAGTCTTATCGTACTTAAAGTCCCCTGTGTAGACAATGTTGTGCAGACCGTTACCTATGTGTAGATGGGCTATCGCAGATCCGAGTATGTGGCCGGCATTGTATAAGGTTAACCTAACATCAGGTGCTATGTCTGTTACTTCCCCGTACCTAAGGGTTATTGTGTGTATGAGGGCGTCCTGGACGTGTCGGGGCTCAAACGGCAGGTTCCTCCCTTCCCTCCTAGTTAACTCTATTAGGTCCTTCTCGAGAAGTATCATCAGATCCCGCGTTGCCTGCGTCATGTATACGGGACCTTTATACCCGTACTTGAAGAGGTAGGGTAGTAACCCTACATGGTCTAGGTGGGCATGCGTCACCACTACAGCATCTATGTCCTCAGGCTTGACCCCGATAGCATCGAACCTAGGTGCGAAACTCTTGAGGAGGCTTGTACCGGGGTTGAGACCGAAGTCTAGTAGTATCTTAGACTCCGCCGTCTCGACTAGTATGGCGGATCTGCCTACCTCCATGAAGCCCCCAAGAGCGGTGATCCTGACGTAGTTGTCCTTGAAAATTACCTCCCGATGTATTCTCTCCCCGACTGCCCTAAGGAACTCCAACCTCTGCGCTGACTGCCTTATGACGTAGTTAAGCTCGGACTCCAAAATCAGGGATCTCAGTGGGGGCTTCCTAACTATCTTCGGCCTCCACCCAGTTTCAACGAAGATCTCTTTAAACAATCTCCTATTGTTCTCGATGAATGCCTGAGGATTCGGAGTCTTTATCACGACCTCGCCGAGCACCTCATCAAAGATAATGTCAGAATCGCCCTCGATATGCTCCTTAGCCTTTCCGAGGATGATTTTCCTAGCCTCGCTTTCCCGGACCCTCCGCGATTCATCAACTCTAACTACAACCCTCTTTTTTATTGCCTTGGCTAGGCTCTTTATGGACTCCTCATTCTCTATTATAAACGACACGTTCCTGACGTAGACTACTACCTCAGGTCCTTCAAACTCTACCTTAGCTACCTGAGCCTCAGGAGGCAGCTTCTTGAATATCTCGCTCCTGATGTTCTCACGGATGTCGTCTACGAATCTGATGTCTTTTACTGGCATCCCATCGATCAACCTGGTGGATAGGACCTTTCTTCTATTCCGTTGGGTCGCACTATAGCTACGTCCACAGCCTCGCCTGTGAATACGTCCCTCCTGATCGAGGACCTAACAGCCTTCACCGCTAGAGCGACGGCTTCCTCCTCACTCATATCCTCCCTATATTCGGACTCTAGAACCCCTACAGCTACTGGAGAGCCTGACCCAGTTACTGTGTACTTCTCCTCGGTGTAGTCCCCGAATAGCTCGATGTTGAATAACCTAGGTCTATCGTCGTAGCCTGCTAGTATGAACTGCACGATAAAGGGGACATACTTGTAAGTATTTAGAAGAAGCGAAAGGTAAGCCGCTAGAGACTTCACCGGAATCTTTGCCTTATTGACTAGACTATACTCTGTCGCCTTAACCCTGAGGAGAGATGCTAGCACCTGGGTGTCTGCGACTAGACCTGCTGTAGTCAGGACGGCATGATCTGATATCCGCACTATCTTCTTTACAGCCTTATGTGCTACATAGGTTCCACTACTCGCTCTCTTATCTGCCGCTACTATCGCGGCATCCTTCGTTACCAGCCCTACTGTTGTTGTCCCGTGTAGAACCCTCAACCCCTACACCTTCTCGTTAAGATCTCCAGACTTAAATGCTTGCTCGGTTTATAAGTTTTCAGTGAGTGTGGTGTGGCACTCGATAGACCTTTTTAAGAAGGTGGTTGTGGGCCACGGAGTCTCCGAGAAATTAGGGAAGCTTATCTACGAGTTAGGGTTCAGAGGTAGGGTAGCCATAGTCACTGGCCCTCATGTAAGGAAATCTGTGGTTGAGATCCTTATAGGCAGTACCTTAAGTAGCTACGACGTCGAAGTATTTGAGGTTGAGTCCCCCCTTGTTGAGGAGGCAGAGGGCGTGGCCGATAGAGCGAGGCACTATAATCCTTCGTTGATTGTGGCTATCGGAGGTGGCAAGAGCATTGATGCGGCTAAGTACGTATCATATAAGCTTGGGGTCAGCTACTTGAGTGTTCCAACGGTAACCTCGCATGACGGCATAGCATCACCGTTTGCCTCGCTTAGGGGTTTGGAAACTATTTACTCAGTAAAAGTGATGCCACCAGTCTCCGTTGTAGTAGACATCGACTTGATTTCAAGGGCTCCTAAGCGGGTAGCTATAGCCGGGGCAGGCGACCTAGTAGCTAAGCTAACAGCCGTCAGGGACTGGAAACTCGCCCATAAGCTGAAGGGTGAGTACTTCGGTGACTATGCAGCCTCCCTAGCTATCTTATCAGCTAAGCATGTGTTCGCGTTTAGCAAGGCTATATCTCGCGGTACACCAACAGGACTCCGAGTTCTTGCCGAAGGTTTAATAGGTTCCTCCACTGCTATGTGCATTGCCGGCTCCACAAGACCTGCGAGCGGTTCTGAGCACTTATTTAGTCACGCTCTCGATATCGTTGCCAACTACCCGGCACTACATGGGGAGCAAGTAGGTGTTGGAACGATAATGATGAGCTACATCCACGGTATTGACTGGAGAAAGGTTAGAAGAACCCTGAAGAAACTAGGTCTACCTACTACTGCCAGAGAGTTAGGCGTGAAAGAACAACACATAATCGACGCTCTAACGCTAGCACACAGAATAAGACCAGATAGATACACCATACTCGGGGAGAGCGGCCTCACAAGAGAAGCGGCTGAGGAGGTAGCTCTCAGAACCGGTGTTATAGGTAATGACGACTAGAACCGTTAAAACCCTTATCAGCAAGTACGTCGCTAAGGTAGGCCATAAATTCTTGTTTTCAGGTCCAATGGGCGAGTGCTCAAGTTGCAGGTTTAAACATGCCTGCATCGATAACCTGGAGAGAGGGGTAGTGTACGAGGTAGTCCATGTATACCCCATAGTAAATAAATGTCCAGTACTTGGGGAGGTAGTAACCGTCGACGTGAGATCAGCCGAGCTAGACATAGCGCTAGACCCTCGAGCAGCGGTTGACGGGATCGTAACAACATACAGGCACACCGACTGTAAGACACCCTGTAGTTTTGCAGAGCTCTGCAGGAACCCTTGGATAAGGAACGGATCTAAAGTAAAGGTAGTCTCAGTCAGCGAGAGAGTACCCTGCAAGGCTGGAAGAAACTTAACTAAGGTTAAGGTCGTAGTCCTACCACAGCGAAGCTAACCCACCCTTACAACTGGAAGCCCTACCATGAAAGATGGGAGAGGGGAAGCCGGTAGGTTTTTAATCGCTGCGAATCTAAGTAAGTTTCGTGTTTATCTGAACTATCTCCTCACTGATCGTATTACCTCTAACGATCTTTCTCCTCCGCTCTCCTTCGTTCTTTGGATGGAAACCCGGCGGTGACGAAAGCAGTAGAGCCCTCTTTGCAGATCCCGGCAATGTTGGGATCATCGGGAAGCCTGAAGAGTCCGATCCTCCAGTTATTAGTAGCTTCTTACCTGGGATCCCAACTACCGACCCATCTACGTAGTCCCCGATCTTCTTGCCTATGAATGCTGCCGCACTGGCCCCCTCCACTACCACATGGAACGCCTTAGCCCTGAAGATCTCGGCTAAAGCCTCACCGCTACCAAGTTTCTCTGAAATAGTGCCAGCAGGTACGTACACCGTATTCTCAGGGATATTAGAATCCGGCTCTAACCTTACGGTGATACTAACCTTTTCCTTCTTTTCTCTATCCTTCCAGACTCTCACCGTCGCTATTCTATAGGGAGTATTGAGAATTTCTATGAGCTTCGGGTTTGCCCTCGCCTTAATAAGCTCCTTTCCCTCCTTCATAGCCTCACTTAGCTTGACTTCCTCAGACTCCACTATTTTTACGTACACCACCTTCGGTTCCTTCGCCTCAGGATCCCCTACCACTACCTTAAACGTAGCCACTCAGCGCACCAAACCAATTTCAGGTCACTATATTTAAGCCCTCTGATTATGTCTCTTTGTCATTGAAGGGGCATCGCAAACACGGTTTTAAACTGAGAAGCGACCTTCGGGGACTTCCACCTTGCCCTCAGCAAACACACTAAAGTAGCAAACTCTGGCCTCCTCCCCGCCATGAAAGGCGGAGCTTTCAGTTGTAAAATCTGTGAGCATAGCTTCTTAAGGCAGTGAAGAGTTCTGAATCTCTTGGTAGTCCACCGAGTACTTGAGTATAGCTACTAAACCGCCGAAGGCTTTGACCTTGCTGAAGGTGGGGGTCTCTTCGGGAACTAGCCTCACCTCTCCGCCTTTAGATTCGACGTAGTTCATTATCTCAGTAACCTCTTCCGCCATCTCACTATAGAGCATGTCTTCGCTTACCAGTAGCTTGGAAATGGCTCCCTGCTTTGCTAGAGCCTTTACAGTGTTTAGCCCGTACGCTACTTTCTCGCTACCTGTGGAAACCAACTTGAGAAATTCCTCGAAAACTTCTTCTACTACAAGTACATTATGAGTTCGCAAGATGTTCTTGAAGGCGTCCCTTCTTACTAGCTCCACTATACCGTGCTTGCCCCCACTACTTACTGAGTCAACTATAACGGGTTTTTCGAGTCTTCCTCCTGCAATCTCTGCTACCATGTCCTTCAGAAAAGCTGGGGAAGCAACAATAACTACGTCCGGATTCTCCTTTTTAGCTGCGTCTATTACTATCTCGGCTATTTTTCTTGCTAGATCCTCTATGGGAGGTCCATCATCCCGAATCCCCTCCAAGCTCTTTTCAGCTAGGTACTTAATTCCCTGCTCAAAGACCATAGCTACAGCCAGCTCGTCGAAGTCGAATGCTGCTAGTAGAACCCTCAACCTCCTAGTAGAGGCCTTTTTCAGCCTACTCAACTGTTCTTCCGTCCATTTAGGCTTAACTATGGCTAGCTCAGAGCCTACATCGATGTTGAGCGTGTGGTAGGAACCTCTAAGACCGTACCCGTCAGGACCTTCCTCGATTCTTCCATGTACACGTAATCTCCCGCTAAACGGCTGGAAATAAACCTCTTGAACGCGTACTGCTAGAATCATTGGTAATCTCCTCTTACCTTCACCATCGATCTTAACGTCTCTTAGAGTCTTAGCAATAACTAGGTCACCCTTCATTATTACGCTTTTCAGAGTCCAGAGATCATCCTCGCATTCTACGCGTATCTCTATAGCCCCGTGCTTAAGATCCTCCTTAAGTATCCTCAACTCCTATCACCTAGATTTAGAGAATTGGGGTGTACAGCACTTAGTCAAAGCTATAGAGCCAAGCTCCTCACTCGCTTCACAAGCTGAGGATTCTAAGAACTGCTCTATCCAGCACCTAAGCTTCTGGGTCACACGTATGTCTCTGGCTTTAGTGAGCACCATTGTCACAGACACTTACAGATTAGTAGCTAATAAGAACCCTGAGCTACTACATCTCGTAGAGGACACCGAGACCTGAGATCCTGTTGTGTAAAGTGTTAAATATACCTACGACTGCTAGGTAGAGGAATAAGTCCGTTACATACCACTCGTCGACACCGGCTATTCCAATAATAGAGAACGGTGCCCAACTTAGCCTGAAGGGGGAATACGGCGGCGGAACACCTAAGATGTATGATACGTATCGCGAGACATATATCATCGCTAAAACCCCGCCCCACAGAGCAAACAGATTCAGCCACATCAGGTTACGTAAGTTTTTAGACAGGTTATCGTACCTAGCCTTAATTATCCTCCACTTCTTTTGCTTGCTGGGGGAGGTCTCCCTTAGCTTCATCGCGGTATACTCTAACTCGCGGAGCACTCTATCTAGTTTAACCCTCCTTATGTATGCTCTAACTAGAAAAGATATAGGTAAAAGACACAGCAAAGGAAGGGCTATAAACACGGCTAGGCTGAGGAGGACCTCTGCTACACCGTTAGCCACAGCTAAATCGCCTCTATTGCTGCTACAAGCTCCTCAGCTGCCCTCTCAGAAAGTCCCTCAGGGTTGGATACGAACATAACAGCCGCCCCCGAGATTACGGAGCTGGCTATCGAGAAGTACCTATTGATCAGCAACATCTCCTTAACAAGCTCAACATGAGATAGGTCAGCCCTATACCGTGACGTATCCCTCTGTTGACGTGCCACTATCTCCTCTGGTTTAGCCTCTATTACGGCTATGAGATTAGGTCTCAATTCTAGCACTACATTCATCGGGAGCCCGGGCCAGAAGCCGGTAGGAGTCTTCACCACAGCATGGGTGTCTACTATCCCAACGACCCGATCCCCCTTCTCTCCCTCTAAATTCTCCCTTATCTTTCTGGCAACAGCTCTCTGCGTCTCAAGTTGGATAGCTAGAGGTAGCTTCCTGATCTCATCGCGGGTTCTTATCATACCTGTATCCTTGAGGTAGCTGAGCATGTAGTCCCCGAAGTTAACTAACTTGACGTTGTAGCCCCTCTCAACGAGCTTATTTCTAGCTATAGATAGGACAGTGCTCTTCCCTACCCCAGGCAGCCCCACAACTACCACTAGTTTCAACACCGCTACTCACCTACAAGTCTCCTCAGTACGGGGTACATCTCCAGCGCCTGCTCGTATGTTAGCGCGGTGTATATCTGCTGCAAGATACCTGCTGCTAGTAGCAGACCTATGCCACCCCCGAAAACACTGAATATATCTGCTACTAAGGATAGGGAGGCAACTACTAAGGAACTTAGTACTGCTAGGGGATACACATATTTGGAGAGAACTATCTCAAGCGCCTTGGGGTTAGACCTCATCCCGGGGATACTAATACCAGACTTAATTAGGTTCTCAGCTTGAGCAGCCGGACTTAGACCCCCTACTTCTACCCACATCAACCCGAAGAGAACTGAGAGCCCCATCAATATGACGGCATAGATAACTGCTCTTACCGGGTCATAGACTACGCCCAAGAGGCCCCTAGGAGAGCTTAAGTAGATCAACATGCTGTTAAGACTGTCTCTTAGCCACTGGTACTGTGGTAAGTATGCCTCGACCATGTTTCTAAATAGCATTATGTTAGAGAACACTATACCTACTAAGAGTACTGGAATGTTGGAAACATAAAGAAAGTTTAGTGGCACTCTGCCCCGTATACCTGGGGCTCTCTGGATAGTCACAGGTATGTTGATCTTCATCCCTTGGAGGTACACTATGACCAAGAGAAGTACGAATGTGGATAGCATACCTACAAGTGAAGGCAGTAGAGCTGTCTCCCCTCCAGCGAGGTACCCCGGCACGTAGCCGTAGATAAGCCTTCCAGTATCTATATTACGGCCGATGATGCCTTCTATTAGATACGGGATCACACCGTAGCGATAGGCTCTCGTCGATCCATCAAGCATGTAGACATTGACGGTTGCTGGGGATAGCATGTCCCACACTATCGTCCTAGAGACACCTGCTAGAATGAATAGGCTTACTCCAGACCCTATCCCATACCCTTTCTGTATGGCTTCGTCGAGGATCATGAGTATGAGGGCTCCTATAAAGAATTGAAGTGCTATAGACGCAGTTACGAAGACATTCTGCCTATAAGACAGAGCAAAACCTGTCGCCTCGACTAGTGCAATGATGATGGCTAGTCCCTTCTCGGCCTGCGTAAAGAGCTTTCTATCCTCTGGATCCGTCAGATCTAGCTCTATTAGCTTACCGCCTACTAGGATCTGCATTATCAGACCGGAAGTCACTATAGGTCCTATCCCCAGCTGAGCTAGGGTTCCAGTAGTAGCTGCGAACACTACCTGCAGGAGGGCTGGAAGCTGTGGACCCCCGGCCTGAACTGGGTAAGCTGACACTGAAGCCATAGCAAAGAAAATCGCAACAGCCGCCACCGTGAACGTGATCCTATACTTAAGATCAGGTCTTCTAGCAGGTTTCGAAGGTGAGGGAATCATGTTTCCGAGCTTAGCTAGGAAGCTCATTACACCCATGAGTGCGCACCGCTTGATCCTGCCTACAACACATTAAGTTAACAGCTTAAAAGCTCTCTGACTTCGTGAGGTCGATCACCCCTGTCTTTAAAGACGGACTTTAAGGTTGTGTGGGGTTCAGCTCTCATATATGTTCGTGTTGTTTTATGTCATTGCCTCATCTCTGTTCCCCCGCATCCCGCTCGGGGCCTCATCCGCCTTGGGGGCGTTCGGGGCCACCCCGGAGATCCACATCTTGGGTATCTCTTGAGGCCGCCCTCGGGGAGAGCCCCGGCCACAGCAGGCTCTCCACCCCTCACGGAGTAGCCAATCAAAACGTACAACAATGTCAAACCTTATAAACCTTTATGAGGCTCGAAACAGCTGTGATAGGTGGCGAAATGACGATCGGCTCAGCTTTTTTCTGAGTCTTTGATGAGTATTACTTCCCCGCCGGCCTTTCTTATTTTTTCGGTTGCTTCCTCGGAAGCCTTATATGTCAATACCTTGAGCTTCAAATCAACTTCTCCTCGGCCTAGGAGCTTGTTGTATCCGAGTGTGGAAAGATCTATAACGTACATATCCCCCTCTTTCTGAATCATATTCTGCTTCTCTAGGTGCTTCACTATCTCGCATAGCTCTCCAACGTTCACAGTTCTGTACTCCTCTCTGATCTTAGTAGGGTATGTGAACCCATGTTTTCCGAACCAGTCGGGGAAGTACTTAAGCACCCAAGACCACTTGTGCTTGTGCATTCCGGCTGCTCCTTTACCTCCCCTACTACCGCTCTTTCTATGCTGACCGATACTGCCGTAACCATGGGTTCTTATTCCTCTCATGGACCTGCTCTTCTTCTTTCTTCTTACTACCACACATACTCACCTACTAGATCAGCCTGATGAGGAGGTTGTTTATATCTGATCCTCTGTACCCTAACTCGCCGCCAGCATTATAAGGCTTCTTAAGGCTTCTTTCGAAGCCTTTACGTGGTGGATGAAGCCTGAAGACCGGTTTTATGTACTTATCGTATTGATGCCACAGCACCTTACCCTCGAGGAGGGCGTCCACGAGCTCGTCGAAGCTACCCACCTTGAATATGTTCTTTACATCGTCCTCCGTTACGGGCTTACCTCCGACGAGCCTACCCCTCCTCAGGATTAGCTGCTTCAGCACGTCTCTACTCACTTCTCCCCATGTAACCCAGTCCTTAACTACGTCTAGCATTCCGTCTATGCTGGGAGACTTCGGGTATATCACCGCATGATATGGTCTTACAAGCCTAAGCAACCTGAGTACATGCTCGACATCGTAGGGAACATCTACAGTGCCCCGAATCCTCACGATGGCGTAGAGAGTCAAGGACTAAGCACCTCTCCTCCAGTCTGTGGGTGACATGAACTTGTACGTTCTTTTAAGGGCGTCATAGGTTGCTAGGGCGAAGTTTATGGATGTCCTAGTCTCTCCCTTACTCCACGTCCACACATCCTTTATGCCAGCATATCTCAGTACTACCTTAGCCACGTCCCCGGCCACTAGACCCGTACCCTTCGGGGCCGGCTTTAAGAGTATCCTGACGCTCCCCGACTTTCCGCTTACCTCGAACGGAACGCTGTGTGGTTCTCTACAGGAACATTCCCAGCTGCCGCACCCTCTCCTCACCGGCACTATGTTGAGCTTAGCATCTCTCAGGGCTTTATCGATTGCCTGCCTCAGCTGCTTCGCCTTTCCGAAGCCTACGCCGACATAACCATCGAAGTTGCCTGCCACGACCATAACCCTAAACCTCGACATCTCACCGGCATCAGTCTGCTTCTGCACCATGCTAACGTTAATCACTTCGTGCTTTAGATCCGGTAGAAGATAGTCCACTATCTCCGGTTCCTGAATTATCCAGTTATTGTCGAAGATCTCTTTAATGCTTACTACCTTCCCCTCCCTTACAAGCATTCCAAGCTTGGTTCTAGGAACCCAGGACTCTAAGCTCGGGGCACCCTCAGACACTTACATCACCTCTAAGTACCTTAATTATGTTAGCCTTAACCTCATCAAAGTGTTCGGGAAGTTTACGCGGATCCAACCCCCGCTCAAGGTAGTCGGAAAACAACCTCTTGAACTTATCTTCGCTTTCCACCTGAAGCTTCTCAGCGTACTTAGCTACATGCTCCCCCCTTATCCTGTCCTCCGATGGTAGGACCTCCTCGGACACTGGTATATCTACACCAGCATCTCTAAGGCCTTTAAGCGCTGCGAAAATCCTCGAACCTCTCACGGGTCTGTGAAGTCCTATATCCGGCACGGCCTTATTTATCCCGAGCTTCAAAGCGTTGAGGCCAGCTATAAGACCGGTTAAATAAGCTGCGGGGGTGTTGTTGAGATCTCCCTTCCAACCAAACTTACCTAGCACCCTACTGCTTACCGCAACTTTCGTGATGTCACCGCGGGGAGCGAACTCAACTATCTGAACTAAAATGTACTTATTTGTTTTCCTCACAACGGCTCTGATTTTCTGGCCGGATTTTACCATCCTGTACCGCTTATAGTAGTTTGTCTTACCCTCTCTCCTCCTTCTCAGTGGGACCTTGTAGTTAGGACCTCTCGCCACGTTATCTCACCTGAATACCCATCTCGGTAAGGTGCCTTTTTAGGTCTGAAAGACTTTTGAAAGCCCCTCCCCTCGCCAACTGGCGGAGCCTTCGGTATGTGCTGGTATCTAGTACCCTACTGTCCTTCAACCACTTAAGGTACCTCCTGATCTTTCTTATAGTGTTCACCCACCTCTCATGAGGATCCTCTCTAGCGCCTTTAGCCCCCTTCCTCTTACCAGGCCCCCTACGGTGACCCTTCCTTCTTTTCTCATGTCTTTCCTTCCACCTAGCCCTAGAATTTCTCCCGCTATGCTCAGCCCATATAGCTCCATCCTTTATTAGTCTCCTAACATCCTCCTTAGTTAGCGCTGACTCTATCTCACTCACTCTCTCAGGGTCGAACCTTATCCTTGTCTCTCCAACCCCGAGGATCTCTGCTGCAAGCCTCCGCTGAAGGGAGAGATCAGCCATTACAGACCACCAGCATTAGCCAGTTTAATTCCCATTTCCTCAGCCTTTCTAACTATCTCCAGCTTCTTTCTTAAGCCTACCGTCGAACTCACGTAGACAATATACTTTGCCGGGTCTAATTTTTCAAGATCTTCGGGTCTGCTAATTACTATAGGTACTAAACCGGAGGGATGATACCCCCGAACTACTGTTGGTGATCCGTAGCCGACAGTCGCGATCGGTGGGTTGCCTTTAAGCCTCAAACGCATCGGGTTGTCCTTACCCCTCGGCTTCCTCCATTTCGGGTCGTTCCTAAACTTCGCGAACTTCCACCACTTATTTCTGTAAAAGCGTATCTTCAGCTTCTTCTTCAACATATCTTTAAGCTTTTCTGGGCTTGGGTTGGCACTCACCTAGATCACCCTAGTCTGCGTAACCTCTCTCGTATATGTATATACCATCCACGAAAACCCTCCTATCGAATTCCCTTATTTTTGTTGCCTGCTCTATGTTAGCCGCTGTCTGAGAAACTGACTCTATGTCACAACCCTCCACTATTATGTCGGTCTTCGTAACGGTTACCTTTACATTACCGACTATCTTAGCAACCCTCGGGGCCTTCTCCCCTATAAAGTTCTCAATTATCACCCTATTCCCATCCACCTTAACATTTATAGGGAAGTGAGAGTAGACTATCTTAAGTTTGTACCTGTACCCTCTCAGAACGCCTTCGATCATATTCTTTATGTGGGACGCGACAGCGTAGAACAACGCCTTAAGCTTCCTGTCGGGGAAATACGTCTCTAGGACGATAGCATCTCCTTCCTTAGCTATCCTGACTTTCTTCGCGTAGCTAAAGTCCCGCTCAACAGTTCCCTTAGGTCCCTTTACCCTGACTAAAGATCCATTGGACACTACTTCAACCCCTTCAGGGATCTTTATCTCCTCTCTAAGTACCGCTGCCCGAGCCATGGCTCCCCCCTAGTACACGTAAGCTATCAGTACTCCACCTATCTTACGGCTTATTGCCTCCGGGTGCGCCATTACCCCCTGCGGGGTAGACAGGATCAATATCCCAATATCTCTAGAAGGTAGGAACATACGCATCCACTCAGGCATTCTTAGGAGCTCACTATACTTGACTGAGTATCTAGGCTTTATCGCGCCACACCTGTTTATTCTGCCCAGGAGCTGAACCTTTATTTTCCCCCATCTACCGTCATCTATGTGCTCGAACTCACCGATGTATCCGTACTTCTGCATCACCCTAAGCACTGACGCGATGAGCTTCGATGCCGGCATTATAAGTGCCTCTCTATTCCCACGCATCTCGTTGTTGTATATGGTAGCTAGGGCATTTGAGAAGGGATCTGCGGATACCATTGATCTCACCTTACATGTACTTCCTGAACCCGAGCTGGAGTGCTACCTCCCTAAAGCACTGCCTACACAAGTAGAGACCATACTTCTGTATGACCGCGTCTCTGCTACCACATCTTCTACACACTTGAACCCCCCTACCGTATTTCCTAGTGACCGGTTTCCTGTACTTACCCACGCTAGACCACCTTAACACCAAGCTTGGTAATAAAGAATGCTGCTGCCTCATCCCTACTTACGCGGTGTCTCCTAGGTATCCTCGACCTACACCTCCTTCTCCGCATCACCCTGTACCCAGGTCTCTCAAGCTTCACTGTCACATCCATCCCGAAAATGCCTATGTCGGGGTCGTACTTCACACCAGGTAACATGATGTGTTCCTTTATCCCCAGCGAGATATTACCGTAATCATCGAAGCTTGAGTATTTTACCCTCCCGCCAACGGCTGTAAGAACCTTATTCAGGAAATCGTAGGCCTTAGATCCACGCAGGGTAACCATTACTGCGATGGGTTCTCCTCTCCTCACTCCGAACTCTCTAATAGATCTCTTAGCTCTCCTTAAGGAAGGTTTCTGCCCCGTAAGTTGCTCTAGCAGCTTAGCAGCCTTCTCTAACCTCTCCCCGGAGCTTCCAACACCTATGTTTACAACGACCTTAGCTATCCTAGGTTCAAGCATCTTATTGGAAGCCCACCTGAGCACAATCTTACTGGCCATCTCCTCTAGTTTCGTCACTGCTGACATTACCTACCACCAACCTTCATGGTTATGGGAAGGGTTATCTCGGGCTTGGATGTCCCGATGACGATGATCTTATCGAGGGTCGTGTAGAAGTTGACACCACTAGCCAGGTCCTCCAGAAGAACTAACTTCCTGTAGTGCCGCATACCCTTGCTAACGTTCATTATCCGCCCTACCCTACCTACGTTGATCCCGCCGATGACTACCGCTACAACTCCCTTCTCGGCTGGTATGTAGTCAAGGAGTTTGTAGTCCGGTATACTGATCTTCACTGTAGACATCGTCATAAACTTCCTACCTTCCTCAGCGTCCACCACTATATTCTTGCCATCATGTAGGTTTAGCTGTATCCGACCTCCCTTAGTAGTAGTCTTATCCTCTATCCTACAGAGCTTGAACGACGCCTCCTCCCTCGTGATGGGCACAGGAAACAGAACCTTGACTGGTACGGGTACAACACGGAAGAACTCACCGGTATCTACCACCTCAATAACGTCCATCAACCCAACTGGGAACTTGTAATCCCGCCTAACACGACCGTCTACTTTCAAATGTCCTTCAGCCACGAGCTTCCTAGCCTCCCTACCTGTCCTAGCGAAACCAAGAATATCCCTCACAACAATCAGCATTGGGATAGCTCTACTTACTGGGTGGGGTCCTGGTGATGGCTTAACTACCCACTTAGCCTCCTTCCTGAGCACCGGCCAGAACTCCGGTGCCGCCAACCTCTTCAAGTGTCTACTGCTCCCCATCCTCGCCATTACTTATCACCCTCCTGAGTCTTCTTCCTTCTCTGAAGTATCTTCTCCCGCACCTTATCAATATTACTGAGCTTCACTATGACGACCTTCGACGGATGAATAGGATACGGTACAGGAGTCCCGTCGGACTTCTTTATTGTTACCCCCTCAACATGTACCCTGATCCTCTTGAGGTCAACTCTGGTAACCTTACCTTCATGCCCAGCCCAGTCGCCCCTCACTATCCTAACTACATCATCCTTCCTTACAGGCAACCTCTTAACTCCGTACTCCTTCTGCAACTCTGGAGCCAGAGGCGCATTGAAGAACTTATGCCTCCTATGGAGCGGTGCTCTATATACCTCAAGCCTCTGCTTACGCGGCTGACTACTAGAGATTTTTGTAGCAGACATCCCGCACCCCACCTAAACGATTAGTGTAGCTAGGTTTGCTATACCAGGCCATCTCTCCGCAGCCTCTCTAGCTACAGGCCCTCTAATTTCACTGCCCTTGGGGTTCCCCTCAGGGGTCACTATAACGCAGGCGTTATCCTCAAACGCTATCCACGACCCGTCAGGTCTCCTATAGGGCTTCCGCTGCCTCACTACTATAGCTCTTGTGACCTGCCCGATGAGCTCGGTTTTACCCTTCTTAACTGTTACAACGATCATGTCTCCGACCGTGGCGAAGGGAACCCTCCTTAGTCTTGTCTTAACACCTATTACCCCAACCATCATGACTTCCCTAGCACCACTATTATCAGCCACGTTGAGCCTCGTACCGTTGATTATCCCCGGAGACCTACCAAGCCTGCTGAACCTAGCTGTAGACTTCACTGAGCTCACAGACTACCACCTCTCTTGAGTACTCCAAGAACTACCCAAGACACCGACTTAGCGAGAGGCCTAGTCTCCCCTATTAAGACAGTGTCCCCTACTGAGACCTTAATGCATGGTGGTAGGTAAGCGTGGATCCTGGACCTGCGCCTTTCGTATCTCTTAAACTTCCTGACATATACTAGGTAGTCCCTCTCAACCACCACCATTTTCTGTGCCCTAGTCTTGTAAACCCGGCAAACCATCAGACCCCCGCGAACCCTGAGATGGCCGTGCCAAGGGCACTTCGGATCTGAACATGACTCTTGAGGCGGCTCTAGACCTTCGTACCTTAGCCCTATATCCCTTACTTGCTTTACCTCACTCACCTCGCATCACCACACATCTTCACTCTCTCTTCCGGCCTGCGGAGTACCTCATCGCCTAACATCTTCACTACATAACCTGAGTTAGGTAGCTTAAAAGAAAACACACCTTGCTGTTTAGGAACGGTTAATTCCCTACCAGAGCTCTCCACAACAAACGTGTTCTTAGTTTCCCACACAACTCTACCTACTAAACCCACTAAACCCTTATCGCTGTGGTCTAACACTTCTACCTCAAGCCCTATCAACTCATGGCACCTCAAGTTACTCCTTGTGTACCTCACTACTCGCACCCTTTGTTTCCTTCTCGTTGATGACCGTTAGAATACGTGCTATGTTCTTCCTCACTATCCTGATCCTAGCAGTGTTAGTTAGTGTACCTACCCTAGCCTGCGTTCTAAGTTTTAGAAGTTCTATTCTCAGCTCGTTAAGTAGCTTAAGCCTCTCGTCAGCACTCATACGCCTTATCTCTTCAGCTGATAGGCTCAACTAGCTTCACCCGTAGATCCTTGTGTTGCCTGCTGGGGCGATTCCTGGGGCTTGAACGATACCAAATCATCAGGGACCCCGGGCTTAACTATCATCACCTCGATACCGTAAAGCCCGGGCTTTAGTAGGACGCTCGTAACAGCTCTATCTATTAGCCTAGATAGGTGACCACCGGTCTTATAGACCTTGCCTGCTTTAACCTTCTCATACCTCGCTCTCTCAGAAACCAGCTTACCGCTTATGATTATTTCACACCCCACAGCGCCAGCAGCCATAATCCTCCTCAGAGCAACAAACGCTGCCCGCCTGAAGTGATATCCCTTCTCTAACGCCAGCGCTATCCTTGATGCCATTATCCTAGCACTGAGCTCCGGGACCTCTATACCGGTCACAGTTATCTGCGGATTTTCTAGCCTAAAGTATCTGGAGAGAACATCAGCCAACTTCTTTATCTGCTGACCTTTCCTCCCTATGACCATGGCCGGTCTATCTGCGTAGATTATCACCCTGTCACCTAGCGGGGTCCTAAAGAGATCAACACCCGCGTAGCCGGCTTTAGCAAGTGTCTTAGAAAGGTACTCATCCACCTTAAGCCTGGTCACGTTCATCTCAAGGAAGTACTTCTTTACGTCTACCAAGCCCCCTACACCTCCCTCGCTATTACCTCTACGTGCGTTAGAGACTTAAACTTAGGAGTGGCGCGGCCAAACGCTCTCGGCATCCACCTCTTTATATATGGCCCTCTATGAGCGGCAGCATGGATCAATACCAACCTCTCTAGGTCGAGGCCCTTAGCCTCAGCATTGTTCTCTAGGTTTCTGAGAAGCCTCAGTATGTACCTAGCTGCCTTGACTGGATACCTCCCTATAGGTGAGCCCCACCTAGGATACTCATCCGATAGACCTGCCTTGTGAGCTATAGACAGTTTATATCTTACATAAGGAACAGCTTTCCGCCTAGCCACGACATCCTCGAGGAACTTAACGGCGTCACGAATTTTCATACCTCTCACTACCTTTAAGATTTCGTAAGCCTCCTTCCTAGATATGGGAGCGTCCCACATCATAGCCTTAGCTACCCGCGACTCATCACGCAGCCTGAGCGAGTAGCTCCATACTGGCATACTCCAGACCAAGCCTTAGTGTTTGGATTGAGCTTTATAAGCTTCCAAAAAGCTACTCAAGTTCTTCCGAAGATCTGATACATAGAATTAAAGCTTGGACGAACATCACTTAATCCTCGTCGCCTTGTCGCTCCGAGTCCGCCAGAGGTTCATGTCCCCGCCAGACAACTAATGAAACGCGGACCAGAAGAAGCTCCTAGATTTAATACTCTGAATGTTCTGTGGATACTCAATACATTACAACCAAAAGACCTCTTCCTTCAAGGCGGGCATGTACCAGCCTAGCTTTAAATGGGAGATAAGGATATTAGACCTCATCTGCAAGTTGTAGTGGTGAGGATCTGGTGTTTGAAGAAGCTGCTTACAGGGGACCCCCGCCGAAGGTTACGTTAAACAGGGTAGATGAGTACACGTGGGAGATTCCTAAAGGCTTCAAAGCCTGTATGAGGGTGCCTGCTATGATATTTGCCGATGACTACCTAATAACTAAGATGCGAGATGATTTAACTCTTGTTCAGGCTGCTAATGTTGCGTGCTTGAATGGTATAGTGGGGGCTTCGTATGTAATGCCTGACGGTCATCAAGGGTACGGTTTTCCGATAGGTGGAGTAGCAGGTATGGACTACGATGAAGGTGTCGTTTCCCCTGGAGGCGTTGGCTACGACATCAATTGCGGGGTAAGGCTCCTGAGGACGAACCTAAGTATCGACGAAGTTAGGGGTAAGCTCAAAGAACTCATCGATACTATATTCCATAACGTACCTTCAGGTGTGGGTAGTACTGGTAAGGTGAGGTTGTCTATATCAGAGCTCGATAAGGTCCTGCAGGACGGTGTTGAGTGGGCCATAAGCAAGGGCTTTGGCTGGGATATCGACCCGGAGTTCATCGAGGAACGCGGTTCGATGCGTGGTGCTGACCCAAGCAAGGTCAGTAGGACAGCTAAAGAGCGAGGAGCTCCGCAGCTAGGGACCTTAGGAGCTGGCAATCATTTCCTGGAGGTTCAGGTGGTAGATAAGATATATGATAAGGACGTAGCGAAGATCCTAGGACTAGAGTACGAAGGTCAAATCACCGTTATGGTGCACACGGGGTCTAGGGGGCTAGGTCATCAGGTCGCAAGCGACTACCTCGTTATAATGGAGAGAGCTATGAGGAAGTATGGGATAACGCCACCAGATAGAGAGCTCGCTTCAGTACCGATAAAGACTAGGGAAGGTGAGGACTACTTCGCAGCTATGGCAGCAGCAGCGAACTACGCGTGGACCAATAGACAGCTCATAACTCACTGGGTCAGGGAGTCATTTGGGAAAGTGTTCAACACTGACCCTGACAAGCTGGACCTTAAGATAATATACGACGTAGCACATAACATAGCTAAAATAGAGGAGCACTCTGTTGAAGGTAAGCGTATGAAGTTAGTAGTACATAGGAAGGGAGCCACTAGGGCCTTCCCGCCGGGTCACCCAGACATACCGAAAGCTCATCAGTCCGTAGGTCAGGTGGTACTCATACCTGGGTCAATGGGTACCGCTAGTTATGTCATGGTTGGTATACCTGAGGGTGCCAGAACCTTCTACTCAGCTGCCCACGGAGCTGGTAGATGGATGTCTAGAGAGGCCGCTGTAAGGGCGTATAGACCTCATAGCGTTACCCAGGAGCTGAGCTCCCGCGGAATCTACGTAAGGGCAGCCACAGCTAGAGTAGTCTCAGAAGAGGCTCCAGGCGCCTACAAGGACGTTGACAGGGTAGCTCTCGTTAGCCATGAGGTGAAGCTAGCTAAGCTGGTGGCCCGCCTAAAGCCAATAGGTGTAGCAAAAGGTTGAAGAAATTAAGGGCTTTGCTGAGAACTGGAAGGTTTTTGCTACCTGTAACCTTATTCATAGAAGAACCTGGGGTTGTGAGGGCACTTCCGAGAGCTGAGATGTCGGAGGTCTTCAAGATTAAAGGCTCTCTATCCTCTAAAGAGCTTAGCGCTCTTATGGTAAATGGCTTGGAGGTGCTTCTTGAGGGCTGCGAGTTCTCCATAAGAAGGTCAAAGAGAAGCATGGAAGTTCTTGATGGTTATGAGAGGAAGCTCCTAGATGTACTAGGTGTCGATATTGATAAGTTGATTAAGGAAAGCTCGAAGGTCTACAGAGAAGTTTACATAGTTAAAATCGTGAAGGGTGGGGATACACTTACTTTAATCGCTGATAGACGGACTGCTCTCGTGCTGGGTAAGTACCTAGCTAAACACTGCGAGGAAACAATTGCCTGAATATACATAATCAAACGAGCTCTGCATCCGGGCTCCACACTAGCTCATATGCGCCAGAGTACCGAACCTCACACTTCTCGCTGAACTCTTTGATTATCTCCTCAAATAGTTCCGAAAATCTAACATTCTCAGCCTGATGACAACTCAACTTCCTTATGACCCGAACATACTCACTAGATGCTTCTATGTAGCAATGCTTTGATATTAACGCTTGGTATATACGTGTAATGAATTCCCCAGCTTCGATATCAGGGCTCAGAAGAATAGATACTGCCAGCTTATTTACCCATCCCGGAGTGTATATTATAGCTACTGAGACATCCCTAACCAACCGCTTTTCGCAACTAACATCGAATTTGACGATGATGACGTTAGAGGTATACTCCTCGGCTTCCACCAAGATATTCCTGAGGAATTCGGGTGGAATTAACCCAGCAAAGAATTTCTCTAAACACGTTGAGCCATCCATACTTCTACCGCCAAGGATAGAAAACGCGTTTACGATAAGAACTGTGTGTACCGTAGCGGGTACTGTTCTAGGAGACCTACAGTGAAGATCTACTTCATCGCTACAAAGAGGGTTGATCTCGTTGCTTTAAGTCCTGGTTCGCCGTGCTCAACTTTCTTGGTTGTTATCGCGAACTCCCCTAAATAGTGACCGATCATCTCAGGTGTTACTTTAACCGGAACATATTCTTTACCGTTATAGACAGCTATGGTTAGCCCCACCATTACTGGCAGCACTATAGCGTCCCTCACATGTGTCTTCACGACAACGTTCTTCCCTTGCAACATAAGTTCCCTAGCTTTAAGCACCTTTCTGAGGAGTTTAAGCCTCTCAGGCTCGTCTTTCTCCGATCCTAACATCCCATACTCAATCATTCTCGTCCTTACCTCAGGATCCGACATCCTCAGCAGACTCCTTCGGATCCTCGACGGTAAGAGCTTTATCAGCTCATCCATAGGCATGTTCATTATCTCATCTAAGCTCTTACCCCTATACCTAAACTTAGCCCATTCAGGAGGTATCTCGAACCTTACCCCAGTCGACATCGACAGCCCTACCCCATAGATCCTTGCTTTCAGATTTATAAGCTACCTCTTCTTTCTACCGGTTCTCCTAGCAGCTATGTGGCCGACCTTACGACCGGGTGGGGTATTCCGCGATACCGTTGAGGACCTAGATACGCTCTGGTGCCCTCCGCCGCCATGAGGATGCGACACTGCATTCATCGCAACGCCCCTAACTTTAGGCCATTTCCGGGCCTTCACTTTCCACTTGTGGTATGCTGCCCCAGCCTTTAGCAGGGGTTTCTCAGATCTTCCAGCTCCTGCTGGAACCCCTATCGTTGCTCTACAGCTCCCCAGTAGCAGCTTCTGCTCGCCGCTTGGTAGAAGAACTATGACTTGATTCCCAGACTTACCTAGTACCACTGCATAGCTACCGGACTGCCTAGCTATTTTACCTCCATCTCCAGGTCTTAACTCTATGTTGTAGACCTTAGTTCCCTCCGGTATACTGCTCAGAGGTAGAACATTCCCGACGGCGATGGGTGCTTGAGAGCCTACGTATACTACCTGACCTTGATAGACTCCCTCAGCAGCTGGAATATAGAACGAGCTTCCATCCTCAAGTAGTACCCGTGCCAGTGGGACCCATCTGCCAGGATCGTGGATTAGCTCAGCAATAACTCCCTTCTTAGTGTCAGAGGAAGGTGGAGGATACTTCGCTGGGGCTACCCGCAGGTGGGAAGGACTTCTGAATGTTGAGGTGCCCCGACCAGCCCTCTGAGAAAGTATTTTCTTACCCATAAGCGATCACCCTGCTATACCATGCCTAGCTTAGTTGCTACATCTGATGCTTTATACTCCTTAGATAACCTAACGTACGCTTTTTTCTCTCCTTTGGGGGTTATCAAAGTTCTGACCTTATCTACCTTAACACCGAAGAGCTTCTCCACGGCCTCCTTTATCTCGCCCTTAGTAGCCTTCAGATCAACTATGAACGTAAGGGTGTTGTATTTCTCCATATAGGTTATAGCTTTCTCGCTTGAGACAGCTGCCTTTATTATAGTATGCGGATCTATCATGCCGGTACCACCCTAAATTTCTCACCTAACTTAGCTAAAGCCCCAGAGGTAATAATCATGAGCCGACCTGGATGACCACCAGGTGCTAAATGCATCACACCAAGCAGATCAACGGATACTACATCAACACCAGGTAGAGCTCTCCCAGCCCTGATCACGGGTGCCTTATTGCTTGAGACAACTATAAGAATAGACTTAGGTTCCACGTACCTCCTTCCCCTCATCTTACCCTTCCCAGCCCTGATCTTAATTCCCTCATAAGCCCTGACAACATCTTCCCACACTTTAAGCAGTTGCAGTGTTTTCTTGAGTGTTGATGTCTTATCAATATTCTCCAAATCGTCGACAGTAACGAGCGGTAGAGTCCCTACCGAGAATTTATGCCCTCTACGCTTAACTAGGTCTACATCTGATGTTGCCGCTAGCGCAGAAGCCAGAGCGAGGAGTTTTTCCTTCTTGTTTACTCTTTCATATATTCCCCTACGGGTTGTAGGTGGGAACGCTAATCTACCCCCTCTCGCTTGCGGGACGAACACTGCCCTACCATTGTCAAGCCTGGGTACTCTAGCTACCGAATAGTTAATACCCCATGACTCGCCAACTCTTCTCTTTCCAGCTAGCTCGTCTCTCCCTTTAGGCTGTATACGAGCCGTCAAGACCGAGAGGAATGCCCTCCTTATGACATCGTTTCTTACAGTTAGAGAAAACACCGGTGGCAGCACTACTTCACTAACAACATTACCATCTAAGTTATAGACTGGGACCTTCGCCGGCTCTATTCTGCTTGGTGACACTATGATCCTCATGCTGAATCACCTCACTGCTTACTTTCTAGGCTGATATGCAGTATTTTTGGAGGTTCCAATATAATCTTTGTCGGAGGTCTTATAGGCCACCTCAAAATGAGGGGCCTCTTAGGTGCACCAAATACGCTACCCAGCAGTATGGTGTATGTAGACCTGACAACACCGTAGTGTGGAAAACCACCTGATGGAGTCACTTCATACCCGTTGTTTCCTATGTGCAGTATCCACTTATTGAACTCTGTCCTCCTATGAAAGCCCATTTGGCCAGCTTGAGGAACTGTACTAAGTGCTCCTATCGTCGGGGATCTGGCCCCTATCCTCCTACTACCCTTTCTGTGTTTATGCCATTTCGGAAGCTCCTTGACCCCAAACCTCTTTATCACTCCTTGGAAGCCCTTCCCCTTCGTAACTCCTATCACATCAACGTACTGGCCTACTGAAAACACCGACGTAATCTCTATGGGTTTCCCAAGTACGGATAAAGCGTAGCTAACTTGATCCTGTATAGTGCCACCACCGATCTTTATTTCCAGAATGTCCGGAACTTTCTTGCTTAACCCTCCAGTAAGTTTCGGCTGTGTAGCTACTATCAAACCCACTTCGGCTAATTTATTTACTTGGCTCAAGACGTTCTTATACCTGAGCTCGTTCTTCTGAGGGTCGAACGAGAAAGTTGAGATCCTTCGCCATATCTCCAACTCCCTAGGGGGCTCTGCCCATATTTCAGTCAATGTCTTCAACCCACCGAACTCACCACGTGTATAGAACCTAGCTCCGAGAGGAACTATGGGCGGGGTTTCAACTACAGTAGCAGCTACTGTTATTTCCTGTCCGTAGGTCATCGATCCCGGTCTGTTATCAACTATCACTAAGTGGGTCATCCCCACCTTATACCCAACAAACGCTAGAGGTTTAGCGCTAGCGAGATCTACTTCAGGCCAAGCCCTCACTCTAGGCAATAGCCTCGAAGCCCTCTTCCTCGGCCTTAAGGCTAGGCTACCCCTCCTAGGAGCAGAGTGCTTTCTGCGTGCCACTGCTACCGCCTTACCTACTTCAATACAAGTGCTCGACTTTAAAGCTTTTTCGCGGGCTTAAACCGGAGAGGAGCTACTCAGACTTCGGGAGATTCCTCAACCTTCGGTACTCGGCGTTTCACATCATCTACTTTGATAAGCACTACAACGCTTATAAAACACGTAACGATATAGCTCTGCGGTGCTCGGAGTGGGAGGTAAACAAAGAACCACCCTCTTCATGGGAGTCGGCGAGGGGAAGGAGAGTAAGGAGACTGAGAAAGGTAAGGGCGAGACCGGAAAGGAGCAGACCAAGGGCAAGAAAGGGAAGAAATGAGCCTAGCCAAAAGAATGTTAGACAAGTACAGGGTTTACGGGATTTTTAGTGTTTGAATGGCCTCCACCTAAGCTCCCAATACAACTATCCGTTGTTATACCATCGTCTAATCTGTCTATATATAAAGACCTGAAGCTGAAGACAAGGTTAGTAGGTGAGCTAGCTAGAGCTCTCGCCGTCTTTAGGGTAGGAACCATAGCGATCTATAGGGACCCTGAGAGCAGCAAGGAGGATTATCTGCTACTAACGAAAATAATGAAGTACCTACTGATACCTCCCTACCTCAGGATCAAGGTACAGGGCATCGACAAACACCTCAGGTTTGTCGGCCTTCTACCGCCACTATCTCTATATACACACAACCCAGAGAACAGACCCGTAAACATAGGCGACATAAGGTTCGGACTAGTTTTAAACGAATTTGGGATGGTTGATATAGGGTGGAGCAGACCTTGCAGGCTTGCCGACTACAGCAAACTAAAACGAGGCGATGTAGTTCTTATCGAAGTCATCTCAGTAGATCCCCTAGTCTGCCGTACAGCAGAAAATCCTTCTTTCTACGCTGGGTATTCAGTCCTCGGTATAACAAATGAAAGTAATTTACTGAAGTTCGTGAACTCACATAGCATAGTCATAAATACTAGTAAGAATGGGGTCCCACTCCATAGCATTACCTCTAACCACGAACTACTTAGGAAGCTATCTAGTACTCGCTCAATATGCCTGCTTTTCGGAAACCCTAGAAAGGACTTCAACGAACTAGTCAAAGCCTCTCCCCGAATAGACATGACAGTCAACTTCATACCCCACCAAGGCACACTAACAGTGAGAACTTCAGAGGCTATTATAGCATCACTAGCCGTTCTCAACGCCTTATTTGAGAGTGAATACTTCCGATCATCTCCGGCCTGAAGAGCCACCTATTAATTACGACCTACATAGCTATCCTCATTCCTATCTATAGGGCGAGTTCCCGCTAGTACAAGGAGGTTTGAGACCACATCATCCGGAGGGATTGATTCAACAGAACTCGGATCTATAGGTCCGCAGAACACCATCAGTAAATTGCGGCCGAAAGCCGCTATAAAGGACGGGGAAGGAGCCGTGGTGAAACTGCTTTAGTTTTTCACACGGATTTATAGGGGTTAATGCCTCTTTCTTTTCTGGGAGCTGCCTCGGGATGCGGGGTTACCCCAGGAACCTCACATCTTGAGCAGCTCCTTGAGACCACCCTCGGGGAGAGCCCACCCTCAGAGCCTCAACCAACTCTCCACCCCTCACAGAGTAACTCAACAACATGATGGCAACACCAAACCTTAACAAACCTATATGAAAACCAAAGCAGTTTCACGATGAAGAGGCTGATCGGGAGGGGCTGTTTCGTAGCTGGTGTTTAGGAGTTAAATTTATAGGCTCTGGTTTTGTTTTACTTATTACAGCACCCATGAACCCCCCTCTGAAGTCCCTGTGGGCGAGGTGGAAGTTCCTAGATGCTCATCCTTATTGCGTCTAGGGACAGACGATGTCTTATTTATGTTTTGTGGATTGTTGGATGCTAGCAGCGTGTTTAGGGATTCTCTCCCCGTCCCCTACTACCCAGAAAATTCCGTCATCTCTTTTCTCAATTTTCCAGATCAGTGCTTCATGTTTGACTCGTTCAACCACTTCCTTGAGTGTCTCAATGGTGTTTTTCCTTCCTGTTCCCAAAATCCCAACTGAAAATACTATATCCCCCGGCTTGAACGACCCTATGCTATGTTGTATTAAAACGTATTTTATTCCATCCTTTACGGAGGCGTCATGAGCTATCTTTTCCAGAATTCTCCTCGTCTCCTCATGGTGTTCATAAACAAGTTCCTCGACCTTTCTAGGACCTACCTGACCTTTAACTATTCCGAAATAAACCACTGCTGCCCCCACCTCGGAGTCTACATGCTCGATAAGCTCTCTCAGAAAAGACTCTGGATCTATCGATCGTCCAATGTGTATCATGCTGCTGTAGCAACCTCCACCTGACGATGGGGGGACAAGATCTACTGTACTATGGCTGGAACATAGGTCTAGATCTTCACTTAGATCTCGTATCAGCTTTCCACCATAAACCACGAGGACCATCCCCCTAGACACGAAATCCGAAACCTCTGGGTGTCTAGCTAAGACCCTCGCTATCAGATCTCTAGCCTTAACTGAGCAGCCCTCAACCTCTATCTCTTCTTCGCTGACTCCTGTGATCTCCCTCAGCACCGCATAGTACCGCACCAGCAACCTCATCTTACATCATACCCAGGAGGTACTGTTTGGGACACTAAAATAGTGTTGCTCCCGGACTTACGGCTGAAAGCCCCGCTATAAAGAGAGGTAGAAGAAGTTGTCGGGGCAGCCGCCGCAAGTACTTGATATGTGAGTCCTAGAGGTAGTTTCTAATGCCTCTTGAGCGGGTGCTACCCCAAGAAACAACATGAGAAAGGAAAGATGAGACGATGAGAAATATAGCGGGGGCTGGACTTTAAATGATGGTAGCTTTTAAATTCGTGCTCATCATATATAGGCTTGGTGCTTGGATGAATATTCCGGAAGGTAAGCTCGTCAAGATACGTGTTAAGGAGTTCTCAGACTTAGTGAGGCTAGCAGCGTCAGGCATGATGATGGGTCAACCAACCTACATCCTAAGGTTAAACACAGGAGAGAATATATGTGTTTACGGGATAATGGCTGTGTTTAAGGATTTCTATAAGTACTACGGGATACCCCTCATGTACTTCTGGGTAGATGAAGGATGTAAAATACCTGCTGACAGGAACTACGTAGTTTTGAGGTCTGATGACACTGGGGAACATATAGAGCTAAATAAGGGATTTAAAACAGGAGTCATCAACGTCCCAATAATTAACGTCCAAGAAATACCGGAGTTCATATGGGATAGTGGCTGAGAAAACCTTAACTAGGCGTCTCGTTGATTATCTGTCTCAGGAGGATCACTACTGTATGGCCAGAGTACGCCAGAAATGCCCAAACCCGCGAGCTAACTATAAAAGCACAGCGGAGATAATTTAGGTTGAGCATAGATGAGGAGAGCTATCCAGGTCATTCCCGCCTTAGTTATACTCGAAACTGTAGCTAGGGCGGGGGGAACTATGCCCGGGGAATCTCTGTTCATGGAGCTGAGAAAAGCTAGCGACATCTCTTTTGGAGAATTCCTAAGGCTATTAATGGTTCTCGAGTTAAGGGGCTTAATACGTGTGACAAGTGCTTCCGAGGACAGGTTCTTTGTTCACATAACTGAGAGAGCTTTAAAGATGCTGACTTCCAGAGAGGATTCCAGAGAGGAAAGCGAGAACGGAATCGACTGAACTCCCCCTCCCTTGGGACCGCAGAGATGGACTGCTACAATTTAAATTCCCACCATAGCTTCTAGCGAGTGGAAGAGGGTAGTGGTAAAGATAATCGTAGACAGTATGCTTGGTAACTTGGCTCGGTGGTTGAGAGTACTTGGATATGATACGGAATACTCGAGGAAGATGCTGGATAAGGATATACTAACGACAGCTATCCGCGAGGGCAGAGTCCTAATCACTAAAGACCTAGGATTGCATAGGCGGGCATTGAAGAAGAACATAGTGTCCGTATATATCCCCCCAGAAGTAACGGAAATAGTAGACATCTTAGCTATTTTGGTTGAGAGGTTGGGCATAGAGGTAAGTTTCGATAAGAATAACACTAGATGTCCTCTATGCAATAACAGACTCAGCATAGTGCCGAAAGCGCAGATCGCGACCCTAGTATCTCCCGAGGTATTGAACAAGTACGACACGTTCTGGTACTGCTCTAACTGCAAGAAAGTCTACTGGCAAGGAAATCATTGGAGAACCATAAACGACACGATCCAATTGGTTAAGAGTCGGATTACCACAAGAAGCCCCGCCATTCAAGGTAGGAACGAAGAGAAAGGCTTGCCGAAAGCAGCTACAGAAGATTCTGGTACCACCTCCTCATTTGATGGGTTTTATTAGGTATATGACACCGTCCTCAGCAGCTATATGTGATAGGCAGTCTCTCCTAACATAACATAGAGATACTATCGCAGCAACTATTGCGTCTTGAAGGTCCTTCCTGAGTTTCTGAGTTCCATAAACGCCTACATCTATCCCGAGCTTTCTAGTTAGATCATCTACGCTATTTGCTCTAGAGCTTTTTAGAGCACTTCTAGGGTGAGTCTCAATGACAGTCACTCCCGCTGATGTAAGTCTCTCGTATATGTTCCAACCCCGCACGGTGAGTCTACTCATGTAGCCAAGGTTTGGCGGCAGGACCCTAAATCCTGAGCTTATTGCCAAACGATCGACGGATCTAAGCTTAGGTTCTTTAGCTAGCGGGGAATCTATGCTAGTTACCTTCACATTATCTGCTAAGATGTTAGCTACTATATCTTCATCCCCATACAAACACTTAAGCTTTACGAGTCTCGATGACTCTAAGTCTATGAGAGCATACCCGCTACAGTTACGTTCCAAGGCCGCTAGGTCGAGGCCGGCTACTTTCGTTCCCAACCACCAACAGAGTCTCTGTTTCCTAAGGTACTGAAACAGTTCTAACAGAGAAATTTCTCTATCTTAGACATACACCATCTGAGAAACGGTCCCCTAATACCGAAGAATATGAGAACCCTCAGTAATAGCGGGGGATTAATTGAGAACCCTGCCGCATTTGGATGTCCGCCGCCACCAAGCTTCTTAGCTACTTCGCGAACGTCCACTGCACCAGTACTCCTCAGGCTGACGGATCCTTTCCTACATATTACAGCAACATCTGCTCCGTACCTAGACATCAAAGTTGCGGCAACATACGATGTGATGTGATCCTTAACGGATTTGTAGTAGTATGCTACCCTAACCCCGCAGACCTCGCGAACGATGGACTTCTTTAGGGCCTCTGAAAGTATTTTAAGTTCCCTATCCACACTATCCTCAACCACCTTCAGAACATCCTCGTCTAGGAGATGACCGCTCGTAAGCCTTTCTACGACTCTTCTTCTCCAGTTCTCACTCCTGCTGAAGCCTACATATCTAGCTAGGAAGTTGCCTAACCAATCGTTAAACACCCACATATCTAGGGAGCAGGCTGCCTCAGCTATACGCCTAGAAACAGGATCTCCGTCCCCAAGGTGTTTGAATACTACTCCGGCAGAGCATGTGGTAGTATCTATAGATAGTCCGACACCTATATCGAGGAGTCTCTCGATCCACTTCCTCTCCCATACGTGGTGATCAAACCACCGAACTCTAACGCCAGAAGATACTAACCTAGCGAGGCTTCTCTCTATCTCTGGGTAGTTACTACTATTAGGGCTTAGATCGCATATGTATACCTCGCACTCATCGGAGCACCTAATCGCCGATACTGCTCTATGAAGGATATGCGGCTGGGTGAATATGTACTTGTCTACCTTGCCTAGCCGCCGAGAAATAATGGCCGCCGAGGCCACTCCGTCGAGGTCCGTGTGAGTTATTACTAGTCTCAAAGCAGCTCCTTCGCTACTCTGGGACTACCTCACTGGCTTCTGTTTCTTACCTTTGAGGAGCTCTTTCAGAGACACTCCGTTTACTGCTACAACCTTAAACCTCACTCCGGGTAGGTCTCCCATAGACCTCCCCCTGGTACCTCCGATGCCCTCTATTATGACCTCGTCGTGCTCATCGATAAACGTTATGCCTCCGTCCCACGGAACAAATGCCGTTACTACCTTTCCATTCTTAACTAGTTGAACCCTGACACACTTCCTTAAAGCTGAGTTCGGCTGTCTAGACTCAATGCCTACTTTCTCAAGTACGATACCACGTGCCATAGGCGCTCCCTCAAGAGGGTCATACCTCTCTTTCAGTCTCATCATCCTTACTCTAAACTCTCTCTGCGACCACCTAAACTTGAGTCTTTTGAGCCTCAGCTTTCGTGCGGCAAAGAGGCCCTGAGGAGCCTTCGAACCAGGCATAGCCTCTACCTCAAAATGTCAGGGCGTTCTCGCTTATAAGCATTTATAATATCGAGACCACGTCTATATCGAAGTACCTCTTAAGTATGGTTTTAGCTTTATTCACGTTCTTACCGCTCTTGCCGATGGCTAAGCCCTTATCCTCCGGGTTCACACGCACGTATAGGACTTTCTTGCCGTCTTTAAGCTTCATTAGGCTAGTGCCTAAAACCCTCGCAGGCAGGAAAAGATTCTTTACGAAGTCCTCAAGGTTGTCAGCCCACTCAACTACTTCTATCCTCTTGCCTAATATCTTAGAGAGCCTCTTAACGTTCACCCCTCTATTCCCTATGGCCAGACCGGCCTTACCTGGAGGAACTATGAAAACTATGGCCCCAGTCTCAGGCTCTATTACACAGTCTCTGACGTCTACCCCCGTGATATCGCTGAAAAGCGCCATGTACCTAAGCTCTTCATTGCTTAACTTAATCTCAGACAGAGCTCCCCACCTCAGATAGCTTCGATTCTCCGAAGTCTAGGACAGCTATCACAGACACGGGAAATTGCCTTCCACAAACAAGCCCGAGCTCGTAGCTTGTCCCAGGGTACCTTATTACCGGTACACCACCTAGTTTAGCGTAGTGAACTATGTCTGCCTCAATAGCCGGGAGGATCTTACTAGCTACTATAACAGCCCTAGCTCTACCCGTAAGCACCGCCTTCAAGCTCCTTTTACTTCCGAGAGTGTACTTACCGGTTCTGATCACGTTCTTTATTTCTCTCTCTAGCTCAGGTCTGGGCAGCTCGCTCACTGAGAGTTTCCACCCCTAGCTAATAGTCGTGGACTAGTTTTAAGCTGTACAAGGCTTGTTCCAAAAGGTATTAACTGACCAACGATAACGTTTTCCGCTACACCACCTAGAGAGTCCAGCTCGCCAGACGCGCTAGCGTCGAAGACCTGCTTAGTTGTTACCTCAAAGGCTGCTCTAGCTAGAACACTCCTCTTCTCCCCGACCACCCCGTGCCTACCTATCTGCCTAACCATACCGCTCCAAGTCATGAGATCTGCAACAAGCATGACGTGCCTCACATCCACCTCCAGACCCTGCTCCCTCAGAGTATTCATTATCTCATTTATAAGAGCCTGCCTAGCAGCTTCTATACCGAGCACCCTCTCGATTTCATGTATATCGTTTGTCCTAGTCCTCCTGTGGTCTACCTGCGGTATCGACAGTATCTCGCTTAGGTTAGATCCCTCAGTCAGGAGGACGTACTCGTACTTACCTGTTTGCGGGCTGAATCTCCTCTGGAGAATTACTTTCTTTATCCCTTTAACTCCCTTGATTCTCACCTTGAGTAACCTTTCCCTGTACTTCAGGATCTTCGATATATGCGCATAGGTCTTAGGAACCTCCACAATTATCGTCAGGGGATCCTCCTCCGACACTCTAACCCTCCCAGCAAGAGCTTTACTCTTAGATAGAGAGTCAACAACTTCCTCCACTGTAAGACCTTTATCTTCAAGCATCTCCTTATCTATCCTTATGACGATGCTTTCAGTAATCAGGTCCACATCCGCTGAGGCTGTTACGGCTTCTAGGTTAGTGTATTCAATCTTTCTAGCTATCTCGAGAGCAGTGTTTAAGTCATGCTTATACTCATCCCTTAGGAATATCTCCATTATCGGGGTCTCAGGCTTCCTCTTGGCATCTACGAGCTCTATAAGTCTTGGGAGACCTAGGGTGACATTAAGTTCCCTTACCCCTGCAAAGTGGAAGGTCCTTAAGGTCATCTGGGTACTTGGCTCACCTATAGACTGCGCCGCCACAGTCCCAACAGGCTCTCCTGGCTCAACAATAGCCCGGAGGTAGGACTGCTTCACATCCTCCCCTATCCTAGCCAGCTCTTCGTCGGTGATCGGGTATTTGTACGCAGTGTCCAATAGCTTCGAAAGGAGTTCATCCATCGTAGACTTCGGTAAGGTGCCCTCTAAGGGCTTCATAGAGTCGTAGATTCTACTAGCTAATGCTACTAAGCTCTCAAATTCTTGCCTGATCTTCACCTCATCTAATTTAACTCCGTACTTTGCGAGAAGTATCGATCGGATCGAGCCCACTAGCACAGCAGGAAGCTTTTCATGTAGCTTCTCTTCTTCAATAAGTTTCGCTACGTATTCCGATGGCTCTAAGACGGCCTTCCTCAGCTCCTCGAGCTTACCCTCCTCCTTCTTTTCTGCCTCCTCGACCTTCTCCTTTTTAGCCCTTCTCGACCTCCTGCTCATAGGCTCATCCTCCAACCGATGTTTTTAACGATGATTCTATCTACGTCTACAGCCTTACCGAAAGCGGTCTTCTTAGGATCTACCGCATCCTCTCCATACTTAAACTGCACAAGCTCTCCGTAGGAGCTCCTCACAGTTAGATCGTACTCCACATACAGGTCCAACAAAGCGTTTATCAGCCTTCTCTGCATGTAGCCGCTCTGCGATGTTCTAACAGCTGTGTCAACTAGCCCCTCTCTTCCTCCAGCGGAGTGGAAGAATACCTCGAGAGGTGTGAGACCGTCGTAGAACGAGCTTGCCACGAAGCCTCTAGCCTCCGGCGAGAGATCTCCTGTCTTGAAGTGGGGCAAGACCCTCCCGTAATAGCCACGCCATATCCTCTCGCCTCTAACTGATTGCTGGCCGAGGAGAACACTCATTTGTGTTATATTTAGGTTACTGCCCCTAGCTCCGGTCCTAGCCATAATGTATACTGGGTTCGTCAGACTCATGTACTTTATCGCGGTGGAACCAGCCTCATCCCTTGCTTTAGCCAAGGCATCTAGGATCCTTATTTCGAGGGTCTCGACGAGAGTCCTCCCTGGTACAGGTTCTAGCTGTCCTGCCCTGAACATCTCTATGAGTTTGTGGACCTCTGAGTATGCTTCTTTGACTACCTTCTCAGCTTCATTTAGAGCCTCCTGACTCATCCTGATGTTATCCAAAGTCATGGTGAAGCCTGCCATCTCTATGTACCTCAAGAATAGCTTGAACGCTTTTCTCATGAACTCGGAGCCGAACCTTACCCCATATTCCATGATTAAGTAGTGAAGCATTGACTTCGGCTGCTGCGAGCCTATCACCGTCTTATCGATCACTCCGGCGAGTACCTTACCTTTCTTTACTATGAGAAGAGTATCCCAGAAGCATTCCTCAGACGAACACTTTAGATTACCAGAAGATAGCTTAGTCTCCCCAATAAAGTTGAAGTGCTCAGGTATGAGTAGACTGAATACCTGCTTACCAGTCCATGCCTCTATAGGCGACAACACCGCCGGTTCAGGTATCTCACCAGAGTAGTCTATAGTAGCTAACAAGTCTGAAACCTGCTCCTTCGTCAGAACGGTTGACTTGAGCGTTAGTAGGTAACCTCCACTAATATAGTCCTGAATACCGCCGATTATCGGCCCTCCATACCTCGGAGACAGTATATGCCTCATAACCAGTAGAAGCTCCTCGGCCTCCGCCCTAGCCTCCACAGTCTGAGGAACGTGGAGGTTCATCTCGTCTCCGTCGAAGTCGGCATTGTATGGTGGGCAGACCGATAGGTGGAGACGGAATGTCTTGCCCGGGAGTACCCTCACCTTGTGGGCCATTATAGACATCCTATGCAGTGACGGCTGCCTATTGAACAGAACTACATCCCCATCTATAAGGTGTCTCTCTACGATGTACCCAGGTCTGAGGCTTTCCGCTAGCGCCTTAAGGTCTTTAACGTACCTCAAGTCCAGCCTACGACCTGACGGGTCTATCACGTAGTTAGCTCCAGGCCACTTGTTCGGACCGTTGAGTACGTACTCCCTCATCTTATCTATATTCCACTGAGTCACATACTCGGGTACCGTGAGCATCATAGCTACTTCGTAAGGCACTCCAACCTCATTTATGTCTATGTTCGGATCAGGGCTTATCACAGTCCTCGCCGAGTAGTCGACCCTCTTCCCTGATAGATTGCCTCTGAACCTCCCCTCCTTACCCCTAAGCCTTTGAGCAAGCGTCTTAAGGGGCATTCCGGACCTTCTCTTTGCTACAGGAACCCCCGGAAGCTCGTTGTCTATATAAGTCATCACATGATACTGAAGAAGCTCCCAAAGGTCTTCCACTATTATCTCGGGAGCGCCAGAGTTTATAGCCTCCTTAAGCTTCTCGTTAGCCCTAATAATATCTACAAGCTTATGTGTTAAGTCGTCCTCAGCCCTCATGCCGGTCTCAAGAACTATGGAAGGTCTCACCGCTATCGGCGGTATCGGAAGAACGTTTATGATCATCCATTCCGGTCTAGCTACCTCATAGTCTATTCCCAGAACCTCGAGGTCTGCGTTAGGTATGTTGCTAAGCCACTGCTTGATGGTGTCCGGGTACAGCTTACCCCGGCCTCCCTCCTCTATGAATGTTGCTGGCTTCTCTAGCTTTATCTTGAACTGCCTCGCCTTACAGTGAGGGCACTCTAAGGCTTTAGAGGCTTTTTGCCTGATGAACTCTACAAGGCTGTTCGCTAGCTGTGGCCACCGATCTTTGAGTTTACGGTAGAGGTCTCTGTACTTGACTATCTCCTCTTCAGGGATCTTGACCCTGTTGCATGAATGACATGTTGCCTTCAACAGCATGAATATATGCTTCACGAAGCCTATGTGGATAACAGGCTTGGCGAGCTCTAAGTGCCCGAAGTGCCCGGGGCATTGAGCGAGAGTGTTACCACAAGTCGCACACCTCTGGCCCGGCTCTATAACACCCAGCCTAGGATCCATTACCCCACCTTCGATCGGTATTCCGTTCTCATCATAAACCTCTGGCGTCACAATGGCTGTTACCGAGATCTTCCTAATCATTTCTGGAGAGAGGATCCCGAACTTTATTCCTTTAATGATCTTTTCGGATTCAGCCATAACTACTCACCCCCTATTGCCTCGTATTTATCTCCCAGTACCAATCTCGGATAGATCAACATAGACATGAGCTCCTGCATTAACAGCTTAAATGCGTAGCTTACTTTAACGGGGCTCAGCCTACCCTTATCGCCGTGAAGAGGACACACATACCTATTCCTCTTCCTGTCATACCACCCTATGAGCCCGCAGTCAGCACATACGTAAACAACTACCTTATCTGAGCTCTCAAGCATCCTCTCTTGTAGTAGCATGGCAGCACCGTGACCTATTATGCAGTCCCTCTCCATCTCGCCGAACCTCAGTCCTCCCTCTCTAGCCCTACCCTCAGTTGGCTGGCGAGTAAGTAGTTGCACTGGGCCCCTAGCCCTAGCGTGCATCTTATCTGCTACCATATGATGCAGTCTCTGGTAGTAGACTATGCCAATGAAGACAGGGTTGGCCAGGAGCTCCCCAGTTCTGCCATCATACATAGGCTCAGTACCGTCGCCTGGGTAGCCCCTAAGCAGTAGCTCCATCCGTAAACCCTCCGGCTTCTCGCCATAGAATGGTGTTCCGTCAACTAACCTCCCCGCTAGAGCCCCAACTTTACCGGCTATTGACTCGATCAACTGCCCCACAGTCATTCTAGATGGGAGTGCGTGTGGGTTTATTATGACGTCGGGGGTCACGCCATCGGGCGTGTATGGCATATCGTACTGTGGTACGAGGAGCCCTACAACACCTTTCTGCCCGTGTCTCGAGGCAAACTTGTCTCCGATCTCAGGCACTCTAAGATCTCTTACCTTAACCCGGACTAGCTTGTTCCCATCTGCCGAAACAGTCAGTAGGACTGTGTCGACAACGCCCCTATCACCATGGCGTAATGTTACTGAGGTGTCCCTCCTAGTCGTGCTTATTATTCCGAGCTCCTTATACTCTTCCATAAACCTCGGTGGCGAGGTCTTACCTACTAGAACGTTACCAGACAAGACCCTAGTCTCTGGGCTCACTATACCATCATCATCTAAAAGTGCGTGGTTTTCTCTCCCTCTATAGCCCCTCACTGAAGGTTCTGGAACCTCGATCTTATCCATCTGGCCTCCGGCATATCGGAGCTCCTCGGTGGAGTACTCCCTGTAGAATGTACTACGTGCTAGTCCCCTCTCCACAGACGACTTATTCAATATTATAGCGTCCTCCATGTTGTACCCGGTGAAGGAGAGAACCGCGATAATGAAGTTCTGGCCAGCCGGCCTGTCGTTATACCCGATGAGATCTAAGAACCGCGTCTGAACAATAGGCTTCTGCGGGTAGTGAAGCACGTGTGCTCTACTGTCAAACCTAAGGTTATAGTTCGCAGCGTAAAGACCTAGTGCCTGCTTAGCCATAGCGGCCTGGTAGGTGTTTCTCGGCGATTGGTTGTGCTCTAGGAACGGTATCGTAGCAGCCGCTACACCAACTATCGCCGGAGGCCAGAGCTCTAAGTGCGTGTGTTCGGGTGTAAGGTCATCCACGTCTATCGCTATATAAGCATTCTCTTCTTCATCGGGATCGAGGAATTCTATTATCCCCTTCCTAACTAAGTCGTTAAACGTAAGCTTTCCAGACAGGTAATCGCCGACCACTTCATCAGTAAGCTTGGGCCTCCCGTTCTCAACTACGATAAGAGGTCTAAGCACCCTCCCTTCATCGGTGTTTATGTAGACCTCATTTATGTACTCAGTCTTTATGTACCTGACGTTAACCTCCGGATGAAGCCTCCCTCTTCTTCTTAAATGAACTAGTGCCTTAGCTAGAGTCTCAGAGCTACCTACGTAGTAGCCGATCAACGTACCATTCAGAAACACCTTAGCGTATGAAGCTATGTTCTCCACGACATCAGGGTCGTTGTTCAGTAACTTCTCGTACACTTCCTCAGCTGGGATTACACCCAGCCTCTTAATTATGGAGCGGATTTCCTCTGTGTTCACTCCCGAGGAGATCTTCACGTAGAGAGATAGGTTCTTGACCAAACCACAGTTAGGTCCTTCAGGGGTCTCAAAAATACATATTCTGCCGAACTGGGTTCCGTGAACATCCCTAGCCTCGAAATGTGGTTGCCCTCTACTTAGAGGGGATACTGTCCTCCTGAGGTGGCTGAGAGTGGAGATCCAATTAGTTCTGTCCAGCATTTGGCTGACACCGGTCTTACCACCAACCCAGTTCCCGGTTGCTAGAGCATGTCTTATCCTCTCAGTTATTATATCGGGCCTCGCGAAGGCCTTGACGTTTATCCGCCCAGACCTTATCGTGATCCTCTCCAAGGCACTTCTTAGCTCGTCTACATACTGCCTGAAGGCAACCCTAAAGAGCTGTGCTAGCAAGTCTCCAGCCAACCTAAGCCTCCTGTTGCCGTAGTGGTCTCTGTCGTCCGGTTCCCTTCTCCCTAGGACGAGCTCTATCAACCTACATATCATCTGACCTAGGTAAAGGGCTTTCATTAGTCTCGTTGAAGATGATGAGTCGATACCTATGTGTGGAAATAGATATCTGTCTAAGACCTCCTCAGCTCTTTTCCTTCTAGCTTCGGCTACCTGTCCTGCCGCTATTCTAGCACCTATGTAATCCAAAGCATCGTCTCGGGTTCTTATCTCCTGCACTTGGAGTAGTGAAGGTAGCAATTCTTGCTGTATCTCAGGGTCATGCGACACAGCATAAACTATCTCCTTATCTGTAGCTAAGCCGAGAGCTTTCATAACTATTACTACCGGAACCTTCGCTAGAAGAGGCGGGAAATTTATGACTAGGGTGCCGTCTTTAAGCCTGTCAACTATAGTCGGTACTCGAAGACCTGCTGAGACCGATATCATTTTAGCTGAGTGAGTTATGTTGGCACCCATCTCTGCCTTCTCCACAAAGACCCTGTTCGGAGCTAGGTCCTCCTGAGCCACAATGACTCTCTCAGAGCCGTTTACTATGAAGTAACCTCCTGGATCTCTCCAATCCTCACCTATCTCGGCAAGCTCCTTCCTATCCATTCTCGACGTTGGGTCTATCCTGGATCTAATCATAACTGGGAGCGAGCATAGAGGGACCTCATCTTCGTAGAGGACATTCCCATCTTTTTTAACTACGACCTTAGCAGATACAGGCACGCTATAAGTTAGGTTCCTGAGGCGCGCCATCATAGGTGTGACGTCTACTACATGCCCCTCAACTTCATAGAATTTAGGTGTGCCTATAACTACGTCGACGAACTCTATGACTAGTCCCTTAAGGGACGGTTCCCTAGTTGGAACCTCTATTACACCAAGACTTGATACTATACTCTTTAGCCCCACCTCAACGAAGTTGTTGAAGGACTCTATATGATGTCTAACGAGTCCTACATCCCCTAGGAAGTCCTTAAACACTCTCCACCTGACCTCCGGTGGTATGGAGACCGCCGAATTCCCAGCCAAAGACATCCACCCTAACCTACTACTACGAATCTATATGCTACTGAAACCCCAGAAGTAGCAGATTTCCTTAGTATCCTAACTATATCTCCTGGCTTAGCCCCTAAAAGCTTAGCCACAGGATCTGACGCCCTAATCCACGGAAGCTGCTCCGGGCGAACGCCCAGTTCCCTAAGCACTTTAAGCGCCTCCTCCTTTGTTAGGAGTTCGTGCTTCGGAACCAACTCGTGCTCCATGATCTTACCCTCTTTCTCTGCCCTGCTACTCAACCGATTCCCCAGCTACTAAAGGTTTTCTTAAACTAAGTTATAAGCATTACATAGCAGAAAATCTCGCACGCCGCTGATATACCGTAACTGAGACCGCTTGTCCCTTAGATACTCGTCCTCATCACATCTAGGACTTCCCCCTCACTAACACCTTCATAGGCAGCACAGCTACCTCGAGAGCGGGTTTACAGGGCATCAGGGAAGCAGTACGCACCCTGGAAACACGAAACACATCACCATCAAAGAATAGAGTAGTAGAGCCTACAAATCCAACCCCGAAATAGCTCGCCATTCAGGGCGGGGTGGGTGTCGGAGGATTTGGCTTGGTTATCGTTTTAATTCTTGAACCTGCTTAGCTATGACATCTACTGATATCTCGAAGAGTGTTAGTGGGAATGATAGTTCCATCTGTTTTAGGTGTTTCGGGTGAACCTCGCCTACTAATCCTAGAGCTACCCCGCTCACTTCGATTGTAGAGCTCCTTTCACGAATAAACAGCACATCATTTTCAGCAGGCTTAAAGACAGGCTTTAAGCCGAGAAGCTCGAGTAGTGTCCTCGTTGCGGCGAGGCCGTCTGTCAACGTAGTGCCGGGCCCGTATATTGCTCCAGCAACATTTCTTCGGGTGCCTGCTGTTTTGGGGTCTATGATGTCACCTACTTCGAATATCTTAAGGCTCTGAAGGCCATACTTCTTCACGTTTTTCGAAACGCTCTTAAGGATCTCGGGCAGTAAAGCCGGTCTCAGTGCTGAGTATATCCTCATCTTCGGGTTTTTTACCTCGATAAAACTGGAGAACCCTAGTCTAGTAAGGTAGTCTGGATCTGTAAGTATGAAGTTTACTACCTCAGTAAACCCCAGCCCTACAAGTATGTCCCTCAGATTCCTTGATATTACTTCGATTTGGTGAAGTAGGCCTCGATGAGTTGGGGGCTCGATTTTACCGCTTATCTTGTTGTAGTCCAGAGATATAGCTATATCCTCGACTAAATCGTCCTCGTCTATTACGTCCACCCTATAGGGAGGAACCCACACCTTGAAGAGACCGACTCCACTTTCTACCTGCTCAACTACGTAGCCGTGGCCTCTGAGGAACTCCGGCACACCACCAGCAGGAACTTCAAGACCGATTAGATTCGTTATCCTCCCTAGACTAACCGTAATGTACTTCCCGGAAAGAGTTCTCTCAACTACCTCCTCAGTGAAGTTGTTTCTCCCAACAACCCTTACTATCTCAATTTCACTAGCGCCACGTTCATAGACTGACGTAGTCATTACAGCCAATATCGAGACCATCAAATACGGCTCTGTCCCTGTAACGTCTATCAAAACGTTTTTAGTTCTCTCAGTTACCTTCGTCTCTTCGGAGTTAATTATTGGAGGAAGGGAGAGCACCTTACCCTGCGAGTCTACTAGCAACGGGTAGTGTCCTTCCTTAACTAGGTTCCCATATTCTCTACCCTTCTCTGTCTTCTCAAGTATCTCCTTGACGCTCATGATCTCGGAAGAGCCGAGTGGTACGAAAGCGACATCTGGGACCTCCCTGTAGTACACCGGAAAACTCACGGTGTCGAGGTCGTAAAGCCCTATCGATACTAGCTCCCGGTTGCCGCAGTGGGTTAAATGGAGTTTCTCCTGTAACTGAAATAGCTGGGATATTGCTTCATCATCTAGCTTCACACCTCTTACGATGGTCATGAAGACATAAGGTCTGTAGCTGGGGGCGGAAGAAGCATCTACGTAGAGACCTCCCTTGAAGAACTTGAATTTCCTAGGTGCCCTTAGTCCTACTTGGTAAGCTATAGCCCTAGCTAAGCCTTCTGCTGAGTAGAGGTCGAGCCTGTCATGCGGTGCTTCATACATTACCTCGTCTAGCTCTATCTTACTCACTTCTAGCTTTAGTTTAACGAAAAGATCTTCTAGGACGTCCATACTAAGCTCCGTTCCTACTAAGCGAGCTAGATCCCAAAGCTTAACCGCTACGACCGGCATTTAGCACCACCCTCGGAACGGGGGTTCTCTCTATTTCCCGAACATCATCAGTATATAAATCTCTTATATCGCTTATCTCCATAAGGATCATAGCTACTCTGTCTATGCCTATGCCCCAGGCAGCTACATTGTAACCCTTAAGCCCGAGAGGTTCAAGAACCTGCTTTCTAAACATCCCTCCCGGCAGGACCTCTATCCATCCAAGCCTTGGATGCCTAACGTAACCTTCAACGCTCGGCTCAGTAAACGGGAAGTACGCCGGCTTGAACCTGACTTCCCCAAGACCCAGACCGCGGGAAAACTCTCTAAAGAACTCGAGCAGGTCCTTAAAGGATACCCTGGGGCCCACTATTATCCCATCCAATTGGTGGAACTCCATCAGGTGCGTTGGATCAGGTGTATCCGGTCTGAAAACCCTATCTATTGTGAAGACCCTATACTCCCCTGGACCCCTCTCCCACAGCGTCCTGATGGACACAGCAGTGCAGTGGGTTCTAAGCACTAACCTCAGGGTCCGTTCCTGATCCCACTTATATCCTCTAAACTCCCTGTGATACTTACCTATAGCGTTTAGTAGGTCGGCTACGTGTGGCTCTAATGGTGCGGTACTGCCTATAATATACACGTCGCTAGGTCTTCTAGATGGGTGGTACTGCGGGACAAATAAAGCATCGAAATTCCACAACTCCAATTCCACGTGAGGTCCTTTGACCTCCTCGAAGCCTAAGGAAACCATTAACTCCCTCATGTAATTTATTACCTCAGTAAAGAAATGCTTTCTTGCTACCGGAAGTTTAGGAGGTTCTACCGATAGATCGAAAGGCTTAAACTCTACGGAGTCCCAATTCTCTAATGAGATTATCTCCGGCGTTATCACCGTTACTACCTCCCCCGGTGTTAGGACCTCAAAGTTACTTGCTAGGAAGTCCGTTGCCTCCACCACTAACTCCTTATATTCCTTTACCTCAACTAACCCTCTCCTCCTAACCTCCTTCAAGCTACTCGGTAACTCACTCACGATATTAGGCGATGAATACCTTCTAAGCTCTTCTTTGATTTCCTGGATGTACTCTAATACCTTGGAGATATTTGAAGGCATAAGCTCCACGTAGCCTTCATGAACTCTGACAGCCCCGAACCTTCTCAGAATTCCGAGAGCCGCTTCAAACTCGTTATTACTGAGACCTATGTTCCTCAGTACTGCTATAGGCTCTCGCATATCCTTAGCGAGCTCCCGCAAAACTATCTCCTCTGGCAGACCATCAGCCAAATATTTTTTACCCAACTCGCTGAGCTCTATCTTGTAGAAGGTCCTCCTGGAAAGCTTGATTAAGCCCATTCTTTCGAGTTCAGCGATATCTCTCATTATGTCTTGCTCACGCCTACCAGCAAGCCTCGCAACCTCAGAGACTTTCGCGACCTTAAGCTCTAGCACTATCTTCGCAATAGAGTACTGTCTTGCCGGTAACTTTACCTTACGCTGTTCACTCATCACACAGCATCCTATTACTCTTACTAAACGAGCTTAATTACAGCAGAGAGTCCCTGCCCTAGAGAGCGGGAAGAGATCGGATAGTGATCACTCAGAGAACTAGCATCAACTACTATGAGCCTACGCAGAACTCGAAGCAACTCGTTGAGGCACAAATCAAAAACAGCTAATCTTCAGTTTACTCCTTAATCCTTTGCTGGATATGCTCGATTGGGGCTATCTTAACCTTCAGCCCAACATCGGTCCTGCTTATCGTCAGCTCCTGCAGGATCCTGCGGTACCCACAGGACGAGCACCTGACAAGGTATCTGACCACTGTACCGCCGTCAGCCACATATTTCTCCACCATCACTGTTGCCTTGCTATCGCACCTGGGGCATTTCACTCCGTTGTCGTACCTCCACACCACTTCTCGCACCCTCACATTAAGCACGCACTACTGCTTCCATCCTTATGAAGGCTTCAAAAATTTTAAGCTTGCTCTATACTGTAAGAAGCTATCGAGTCTCTACTCACAACCCTCAGATAGCTCTGACCTTCAGTGCTAGGTCCCAACGTGTAGAGCTAGCAGCTTCCCGCCATAAAGGGTGAAGCCTCCGACGAGATTTGATGAAACTTAAAAAGCCTCGCTACACCAACAATGTGTGGGGCCCGTAGCTCAGCCAGGTAGAGCGGCGGGCTTTTAACCCGTAGGTCCCGGGTTCAAATCCCGGCGGGCCCGCCACAGGAGGAAACGATATTTATCCTTGCCACCGCTAGTTTTGATAACCGAAAAGCCTCGTTCTTTAAGGTTGGAAGGATGTCTGAACCGAAGGTTAGCTCTTTAGGGGGTTCAGCTCATGTGTAGATTCGTGTTGTTTTGTTGTCGTCGCATTATCTTCAAAACAGCAGACGCAGACTACTTGTTCTGTCAACGAGGTTATGCCTACGCTCATCTAAGGAAGTTCATCGCATGTTGGGTCAAAAACTACCTGAGATTCATAAATAGCCCTTTCTTCGCTGTCAGCAGCGTGCACTATGTTCTCTTGTATGGAAGTTGAGAAGTCCCCCCTTATGGTACCTGGGGGTGCTTTCCTACCGTCAGTCGGACCTATCATAGTTCTCACAACATCTATTGCTTCCTCCCCCTCGACGAGGATTGCCACTACAGGATACGATGTCATGAAGTTTACTAGGGACTCGAAGAACGGTTTCCCTCTGTGGACGTCATAAAGTCGTTCAGCACATTCCCGACTCATCTTCAGCATCTTAAGCTTCAATATCCTGAGGCCTTTCTGCTCTAACCTCCTTATTACCTCACCAATAAGCCCTCTCCTAACTCCGTCAGGTTTTACTATAACTAGCTCTCTCTTTAACGTCATCTATATTGAGACACCTCCACATTACTTTCTCTTTATATAATAGACACTCCACGGCATCCTCTTAGGATCCCGTCCTAGCTTAAAGTTCTTAAAGCACTTACTTGAGCAGAAATGGTGTATAGTCCCGCTTCTGAGCACATACATCAGACCTGAACCCGGCTCTATTTGCCGCCCGCAAAAGCTACACGTGTAGACCTTAGGCATTCTCGCACCCTTTACTACTAAAAACCTCGCCTTTTAACTTTTTAAGGTAAGAATGGGAACCCCATAGAAATACGGTTTCAATCTCCCTAGCGACCGTTAAATGCGAGATCAGAAGCAGCTACTATTACAAGATGTTCACTGCTTTTCTCTCTGGCAGCGCTCACCTCGGAGGAACCCGAGGGTCAATCCAAGGCGCTTAACGATATCCACGCAACCTACATTGAAACTTGGGATAGCAGATGAAGGTTCTGCTTTAAAGCTTTAAAGTGGGCATGCAATCTAGAAGAGGTGCTGGAAGTGGGTGAGGTGAGGAAGCTCGATATAACGCAACCCGATGTAAACGTCACAGAGGAATTCGGCTTTCCAGCAGAGGTACTTCAAGTAGTTGGAAGAACTGGGGTTACTGGTGAGATTACACAAGTCCGGGTTAGGGTGTTAGATGGAAGAGATAAGGGTAGGGTTATAACAAGAAACGTGAAGGGCCCTGTGAGGGTTGGCGATATAGTTATCTTGAGGGAAACAGAGCGCGAAGCAAGGAAGTTAACAACAAGATAAATTCAGCTTCGAACATTTTGTGTGCTGGAAGTATGTTTGTAGGCGTCCCTAAGTCGAAGCTCTTAAACGATCTTACTTATCTATGGATACCGCACATGCTGGTAGAGCCATCTTGTCGCAAGGATTTAGTCCTCCTTGACTGCTTCTTCTCTTCAGCTCTAAACAAGGACGCTCTCATGGTGCTTCTTTCACGCAGGATCCGCAGGAAACTCGATCTCGAAGTATCCGCCCCTGTAGAGTGCCCGATGCTTTTCTCATCAAACTGTAATGTCGCTCATTACCAGAAAACCCTCCGCAACATAGAGGAGTCCCTTAAGAAGAACAATATAGAGAACTTAATGCTGAGACCCCAAGACGTGAGGTCTAGAGCTCTCGTAGCTGAGGTATTCCGCGCCGTACTTAAGCATCTGTGCTACCCGGAACCACCATTAAGTTTAAGTCAGGTATATGTGTTAGTAGGTGTGAACATAAACAAAAAGAGAACTTACATAGTTCTGGGGAATGAAACAATAAGATCGGTTGTTCTCGAGGAAGTACTCTACGGGGATCTAAACGGGGCAGAAACAATCATTCCTTACCTAGCTTACTCACCGTCAAGTAGCTAGCCTTCTTCAATCACAGCAAAGCTCTAGTGCTAATAGCATTACTCTACTTGCTTTGAAGCGGACTGCTTCAGATTTTGTAGTTATTTACTGTGTTTGTTTTGATATGATTATCTTTATAAGTCTTAACTGCAGTTTTATGTTGAATGAACTAGGTGAGTGGGACATCTATGAAGCTACCTTCGATGGAAGAAGTCACATTGAACCCCCTAGTTATACGAGGGAAATAGACTCTACGGCCGGGAGATAATAGATGGAGGAGCCTTTGAGAGCCTGACCTCCTCCCCACCCTGAAGGACGAGAGCTCCCCAGGGCGGTTCACAGGTCCCCACATCTACCTAGGTCTACATCAATCGTCTGCGGGGCAGTCGGGGCGGTCAGAGATCCCCACCGGGCTAGGCATCCCTGTGCCCACAGCTGCTCTCCCCGCATCCAGCTCGGGGCCTCATCCGCCTTGGGGGCGTTCGGGGCCACCCCGGAGACCCCGCATCTTGAGTGCCCTTGGAGCTACCCTCGGGGAGAGCCCTCATCCTAAGGGCCTCAACAACATGATGACAGCATCAAACCTTAACAAACTATATGAAACTCAAAGCAGTTTCACGACAGCAGTGTCAGAGTAGAAGTATTTGTACTGAGGCGTATCCGACTACCCATCCTTTTTCTCCGGTAACGTCGCCTGACGTAGCATACTTTAGCAACTTAACGGTCTTCGCATTTAAGGTCTTAGCTACATATAAGAGGGTCATAACGCTCCCGGGACCGCACATACTTATTTCTCTATCTAAGACCGTCTTAAATAATCCCTCAGGATCCAAACTCAATATTTTATCCAACACGAGTTTGTCCTTCACGTACGCTACTTCGTATGGTTCGTAGTGGGTTAGGTCTGTCGTAGCTATGATTACTACGTTCCTAGGGTCGCCATAGAGGGTTTGAGCTGCTGTGATTGTTGCCTTGGCCACGTCTTCAGCTGTCTTCGGGGTCTGGTTTAACATAGTTATGGGTACTATACTGAACCCGTCCCCGAGTACATACTGGAGAAACGGTATCTGAACCTCAATGGAGTGCTCGTATTCATGAGCTGAAGTATCTAATCTAGCGAATTTACTGTGCTCCACTATCAGCTTAGCTAGTTCGGCGTTTACTGGGACCTTACCGAGAGGTGTTTCCCAATATCCACCTGGGTATACTGATACTGAGGGACCTACCCCAGAATGATTCGGACCTACAAGTACTATGACCGTTGGCTTTCTCTCCTCTGAGAGGACATAGTAAGAGTGTGCCGCTACGGGTCCGCTGTACATATAGCCAGCGTGGGGAACGATAAAGCCTAAGCTTCTTCTTTCGGAGGAGGGCTCTCTTTTAGGGAGGGACTGCGGACCTAGTCTGTGGAGAAAACAACTCTTTACTTGTTCTAGAAGCTCCTTAGGTGATCCTTCATAGAACTGCCCCGCGACCGTCGGTTTTCTAACGCTCAACAGCAGACACCTTCGTCTCGAACTCCTCGTAGCCGACCGGGAGATTTCCGTCTGCCGGTATACTCCCACGTTCCCTGAGAACTTGTCTCGCAAGGAGCCAGTATATTAACGCTAGAGATTTTCTACCCTTATTGTTTCCTGGGATGACCAAGTCGACATTATTTAGTTTGGCATCGGTGCTTGCTATTGCGATGACAGGGATCCCGACTTTAGAAGCTTCCTCTATTGCTTGCCCATCGACTCTAGGGTCTGACGCTATCAGTACTTCTGCCTCTATGTGCGCACTTAAGTACGGGTTCGTTATTGTCCCAGGCACGAAACGCCCAATGACGTACTTACCTCCAGTAAGCTCAGAGAATTTCTGCACAGGTGTGAAGCCGTACGGTCTTGACGATACTGCTAGGACTAATCGCGGGTCGAACGTCGCTAAGAACTTGGCTGCTATCCTGAGCCTCTCATCGATTTTCCTTATGTCGAGTATGTAGGGTCCGTCCGGCCTTGCTTTATATACGAACTTCTTCATGTACTTAGTGCAGACGTATGTTCCTATGTGCACGCCTGCTTCTAGGTAGATCTCTGGTTGAACTAGTAGCTCCGAGACGAGTTTTGGTGCCTCATCCAAGTATTTTTTCTGTGAGCTCACTCCCTACACCTTTCTCCCATATACGATAACTTCATTTATTAAATCCACGTGAGATATGAACATCCTCCTACAACAGTACCTTTTCACACCGAGCTCGTCTAGAACCTTGCCTGGATCCTCACCGTTAGCTACCCTCCTAGCGTACTCTTCCCAGAGGTGTCCTATGACCTTACCGCATGTGAAGCATCTGATGGGTATGATCATTTTTGACCGCCCTACCTATAGGATTTCTGCCTCCACCTTCTCGCACTATACCTCATCCATTTCTCTGGCTCGGTCTGTCTCGGATCCCCTGAGAGCATATACCTAGAGTACTCCTTGTAGAGCTGCTTTAGCTCCTCACTCTCAGTAAATCTCGCCAGGCCCCTTGCTATTGCTACCCTGGCAGCTTCTGCCTGAGCTATTACGCCGCCGCCGGATACCGTGACCTTGATGTCGACCGTGTTCCTTATCTTCTCCCCAGCAAGTAGCAGAGGCTCCATCATCTTCACTCTCGCCAGCTCTATAGGGTATATTTCGAGAGGGATCCCGTTGATCCATACCCTACCGGATCCCGAGGTAATAACAGCCCTAGCTACAGATGTCTTTCTCTTTCCAACCTCAATGACCACCTTCAGTGAGGGTCCCTTGGACATCGCTGTAGATCGTTCCGCCCTAGAGACAGCACCGGAGCTCATACCTCACCACTCCACCCTAAGTACTTAGCTACATCACCCACTGTTATATATCTGTTCCCAAGCTTGCTGGCGTCGGCCTCTGGGATCTTGATTGGCTGTAAGTTCAGTTTCCTCAACTCCTCGGGGAAACCGACGTAGACCTTCAACCTCCGGAGCAAGACCACCTTCTTAAACGGATGCTTAGGTAGCATCCCGCGAACAGCATACTTCAGCATCGATATCGGGTTCCTAGGTCTATGCGGAGACCATTTCTGCGGGTTCCTAAGAGTCTTAATCTCAAACCACTTCGCGTATGACTCCTTAACCATCTGAGGATCACCACTAATCACAGCTTTCTCTGCGTTCACCACGTAGACCCTGTACCCGTACTTCAATAGTTTGGCAACGACTGAAGCTACTCTCCCTAGGATAAGCCCTTCAGCATCTATTAGCACTTCTTTAGTGTAGCTCATACTATCACCCTTACCTCAGATCCTTTCGGGTTCAGCCTAACGAGATCTGGGATGGAGATTACTGTGCCACCTGCCCCTAGAATCTTCTCAATAGCTTTCTGGGAGAAAGCCAGTGCTGCTACTGTCACTGGCTTGTTAATAGTTCCGGCCCCCAATACTTTCCCAGGTACAACAATATACTCTCCAGCACTAGAGCACCTATTTATCTTGCTAACGTTGACTGCTACTCTCCTCCTTGAAGGCCTCTCAAGCAGGTCTGCTACATAATCCCATATCCTAGCACCATTCTGGTTAGAAACTTTCCGTAGCTCCCTTACAAGCTTCCTTACAACTATGTTTGTTGGACCGGTCCTCCTCATGACTCACCACCTACTACCGAGAAAACCTCCTCGAACTGCCTCTGAAACTCCGCTAGTTTCTTCTTGATTTGAAGTACTGCCTCAAGAAATATCCTCTCAGGTTTCAGGGAGCCTGAGGACTCGATAAGTAACCTATATTCGTCTTTTCTCCAGCTAAGTTCTATAGCCTCCGGTTCGCATGCACTGACGCACTGCCTACAAAGATTGCACCTAGTAGTATCTATGACTAGTCTACCATCAGCAACAGATATCGCCTTAGTTGGGCATCTCTCTACACAGAGGCGGCATAGGTTGCATCTCTCAGCATCAACTTTCACTTCCGGGATGTGGGTTAGTACCGATACTGTAGTAGGGGACCACTTTATGTGTTCCTTACCTCTACCTGGCCTGACCCACGCCTCTAAAATCACCCTCTGCTGCGGTCCTAGTTTAATGAGTGGGATATCCCCATATACCGGAACTACCTCAGGATCCTCCTGAGGTTTTAGATCTCTCGAATAGATTACTCGCTCCTCCTGAGGCCCTGTCTCTGCCTCTAGGTAGAGGCTAGTATAGCAACCTTCGGGTGGGCTACTGGTTCTGCATTCTTCGGGCTGCCTATACCTATCGAGCGCTAAATCTGATTTTAGTGGAACCATAGCGACCCGGTGGGCTATGATCTCATCGCTCAGCGCGGAGGTATTATCATAAAAAACAACGTAATCGACCGCTAATGTTGGTACTTCCTCTAGCGCGGCCCTCCTTATAGCATTAGCAAACTCTAGCGGTACACCTTTTAGCACTAACACCATTGCCGCGTCGCTCTTCTCGCTGACCTCTATGCGTACCATGACCTCTCCCTACACTCTCCTCCCACGACGACCTCCAGGCCTTCTAGTAGTGTCGTGGGGTATTGGAGTGACATCCTCGATCCTACCTATTATCAGCCCGGACCTTGCTATAGCCCTTATAGCTGCCTGAGCTCCTGGCCCAGGTATCTTCGGTCCGTGACCGCCCACACCCCTGATCTTTATGTGTACCGCGGCTACCCCCTTATCCATCGCCTCCTGTGCTGCTCTATACGCTATCATCATTGCTGTGTAAGGCGATGGCTTCTCTCGATCCGCCTTAACGACCATCCCGCCGGACCAGCGGGAAACGGTCTCGGCTCCGCTCAGGTCCGTTATGTGGACTATAGTGTTATTGAAAGAGCTAAATATGTGGACTACGCCCCACTTTAACTCACGTAAAGACATCCCCATCCGCACTCACCTACTTAGGGTTTCCAGCACTGCTTTCAAGCCTTCTTTTGTAATATGGAGATGTAATAGCGTAGTCCACTAAAGGTTCTTCAGCCCTAGTGACTAACCTGCCCGGAGATCTGACCCTGCGCCCAGATATAGCTATATGTCCATGAACTATAAGCTGTCTAGCCTCATGAATAGTTCGTGCTAGCCCCTTCCTATACACTACCGTCTGGAGCCTCCTCTCGAGGACGTTTCTGATAGTTAGGCCGAGTATGTTGTCTATAGCTGCGTTCTCACTATCTAAAAGCCCCATATCGTACAGCTTCTTTACTAGAGCTTTTTCTCTGATTTTCCTCTCAGCTTCAGCTAGAGATAGGAGAGCTTTAGCCCTAGTTCTAATAGACCTGAGTAAGGTCTGAGCCTTCCAGAGCTCCCTCTTATTTCTTAACCCGTACTGCCCGACAAGCTCCATCTCCTCAGCGAGCCTCTCCTTTATCCAAGGATGCCCTGGCCGCTCCCAAGTTTTCCTGGATTTCCTAGGGTCTCCCACACAACACCACCTACTTCTGCTGCTTCGCTTTACCTTTTGAAACTCCCAGCACGGGACCGACCCTCCCCGTGGTATGGGTACGCTGCCCGCGAACCTTGAGACCCAAGGAGTGCCTAAAACCTCTCCAAGACCTGATCCTTACCTCCCTCTCTATGTCCTGTCTGGCCGCAAATATCAGATCGGAACCTATGAGGTGCTTGTCTTGACCTGTTTCATAGTCCTTCCTCCTATTCACCATCCACGCAGGTACCCCATAGCTAAGAGGATCGTGTAGGAAGCTCTCGATCTTCTTTACATCCTCATCACTTAGGTAGCCTATCCTTGCTCTCGGATCTAGCCCGAGCTTCATAATGCATATTCTCGCTAGTCTGGGGCCAACCCCCTTAATTTTCATTAGTCCGTAAACTAAGGACATCTCACCATTTATATCTACGCCAGCTATCCTCACTATATGTCTGAACGACACCCTCCACTTACCTACTCCAAAACAGTGAGGAGATATTTAAGTTTTTAACTCGTAGCCGAAAAGCCCTACCCATAAGAGGCTTTTACTCATTTTGCCGTCATGAAACTGCTTTGAGTTTCATATAGTTTGTTAAGGTTTGGTGCTGCCATACGTGTTGGTGAGCTACCCTGTGAGGCTCTGAGGGTGGTCTCAAGAGCTACTCAGATGTGGAGTCCTAGGGGTGGCCCTGAACGCCCCCAAGGCAGATGCAGCCCCAAGGAGCGATGCGGGGGAAGGAAGATGATGCGATGACATGAGAGCTGAACCCCCACTAAGCAAATACCAAAGCCAAACCACATAGAAAACACCTGACCTCTCCTCGCCCTAGAGGGTGAGGGGTTCTCTGGGTCGGCTCATCGCTCCCTACATATGCTTGGGACCGCGTCAGTCACCTGCGGGGCGGTTGGGGCGGTCAGAGGTCCTCCATTGGGTAAGCTTTTTTCTGCGTCCATTCTTCCCACATCTTGCTCAGGCTTAGGGGTAGTCACGACGATGTAACCTATGGAGCTTACAAACATTTCTCACTATCTAGGCCTTCCAGGGCGGGACTTTCGGCTGGTAAATAGCTATAGTGGAGGATTTGTTAAACCAATATAAACTTATACGAAACTCAAGTGGCGGTCGAAGGCTGTCCGAAATGGTGAAAGCCGTCTCCTTCGATCTCTGGTTTACGCTGATATGGGAGAAGGTCCCTGACGATGAGGAAGTGTACGGCTCGATGAGGGTCAGAGCCATTTGGGATGTTCTTAGGTCGAGAGGCATGGAAGTAGATCTGAAGAAAGTGGCCGAAATTTATAGAAAGCTAGGGTCTAGTAGGGCTGTTCTAAGTAGTAGGGAGGTAGCTTCACTAGTGCTAGCTGGTCTTGGGATAAGAAAAAGTGATGAGCTTTTAAAGGAATTAGCTTCAGCTTATGAGAACTCCACGCATAGTTTCAAGCCGAGGGCGAATCCTGAAATCTTCGAGGTCCTCCCATCATTGAAAGAAATGGGATTAAAGGTAGCTGTAGTAAGTAATACCAGCTTCAGTGCTAGCGGTGTTAGGGCTCTCCTCAGAAACGCTGGTATAGATGATTATTCTGTGGACGTGGTAGTGTCATCGTCAGACATTGGATCGCTAAAGCCTCAAAAGAGAATATTCGATGAACTCATATACGCCCTAGGGATCGAGGCACATGAGGTAGTCCACGTAGGAGATTCCTGCTTAGAGGACGTCCTAGGAGCGCTAAGCAGAGGTCTCAATGCCATTTACTACACCGGACTTCTCAGGCTCAGAAACTCCGAGGCCGATGGTCTGTGCCTAACCCTTGTTCCGAGCATCGAAAACTTGAGAGAACTACCTAAACTACTTGCCCACAGCCGCTTACTTCCTTAAAACCTGATCCCTCCCCTTCAGGGTCAAGGATTGGGAAGAAAGGCTTATAAGCTTTCCCTGTATAGCTTTTCTCGGTGATGTGTGAGCTAGGGATGAGTGGTTGCCGCTAGGCACTAGGGTGTGAAAGCGGCAATCACGAAAACAAGTATATGTGGGCCGCACCTCTAACTACCCCGCAAATAACAAGTAAACCCCAAGTAAACGCGGGGAACTATGAGTCCCTCTAGGGGAGAACCCTAACCTCGAGGCAGAAATATCGTTCCAGATTACGGATGAGAGGCATGCCGGAGGTACCACTAAAAAGGGCTAGGCTAAGGGCATATGTTAGTGCCATTGCCGATCTTATGGGAGAGCGCGAGTCGGGTAGGAATATGGATAGAGGGCTTGCTATCGAAGTTTTGAGGAAGGCTCTTGAGGAGTTTAAGGTCGAGCCATTTAGGGGGGTGAGGTTCTCCGAGGATATATATGACAAGGAGATTATGAGCCTTTTCATAGTAGCTAAATACATTCTCAGAATTCCGGTGACCCTCTTTGGTGAAGTCTTTACGAACGAGATATTACTGGATAGAACTTCTTTAGTTATTAGGAACAGCAACGACTCCAAGGAAGTGAGAACCACCGTTGAAAAATACCTAGGTACGGCCGATGAAGTTACTCTCAGTAAGCTCATCCGGTACATAGCTACAGAATACTACTTAGACCTGATAGGGGAAGAAAGTGCTTTTAGATCTGTTAAAAACTTAATAAATGCGTTCCCTGAGTACTCTGAGAACTTTAAGAGAATGTGTAAGTTCTTTATGGCCGTGATACTTGGGAGTAAAATAGCTTCAGGCGAGATAAAGAGTAAAATAGACCTCGAAATAAGGAAGAAAGCCTTGGCCATTAACCTAGGACTTAGCGGTGGTGCCCCTAGCAATGAATACGTCATTGAAGTTGCTAAATTAGCGTACGGAAGTGCCGGCACTCTAGCGATCCAGAAAACTAAAAGCGGCCCTTATAGCTGAACCTACTTCTAGGGCAGGTCAGCCCAGCATCCATTCTGGAAGTCTCCTCGGCTCTACCGAGACGCCTAGCTCCTCGAGGTTCCTATAAAGTGATGCTAGAGCTTCTTCGTCGCTCCTAGCTGGCTTGGGCGGATGCTTGAAGTAGAAAGCTGAGGCCCAGTCTGGGCTACCGTAGATCCCCACTTCCTTCAGGACCTTCGCTAATCTGACCACATCAACTAGTATGGCTGAGGCCATGGCCTTGTCGTCGACGGTTAGCTTGAGATCTATAAATACTGGTAATCCCATGAACCCTGATATCTTCATGTATATGTAGGATACCTTGGTGTTCCCGAGGAATGGGACGTAACCGCTTGGCCCAGCGAATATTCTCTCAGCTACTGACTCAGGGTCTGGTTGGGTGGTTGCCACTGCCATTGTCTTGCTGACTTTCTTACTATCGAGCCTTCTAGTGTCGAGCATGTTCTTAAAGTCGCTGTTGCCTCCGACGTTCAGTTGATATGACTCAACCACCTCACCTCCCCTCATGACAGCCAAGCTAGCTAGGGCCCTATGCACTATGGTGGAGCCTAGCTGACCCTTAATGTCGTCCCCAAGGACTGGCACCTTTGCTTCCCTAAACCTGTTACTGTAAGCCTCATCGCTAGCTATGAACTCTGGGATGCAGTTCACGAAGGCGGCTCCAGCTCTAGTAGCTACTTCGGCATAGAACCTTGTAGCCTCTCTGCTCCCCACAGGTAGTAGGTTCACTAGCACATCTACTGACTCATCTACAACCTCGCGCACAAGCTCCTCCAGGCTAGGCTCCCTAGCATCAGCAACCGCGAAGTCCTCAGACATGTGCTCCGCGACACCGTCGAGAACACGGCCCATTCTGACCGTAACCCCGCTCCTAGGTAGCTCAACAAGTTTAGGAACCATGTTAGGTCTGGCGAATACCGCCTCCTCCAGCTCTTTACCTACCTTAAACCTAGATACGTCTACAGCGTAGACAATCTTTATGTCCGTCACTTCGTAGTTACCTATCCTCCTATGTATAAGTCCCTTGGGCTCACTGTCAATGCTTCTATAGTATTGTAGGCTCTGAACAAACATCGAAGCTATGTTCCCGACACCTATTAGACCTACCCTGATCACCACCGGTTCCCGTCACATATTTTTGTCCAGAAATATAAATTAACATAAATATATCTGCCCAAACACACAGCGGTGTGGAAGGTGGAGCGAAGCAAAGCCTATGAGAGGCTAGTTAAGAAACTAACCATCGAAATACTGTGGATCTACGTAGCAAAGGTCATTATGAGCTCGGGACCTCTTAAAGCTTACGAGGTGAAAAAGAAAATAGCGGAGAAATTCAACATGAAGCCTCAAACTATGACTACCTATACCGTCATATATAGGATGACAAAAGAAGGTCTCTTAACTCCTACACGTATCAACGGGGACACAGTTTATTCACTAACCGATAAAGGGAAAGAAGAGTTCATCGAGGCGGTCAAGTTCTTAGAATCCATTCTAAACACACTAAAGCAGTGAGTCAGTCAATACTCCGACCTCTACTAAGCCGGCGAGACAGAAAATTCTGTCCTCCCACCCGCCATATACAGCTGAGGGCTCCTGCCGAAGCAGAAATTTGAGCTACTGCATCTATACCTCTGAAGTGCTTAGCTTGGGCTGTTTCGTAGCTGATGTTTAGGGGTAGGTTTATGGGCTCTGTTTTCGTTATCGGTGCTGATGAGGGGCTATGCCCCGATAAATCGGTGTAGCAGCTCCCGAGGGGTGCGTGCCGTCCACCCCGATGCCCTGTTAACCTGCTCCAGAGGGTAGCTGTGCTACCTATGAGGGAGCGGGCGAGGAGGAAGCCCCTAGATGCGACAAATAAACATAAACTGATGAGGATGAGCATCTAGGGCAAACGGTAGACCTCCAGCCAATAACCACCTCAAGCAGAGAACCAGAAACCCACAGAACCTAACACCCAGAGAAAACCACACTCCCCCATCACCACCCCGAAGGGTGGGACTTCTAGCTGTACTGGTAGATCATCGTGCCCGCATATTTAATCTACGTCAGCGCAACTTACTTGGTGCTCTGAGTGTCTGGGGAGATGTCTAGGCTAGTCGCTCAGCTAAACTCCCTGAGCGAGTGGATAGAGTTACAAAAAGCAACTATCGAAACCTTCAGAGAGATAAACAGTACCATCAGCGATGCCGATAGGCTGACGCTCGTCCTACTAATCAGGAAGGCCTTCGACCACATCATGAAGACTGTCCGGGAGTTTGACAAGTGGCTTGAGAACCCGCTAGTCCTTAGCTACATCGATAAAGAGATGCTTCAGGAGGTGTGGAACGGCGTCTTCAAGATCCTCCTCGACCTCTTAGAGCTAGACGTAAAGCACACTGCCGCGGTGAGGGACACAGCCATAAACATGCTCAAAGCCGGTAAGATACCACCTATAATATTAGAGTTCAAAAGAATGAGGCCAGAAGAAGAGGAGGAAAGAGGAGCGGCCAGAAGACTTTAAACACACCGTTCCAAACACCTAGGTATATAGCCGACGTGTTGCACGCTTCCCTGCTAGTTCCTCTTGATGCGTGCTTTAATTTACAGGCTTAGGTACTGTGTTTTGTCCTTATATTGACCCGGTATTGAATTAAGTACTCTTAGGTGGTAGATGTGTTAAAGCTGGTGATAATGGACATCGACGATACCTTAGTTAGAACGCCAATAGATTGGCTAAAGCTTCGGAAAAACATAGAGTCCATTACTGGGGTTTACATAGACTATAAACCTCTGATTAGAGGAGTTTTCATGTACCTAGATCGTGAGCTCAGGGAGTTGGCACTTCGGGAGATAGAGAAGGCTGAGCTCGAAAGCGCTGTAGCGGTCAATCCATCAATCCCTCTCAGGGAACTCGTTAGTAACCTGAAGAAATGCGGGTGTCGGGTGTCAGTTGTGACGCTGAGAGGAAGAGACTCCGCGGTACTCACCCTAAGGTCACTAGGAATCTACGACCTAGTAGATCTCTTAGTAACTAGGGATGACTCCATGGATAGGGTTGAGCAGTTATCGCTAGTACTAACAAAGTTAGGTGTAAGTAGCCGTGAAGCGGTCTTCATGGGCGATAGCCCAGATGATCTAGAAGCCCTACTAAAATTACACCTAAGTACCATACTCATAAGGCAACCTAGCAATCTAGGGGTTCCCGAAGTAACATTAAGGGTCCTATCACAGCTAGCATATGCCTGCTGTATGTAGTTGGCACCCTCCTACAGCGGTGGACACCGCGGTATCTTTACCGGCGAAGAGAGCATTGTTAAGGAGCCTGAAGGTAACAAGGACTTGGCATTATGTGAAATTCGAGCCCCTTAAGCGTATTTATTAGTTCATAAGAGCTATGCCCTCTGGTGCAGGCTAGGTGAGCATTTCGTTTGGTGCTGCTAGGCTACTTAGGTACGTCGTAGCTTCCGCCGCGAAATTCAGTGAGACAGCTGTAATGGTGGTAACACCAGACGAGTTCGTCTTCAAGGCTATAGACCCGTCGAAGACGGCTCTACTCATGCTGGCTGTGCCTAGGGAATCTGCAATAACATATAACGTTCCAGAAGCAACACAGCTAGTTGTGAACCTGGAAGATCTGAGTAAGGTCTTCAGAAGTGCTGAGAAAGATGACTCGATAAGCTTGGGCTGGACTCAATCATCTCTTTCAGTGTCCTTTGAGAGGAGGGGCTACTTAAGGACGTTCACTCTACCTCTCTCATCCGTCATGGAAGAGATACCTGAAATAGAGATCGATTATCCTAACACATACATAATACCACCAATAACATTCCACGACGGGTTGGCCGGAATCGAGGATGTCGGCGATCTTCTGAGGGTGGAGGGGAAGGAAGACGAACTGAAGCTCAGAGCTGAGAGCGAGCTGGGGGAGGCGGAAGTAGTATTTAGTAAAGAGAGAGGTGGGATAGAGGAGGCTGATGTCACCGATCCAGGTTTCAACGTGAGCTTCTCGATGGAGTTCCTAGCCAACTTCAGGCCCGTAATTAAGGTAGCTGAGAAGCTAGTGCTTAAGGTCGGCTCAGACCTACCTCTCTACCTGGAAGTAACATCCCATGGTCTCTTAATCAAGTACTATGTGGCCCCAAGGGCTGAGTAGTTGGCCCTAAGTAAGGAGAACATAAAGTTTGTTCGGGAACTTTTAAGCCATTACTACAAGATAGCCCCCATAAGGCTACCTAAAGATCTGGGCTCTAGGGAATTCGCATTTCAAACTCTCGACTCTGAAGTCTATGTGAGGCATATGAGCTTTTCATCGGACACTGAGGTCAGAACGCACCTAATACTTAATACCCCTAAGCAGGCATACTACTCAACAGCTAAGTACTTGAACCCGGCTGCCCCAGACTTCTCCGAGGCTATGTGGCAGGGGTCCGAGCTAATGTTCGATATAGATTCCGATAAACTACCTGGTTGTCAAACGCTGTCAATTAGCGAGACAGCGGAAGTCATAACGGACAGCTGCATCGAAGCCGCGAAAAAATCTCTTGAGAGATTAGTGTACATATTGGAGCACCACATGGGTTTCAGCAAGGAGGAACTGATGGTGTACTTCTCCGGGAACCGAGGATTCCATGTGGTGGTAGCAACAGAAGACCCTGAATGGCTGGGTCTAGGCTCTACCCATAGGCTTGAGATAGTTGACTACATCACTGCTCGGGGTATTGACATTAAAAGGGTTTCTGGGATGGTTCCGAGGAAAAATGTCAAACCCCTACGTCCCAATCCTAACGACGGGGGGTGGAGATCCCTAATAGCAGAGTTCGGGGAAGGTAGTGAGGTTAGTGATGAGGTAGTGAAGAAAATAGCTGTAGCAGTAGACCCCGTAGTTACCCAGGACATCTCGAGGTTGGTACGAATCCCGAACTCCATAAATGGGAAGAGCGGGCTACCTGCTCGGCTGCTAAAGGTAGATAACATCAGCGAATTCAGGCTGGATAGCTCCCTTTCACCGTATGATGGTTATGCTATTGTGAAACCTAAAGTAAACTTCGAGGGTTCCCTAATAGGTAGGGAGGTGAGGCTAGTCAAGGACGTCGCTACACGGGTCGACCTAGACATAGCGCTCTACTTAGTACTCAACGACTTGGCTTCCATCTTTAGGTACAGCCTAAACCATGTACGAAGATTGGACGAGTACTACCGCTAACTCCCTCCGACCTCAAAGAGAAAGATTTTCATCGTTAGACTTATCCTCATCACCTCAGAACTGTGATACTGATGATAAAGCTTAAAATTTAGACCAATCTAAACTGTATGGAAATGATGTCTCTGAGTGACACGGCTGCCGGAGATGTCGTTAAGGTGGTGGAAATCGATGCAGGCAGAGGTCTCAAGCTTAGGCTGGAGCAGCTAGGTTTGTTTCCGGGATCGCTCATCGAGGTACTATCAAACAATAGAGGTCATGTCCTCATCAAGGCGCAAGGAGCTGTTATATCCTTAAGCAAGGGAATAGCTTCGAAAGTACTTGTCGACAAAGTCCAGCAATAGCCATTTATGGATCATCATTCCGCAGCTAGTTACTGAAAGCTATGCATCAGACCTTAGTTCCTCCGCTTATCCGGGCTACCTAGGGTAGTAGGGACTGTCTCGTAGTTGATGTTTAGGAGTTGAGTTTATGAGTTCTGTTTTTGTTTACTGCTTAGGGCTCCCTAGGTGATGGGAGCTATGCTCCGAGCCTGGGAGGGCTGAAGGTAGATGGGGCCGTGCCGTCGGGCTCGACGGCCGCCCATGAACCCACGGGGATCCCCAAGTCCCTGTGGGCTAGGTGGAAGTCCCTAGGTGCTGTGAATGAATATAAGCAGGTGAGGACGAGCATCTAGGGACAAACGGTAGATCCTAACTACTTATATTGATTATAATCGTTGTGGCACCTAGATATCCTGCCGAGAAACGGTGATACCGTTTCTCGGTAGATGGTGGTTCATAGCCTTTCGTTTTCATTGATTTCGGGGCTCCCCACCATCTATCTCTCAACGGCTTTATCCCCTCGACCACTCTACGGGAGTTGTTCACCCCTAGTCGCCTGGGGGTACATCCACTCCCATCGAGTAATCGGGGTTCACGTGGTGTTCATCAGCCTCAAGACCTCATCGGCTTCGAGCTACCACCACTACTACAACTGAAAGCCTCGCCATTCATGGCGGGGAGGAGGTCAGCTTTTGGTAGGACAGAAAGAAACAGAGCTGAAGCTCCTTCTGAGAACTCTCCCTTAGAAGAAATCGTTTAAAAACTCTGCAGGAACAAGTCTCGGGATCAAGCTACGAAATACACAGGCGTAGTTAGGGTGGAGCTGAGTAGGGACATCTCTGAAGATGACCTAGAGACCCTTAGAAGAAGTGTCAATGAAGCTGCTCAAGCCCTGACTAAGGGTTTTAAGGATCCTGAAGAGGGGGGTAAGATAGAAAGTTGGAGCTACAGCGGTAGAACTCTTTCTCTAGCTATATCAAGTAAGAGGCTGAGAATAGATGAAGCAGCTATGAGAATCAGAAACGTTCTGGAGGAAGTCCTCGGAAGCTTGAGAAAAATCGGAGTCAGATATATTAAGCTTGAGAACGCGTCTATAGAGATTGATGGAGAAATAAAGGTAAGCATTAAACTCCCGTTCATTAGGAGTATGGAGATAGCTGAGGGTCGCACGAAAATATTCCTTGAGACTCTAGACGAAAAAGACTTGAAGAAACCGATCCTACTGAGGCTTCTGAGGCTGCTTAATGAGAAGGAACTTCGAGCAAGTTGGGGAGGTAAAACAGAGCACTGGCAACTTATAAAGCTATCTAAGGTGAAGTTCGATCCCCTCATTACAGCCGAGGATCCTAACAAAATCCTCGAAGAAGCAGGTCTTGTAAAGAGGTTCTCCACTGGACAGTGGCTCTACACACCGCTAGCCACATACATGCTTAACGCTTTGCGCGATGTGTTCATCAGGGAAGTAGTCCAGCCGCTGGGATTCGTCGAGGCAGTATTCCCGAAGATGTACCCTCTGGAGATAGGGCTTAAAACAGGGCATCTTAGGGGTACTATAAACTCCATGGTGTTCGCATCACTACCTAAGACTTACAACATCGAAGAATTCGAGGAGCTCATAGACTATATGTATGTAACCAATGAAGCACCACCTGAGGAAATAGCTAAGTACCTCAGATACCCGGAGTACTTCCTCTGCTTCGCACAGTGCGAGCCGTTCTATTGGTTCTTCGGTAATGAACTCCTTGACGACGAATCATTGCCGATTAAGTGGTTCGACAGGAGCGGACCGTCGTTTAGATGGGAATCTGGCGGTATATACGGACTTGAAAGAGTGATAGAGTTTCACCGAGTTGAGATAGTATGGCTCGGGAAACCGGAGCAGGTCATAGAGATCAGAAACAGCCTGCTTAAAGCCTATGAGAAGTTTATGGATGAGACACTAAACCTAGAGTGGAGAATGGCTTGGGTAACACCTTGGTACTACGAACAAAGTGGTGCCGTTGAAAAAGTTGAAGAGTTTAACATAGATAGGCCGGGAACAATAGACTTCGAGCTGTGGCTCCCATACAAAGGTCCTCGGGAAGACCGTAAGGCATGGCTGGAAGTAGGCAACATCTCAATCCATGGAACCAAGTTCACCGAGCCATTTAAAATAAGACACAACAAAGGAGAGACCTTGTGGACTGGTTGCTCCGGGTACGGCTCACAGAGATGGCTAGTAGCTTTCTTGGCCCAGCGCGGATTCAACCCCGATAACTGGCCTCCAAAACTCAGAGAATACCTAGAGAAACATCCGCCCCCAGACCCAGTGGCCACAGTAACATACCCTAAAACACGTAGCGGTAAGGAACTACTAGATAAACTGACAAAGTACTTAAAGAGGTAGCGAACATCTCTCCGCTAAATCATGATCGAAAGCCACCCCACGGACACATATCGAGCTTAGAACCCCCACCGAAGACCAATGAAGCCGCAAGCCAGAACAGCAAACACTCAGCAACATCAAACAACATAAACACACATGAAACCCGAAAAAGTTCGCTAAGATATATCGCTGAGATGTTGAGTGCCTTATATCATTAATATACACTATCCCTACCCACAGCTTTTACTTCTCGAAGCACCTTCAACTTGATGTTCCAAGGTCCGTAAGGATTTACAGATTTCCTTGAGTTTGTCGGTAGCTTTGAATACCTTGATGGCACTAGAAGCTCTAACACAGTAGGGAACTAAGGGACATATCCCGCACACATTACCGGCCTCTACCTCAGAAAGATAACCTGAGCTAAGGAAGGCTCCTATTATAGTTTCAGCAACTGTCTCCGTAATCCCTAGTGACTCACTTAACAACCTAGAGTCGATGATACCGTATTTACAAACGACAGCGAAAGCTCTTGCCAAGAGATCTTCGGCTGGTATACTCTCACAGTCAGCGTCTTTTTGTGTTTTTAATATGAGTTTCACCATAGTCTTATATGAATCGATGTTGCTAAAATTTCTAATCCATAGAGTATGTTCTTTAGGGTAGCGAATCAGGTACTCAAGACGCGGGGTCCTAGGGGTGGCCCCGAACGCCCCCAAGCCCGATGAGGCCCCGAGCAGGGTACTGAGGAATGAAGATGATGCGATGACATGAAAGCTGAACCCCTAGGTATTGATGTAAGGGCTTAGACGGGTTGTTTCTAGGTTGATTATTGGGGTCTACGTTTTGTCTTTTTGCTTATACCGGGTTTGCCCTAGTGGAGCTCTCGAGAGGTGGTACTGATCATCTTGGTACTCGATGACCCGTCAGAGATAGCAGCGTTGCTGGTGAAGGAGTAGGCGAGGAAGTCCCTAGATGTGGTGAGTGAACTAATAAGCAAGAGTGAGTATTTAGGGATGAACAATGGAGCTTGACCCTATAAGCCTCCTCATTTCCGTCCTTCGAGGGCTGCTTTAATTTACTGCTTAAGCTTTCTTTTAACTTAGTGGAGAAGTTGGTTGGGGAACCGATGCCGAGTGCTAATGCCATACTCGTAGATGACGTGTATAAAGCCTATAGAAGCGGTACGAATGTTACTTGGGCCCTTAGGGGTGTAAGCCTCTCCGTGGGAAGGGGTTCTTTTGTCTCGATTATGGGCCCTTCAGGATCCGGGAAGACCACACTCCTAAACATCATAGGGCTCTTAGATAGACCTACTAAGGGTAAGGTCTACATAGATGGGGTTGATACTTTCAGGCTTAGCGATAGGGAACTCGCCGAGTTCAGAAATAAGAAGATAGGGTTTGTCTTTCAGACATTTAACCTTATAAACAGGCTTACAGTTCTCGAAAACATAGAGCTGCCTCTCGTAGCTAGGGGGATGCCAAAGGAAGAGCGTAGGAAGCTTGCCGTCGACGCTTTACTAAAGGCTGCTGGTGATGTTTCTTGGTTAAGCAAGAGACCTAACCAGCTATCGGGAGGTCAGCAACAGAGGGTGGCTATTGCTAGAGCTATAGTAGGATCCCCGACAATAGTTCTGGCAGACGAGCCGACAGGCAACCTCGACACGGCGTCGGCCAGGACCGTCATAAAGACCTTCACAGAGTTGAATAAGCTCGGACAAACCATAGTAATGATAACCCATAACCCGGAAGTCGCACACTGCACCCAAATTATATATGCTATGCGAGACGGGAGGATTGTGGGAACAATAGATCCCGATCCGGGAAAGTGCTTAATAAATCAATAGAGTTCCCTAAGTGGTGCTGAAGCTGGAGCAGATTAGGATGCACTTAAATGAGTCAGCATTTGAACCGAGTAAGTTAGTAGCTGAGTACGTAACTAAGTACGTCAATAAGCTGAACCTCTATAACATAGAAGAACTTGAAAGAGAGTTCATCAGGAAGCTATCGGACTACGTTAAGCTACCTAGGGAGTCCCTAACAGCGTTCCCGAGCTCCACAGAGGCTCTTATCGCGATCATGAGGTACATCAGGTCTAGGGGGCTTAAGCTGATGACTGTCTGGCCTAGCTTCCATGGAGTGGTAGACCTAGCCCGCATGGAGGGAATAAGCATAGGGCTCATACAGCTAACGCCAGAGAACTTTGAGCTAGACCTCGTAAGGCTATCAAAGGAGGGAGGCCCCAATAAAGCGCTCTACCTGCCCAATCCGAACAACCCCACCTCAAACATGCTTTTTAGCGATAGAGCCACGCTTGAGTTCCTCTTAAGAAAGTTCGGCTTAGTTATAGTGGATGAGGCATACTACGAGTTCGCTAGGTACACAGTAGCCGACTTCGTTAAAGATGCTGATAACCTAGTGATTGTGAGGACTTTTTCCAAGGCGTTCTCCCTAGCGGGAGCTAGGGTGGGGTACGCTCTGGCCAGCCGAGAACTAACACTGGAGTTACAAGAGTACACGCCGGGGTTCTCAATAGCGACAACTTCGCTTGCGGCTGCACTAGGGGCTCTAGAGGACATGGAATACATGGAGAAGGTTGTAAAGGAAACCATCGAACTCCGAGACGCTTTAAGAGAGAGGTTGCTGAGTCTAGGGCTGCATGTTCTAGATTCTAAAACTAACTTTCTATTCATTAAAACCCCTGTTCCCGGAAGGGAGATCGCCAAGCGATTAGCTCAGAGAGGTATAAGAGTTAGAAGCTATGGCTTTGAGGAAATTAGAAACTATATAAGGGTCTCGGTTTCACAGAAAGAAAACAACTCGGTCTTCCTCGAAGCTATATCTGATATCCTGAAAACCTTATAATAGCCCGTCAACACTTAATCCTAGGATCGTCGAAGCATATTCGCAGTCTCTCCGCGAATTTACATAGCTTGTCCAACGGTATTATAGCCTGAGAACCCCTTTCCGTGGTCACTAGAGCGACTTTATCCTTTATATTAACTGTAGCCTTCTCGCACATACCTATCTCGGCTTAGCCTTTCTCTCTTTAATCCTCATATCTATGAAGTACTGTATAGCTGCTGAGATACTTCCAGTAGCCTCTATTAGGTGCCCCCATCTTTTTCTAAACTTCGAAGGGACGAGAGGTCTCACCCTCTTCTTAGTCTTAGCCGGGACATATGTCTCCTCCATACCCTTAAGACCGAAGGTACCATCTATCATCTCGACCACTTCATCCCGCTCTATTAACCGAATGAGAACCTTCCTAAGTCTATCCTCACCTACAACACCACTTAACTCTCTCCTTAGCTCCTTCCATGAGAGGGGACGCCCTTTTCTTAACATGATCTCCTTTACTATTTTTTCAAGCTCCTCATCGCTAGGAGCACGTACAACCACAATATCGTTGTCTTCATAAACAACTGAATCTGACACCGCCACCACCATCTAAATATGTTAAGCTTAAGACTTATAAGCTCATATGTAGCTTAAAAACCTTAACATCAACTATTTCAAGAAATTGACCTAAGCTACCACGGCACTCCTGTAGGTAGCTAAAAAGCTTTATGCTCAACGCTCAAAACACCGCTTTTCTTCGATTGCCTCGAGCTACTCACTGCAAGAAGTTCTGCCATAAAGCTGACCTCCTCCCCGCCCTAAAGGGCGGGGGCTCCCTTTAGGGGGTTCACCGGTTCGTGGTTTACTGCCTTCATTTTCATCACTTCATGGCTGGTGGGTGATGTTCGCACCCGCCCCGCTCCGTTCGTCCAGCGGTGGACCACGGGCTGGGTCTTCAGCCCGTTACCCCCATCCCTCCCTAGGAGTTGCCCCTGCTCCTAGATCCTAGGGACTCAGGGATATGTAGGATGTTTATAGCACCGTTTAGGTCAGGGCACCGGCAACAAATGTTTTTAATCCGCTTAGGTATTGCAGTACGGACCCGCCGTAGCTCAGCGGCAGAGCGCCCGGCTGTAGTGTGGGGGCTGAAACCGGGTGGTCGGGGGTTCGAATCCCCCCGGCGGGACTCTACCGTTAGGCTTTTTACCTCTACCACGTCAGTCTCCTGGTGGTAGACATTTGTGCTGAGGATATACAATACGCTTACGAGAAAAGTAGAGGAGTTCACACCTAGCCAGATAGGTGTAGTCAAGGCATACTTCTGTGGTCCAACCCCCTACGATCATCTTCACCTCGGCCACGCAAGGGCTTTCGTCTCCTTCGATTTCATAAGGAGGTACCTCACCCTCAAGGGCTATAACGTGTTCTATGTTCAGAACATCACCGACATAGACGATAAAATAATAAGGAAAGCTGGGGAGCTGGGAGTTCAGTGGTTTGAGGTAGCTGAGAAGTATACCCGAGAGTACCTAGACCTATTGAGAGATCTGAAAATAAGTGTGGATCTCCATCCGAAGGTTACGGAGCATATCGAGGATGTAGTAAAGTTCATAGAGAGGCTTATTGAGAAGGGACACGCCTACGTCGCTCCGAGCGGCTCAGTGTACTTCGATATAACTACCTACGGCGACTATGGGAGGCTGAGCGGTAGAGTTAGTAGAGAGGAGTGGAGGCAGGAGGAATTCATACTCGAGAAGAGAAACCCGTTTGATTTCGCTTTGTGGAAGGCAGCCAAGCCCGGCGAGCCTTTCTGGAACTCGCCGTGGGGGCCAGGAAGACCTGGTTGGCACATAGAGTGCAGCGTCATGAGCTCTAAGTACTTGGGTGACACAATAGACATCCACGGTGGTGGTCAGGACCTCATCTTCCCTCACCATGAAAACGAGCGAGCACAGAGTGAGGCATACTTCGGTAAATCACCTTGGGTCAGGTACTGGGTCCACATAGGTCCGTTAACCATAGTTGGTGAAAAAATGAGTAAGAGCCTCGGTAACATAGTCAGGCTCACTGATGCCGTGAAGAAGTGGGGCCCTGAAGTCATAAGGTTATGGATATTCTCTTCGCATTATAGGAAACCTCTTGACTATAGGGATGAGTCCCTAGAGCAGTTCCAAGTAAGCTACAAGAGGATTATGAGCCTATACGAGATCCTTGGGAGGCTCATGAGGGAGAAGCCGATCGAGCACAGGCTCAGCGACGTCGAAATAGAGACTTGGGTCAAGATTTCTCAGATATGGGAGGAGTTTACTGAGTCCCTTGACAACGACATGAACACCCCAAAGGCTCTCGCCGCGCTGAATAAACTTATTAGCCTGGCGTACTCGGAGATAGTGACCCTTGACAGAAGCTCTCTAGCGTTTAAGGCCTTATCGACCCTCGAGCTCATGGACAGGGTAGTAGGGGTGCTTCCCCCTAGGGAGGAAATAGTCAGGACATCCGATGAAGTTGAGGAACTAGTAAAGCTTATAGTTGAGGTGAGGTCGAGGCTGAGAGCCAGGAAGATGTATGAGGAATCTGACTGGATTAGGGCAGAGCTAGGCAAGCTAGGAATAAAGCTTGCGGATACGAAAGATGGAACGCAGTGGTTTATTGAGAGACGTCGCGGGTAGTAAGGATATGAGTAGAAAGATGTACGACATAGGTGAGGTCGAGGCTATAGAACACATCAGCCGCATACTTCAGCAGCACCTAGCAAATAAGAGAACCGCAGTGTTTGGGGTAAATGATGACGCCCAGGCAATAACTCTAGGCGATCTATGGGTCTTCCTGAAGATCGATGGTACCACAACCAGCTCTTCTAAATATCCTTGGCTCTCGTATAGAGACATAGGTTATAGGGTTGCTTTATCCTCAGTTACAGATCTCATAGCTAAGAACGCTAGACCTGCGATATTGGTCTCGTCCATAACCATGAGCGGTGAGATGACGCTAGACATTCTTCTAGACATAACGTCCGGTATAATGGACCTAGCCGAAGCTACAGGATCCCTATATGTAGGCGGCGATCTTAACAGGCTAAATCAACATGACATTGTAGTGGACGTAGCCTCGGTTGGGGTAAGTAAAGACCCTAAACCATCTAGCCCGTTTAGGGAAGGTCTCACAGTGTACTCGACTAAGTGCTTAGGGCTGTCCGCAATACCTGCGGCACTGTATTACCACAAGAAAGATGCTGGTAGCTGGATGGAAGTTCTGAAGATGATATCCAGACCGATACCTCCTTTAGAGTTCTTTAAGTACTCGGATAAAGCTGTTGTAGCCACTGATATAAGTGATGGTATTACGTCACTACGTAAGGTTCTGAGAAAGAGTAACACTGACCTCTTTTTGTCGTCTGATGCCCTATGTCCTGAGGTTCTCGAGTTTTCTATGGAGGAGAAGTTGGAGATACCTAAAGTTCTTGGCTACATGGGTGAGGAGTACGCCGTAGTGTTTGCCTCCGAGGAAGAAAATCTGCCGGCACTAAAGTTGGGCTATACAAGTAGAGGTAGTGGGAGGATATATTTAGGTAGTGAGGAGCTGAGGGGTGGATGGGACAACTTCCTCGGATACATGAACACCACCGATAAGAAGACATAGGAATAGAGTACAGCTAATCGTAACTGACCTCCTCCTCGCCCTTCAGGGCGAGGGTTCCCTTTAGGGGGTTCGCAGATCCCCCCACATCTATTTGGGCTGTAACCTATGTGGGTGTTCCAAGCTTCATTCCCAGCCTCCTGTAGGGGCACTGCTTCCAGGAACCTGCACAGAGGTTTACCTCGTGAACCCCAAGAAACCTCTTCAGGACTAGACAACCAGCTAGGTACTTACCCTGCTCATGCTTGAACACCCTCATGAACTCACATAAGGCTTCGGGAGCCTTGTCAAGACCGTGAACCATCAGGAAAGGTTTCCCGAACTCGTCATAACCTCCTTCTTTGATCGGTTGCGGTTCTCGATATAGTCTACAGTGCGTGTAGAGCTCGGGACCTCCTAAACACTGAACCTTGTTCACTACATCTGCTGTAGGATAGTCGAGAAGAGGTGAGGTGCAGTAGCCGTCCTTATACCATGGGCAGACACTCACCGGCCTGACCTCGAAACAATGGCTGAGTAGGTGTCCTCCAGTTCTTTTCCAAGCATCTCGATCTCGCTCATATCGATATTATCTATCTCCTCTGCGTACTGCTCAGTGCTTTTATGCTTCCTCAAAACACGTGAGGTGTTCTGCAGGACCTCCCTCTCTATGTGCACTCCAACCATAAGCATGTACTCCAATATTGTGACCAACGACTCCTCGAAACCTCTGTAATCATCGATCTCCCTAATATATCCGAGGATTTTTCTTAGGGCCTTTCTCGATGTTCTTAGGGCCTTGACCTGCTCCACAACTTTACCTAGATCCTCCTCTGTGCGTGCTCTTCTGCAACTTCTCCTAAGCCTCTTGTTGATCCTGTCTCTTCTGAGGATGTTATTCTCTAGGTTTTTGTATAGAGTCGCCATATCCATGGTACTAACCTAGAGGGTTCGCACTATATTATAATCCTCTTCAGGTCGCTATACATTCTCTCGTATTTACTGACTATCTCGTTCGAGAGCGACGGCTTTACTATCTTCATCGCCTCCAGGAAGTACCTGAACGAGACTGGCCTGACAGCAAAGTTCTCCCTGAGTGCTAACATCACTGCCTCCCTGACCAGGGCCTCAAGGTCAGCGCCACTATATCCTTCAGTCATCTCAGCAAGCCTTTCAAGGTCTACATCCTTATCTAGAGGAACCTTCCTAGTGTGTATCTTCAGGATCTCATGCCTCGCTTTTTTATCGGGCGGTGGTACGTAGATTATCCTATCGAACCTGCCGGGCCTCAGTAGGGCTGGATCTATTAGGTCGACCCGGTTTGTTGCCCCAATAACCACAACGTTCTTTAGTGTCTGAATCCCGTCCAGCTCGGCTAGGAGCTGATTGACTATCCTGTCTGTTACCTCCGTGTCGTGCCTCATACCCCTCACCGGCACTATCGCATCGATCTCATCGAAGAATATCACGGTAGGCGCTACCTGTCTAGCTCTCCTGAATATCTCCCTGATGGCTTTTTCTGACTCTCCCACCCACTTACTGAGGACTTCAGGACCTTTTACGGCTATGAAGTTCGCGTTTGACTCTGTAGCTACAGCCTTAGCTAGGAGCGTCTTACCACAGCCCGGGGGACCATAGAGTAGTATACCTCTAGGAGGTCTCACCCCCATCTTTTCGAAGACCTCAGGATATTTCAGAGGCCACTCCACAGCCTCTCTAAGTGCCTGCTTCACGTTCTCAAGGCCGCCCACATCATCCCAGCGAACCTCCGGTACCTCGACAAGCACCTCGCGCATGAGTGTTGGATGCACTACCTTCAGCGCTTCTAGGAAGTCCTGCTGAGTTACCTTCAGCTTTGCTAGTAGCTCAGGTGGCACCGGCTTGCTCAGATCTATACGTTCCGACTTTAAGAACCTTCGGAGGGCATTCATAGCAGCCTCCTTAACCAGTGCCGCTAGGTCAGCGCCTGTAAACCCGTGGGTTATATCGGCTAGAGCATCGAGATTGACATCCTCGGTTAATGGTATGTTCCTAGTGTGAACCTCTAGTATTGACTTCCTAGCATGCTTATCCGGAGGCGGAATTTCTATTTCCCTATCAAACCTGCCCGGCCTTCTAAGTGCTGGATCTACCGCATCTATTCTGTTGGTAGCACCAATAACTATGACCTTCCCCCTCTCCTTAAGTCCATCCATTAGGGTGAGCAGTTGGGAGACAACCCTCTTTTCGACCTCCCCAACAACCTCTTCCCTCTTGGGAGCGATAGCATCTATCTCGTCTATGAAGATTATTGCTGGTGAATTCTTCTGTGCTTCTTCAAATATCTCTCTCAACCTAGCCTCAGATTCACCATAGTACTTACTCATTATTTCCGGGCCGTTTATAGCTATGAAATATGCACCTATCTCATTAGCGAGTGCCTTGGCTAGCAGTGTTTTACCGACTCCTGGAGGGCCATAGAGCAGAACACCCTTAGGGGGCTCTATACCTAGGTGCTTAAAGAACTCGGGGTGCTTCAGCGGTAGCTCTACCATCTCCCTTATTCTCTCCTTAACCTCTTCAAGGTCTCCTATATCCTCCCAAGTAACCCTAGGAACACCCCTCATTCTTTCTAGGGCCTCTACAGTGACAGGCTCCGAAGAAACATCAACACGCGTGTCATAGTCTATGAAGACTGCTTGAGCCGGGTCAGTCGCTTTAACGACGAACCTGAAGGGCTCGGCATAGTAAGGAAGGCTGACAAATACTATCTCCCCCTTCTTCACCGCTTTATTAAGTAACCTCTCCTTAAGGAAACCAGCAAACTGCTCCGAATACTCTATCCTGAAATCAACCGGAGCTAATACTACTCTCTGGCCCTTAACTACCTTAACCTTCCTCACTGTTACGTAGTCCCCTATAGCTACACCTATAGCTTCCCTAGTGTATCCATCAATTCTGATGACGCTAGCTCCTTCGTCTTCGGGATATGCTGGTCTTACTTGGAGGACAACTGATGAGCGAGGTCCTTCAACCTCAACGAAATCCCCATAGCTTACTCCAAGAACTTCCATGTATTTTTTAGGCAATCTAGCGATCTTCCTCCCAACATCACGAGGTCCAACGCTCTCAACGCGCAGCTCTACTTCTCCCCCGCTTATTCTCAATCACCATGTCTATAGAATGCTATCCGGGAATATATTCTATATGACTTCAGTTACCCTCTAGTCTCGCCTCACCCTAGATTATATGCTTTCTCTCCATCCCCCGCCCCTCAAGGCGTAATTTTCAGCTGTTAATGAGGATGAACATCGGAACGAACAGAAACTAAGTGATAGAGTCTGCGTGTTTATATTTAGATTACACAAGAGTTACACTATTGGTGATAAAAATACCGTGTAAAGCTAAGAAAAAAGAAAAGAAGGAAGAGAAACCTCAAAAGAAGTAATTTTTGAATTAATGTATGGACTCAGTTATTGATTCTTCTGAGCTGGCTGCGAGGGTGACAAATGAAGGCTATAAAGAGCTACCGGTCAAAATATTCTCCTAAGCTCACTTAATAGGGACAGACCTTCCTTGAAGTCTAGCGGTGAAGATATTAAGAATCCGTCGACTAGATCAGCACAAGCTGAAGCAATGTGCAAGGCCTCATCTTTTTTGAGGAGTTTACCCGATCCAAGTGATCTTGCTAGAATGTCGTAGTTGGTCTCTGTGGCTAGAACTAGGTAGGGGTACACCTTAACACCTAACCTACGAGCTTCTCTATGTACATCGATCAGTTTTCTCACGGTTTGATTGTTTAAGTTGAGAACGAGGTAAAAATCAGCACGCACGCTCATTCTCTCTAAGATCGCCCCCGGCTCTTTCCTTAGGCTCAGAGTGAGCCCGGGACTTACGTTCGGACTACACTGTCTTGCCATCACTACCGCACTCTCCGGCTCTACATCCTTTACCACAGTAACCCCAGGAACTAGGTCACCTCTAACGAAGACCACCCTCCTTACTCCGCATAGAGCTAAGCTCTTAAGTATCGATCTTAGTGCCAACGAGTTCAGGTCTATAGTCCTTATGTGCGCTATCACGTCAATGCTTTCGAGGGATCTAATCAAGCAACTGACGACTGGCGAGAACTGAGACGGTCTTCCCATGGGAGAGTCAGGCACGTCTACCCAGTCGACTAATCCCTTAAGAACCCCCAGCCTGTTGAGGAGCTCTTCCTTACCATAGACTGGTTCTATCTCGTATATTAGCTCCACATCCACCACCCCAAGAGCCCGGCATCACCGAGACACCTCGCTCCCTTCTTCTACCACTCGCTCCTAGCTAGTTTAGCTGCTTCAGATATGTTCCTCAGCTTCGCTTTGGCTATCTCCCTAGGAAGCCTCTTGAGACCGCAGTCAGGCTTCAGGTACACCTTCTCAGGACCTACAAAGCCTTCCTTCATAAGCAAATTCACCGCCTCCTTTATTTCTCTAACGCTCTCTACCTGAAGGTTGTGGACGTCAACTACTCCATAGCCCAGCTCCTTGTTATAGCCGTACTCCTTAAGATATGGTATTAGCCTGAAGTTGCTGTTTTTCATTTCGAGGTCAAACTGGTCTACTGGATAGTCGAGGATGTATGGAAGTATCCTCTCTATCTTACCGTAGCATATGTGGACTATCCTCTTAGCTTCAACTCCCCGAAATATTATGTCTATGGCCTCCCTAAGCATGTCGGCTTCTTCCTTGAAAGGTCTTGTGGACAGAGCTGGCTCGTCTATTTGCACATACTTCGCGCCTTTCTTAACTAACTCCTCGACCTCCTTTCTTATTGCGTGCGCTAGGTCCAGTACCAGCTCCTTTCTGTTCCTGTAGTAGTTGTCGAAGCTCCATTCAAGCATAGTATAGGGACCAGTTATCGTAGCCTTCACCGGCCTCCCAAGGCTTACGCCAGCAGCATACTCCCATATATCGACTGTTATAGGTTCTACCCACTCTACTCTCCCCACGACTATGGGTTTCCTGAAGTACTCGTTATCGAACACTCTAACCCAGTCTCCGGGGCTGTAACCTCTGAGTCTATCCGCGAAGTATACTACCATATCGTCCCTTGCTTGCTCACCATCACTTAAAATATCCACGCCAGCCCACAGATAATCCTCTATGACCTCCTTTACAGCTGGCTTGACAAGCTCTTTGAACTCCGCCTCCGATACTTGACCGCTCTTTCTCAACTTTATGGCTTTTTCTGCTTGAGCTAGCTTCGGATAGCTTCCTACTACTGTAGTTGGGAACTTCCTAGGAGGTTCATACGAACTCACTGCCTCACCACCTCCAGGACTCTCTCCCCTCCAAGCTTTAACGAGATCTTTTCGGCGAGAAGTCCCAGTAGCCTCACCTTAGTTAGGCTGTGGCTGAAAGGTATCAGATCGAGCCATGTCGTCGTCGTTAGCCCAACCTCCTCCCCATCATATCCCTTCAAGATCCTAGAAGCTACATCAACCAAGATATCCAATCTATCCTCATAGACAGCTCTAGAGTTTATTAGTCCGAGGACAGCACAATGCGAGCCGAACCCCTTAGAGGACAGTAACTCGACTGCCTTCTCTGGATTATCGCTTACGTCTAGCGATAAGCAGGAGACATTAGAGTCCAGAAGCCTCTCATATACATCTGCTCTAGGGACCCCATAGTAGACCGCGAGAACTGTTTTCGAGTTGCCGGCTTGGCTAGCTATCTTACTCGCAAGTTCGGAGGCAACTACAGCCATGTCGGGAGTTGCCTCTGGGTCTGATAGGAGGGGCTCGTCTATCTGTACCATCGCCGCACCGGCCTCGACAGCCATCCTAACCTCGCTAGACAGCAGCTCAGCAATGCTGTATACCAGTTCCTCCCTAGATAAACCACGCTCGCTCTTAGACATATATGTGAAAGTCACCGGACCCGGCACTACGACTTTGAGACCGGCAGGCTCTATGAACGGTTGGTATCTCCTGACTCTAGGGGCCCACACGGCCGCGGCAGGCTCTGGCTTATCTGTGAAAAAGGGAACCCTGTAGAAAAAGTTGTTATCGAAGTACCTGAGGAGTCCCGTAGGAGTAACGTTTCGCCAAACCGACACGAATGGTCTGAATATATCGTGCCAGTCCAGCATACCATCGACTACGTAAGTCATGCCGGACGCTATTTGAGCGCCCATAACGATAAGGGACGAGCCGAAGATCAGACTTTCCAGCTCCTCATAGCCTAGAAGCCCACGCTCGTAGTCTCGGAGTGCCCTTCTAACTGCTCTATTTCTCGGAAACGCTCCGAGAGGTGAAGCCCATACCTTCATAGCATTCACCCTGAATAGCCTAGCTACTCATTCGTCATACCGCGCTTTAAGCGTTACGGTTTACGCAGGAGAACTCCTAAGGGGCCTCTTCAGCCCCACCTCAGAGAGTACTTTCCTAGGTTGCTCACAGGTTTATTGAGGGCTCATATAGTTCATTTTGATGCTTAAGGTTAGTAGTCTGAGGACCCGATTATATGTAGAGTCGATGACGGTGGAGTCAGGGATCGGGTCTCATAGTCAAACTATCTGACTTCTTCCCCGCCTTAAAGGGTAAGGCTTTCAGCTGCAAGATTCTTCGAGGCATGAGCCCCAATTTATTCGGGTAACTATTTAAAAGTAGTACCCTTACAAAAATCACTGTGGGGTACTGCTGAAAGGTAGGAGCAGGCTGACTAGGATATTGTACGATCTGAGGATTCTAAGACGCAGGCTCGAGCTTCTTGAGGCTAGGCTTGAGAAGAGCGTTAGCAACTTGAAGCTTAAGGGCGAGGGATCTGATATGCTGAGATCCTATACTAACGCGATAGGGCAGATAAGGTACGTTATCTGCGCTCTCGAAGCTCTCGAGATTAAACTCGAGAACGTTATAACTATGAACACTGTGACGCAAGATCTAGTTGTAGTTAGAGAGGCTCTGAAGGAGCTCAGCCAGAGGATTAGAGGCTTACCAGAGGTCTCGGCTATATTAGATGAGATAGGTGACAGTGTGAGTGACGTGATAGCAGATACTCCTGTAACCCTAGATACACACACCGTCACTGTAAGCCGCGAGACAGCTAAGAAGATCCTCGAAGAGGCGGAAAAAATCGCCGAGATAAAAAGAGGAAAACTAGAGGCCGTTCCTCAGTAGATACTGACTTTCTCCGCGCCTTAAAGGCTGAGTCTTTCAGCTGTAAGCGATTATGGAAACGAAGCAGTTCAACTAAAACATAGTGAATGGCTTTACGGGCAAACCCCAAGTAATCCGCTGGTTCGTCCTTCACATCTTAATGAGGTACTTACCGTCTACTTCCTTTAGGAGACCGAGCTCTACAAGAGATCTGAGTGCTAGTTTAAAGTATTCCTCACCGACATCAATTCCATAGTAGTCTAGGAACGCCTTCTTAATCTCCTCAAAGCTCCAAACCTCCTTAGACTTTCTCTCCTCAGAGAGGGCGCGCTTAATGAACTGCACCGTGTCTTCATGACGTGTCCACGGATACTGGAACCATACCCAATCTTTAACCTCGATATAGTAGAAATCAGGCTTTATCTTAGCTACTGGAGATATCCACTGCAATGCCGCTATCTTTAATTCTTTAGGCTTCCACTCCGAGAGCACAAAGTCCCTAGCAAGTATGAGGGTTTCTCCCGTGTCTACTATATCGTCAACTAGGAGAGCTTTTTGATTGCTTAGATCGACTTTGTAGGGATACTTAATTATAGCTTTCTCTGCAACCTTGGCAGCCTCAGTCCAGTGCTGACTCTGTATTGAGACCAAGTTGTCTACTAACAGAAAATCGCATAGAAGGCGAGCGGGGACATAACCTCCTCTAGAGACAGCTACTATTACATCCGGCCTGAACCCACTACTCTTTATCACTCTAGCAAGACCCATACTCCACTCAACTATCTCGTCCCACGTCACCAGCTTCGTAGGTACCTTAACCACAGACAACCACCGACATATAGTGATGCCCGCTTAAGATATATAAAGATGTTAGCATTCCTACGACACTTAGATAACTGACGCTCAGACATCACCCACCCAAAGAGGATCCCAGCTTAGTGAGCTAGTCTCATATTTCCATGAAGATTTAGTAGTCTGATGTCGCTTAACGTTTCAAGCTCCGACTCAGCAGCTTAGCTGGTAATCGGCGGGGGCTCTGTGATTTTCTGAGGACCCTAAGAGCTCAACGTATGGGGTTCTTGGGGCGGTCCTGAACACTTCTAAGACAAATGTCGCCCCAAGGAGCGATGCGGAGGAAGGGGGTGAGGCGGAGAAGACCCGTATAAGAGCTGAACCCTTAGGATGGCTCGCAACTCTCCGCATTCATGGTTATCCCTAAGTACAAACTAGTACTTCAAAGCAGAGTCTAATAAGCTCTTCATTTTTGTTTTTGAAAGCTGAGGACTTTTCGGTCATAACTCGGAGCTATTTCATAGTTAATGTTTAGGTGTCAGATCTATAGGCTCCGGTTTTGATTTACTGCTTAGAGCCCCTTGGGCGATGAGGCGTTGCTCTAAGCCGTTGCGGCTAAGTCCAGATGGGAGCCCCGTGTCGTTAGGACTCGACAGCCACCCACGAACACACAGTAGCTCCTAGGGTCTGCGAGCGAGGTAGAAGTCCCTGGATACAATGAAGTGAGCATCTAGGGACAAACGGCCTCGAAACAAAAGCCCTCAAGACATAAAGAGATAGTGGAGTTAGTCTTGGTCTTAATTTCTCGGAGCGACATCCTCAGCTTTTCTTAGTACGTAGTTGTATAGTCCCGATATGACTCTATATGATGATCCCTGAAAGGCGGGCATAGAGTCTTCTAACTTCTTTATGTATGCTAGCTCCACATCTTTAGTTAAGATAAGGCTGTAGAGCTGCTCGACGTTTTTGATGCCTTCTTTCATCAGGGACTCTAAGTGGTAGATCCACGCAATGAGTTTGTCCCTAGTTCTCTGGATAAATATTTCGGGCTCGCCGCGTACAAGTCCGTAGTGTGATACAGCTATTTGTTTAGGCTTTAAGCTTAGCATTAGATCTAGGCTCCTGAGGAAGCTGTCCTTGTCGAAGGGATGCACCGTGACCGGGTAGATCCTCTCGTTAAAGTAATTAGCAATAGAATCCCCTGCTAATAAAATTCCGTCCGGTTCGATTAAGTATGATATGTGATGTGTGGCGTGTCCTGGTGTGTAGAGTGCCGCTAGCCTAACACCTCCAAGATCTATCTGTCCTCCATCATCTATAGCTATCACTCTATCAGGCGGCAGAGGTCTGGGCTCGCCGAAGGCTCTTGCCAAATCCCCAAGTACCTCAAGAGATGATTGCCACAACCTCGAGGGATCCACCAGATGCCTAACTCCACGAGGATGTACCACTACCTTTGCTTGAGGAAGTAGCTCAACTAAGTCCCCGACTACACCCGAGTGGTCTATATGTATGTGTGTTAACACTATGAACACTGAGCTGAAGCTTTCAAGGTTCAACTCCGGAGCGAGCTTTACGAACCCTTCTCTAGAGGCTTCAGGGCCCGGATCTACTATAGCGAGAGAGTTCCTTCCGACAACGATGTACGTTGACAGCCAGCCGGTAGTACTAAGCGGCTCGAGATCTACTAAAACCAATCTCTCGGAAACCCTCTCAACCTTCGTTCTAATCACCGGCAACATTATCTTCAGCTAAGTACTTAAGCGGAAGAGGTCGTTCCGATATGGTTTCATACCTGAAACTAGTCTGGACTATCCTTCGCCACGGCCGTGGATTACCACTAGTAGTTGAGATGCTTATTGAGGATTAGTTAGCTTTAATGGCTTTCAGCTTTAACATAGTTATGTGCTGAAAGTATAGGAGCTGGGGGTTGGACGTATGGCGTTGAGAATCTCGCTGGTTGGTGCCGGTAGGTGGGGGAGTAACATAGCTAGGGCATTGAAGGAGCTAGAGAGGGAAAAGCTAGTTGAGCTGGACTACGTTATCGACAAGGAAATTACTAGAGCTTCCGAGTTACGTGAGAAGTTTGGTTTCAAGAAAGCAAGTAGTAGCTTAGATGATATTGCCTCAGACGCTGTAGTGGTTGCTACGTCTATAGATGGTCTGTACTCGACGGCTCTGAGGGCTGTAGATGTTGTTGGATGCGTCTTTGTGGAGAAACCGGCTGCTACCAGTTCTCTCCAACTCGTAGAGCTTCTGAATAGGGCTGAGACCAAGAACGTGGTTCACCAAGTCGGCTACATATCTAGGTTCGACGCTGCCATCACAGAGTTGAGGAAGTGGCTGGAAAAGTACCCTCCGTACGCGATCCGGTTCAGGAGATTATCCAGAAGGCCGAGCCACATGGCCGCATATCCCGTGACGCTCGATCTCATGTCCCACGATGTGGACCTAGCCTTCTACCTACTTAAACCTCGCACAACTAAAGTGTTCTCCTCAATGTTTACGCCGAGTGAAGGTATTCCTCAGAGAGCTGTTGCCTTGGTTAGCTACGACGGTGTTGACGCTATTTTCGAGGCAGACGGCCAGCTTCCCGTAAAGATCAGAGAGATAGATGTTCTGAGTGAGAGCGGCTTGTTAAGGGCTGACCTAGCTACTGGGAGACTAGTGATAGGATCTCCTTCTGATACTTTGAAGATCGAGGTAAAGAATGAGGAACCTCTAAAGAAAGAGCTCAAAGTTTTTGTTGAGAGGTGCTTAGGGAGGGATTTCGAGGCACCGACCCTCAGAGACGCCCTTGCTGTTCTGAAGTTACTTGAAGAGGTTCATACCTTCAGTAAAATTATATCTCAGGCTAGATAAAAATATTTTATTCCGCAACGAGAGGGTTATACGGTGGTAAGCCTGGTTAAGAGAGTGATAATAGCTGGAGCTGCTGGAAGGGACTTTCATAATTTCCTAGTGTACTTCAGAGACAACCCGGAGTATGAGGTCGTAGCTTTTACTGCCACACAAATACCCGGTATTGAGAGGAGGAGGTTCCCTCCAGAGTTAGCTGGACCTCGATATCCGCAGGGGATACCGATATACCCGGAATCAGAGCTTCCCAGGCTCGTTAAGGAACTTAAAGCAGATGAAGTTGTGCTGTCATATAGTGACCTAACGTACAACGATGTTGGTAGAATCGCTTCTGTAGCTCTATCAGCAGGAGCTTCCTTTAAGTTACTCTCGCCTTTCGATACAGCCCTCAGGTCGTTCAAACCTGTGATAGCTGTCACAGCGGTACGTACTGGCGCGGGGAAGTCGACTGTGTCAAGGGCCGTTGTCCGCGAACTTCTTAAGGTAGGTTTAAAGGTGGTGCCGATAAGGCATCCCATGCCCTACGGTGACTTAGTTAAGTCGGTAGTGCAGGTCTTTAAGACTGAGAGCGATTTCGATAGGTACGGAATTACGGTGGAGGAGCGCGAAGAGTATGAGCAGTACATAAGGCTGGGGCTTCCTGTGCTCGCTGGAGTAGATTACGGTAGGATTCTTCTAGAGGCGGAGAAGCTAGGTGATGTGATACTATGGGATGGTGGAAACAACGACTATCCATTCATAAGACCTGACTACATGATCACAGTAGCAGACGCCATGAGGCCGGGCCAAGAGGTTTCAGCCTACCCAGGTGAAGTAAACGCTAGACTAGCTGATGCTGTAGTAGTTAACAAGGTCTCAAGGTCTAGCAAGGAGAACGTCGAGAAAGTCGTTTCGAATATAAGGAAAGTTAATCCTAGGGCCAAGATAGTCCTAGCCGACATGGAGGTAGCTGTGGATAGACCCGAGCTCATAAAGGGCAAGAGAGTTGCCGTAGTTGAGGACTCCCCGTCAGTCACACATGGTGGGTTACCATATGGTGCGGGTTACGTAGCCGCTGAGAAGTACGGTGCCGCCGAGATAGTCAATCCCAAACCTCACGCTGTGGGGATAATAAAGACGATGTTTGAAGAGTACCCGCACATGGGTCCAGTAGTCCCATCTACAGGATACACCCCAGAACAGCTCAGAGACCTGAATGAGACCCTAAAACGTATGAAAGTTGATGCTGTAGTCCTCGGCACTCCCGCAGACATATCGAGATTGCTTTCCATCGACGTACCAGTAGTCAGAGTTAGCTGGGAACTCAAGGTTCTGGAAGGACCTACCATAGAGGACCTCGTGAAGGAGTTTCTCGTACGTGTAGGACTAAAGTAAACCGCTCTTTTTCTAACAACACTTCAGCCTCGCAAACTGTTAAAGACACCGTGGATAAGATCAACACTATGTGTTCGTCCCTAGAGGGTATTTAGAGTGATGTCTGATAGCCTGACTTCTAATCATCGACTTTGAAGTAAGCCCAGAAGACAGCTCGATATGCTGACACAAAAACCGAGTACAATAGCTTACGGGGGGAGCGCGTTAGCTGCGTACGCCGGTAGATTCAGGGAGTATAACGTGGTTTTAAGGTCCAGCGGCTACCCGAGGGTAGCCCTTGTATATCCTAGCACCTACCAAGCTTCAATAACTAACCTTTTCACTCACACAGCTTACTACTTCTTAGTTGAGCGTAGTGATGCCCTAGTCGACAGATTTACTCTGGATAACCCAATGAGAGGGGCGCTAACAGGCAGGAAGTTGAAGGACTTTGACCTACTTCTCATCAGCGCCAACTATGAACTAGACATAGTGTATGCTGTTAAACTGCTTAGTGAGGCTCAGCTCACACCTTCAGCCGAGGGTAGATCCATGAGACCGGTCATAGTAGTTGGTGGGTTAGCTGCAATGTCAAACCCGGAACCGTTTCTTGAGATAGCTGATGGAGTGTTTATAGGTGACGGTGAGATACTACTTCAAAAAGTTGCTCGGTACATGAGTTTACTACCCGATAAACCAGTAGACTTTCTCGACTCTGTGGGGGACGGTATGTACACCGGTAAATCGGTTGTGAGGAAAGTCTACGTAGAGAATCTCGATGGCTCGATGCATCCGACCGCAGAGATAAGATCGAAAATTACTGAGCCGGTTTACGGTGAAGGTTACTATCTCGAGATTTCGAGAGGGTGTAGATGGCTCTGCAAGTTCTGTTTGGAGGGGTACTCTATGTATCCCTACCGCTTCAGAAGCCTGACAACCGTGAAGAGACTAGTAGAGGAGGGTCTGAAATACGTACCTAAGAGGAGGGTAATCATATACTCACTCTCACCTTTCGATCACCCAGGTCTACGCGACCTCCTAGCCTCACTCTCAAGTAGCGGTATAGACTTCTCTTTACCATCGATTAGGTGGGACACGCTGAGAGTTGAGGATCTAGACCTTATAGCCACCTCAACCCAGAAGACTCTCACCCTCGCGCCAGAAACCGCTAGCCCGATCCTCAGTTGCTCAATAGGTAAGTGTTTTGATGCTGAGAGGTTCTCTGAACTAGCTATCTCAGCCCTCGAAAGGGGATTTGATTTAAAGCTTTACATGATGGTGGGACTTCCCGATGAGAAGGATGAGGACCTTTTAGTGAGCATTAACACCACTAAGTCGCTCGCTTCTCATGCCCGCAAGCTAGGTAGAAAAATCTCTTTGAGTCTCAACCCTCTAGTGCCTAAACCACACACACCACTTCAAGACCACCCAATGCTTGAGGAAGAGGAGTACTTGAGGAGAGCTAAGCTTTTCGAGAGGGAGCTCGGTAAAGGGGTTGTATCCTACCTTAGCTGGTTCCATGCTTACCTTCAAGCACTTATAGCACTAGGTGATAGGAAAGTTGGGAAACTAGCGGTCTACCTCGGAACTTCGGGGATTTCCAGACGTAATCTTATTGATTTTGCTAGCAGGTTGGGGGTGGACCTAGCGTTCCCAATGGGTAGAAGGTCGAAGAATGATAGACCTTGGCAGAAGGTGATCTTCCCACTAGATCACATAATCGATAAAACCACGCAGATCGCTTAAGCTACTTTACTACCTGCCTACCTTTCCTCAGTGTCTCAGGCCGCGGAGTTCAGCTATTAAATGCCTTACTTCTGGGAGAATAAGCTTCTCTAGTGCTAGACCAACTGCGTCAGTAGACCCCGGTGTCACGAATACGAGCCTGTCTCCTACGGCACATGCCATCGCTCTAGTAGCTAGAGCTGCTGTGCCATGAACTTGGTACGTCAGGTACCTAAAAAGCTCACCGAACCCTGGTATATCCTTAGTACACATGTCCCTAACAACATCAACGGAGAGATCCCTTGGGCCAAGCCCGGTACCCCCCGTCAACAACACCACATCGCAACTAGCTAAACTATTCGATACAATCAAGCCTATCCTCTCCCTATCATTTGGGACAACGCTGTGGTTGCTTAAGCTGAAACCGTGCCTCGATAGAACCTCAGATACTAGAGGGACCACCCTGTCCTCGTAAACCCCTCGCAGAACCTTATCGCTTGTAACAATAACGCAGAACCTTACATTAATATCTTTAGACTCCAACCTGTGCTTATCGATCGACACGCACAAACCCTCACGAACCTGAGGACAGTATGCTGTGCTTCTTCCCTTTTTCGTACATCTCAACTATATCGTAGCCAAACAACTCCTTAAACTTCCTTCTTCCCTCCTCAGTCATCTTTGAAGGGTCCCAAGGAGGATCGAACACGACGTCAATGTTGACCTCGTTAATCCCCTTAACATCCGAGAGAGCTTTGTACACTGCCTCTTGAACTTGGAACACTATGAACGAGGAGATCGGACAGGCAGGAGCCGTCAGTGTCATCTTTATCCTTACATTACCGGAGTCATCCACATCTATACCGTAGATTAACCCTAGGTCCCAAATACTTATAGGGATCTCTGGGTCATAGACGTTCTTCAGCTCTTTCTTCAACTTCTCTACTATCTCTGCCTTATCGACCACTCCAGACACCATCTATGAGTTCCCGCGGGAACTAATAAGCAAAGAAATAGCTGCCCGATAGCCATAGCTTCTCCACTAAAATCGACCTCTCCCTGCGCTGAATGGTGGATGCTTTCAGCTGAAAAAACAGTATTGGGAGTGATCCCTGACCTCCTCCCCACCCTGAAGGACGAGGCTTTCAGCTGTAAGGTTACTGCGGTTTGGGCTGTTTTCTCTTAAGTACTTTTCCTGCCCTAACTGTGGGAACTAGCTTACCCCTATCAACAGCTACCTTGCCGTTCACTAGCACGTATGCTATCCCCCTTGGATAGGAGTGCGGGTTCTCGTATGTCGCAGTATCCTCTATTGTGTAGTAGTTGAACACTACGAGATCGGCCTTAAATCCAGGTCTAACTATACCCCTATCCCAGAGCCTAAGCTTTCTAGCTGGTAAAGAAGTCATCTTCCTCACAGCTTCCTGTAGCGATATGAGCTTCTCCTCACGTACGTACCTAGCTATAACCCTCGGGAAGGTTCCATACCGCCTTGGATGTGGCTTACCCTCTCCGAACTTACCGACTGAACCATCACTGCCTATGGCAACAAGTGGGTGCGATATGACCGCTCTCACATCATCCTCTCTCATACCGAAAGAGACCATCCCTGTCGCTAGCTCATCATCTACGAGCAACCTTACTACCGCCTCGACCGGATCAACACCTAGGGATTCAGCTATCTTATCGAGTCTCATGCCCTCGAACTCCTTGTGCTTGGTTGAGTGAGAGATCATGATGTCCCCCCAAGAGATGTACCTTTCCTCAAAGAGGGCTTCGCCCAGCCTCTCCTTGAGGCGCCTCACAGTGTCAGGATCCCTCAACTTCGCGAGGATCTCCTCGGAGCTACCGCCCCGAATATCCCTCGGGAGTAGCGTTGATAGTGAGGTTGATGAGGCTGTATAGGGGTAGGCATCAGCCGAGATGTCGTATCCTCTCGCAGCGTAGTCCTCTATCACCTTCAGCGCGGCAATTACCTTACCCCAACTCGGTCTCCCGCTGGCCTTCAGATGAGATATCTCAACCGGTATTCCAGCTTTAAGACCTATTGTTACGGTCTCAAGTATAGAATCGAGCAAACCTACACCCTCGTTCCTCATGTGAGTCGAGTATATGCCTCCGTAGGAGGCAGCAACCTTCGCTATTTCAACGACCTCCTCCGTCGTCGCGAAAGTTCCTGGTATGTATATGAGCCCTGTACTCACACCGAAAGCTCCTGACTCCATGGCTTCCTTAGTTAACTCCCTCATCTTCTCGATATCCTTATCGGACGGCTTCTCCGGGCCATAGCCTAGGACAGCTGCCCTTATAGTTCCGTGGCCGACTAGCGGCACTATGTTTACAGACGGCGCCGCCTCTTCGAGGGTCTTTAGGTACTCACCAAATGTCCTCCACCTAACCTCTACTTCAGGGTTTTCATGCTTCATCCTCCTCACGAACTCCCCGTAGTTCACATCGGTGAGTGGTGCTGGCGATGAGCCGCAGTTCCCTACGACTAGAGTGGTGACACCTTGGAGGATGTAGTTGTCTGCTGTCGGTATTTCAAGTATGCTTAAGTCGCTGTGGTTGTGGATGTCTATGAATCCGGGTGCCACGGTCAGGCCATTAGCATCTATGACTGTCTCCGCGGCCTCACCGTCTAGATCCCCTATGGAAGTTATGACATCCCCTGATATTCCTATATCGGCCCTGAAGGGCGGTGAGCCAGTGCCGTCAACTATAATCCCCTTCCTAATTATAATGTCGAACCGTTCAACCACTTGAAGCACCTCAACACCATATTACAGCATCAATAATTTAAGCTGGTGCCTTAAGAAAACGATCTTATGGTCTCCTAAACTCCGTAGCTGTGGAGTACTTCCTGCGCAGCTTTAACGGCTGAGCCCAACTCGACTCTATAGCCGAGCTTAGCTAGGGATCTCTCCAGAGATGCTAGCGTAGCTATCACGTCGTTAGCTGTGACCTCACCCATATGTCCAATTCTGAATATCTTCCCTCGAAGTTCTCCTAAACCGCCGGCTACCTCCACTCCCCGCGTTTTCATCTCACTGTACAGCTTAGCCCACTCCACTCCGTTAGGTAAGTACGCAGCGGTTACTGTGTGTGCCCTAAACTGTTCCTCAGCAACTAACTCGAGGCCTAGAGCCTCTATACCTTTCTGGACGGCCTTAGCTAAGACCTCGTGCCTCTTATACCTTGCCTCCAAGCCCTCGCCCAGAATCTTCTTTAGGGACGAGTTGAGAGCGTAGACCATGTTCACGGCGGGAGTTATGTAGTAGTTCCTGGTGGTCTCCATCTCCTTCAGTAGCTTGGACACGTTGAAGTAGAGCGTCTCATTCTCTACTGATGGAGTAAAGCCCTTCCTATACGCGACGATGGCTAGCCCGGGGGGTACTGCGAGAGCTTTCTGTGAGCCTGTCAGGCACACATCAACACCCCACTCATCCATTCTCATCTCCATACCGCCTATAGAGGCTATCCCATCTACTACGACTTTAGCACCGAACTCCTTTGCTTTCTGAGCTACCTCCCTGACGTGATTTGCTACGCCAACAGATGTCTCAACGTGTTGTAGTAGCACTGTGCTGTACCCACCATCCCTCAACAGCTTCTCAACGTCTTCAGCGCTAAATCCTCTCCCAGTGGGTGACTGCACCACTGTGACGTCAGCCCCCAAACGCCTCGCAGCATCGGCAAGGTAGTCAGCAAAGTAGCCTGCCTTGAGCACTAAAACCTTCTCGCCCGCCCTGACCGAGGTTCTGACCGCGAGCTCTATAGCAGCTGTACCGCTACCCGGTATGACTATGACGTCTCCATCGGTTCCGAAGACCTTCTTCAAAGCTGCTAGGGAATCCCTATGGATCTGATCGAACTCAGCTGAGACATGGCTGATGGTTGGCTTAGCCATGTCAAGCATAGTCTCAGGATCTACTATGGACGGACCCGGAATCATCAACAAGAACCTAGCCATTCGGAGCGCACCCATCTTATCTGTAGCCAACACGTTTTAAGCTTTAATCTAAGTACTCCCAACTGACAATGTTCAAGACTAAATAGCATTCTTCGCTCTGACATCCTCCCAGCCCTAGAGGGCGAGGCTTCCAGCTGTAAATAAATGTTGAGCGGCTCTATAGCGGGCGGAAAGAGTTGGAGGGAAAATAAGGGATGTCCCTTGGTTTGTAGAAGGCGTAGAAGGGATGTGGTCAGGGACATAGCTAAGCAGAGAGCCATGCTGCTTTACTCTCTAGCTATTGAGAGCGTTAGGGAGGGAAAGATAGAGAGAGCACGTAACTACGTAGAGCTCGGCATGAGGATACTCATGAAGGCTAGAGTTAGAAAGCCTACTTACTACAGGAGGTGGGTCTGCGAGAACTGCCACGTCCCGCTAGTGCCTGGGCTGACTGTAAGCGTCAGGGTTAAGGGCACTAAGAGGTACCTACTGATAACAAAAAGATGTCTCCTGTGCGGCTGGATAAATAGGACAGCGGTCAGCAAAAGAGAAAGCTCCTGGGAAAGCTAGCTGACGGAAGAGAGCTCTACCGCATATGGCTCGCGGATGTTCTCTAAATAAACAGATCGAGATTTATAAGCTTGATGATGGTCTAGGTTTGAGGACTTTATGGCGATGTACTGCTATCTGCCGAGATGTTGCAGAGGTTTTGGTATTCTGCTTTAAACCTGACATGAAGGGGGACCTTCAAGTATGGGTAAGCGGGTTATTGCTTATCTGAAATTCATCCCTAGATCTGCTACGGTGTACGTAATGAGAGTCGTCACATTAGTAGTTCGGGTTCCAGCCGGGGATAGCGAGAACTACATTACCAAGGTTAGGCAGATTGCTAACAACCTAGCAGAGTACGACTTCAGGGTGCTTCTATTTGTCGAGAATGGTGAGAAACCGGAGCTCTTCGTGGAAGGAGACGTAATAGATCTCAGAAAAGTTAGCGTTACGGATGTAGTAGCGCGAATCCTGAGGTACAGTAGTGTCGAGGTCTCAGATCCTGAAATGCTCGATAAACTAGCTGGTGCTGGAGTCAGCGATTCAGCTGAGCTTCTGGCCTACTCCCCGTCCTAGAGGGCGAGGCTTTTCAGTTGCAGGGAGAGACCTTAATTGATGCGTTCTAGGCTTTTCGGGTCGCCCCTAAGCCATCACACATGTTTGTTAGGATCTTCGGGTCGTCGTTGGAGCCCTAACTTTCTTTATTTAAATATTCGCGAGCCTGTCCTGGGTTTCTATGGAATGTGTATGCCGAGGTATTAGGCGAGGAGATCTAAAACTATATTTTCCAGTAAACTCCAGATTAGCTCGGTTAGGGTTTATGTATGAGTATGCCGATCCATCCCTCCTTACCGGGGAGGACGGAGCCCTCTTGGTCCGGCTAGCTAGGAAGGCAGTCGAGGAGTACCTCCTACACGGGAGGATAGTGGAACCGCCTGATGTCGGCGGCGTGCTTAGGTCTAATGGCATGACCTTCACAACCATAAGGAAGGTTCTCGAGAAGGGCTACGAGTTGAGGGGATGTATAGGCTACCTCTCACCAATTGAGCCGCTGGTTAAGAACGTCATAACGACGGCCCTAGCTGCTGCCCTAGAGGATCCGAGGTTCGAGCCGCTAGCGGTTGAGGAGCTGGATCATGTGGTATTTGAGGTAAGTGTCCTGTCAGTACCTAAAGACATGAAGTCTCTGGGAAAGGATAGGGCCCGCGAGGTCGTCATAGGTAGGGACGGCCTAGTAGCCGAGTACAGAATATATAAGGGTGTCCTGCTACCGGAAGTCCCAATCGAGTACTGCTGGGACGAGGAGACGTTCCTGTCCGAGACCTGCGTAAAGGCTGGCATGACCCCTGAGTGCTGGCTAAGCGATAAGGTCAGGATCAAGAAGTTCACTGCTAGAGTTTTCAGGGAGAGGGAGCCTAGGGGAACTATTGAGGAGGTAGATCTCGTAAAAGAATACGAGATTAGGTGCCGTTCTAAGTTTCCATCTGAGTAATGGTGCCGCGGCCGGGATTTGAACCCGGGTCACGGGCTTTCCCCGACGAGCACGAGAGGCCCGCATACTTGACCGGGCTATACTACCGCGGCACCATTACTAGTTAGGGTACGGTAGTCTTAAAAGCTTTTTGAGACCGCCACAGCTTTACCACATATCCGGCGCCACCGCCGAGAGCTGTTTAGGCGGAGGGGCTGTGGAGGAGGTTTACGGCTGAAGGTCCTGCCCTTTACCCTTTAGGGTGGGGAGGTCAGTTAAAGGTGAGCTTATGATTAAAGTATTTAAGTGGTTTCTGTCAATGTCTGGAGGAGGTACGATAATGGAGGAGTGTGTGCCCGTAGTTAAGCTCAGTAACGGTAAGGAGATAGCCATCACTAAGGATGTGGTGGCCCTGCTCAATAAGTATGCGCGCACTGAGTACAGCCTAGAGAAGCTTGCGGCTGATATAGGTGTGGAGGACTGGGGGGAGGCGTACGAGTTCGTTAAGAAGGTACCTGCTTGGGTTATGTGGATACAGCCAACGTACTACGAAAAGATAGTGCTTAGGAGGCTCTGTCAGAGTAGCTAGCTTGTCTGAGCTCTCGATGGCTTCTTCTGGTAGCCCACTGTATTATACGTATGTAGCTACGGTACGTTACTCCAAGGAGGTGAGGGCTTCTCTAGAGATCGGGGACACCTTGTATCCCTACGACAGCGGGGTCGAGGTGTTGATCCCTGACACTACGGGTGTGGTCATAGTGAAGACCTCTCTACGGCCGGACTTCGTTGGGAGGCTGCTCTCGAGTTGTTACCTCTCGGCAGTCGAGTATGTTACGTACATTGCTGGCTGCGTAGGCTGTTGTGGGAGCTGTGTGGGTGAGGTGGTTGAGCGGGTTATGGGGTGGTTAGCGTCTGGGTTCTGCTACGGTAGGGTCAGGGTCCCGCGGTCAGGGGAGCTAGGTAGGGCTTTCGTGGAGGCAGTCCACGCGGAGCTATATAAGTACGTGAGGGAGGGTTGCCCGTCAGCTCTATCCATCGAGATATTTGGTAAAACCGTTTGCTACGGCCCTGTAATCCACCAGAGACACCGCAGCACCACCGCTAACTACCGCAACTAAATCAGGTAGAGCCATAACCACCCCTACAGCAACACATGGTGTGCTCGGGCAGCACTATACTACGTAGGATTAGGGAACTGCTAGCCACAGCCCCAACCGGTACACCTAGCACGACCCTGAGCCCCTCAACAACTCTCCGCACGCTAAGGCAACTTCCAAGACGGAGAAGCTGTGTGGAAGCTGCTGTGCTAGCCGAACGCCGAGTTATAGCAAACTAAGCTACCACCACCAAACTTACCGATAGCCTACCTCAGGGAAGATCAGTCGACTAACTAGTAAGTAGGGCTGCATACAAATAGACAGCCCAGTACTAAACAAAGGACACAGACCTCCACCCTCGAACTCAAGGAGTTCCCCGAACACCATCAGCTTATTGTGATACTCAACCCCACAGTCGGTGGGTATGGAGGGCTTAGGCTCCCTAGTAGCTTAAGGCGTAGTTAACCCGGGCTTAACTACACCCCAGTAAAGTTAACCCAATCCAATGGAAGCACATCAGCCCAAGAAAGCCCCCCACAAAACCATCCAGCCCCCATGGGGACCACCCACCTTGACTACCGCTACTTGAGTCTCCCACACAGCACCTAGCTCCAGCCACTAGTACTTCCTTAAGTTCGAGTCTCGATTTGGGCTACCTTGCTGGGCTATCCGAAGGTCCTCAAGTAGCTCAGCGGGTAGACTAACCTATTAGCTAGGTAGTGTAGTGACTTGCTTACGTGGGCTACATCTGGGTAGGTCTTGGTTAGCTAGCTAAACCTCCAGATACCTCGCTTGGTTTAGGTCTCTAATGTGGTTAGTCGGGTGGGTTACTATCTAAGTGACTTCCCTACTGGTCTACACTAGTGAGTGCCTTACTAAGCGGTGTTAGTTAGTTGGGGGCCGCGCTGCCTTTCTTGGTTCGTGTTTCGAACTTGATGGACCCACCGATCTACTGGTTCACTGCTGGCTAGTGTAATGTACCTTATTTAAAAGTTAATTAGTGGAGTATTCAGTTAGGTGTGTGAATGTCTGAGCGGTTGCTTAAGAAGGTGAACGTGGTAGGGAAGGGATCTCTTTCCGTCATAATACCGAAGAGGTGGGCCGATGCCCTAGGGCTCAAACCGGGCGATACTGTCAGCTTACACTTCAACGGCTCGAGAATCATCCTCTCACCGGTGGGGCTAGCCGAGGAGAGAAGTGATGTCGGTATCCTCGTAGAGCTCGACAACATTGACGTAGCGCTGAGGAAGCTTGTGGCCTCATATATCGAGGGAGTAACTAAGGTGAAGGTGAAGGGGGACTACAAGAAGGTGTTGGAGCTATCTGAGAACTTGAGGAGTTCCGTCACGAACTTCGTGCTGATACCCAACCCAGACTCGGAGCTCCACGACATCGTGTTTTCAGACGTTAAGACGGACCTCCAGTCCCTGCTGAAGACCGTTGAGTCTACCTCGAAGAAGTTCCTTGACGAAGTAGAGGAGTCCAGCCAAGCCGCTTCATCGACCTACGCGGAGTTCTACAGAAAATACCTCTACTTCCTCAGAAGCATAAAGCTGTACGTAGCGGATGGGGAGCTAGACCCGTACGAGGCCCTAGATCTAGTGGTATCTATCGAGTACGTGAAGGAGCTCCTAGACATCCTAGCACCCAGCAGCATTAAACCCCCCAACGACCCCGGGATCCCCACACTACTAGATCTCGCTAGAGCAGCCATAGGTGCGCTACTGATCCAAGATGTGGAGACCTCAGTAAATAGCGCCATCAAGGTGATGGACATCATCGACACTATCACTTGCTCTAGCAACTTATGCGAGAGCGTCAAGTACCTAACGATGAGGATATCAGAGCAGATCCTAGGTAGGTGCATAAGGAACAAGGCCTGCAGGTGCAAGTACTTCTTCCCTAAGGTGTGAACATAAAGTAGTAACATTTAATTAGCTCTAGCTAACCTAAATTAGATCTAACTTAAGACCTCCCTCAAAAACCTTATCGAGGGGGTTTGTGGGCCCTAGGGAACTCGTTAGGGAGCTTGTATCTAGGTATGGGCCCGATCGGGGTAGGCTAATACAGATACTTCAGGAGGTTCAGAGGGCGTATAGGTACCTACCTAGAGAGAGCTTAGAGGGCGTGGCAAGGGAGCTGGGGGTATCTCTCTCCGAGGTACTGAACGTAGCTACATTCTACCACCAGTTCAGGCTGGAACCCGTCGGTAAGTACATAGCCTACGTCTGCTTCGGAACTGCGTGCTACCTGAAGGGCTCGGCAGACGTTTACGAGGCTATGAAGAGGGCCGCAGGGCTGGGTAACGGGCGTAGCACCACCGAGGACGGAGCTCTAACCATAGAGAAGGCAAGGTGCTTCGGGTGTTGCAGTCTAGCCCCGGTAGTTATGGTAGTTTCCTCAGACGGTACGGAGAGGTACGTACACGGGAGGCTCACCCCGTCGGAGGCTAGGAGGCTGATCTCTACATACAGGTCGAGGGCCCTGCAATTGAGGGAGGCCGGAGTTGCTTCAGGATAGCTTAAGGAGGTTTATCTACGGTGATAAAGGCTTCAGGATAAGGATCCCTATAGCTAGCTGCTCACTAGCTGCTGGCGCTGGAGAGGTGTACCAAGCCGCACTTAAGGCTGTTGATAGGTTAGGTATCGATGCTGAGGTCTACAGGGTCGGATGTACCGGGCTCTGCTTCATGGATCCCTGGATGGAGATAGCGAAGGAGGGTCTACCGCCAGCTATCTACGCGAACGTAAGGCCGGACCAGGTATTCGCACTAATAGAGAGGTACGTGAATGGGGATCTCTCTGGCGCTATCGCGGTGAGGTTCAAGTGGGGCAATGAAAAGGTCCCTTCCCTGGACGAACTGGGCTTCTGGAGGCTTCAGGTCAGGTTCGTCTCTAGGAACTGCGGGTTAGTTGACCCGGAGTCCATAGAGGACTACATAGCCTCCGGGGGGTATGAGGGCCTCAGGAAGGCCCTCAGTATGAGAAGGGAGGAAGTTATAGAGCTCATAAAGAGGTCCGGTCTTAGGGGGAGAGGAGGTGCGGGCTTCCCGACGTGGCTTAAGTGGAGGGTAGCCTACGAACAGAAAAGTGACGTGAAGTATGTGATATGCAATGGAGATGAGGGCGACCCTGGAGCGTTTATGAATAGACTGCTTGCCGAGTCAGATCCTCACAGAGTCCTAGAGGGGTTGATAATTGCTGGCTACGCTATAGGTGCCACCAAAGGATTCATATTTGTGAGAGCTGAGAAGCCCCTCATGGCTGACAGGCTGGAGAAGGCTGTAAACGACGCTAGGAAGGCTGGCTTCCTAGGGAAGAGAATTCTGGGAACAGACTTCGACTTCGATGTGGAGGTATACAGGAGTGCCGGAGCTTTCGTCTGCGGTGAGGAAACAGCTCTGATAGCTGCTATTGAGGGCCGCTCCAGACCTAGGCAGAGACCTCCATACCCAGCTACCAGCGGTCTATGGGGGAAGCCTACCGTCATTAATAACGTGGAGACGTTGGCCCATGTAGCCACGATATTCCAGGTAGGTGTGGAGGAGTTCGTCAAGCTCGGTACAGAGAGATCCAAGGGCACTAAGATGTTCTGTGTCACAGGCTCTGTGAAGAGGACAGGTGTCTATGAGGTACCCATAGGCACCAAGATCAAGACCTTAGTCTTCGACATCGCTGGAGGACCCCCCGAAGGGAAGAGGGTGAAGGCCGTGCAGGTTGGGGGACCAAGCGGTGGATGCATACCTGCGGAGCTCGCAGACCTAGAGCTAGACTACGAAAGCCTCCAGAGCTACGGAGCGATAATGGGTTCCGGAGGGCTGGTCGTCATAGACGACACTAACTGCATGGTCGACGTCGCCAAGTTTTTCACAGGGTTCACACTAGCTGAGTCGTGCGGTAAGTGCCTGCCATGCAGGGTCGGGATGAAGGCACTCAGCAACATTCTCGAGAAGATAACTAATGGGCAAGGCTCCTTGGAGGACCTAGATCTAGCTCAGGAGCTAGGTGAGAGCATAGCCAAGACAGGGCTATGCGCTCTAGGCGGTACGGCCCCGAACCCAGTACTCTCGACCTTAAGGTACTTCAAACATGAGTACATAGAGCATGTAACCAATAAGAGGTGCCCAGCCAAGGTGTGCTCTAAGCTTGTCAACTACTACATAGATCCGCACCTATGTAGAGGTTGCACTCAGTGTGCGAAGGTGTGCCCAGCTGGAGCAATTTCCGGGTCACCCGGGAAGGTCCATACAATAAACGTGAATGCCTGCATTAAGTGCGGACAATGTTTCTCGATCTGCCCCTTCGGGGCAGTGAAGAAGGTGTGAAACGATGCGTACAGCTAGGGTATACGTGAACGGAGTAGCTGTCGAGGTCCCCGAAAGCTCTACGATCCTCGAAGCCGTTGAGAAGGCTGGCTACAGCGTTCCTGTGCTATGCTATCTAGAGGGTCTATTCAATGAGGCTACCTGCAGAATTTGCGTGGTCTCAGTTAACGGCAGGGTCGTTCCTGCCTGCAGGTTCCCCGTCTCGGACGGAGCTAAGATAGCTACAGAAAGCGATGAGCTAACTAGGTATAGAAGGACCAACCTAGAGCTCATCTTATCGACACATAAAATTAAGTGCTGGGACTGCTCCAGGAAGACCAGCTGTGAGCTACTGAAGCTCTCTAAGCAGTTAGGAGTTGAGGGCATCCCGGTATGCGCTGAGTGCCCGCTTGCTGGTGATAGCTGCCTAGTAGTAAGGGGAGAGCCGTGCTTAGGACCTCTAACAGTAGCTGGCTGCTCAGCTGGATGCACTAGGAACGGGACCCCATGCACTGGTTGCAGAGGTTTCATAAGTAAACCTGAGGTCTGGAAGGCTGCTGCGGACTTCTACAGGGAGCATAGGGTCGACCCAAGAAAGATTGAGACAGCCATGAAGCTCTTTTGGAGCTCTGTTCCCAGTCACCTCAAGAATGTACTTCTAGGTGATAAGCCATGAGCGGTAGGTTCAGCTGGGAGATAGACAGGGTAGCAGGGGAGTCCAAAGTTGAGGTATTCTTAGATAACGGTATGGTCAGAGTAACGTATGGGTCCCTACTAAGCGTTAGAGGGTTCGAGAGGTTAGTTGTAGGCCGATATGTGGGAGATGTACCTATGATAGCTGCTAGGATCTGCGGTGTCTGCAGCCACCCACACTTCTGGGCAGCTGCGATAGCCGCTGAGCAAGCAGCAGGCATAGAAGTGAGCGATGATGTAGCTAAGATTAGAGATATCTGCAACAAGCTCGGGCTACTACAGAACCACGTGGTTCACCTCGGCCTCCTTGCGTTGCCGGACTACCTAAGCAAAGAGGAAGTAGAGAGGGTAAGTAGAGCTGTCTTAGCAGTGAACACAGACATCGTCAGCGCCATGAAGCTCCTATGTGGAAGGCTCACATCACCGAACAGCTACCGTTTGGGGCGGTTCTTCACACGGATAGATAGGAGAACCATCGCTACCGCCCTCAAACACCTCAAGGAGGTAGGAAAGGCACTTGAAGAGCTCATCGAGAGAGTACTCAAGATAGATATTCCGAGCCTAAGGGACCCCTCCCCGGTTGGGCTATCCCTCTCAGGGTCCCCAGCGATCACTGTCCCTAAGATGGGACCGTACCTTCTTGAGACGCCGAGTGAGAGGACAGAGATCCATAGTAAGAACTATAAGAATGTGCTTGTGGAAGCCTCCACTGATTACTCAACAAGCAAGAAGTGTGTCTATAATGGAAAACCGTTCCACGTTGGTGCTAGGGCTAGGCTCCTCAACGCGTTGAAGAGTGGTGGACTAGATAGTGAGCTCAAAGATGTTGTTAGTGGTTATGAGAACCTACTAGAGGGAAACCCATTCTCCAATATCTACGCAAAGGCCTTTGAAACCAAGATGGTTTTCGACCTCCTAATCCGGGAGTTAGATGAGCTAGACAGGGAACTTAAGCTCGAACCTACATACGCCAGTAGGATCTCCAGCTCCGGGATCGGCGTCGTGGAAGCGCCTAGGGGGCTACTGGTACATTACTACGAAGTAGATGAGGAGCTTAGGGTGACTAGGGCAGACATAGTAACTCCCACAGTGATGAATACCCAACACATCGAGGCATCAGCTACCGCACTAGTCGGGGACTTAATGGCGAGTAAGGCTAGCGAGAGCTCGGTGAAGAAGTTGGTTGAGGCACTAGTAAGAGCATATGATCCCTGCATTCCGTGCGCGGTACATGTGATAAAGACTAGGTGATGGAAATGGTTCTGAAACTAGCGGTGGTCGCCCTCTCAGGTTGCGATGGGTGCCAATACAACCTTGTTACAGACGAGTTCTTCTCGTTCTTGAAGCGCAGAGGGATCGAGATATCCTACTGGCCTCTCGTTGGGGCTAGCAAGGAGTTCGAAGCTTCAGATGTAACCCTAGTAGAGGGATCGGTAATCAGTGAAAGGGATGTCGAGGTCTTAAAGAAGGCTAGGGAGAGATCCAAATACTTGGTTGCTATGGGGACGTGTGCTCTACTGGGAGGAGTTCAAGGAGGTTTAGGGCTATCGAAACCTGTGGGTAGCTATGTCAGTGTAGATCACTATGTGAGGGGGTGCCCAGTAACCATCTCAGAAGTCGTTGACCTACTAGACAAGATAGCGTTGGGACGTAGATGGAGACTTGGCGAGAGTAGGTTTGAGTATGTTGAGAGAGGTGCTGGCGTCATCAACGACGGCTTACTATTGCTAGACCAAGACAAGTGTATTGTGTGTGGGAGATGCATAGATGTGTGTGCTCGGGTAGGAGCTAAAGTATTAAACTACACCTATAGAGGAATAAACACCTTAATATCTACCCCCTACGGCGAACCTTTCGGGAAATCGGGCTGCGTTTACTGCGGGCTTTGCGCAGCTTACTGCCCGGTAGGCGCTATATCGTACAAGTCTAATATGGAGAAAGTAATTTCCGAAGTCTCTAAAGGATCCATATCCGAGATACTCGTAGAGCCTGAGGCCCTAGCCGCCCTAGCAGAGTCCGAAAACATAACACCGCTTCAAGTCGTTGAGGGGTTGAAGATCCTAGGCTTTAGAAGAGTCGTTGTGTTTGACCCCTTAAGCCAAGTCGAGTTACCCCGAGGAAATGCTATTTTACTGAGATCGCCGGCGGAGAGGGAGTTGCTTCAGAGAGCCTCCCTCGGTTCAGAAAAAATGAATATAGTGGACATAGACCTGAAGATCCCGCCCGGCACTGTATACCTAACTCAGTGCTTCTCCTGGAGGTTCAAGCTCCCGAGAGTCATAACGTCTAGGGAAATTCAGCTAGCCCTCAGAAGATTGAACTACGCTACTCTAAGAGGAGACCGCCCGGACGAAGTCTTTCTATCTAAGAGAGGTGTACGTAGGGTTAGCTCCTTGGAAGAGCTAAGAGCCATCCCTGGGGGAAGGGTAAGCGAGACCCTAGTGTTTGAGCTATGTCCTGGAGGTTGCCTCCTAGGAGGAGGGCAGCCAGTCAGCGATGGGAAGAAGCTTAGTAAGATCCTTGAAGATAGGAAGAACAAGCTTCAGGAGCTCCTCACAGCCTGGACCTAAAGTACCCAGAAGCGTAGATAGCTGCTGCCGGGTTATGTCCGGTCACTCGGTCTTTCACTATCAGATATGTCACCGGCGCTTTTGAATGCATTATGAAGAGCGTGTCATGTCCCACACAGAGACCTACTATTACGTTAAGCTCTGTACCTACGTGATTCAATAGCTCTGCCTGGACTATAGGGTTGCACATGGGATCGAAACTCCCGGGTCGTAGTTTCTGCTCCTCACTTAGACCTATATGTGTTTTATCTACAGCACCGCACTTGCAACAAACAGAATAAACCTCAAAGTTCTTACTCTCCAGATACCTAACCACCTGCTCAGCCTCATTACTTAGGCCGATGCAGAACGCTACCCCCATTTTCTTCACATATAGCTTCTTAGCAAACTCCACCACCTCCCTGAGCCTAGGCCACACGCAGTAACCCTCAGCCTCAACAAGCGAAGCGGCCCTGTGAATCTCCCTAACAAACCCGGTATACTTTTCGAAAGCACCCCGCACTATCTCCGGGTAAGCGATCATCGGGCAGTTACCAGGTAAAGGAGCGCTCGCCCCCTTAGAACAAGACTTCACCTTACAATAAGCGCAGTTAGGAGACTTTAATTCCATCAGTACACCACCACATAGTGCTAAATCCGAAGTATAAAATCTAATAAGAGTCATGCTGCTGCGTCTCTGAGTTAGACAATTCGTTTATCACTTAATCGATGAGTTCAGTTCCTCCTCTAGTCTGTCCAGGAGTTCGATAAGTTGCTTCCCACTCAAGTACGGTCTTTGCCCGCCGAAACGAACCCTTTCATATTCTCCGGTGAGGACACTGAGTAGCTCAGTTAGTAACTTGCTTCTTGACTCTCTGCTTACTTTAACTAGGTACTCCCTGTGGGTTTCGTAGGGGGCGAGAGGATAGAACCTCGAAAGCAGGTCTACCGCCACCTTGTAGGCGCCCACTACGTCTTCGGGGGAACTAGTACTTGAAGGAGCTAGATCGTACCGATGTATCCCCAAGACGCCGAGTTTTTTAAAGGTGCGAGATCTGTGTAGTATGCTGACCGACATCTGGGTAATCACAGGTGCTAGCAGGGATAAGAGAGCTCCGACTAATAAGTATGCTGGGGTTCGATACAGCTTTACCAAGGCTACTGGGATCCCCCCAACAACACCATGCTCCGGCTCCTCAACATAGTTCGGTCTCGCTAGTTTTGAGGATATCTCTTCTACAGCCCTCCTAATATTGTTTATGGTTGTATTATCACCTACGTACTGAAGCTTGAACTCCCTTATGACATACCCTAGTAGAGCAAGATAGCTAGGTCCGCTTATTTCGCCCGAAGAGTAGAGGTCATTAAGTACCTTAATCACTGCGGAGGTATTACCGTTAATATCTGCCTCCCTGAGCATCTCGACCCTCGCTGAGAGATCCTCAGGCAGGCTCTCTGCGACCCCCAGCACGCTTGCTAGGGCTATAGACGCTATCTTGTCTAGCTGTGCTAACTTGGAGACTAAGGTCGTCAAGATGTTTCCGTACTTAGCTAGAGCCTCAGGAACATACCCCAGTCCTTGGCTCTTCAAGCCGTCTAGGAAGCTTGTGAGAGCTTCTATCTCGTTCTTCGTCCAGACGTCACCGTATGCGAGTACCTTAACCTGGAAGTCTGCGCTATGCCTCTCAAGAGTAGGGCTAGCTGAAGCTACCTGCGGTAAAAAAGCTGTAAACCCCAGCATAGCTATTACTAAGAGCACTAACCCTCTACTGACGTAACTACCGACTGCTTCCCCCCTTAAAGCAACCCTAAAACCTTAATTAACGCTACTAAGGGCGGCTACCTAACAGGTCTCCCTCTCGGTTTATCAGCTACAAGCACACCGTCATCTACTGCGAGCTCCCCTCTGAGGAAGACCTTGTCTACGCGCCCCCGAAGCCTCCACCCTATGTAGGGGGACAGCTTGTGCTTGTATGCCAAGCTCTCCTCAGTAACGGTATACTCCACTGTCGGATCTACCACAACTATGTCCGCATCGGCTCCAGGTAATAGTGTACCCTTAGCTGGGTAAAGACCGAAAATCCTTGCCGGGTTTTCAGAACATAGCTCAACGACTTTATTGAGGGTGATGAATCCTTCAAGTGCCGAGCTCACCATGAGAGGCAGCAAGTGCTGAACTGATGCTACCCCCGGTGCCGCTTCCCAGAAGTCCACAGTTTTCTCATGTGGTGCGTGCGGTGCGTGATCGGTAGCGACCACATCGATAACGCCCCGGCTTAATGCCTCCCACAACTTTCTCCTGTCCCTGAAGCTCCTTATGGGTGGGTTTACCTTTAGTAACGCTCCTAGCTTCTCATGGTGCTCATAATCGAAGAAGAGGTATGTCGGGGTAGTCTCCACAAATATCCTAGGGAAAGTCTCCCTAAACCTAGCAGCAACACCAAGAGATCTTGTCGTGCTGAGATGAGCTATGTAGGCTCTACCCCCTGTAATATCAGCTATTGAAGTGATATAATCTATGCTCAGCCTCTCACAGATAGGTGGTCTAGCATCACTATATGCTCTAAGACCTATCCTCCCTGCTCTCAAAACATCGGCTGTGAAGAAATCCACGCAGCCTCTGTCTTCGGCATGAAAAACCACAACAAAGCCCAATTTCCTAGATAACTCCATAGCCCTGTATATTGCCCCGAATGAGGGAGGTGGTATACCTCCCACCGTCTGTCCCATAAACGCTTTGAACCCTATAGCCCCAGCTCTGACTAGCTCTACTATCCTAGATTCTACGTCGTCGGGGTAATCATAGAGCACGGCGTAGAGACCGAAATCTACGTATGACTTGCCCGACAGCAACACCCTCTTATCAGTAAGCCTTGCCGGGCCATCAACCGGGGGAACTGTGTTAGGCATATCTAGAACTGTCGTCACACCGCCAAGCAGTGCCGCCATCGAAGTATGGGTAAAGTCGTCCTTATATTCTAACCCCGGTTCTCGACCGTGAACATGCGGATCTACAGCTCCTGGGAGTAGAAGCCTACCGCGTACATCAACGACCTTAGAGTAACCGGACTCTATATTCTTACCAAGCTTGACTATCTTACCGTCCTCGACGAGGAGGTCAGCCTCACCTATAAAATCTCTAAGAACAATCACACCGCCGTGAAGCAGAACACCCATATTAGTGCATCCATGAATTCCTTCATGGCAGCTAATAAATACGTAGGAACCGAGTTCATTCCGTATTTGTCAGCGAGTCATATGTTCCTATGTATTTAACTTCATTAGCTCGTGCTTATTCGTAGCACCTAGAACACTCATAGCTCCCAACCAGAAACACAGCCACCACAAGAACGAGCCCACAGAACATCGAAATGAACGGCAAGCACCCCTCTAGAGCCTCCGCTAGGGGTTCACTCTCATATTATCGCTCATCTTCCTTCCCCCGCATCCCGCTCGGGACCTCATCGGGCTTGGGGGCGTTCAGGGCCACCCTCAGAGCCTCACAGGGCAGCTCACTAACATGATGACAGTACCAAACCTTAGTAAACCTATATGAAAACCAAAGTAGTTTCACGAGGGGCAAAGCCTTACTTGGCCCCATTGAGGGCAGTTTAGATAGGAATTAAGAGGAGGTTTACAGCCGAAAGCCCCGCCTTTTAAGGTGGGAATAAAAAGGAGAGCTTATAGACTTTGTGTTGGTATTGTTGTTGCTGCCCCTAGGCCCTCCGGGGATGCAAAAGAGGCAACCGTGAACATGGGGGAAAGCTCACCTAATAGAGGACCTCTGACCGCCCCGCAGGTGACTGGTGCGGGCTCGAACAGATGTAGGAAACGATGAGTTGCCAGGTAATCCTTGCCATGAGAGCGAGGAGGAGGTTAGAGTTTTGAGAGGTAGTTCAAGACCGGTCTTTTGCTGAGGTAGTGAGGGGTTGCTTGGGGCACTTGCGGGTACTGAGACGTTTCTTTCTTGATTAGCTCGATAAGCTCCTTCACGTTCATTACTTTCTGGGCATTTCCTTCTCGGATCCTGACATTTACAGTTTTAGTGTTGTACTCTCTTTCTCCGATGACTACGCAGTATGGGATCCATTCGATCCCAGCTTCCCGGATCTTCTTCGCTAAGCTCAAGTCTCTGTCGTCGAGGTCTGCCCTTACCCCGGTGTTTAATAGCTCTTTGAGTATCTCGTCGGCGTAGCTGAGGTACTTCTGGGACACCGGGATTATCCTGACTTGCACTGGGGCCAGCCAGGTAGGGAGTGTTGGTGCTAGACCACGCCTTTTTCTCGTTATGGCAGTATCTACAGCAGCATAGATGTACCTCTCAACTGACCCGATGATAGCTGTATGTATTATTACCGGGTACTTTTCGCTACCGTCCTCAGTAACGTACCTAATGCCGAACCTTTCAGCATTACCTATATCTATCTGGAACGTAGCTATCTCAGCAGGCTTCCCGAGGCTATCTATGATTATGTACTCAACGTTCACAACCCAATAATATATACCGGAGGGGAGTACAGAAACTAAGGCAGCACGCCCATCCTCCTTAATGAACCCGATAAGGCTTTCGAAGTGGTCACGATAGAAGTCCTCTGTGACGTTATAGAGAGCCACGTACCTTCTCCCTAACTTGGCTATCTCCTCATGTATTTTCCTCTGAACAAGCTTGCTTAGCTCTACTGCCTCATCTACGTCCCTAGCGAAAATATGTAGGTCAGGCATTGTGAACTTTCTGAGCCTAAAGCATATCTGGAGCTCACCAGGTTGTTCGTACCTGTAGCTATCAGCTAGTTCAAAAACCCCAAATGGCAGGTCCTTGTAGCTGATTATCCAGTCCTTGACCATCGCGAACTGCTGGTGGCATGCCGCATACCTTAGAACATGTATGCCTCTATCAGTCTCAACCTCATATAATCTGTCGCCGAATAGCTCGGCATGCTCTTTTATGGGCCTGAATTTCATGTTGAACATGTTGGTTCCCCTCACCCTGAGCACGGGTATGCCTAGAGAACGCGCTACCTCCCAAGCATAGCTAGATACTGCTTCAACCATAACTGTCGCGTGCGGTCCATACCTCATGTGACCCGCATCGGACATGGGCTCCCACTCAAAGCCGAACTTATTACATGCTTCCGTGACTTCCGGCTCGCCTCCAGGGAGCTCCCTCTTAAAGACTTCCTTCATTATCAAGACCTTGAGCTCGCCATCATCACCCTTCTCTAGGTATGTCTCTGGGGTCATAACCTCTCCTGTCGGTAAAAGCACAACATACTTTCTCTCCACTGTTCGAACCCTTTTAAGTCCCTCAGCCCTGAACTCTCTAGAGAGCTCCGAGAGCGGGTGCCCGAAGCACTCCAAGCTAAACTCCTTATACCAGCCGAAAGGTGCTCGGCTGACCTTGACCCCCCTAGCACTCAACTCGACCTCCAGTTCCCTGAGAACCAGCAAGGACTCCTCGGGATCTGCTAGGTTTCTGGATAGATGAGCATAAGGGTATAGAACAACGCAATCGGCTTTTACTGTCGTCGAGACCTTCAGCACATCATCAGCGACGTTTCTCACCATCTCCTTGAGAGAGTTGCTGTCACCCTTCTCTATAGTGGCGAATACCACCAGGGCATTTGAGAATTTCCCCGACGCGCTTGATGGTTCCAAGGGCTCAGCATCTTCTATGGCCTTCTCTAAGGCTCTGTACTCGAACCTTCTCGCGTGTATGAGCAGAGTCCTCACTGAAGCCCCCAACGGAAGTTAAGCCACTAAAATAAACTGCTTCCTTAAATAACTGAGTTAAGTTAAGATGGTAGATCTCCATCTCTGAACCAGCTGATCTTCACTACAAATAACATGGAGAAGTCAGCTTTCCCAGCTAAAGAGCAAGAGTTTCAGCTGTAACCATTAGAGAGAAGATATGCCATGAGAAATTGCTAGTTACTGCTCCATCTTTCAAAGTTGGGACGGGGTGATGTCAGGACATAATACGTAGCTACGTCTTCGAGGAGATCATCCGCTCCGGATCCAATAACTTCGTGCTAAGTAGTATTAGTAGCGTAGAGACGGCTAGCGAGTAGGTAAGATAGATAGCTGCTCTCAAGTACTCCCCCAAGGACGCTCTGACGACCGCGGACGCTAGAGAGGCGTACGGTACCGCTAGTACGAGGACCAGAGGCATTTTAAGCTCATCGAAGTTCATGAAAAGAGATGCTATATACACAACTGAGGCAATTCCTATCAGAAAAGTTGAGGATAGACTGGCAGATCTTATGGAGGGAGATCGCAGTACCACTGGTAGTGATATTGACAGTGAGACTAGTATGGAGATATAGGATGAGCAGAAGAGGACGACGAAGACCTCCGGTGATATGAACTTCAGAACGTCTGTTGACTGCGTCAAGGCCGGGGCTAGGTATAGGAGCAAACCCCCGGCGACGCTGCTGGCACCACCTACCAGACCTATTAGGCTGGCAGCAACGGACTTGCCGAGGATTAGGGAGCTCCTACTTATGGGTGTAGAAAGCAGCTTCTCTAAGGTCTTCCTTTCCTTCTCGCCTACGAGGGAATCAGCTATGTATGTAGCGGCGGGGGTAGTCACAAAGGCAAGGCTGAGGGCGAGGACTCTACCTAGGTAGAGCTTGAGTTCTTCAGTGGTCCCAGCAGGCATGCCGCTCGGCGTCAGCATGTATGTTCTCACAGCTATCGGGCTTAGCACGGCTTCTGGTCTGACAGTGATGTTGGCCAGCCTACCGAGAGCTCTTATCTTAGCTTCCGACACAACCCTAGATATATAATTGAGGAGACCCTCTATGTAGCCAGCTGCTTGATCTACTCTAGGCGAACCAAGTCTCTTTACCATCACGGCAGAAGCCTGGTACTCAAAGCTAGTTAGGTTAGCTACGAACCCGGCTGGAATCTTGAGCAGTACTTGCGCTGATAAGTTACTGCCTTGAATCACGGCATAACCGTACTGTGCTAGGTAATTCCCGATGAAGCTGGCTATATCACGGGAGCTTATAGTAAGGTCCCCTATAGTAGCGTTCGTCATATCTTCGTCAAGAATGGCTACAGTAACCTCCTGGACACTTGGGAGGTAAACTATGGCCACTCCCATCAACGGTAACGTGAGGATCGGTGTGAGAATCACCATAAGCATTGTTCTCTTATCCCTCAGTAGCTCTTTGATCTCCTTCCAGAGTACTATGTATAGATCACTCATTCCTCTCACCAACCAGCTTAACAAAAGCTTCCTCCAAGTCCTCAGCACCGACCTTAGCAAGTATTTCACCGACTTTACCGACTGCCACGATTCTCCCAGAGAAAATCAGGGCTACTCTATCACATATCTTACTGACTTCGAACATGTTGTGGGAGGACATTATAATGGTCGTGCCTAGCTCCTTAGAGAACTTCTTTATTGTTTCCCGAACGTACCTAGCGGACACTACGTCAAGGCCGGCAGTAGGTTCATCAAGGATAGCTAGGCGAGGTCTAACCATCAAGGAAGCAGCTACAGCAACCCTCCTAGACATCCCTTTGCTGTAAGTCTCCGCCCGCTTTGCTAGGTCCTCTGGCGATAGACCAGAAATCGTAATACCTAGCCTGATGGTTTCTTCTACATCTTTAGCGCCTAGATAGGCCAGTGCGAAAAGCTTCAAGTTCTCGTAACCGTTCAACCTACCGTAGAGATTGGAGTCTTCAGGTAGGTAGCTAACATACCTCCTGATCTTGTCAACATCTCGCGGGATCCGATAGCCTAGAACCTCGACGTCTCCGGATGTAGGTCTTAGAAGCCCGGCTACGATCCTTAGGAGGGTGGTCTTACCTGCTCCGTTAGGTCCGACGATCCCGAATATCTCGCCGCTACGTACTACGAAGTCGATGCCCTTAAGGACCTCTACCTTACCGAAGCGTTTACGTAGTTTTGATGCCCTGACCGTCTCATCGCTAGCCAAATGGCTCACCAAGCACTGAGGACTTCTAGGATTAGGTAGCTGAGTTTAATAAAAGAATTGACAGCAGCCCTTAAGGACGATTCGTCGCCAGCCTCCACAACTATACGGACTAAGCTATTGTCCTGCTTCAGACTCACTTTAACTCCTCTAAGGCTTACTAAGCTCTCAGGTAAAAGAGCTTTCCACAGAGCAGTAGCCACTCTCACGGAACTTAGTTTAATGTCTACTTGAACCCTTAGCACACAGAGCACCGCGTACCACCTAGGTAAGAATACCCAAAAGTTTTATGGTTAGGATTACCCAATTAAGGTGAGAGATCGGTAAATATCCTGTGAGTGCGAACACCTCGCTCGAGAGCATAGCGAGTAAGGAACCGTGCTCCAGGTTGCGGTATTATTATAGCTCAAGAACAGCTGCTCTGCGAGATAGGTGAGTTACGGGTCTCTAGAGGGGTGCTTGCCGTTCATTTCGATGTTCTGTGGGCTTCGTTCTTGTGGTGGCTGTGTTTCTGGTTGGGAGCTATGAGTGTTCTAGGTACGGTAGGTTAACGATAAGTATGCTCGGCTAATGAAGTTAAATACATAGAAACAAACCATCAGTTTCCTGATGCCCTTCGCGACTGTTTCGAGTTTCATATAGGTTTGTAAGGGTTGTTGATGCCTCCTCTGCTGGGGAGACGCCTCGGATGCGGGTATGCTGTGAAGACCCAAGAGAGGCGTGTTTCGAGGGAGAGCCAGGATGCGGGGGTTTCCCCACAGCGATGACCCGGAGAGAACGATGAAGGGGGAGCTGCGGGTCGGGGTCACCCTAAGCGGGCGGAGCCCGATGATGCGGATCCCGATGAAAGGGATCCCGAGGGCGGTGAAGCCAAGGGAAGAGGGCTCGATACCAAACAACATCAAGCCCTATGAAACCCGAACCCCATAAATGTACTGAGCCAGTTTATCGCCATAAAAATCAGAGGAGGTTCATTCACTCATCGATCGTGTTCGGCAACGTTCATCATGTCTTTCGATAAACTTATTGCTTGATAAGTTAAAATTGTTTCTTCGCTCTAGTTTCATCCATCCGATCACCCTCTACTTTAAGGGATGAGGAATTCCCTAGAGTGCGTCCAGCCGCTCAGTATACATCCCGAACCTATGACTAACTTAGCACGAGGCTAACACGAGATCAATTCCTAGATGTATACCTGACCTCCCTCTTTAGGGTGGGGCTTTCAGCTGTAACTTATTATTTACCTAGATTATATGATCATGGGAGGGTTGTGCCAAGAAGAAAAGCCAGTGAGAAGGAGGCTAGCAACCAAGTTAAAGAGGCTGATAAGGGCGCTGATCTGAAGGAGGCGGTGTCTAGGAAAAAATCGACGAGTAGGAAGGAGGTTGATTTAGACTCCTGGATTGATAGGAACATAGATGAGGTAATATCTAGAGCCGGTTTAGACTACCTAGGTCTTAAGAAGGAGACCTGGGTAGACGTCTTGAAGGATATCCTAGTGGATCTCTACGGTTCCACCAGCAGCTACAAATCGGTTGATGATATCGTTAGAAGGCTTCTTAGAAATTCTGATAGGGTCTTCCCGGCAATTGCTACTAGGCTAGCTCACGTACTGGATAATCCGTCCCCGGATCAGCTCGAGTTCATAGCCTCAAATGTGGGGGACTCCATACTTGAGCTTGCCCCAAAGATCTATGGCTGGCTGACTAAGCTGGGAAGGAATGACCTGCTCGGAACACTGAGATTTAAGTGGAGGACGGCATGGTCTAGATCTAGGACTGCTGTCTTACCTGTGGCATGCCCTAAATGCGGGTTTAACGCACTGATGCCTGACTTAGTATGTCTTGTGTGCGGTTTTTCTGTGTCGGAAGGTGAGCTTAAGAAGCACATCTCGTTTACTGAAAAGCTCAAGGAGTTCCTGAATAGCTTAGACTGCCAGGAGCTGGCAAAACTGCTAAAATATGATTATGTGTTAGTTAACGATCTAGGGGTTAAGCATCCAGCAGGTGACAGATCCCCCATCGACATAGAGGTGTTCCTAAGTAAATCTGAGAAAGATCTAGTTAGAGAAGCCTACGGATCGAGGTGTCTCAGTGAAGCTACTAAGTGACTTAAAGGAAATAAGGCAATTAGTATATAACAATAGAGTTGTTGTGATAGCCTACCTAGGAAATAATGAGAGGTTAAACAACTACGTAATCAGAGTTCTGAGGGAGCTGGAGGATGTATCAAAGAGCTTGATAACGTACGGTTCCTATAAGGTCGGTGAGGAGCTTGATGACACCGTTGTGGTAGTGTATGTAGATGGTAGAGAGGTCTTAGAGCAGAGAACTTACTTCATGAAACTTGAGCTAGATGTAGTTGCCCTCAAGATGGGTATAAGAGACGTAATGTCGTCTCTTGGTCTAAAGACACCGTTCTAGTTCAGCACAATTCCATTCTTAACGGAGTTTACAAGCGAAAGCCTCCCTATTTATGCAGGAAGAAATAGGTTGGTTTGTTTTAGGACAGTAGATCGTGGGGCGAGGAACTGTTTATTATAGAGTGTTTTGAAGTGTATTTAAATACCGCCTTAATATTTCTTTTCATAGATTCGTTTGGTGAAATACGATGAAGGCTGTCGTACTTGCTGGAGGTTATGCTACTAGGCTCAGGCCGCTGACACTTACCCGACCCAAACCGCTTTTGCCGATACTGGATAAACCCCTAGTATTCTGGATCTTGAACTCTCTACTTAGGTCAGGTGTGCGCGAAGTAGTGCTTTCCGTCAGATACATGTCACACCAAATAAAGGAGGCTTTAGGAAACGGTGACGTTCTCGGCATGCATGTAGCTTATGTGGAGGAAAGCCAACCGATGGGTGATGCTGGACCTCTCAGGCTCATCGACAAGGAAGTGGGTCTAGACGAAACCTTCCTTGTGGTCTATGGCGATGTCTTTACGGACGTCGATATAAACGCTGTTTTAAGTTATCATAAGTCAAAGGGGGCCATAGCCACACTGACAGCCGTCCCAGTGGATAGTCCTGAGAGATACGGCATACTATCCATGAACGAAGAAGGAAAAGTGATAGACTTCGTTGAAAAGCCTTCCTATAGACCACGATCCAACTTAGCTAATGCTGGTGTTTACGTGTTTGAGCCTGAGGTATTGAAGTATGTTGAAGATGGGAAGAAGCAAAAGATATCTGTTGACCTCGTACCTAAGTTGCTGAAGTCTGGACGTGTATTCGCTTACACCCACAGGGGGCTGTGGTTCGATATAGGAGTTCCCGAGGACTACCTTAGAGCTAACCTAGTTGCGTTGAGTGCTTTCTATCCGAAAGGGTACGTAGACGATACATCTGATGTCCGTGGAGAGATAGTGAGCCCCACCTACATAGGCAGGAACACCCGAGTAGGTAGGAACAGCGTCGTAGGGCCTAACACAGTCCTACTCGACAACGTAATAGTTGGCGAGCACTCGCTGATCAGAGGTTCCTTAATTATGAGGAGAAGTAGAATAGGGTCCTCAACCTATATAAGAGACTCCATAGTAGGTGAAGAATGCTCCGTTGGTAACTGGGTAAGGATTGAGAGCGGTACCGTAATAGGGGATCAGGTCAGTATGGTGGACGAGGTCTTCGTGAACAGGCGAAACTACGTGCTCCCATATAAAGAGATATCTGAGAGCTTATGGAAGGAGGGTGATGTAATCCTTTGACCTCCTCCTGCCCTGAAGAACAGAACTTTTCAGATATAAACCTACGTGAAACCTAAAGCAGCAGGTAGGGTAAGATCAGTTCGTCGCGAGCTCGTCATACTTCTGCTATTGGAGCGGCCTCATCACTCAAACCTACAGTTGATCTTACAGCTAATATACTACTTTATACTGGAGCAGCACCTCAGCTGTCCTAGATGTCATAGAAGGGGACTAAGCTTGTGGGCACGATTTGAGCCTAGTTATACGTTTCAAAAGTCTATGAAGTAGCGTCGTTCTTTACTCTAATACTATGAGTGCGTCCCCGACGTTTACGAAGTCACCGGGTCTAACTCTTACTTCCTTTACCCTACCACCTTTATCGCTAAATACCTCCACCTCCATCTTCATTGACTCTAGCGTGGCCACAAGCTTTCCGGGGTTGACGCTATCCCCTGGATTTACAAGGACTTTAAGGACTTTCCCCGGTATCGGTGCTGACACTACGGCTCCGCCCGGTGTTGCAGCCGGAACAGTCGGCGCTGACGGCGGTACTGGCGATACTGCTGGTTGAGTTGTGGGCTGTGAGGTCGCCTCAGGTTTTCTAGGTTCACTTGCGACGGTACCTCCTTGAGTAGGTGTAATGCTGGGTTTAACCTCAGCAGGAGGTTTAACAACTGAGGTAGGTTGTGGTGCGGTAACTATTTGGCCGCCCTCCACAAGAACGTCTAACTCTGTGTCTTCAACAACTACTTTAAATTTACCGGATCCGACCGGTCTCACTACCACATTGTAAGCCTTATCTCCTACCTTCACTACATAATTGTACGATTGTCCGGCCATCGATCCTCGTGTAAATAGCGTGGGTAGGGCTTTTAAGCTTTGCTAGCTCTCTTGCTGTGTTTAAATACTGAAAGTCCGCCTAAAGGACGTTGAGGAGGCTGGTCTGAGATATCGGCTTCCCGTCCTAAATGGTGGAGTCGCCACCTACCGGTGAGCAGATGACGTACCTCTCTTTAACATCCCTAACTACTACTTCAACCACCTTGCCTCGCAAATCTGTACCGCTTTTGATCACCGCTACCGGGCCGTGTGGGAGGGTGTACCCTATGTACTCTCCTCTTCTATAGCTATCTACAACAGCTACCTTAATGGTTTTACCTAGAAGGTTTCCCTTAAATGCTGCTTCAAGCTTTTTTACAAACTCTTTGAGGGCTACCGCTTTAGGGTCTTTGGGTGATGGTGGTTCATACCCCTCAAAGGCAGAGCCCTTGAGAGGTCTAAACCTATACAATATGACTCTCTCGGCGCCTAGCTTGGAGGATTTCTTTAACGTCTTGATGGTCCTTCTAACAGTTCTCCAGTTCTCACCTGGAAGACCGTAGATAGCGTACACATAAGGTCTTAGGCCAGCTTCCCTAAGTAGCTTAGCAGCCCTTAAAACTTCCTCGACTCTGGAGGGCCTTCCAAGCCTGACGTGATGTTCCGCATCCCCAGATTCCAGTCCTAGATTTACTGTAGTCCCCTTTAGGTACCTCCCCAATAATTTCGCGACCTCCTCTGTGACTAGGTTAGGCTTCACGTTTTCGACCATTACGTAAATATCTCTGCGGGATACCTTGGGGATTGAGTAGATTTCGCTTAGGAGGGTTTCTAGAGCGTCTAGATTAGCCGGAGGGTTTCTCGGGTCTGTGAGAGGTTCTGGCCTTACTAGCCAGTCGCGGCCGTAGTCCAGTATGTCTGGGGCACTAAGAACTACCCTCATCACACCAATATCGATGAGCTTCTCAATTTCGCTAACTATTTTACTGACGGGTCTAGACCTGGCAGGTCCGTAAAGCCTAGGTACGAGGCAGTACCCACAACCAGGGGGGATGCCTAAGTGGCATGCGAGTCTGCCCCTGAGATGCCCGAATCTGCATGTGTTGCAGCCATCGCACTGCACAGGTTTAGGCGACAGGATCGGAAGAGAGGTCCTGTAAAAGTTGCTGCATCCCCTTACAACCTCCACGTAGACTCTACTAGCCCAGAAGTACCTGTATTTTCGGATCGACTCCGTGTCGGGTTCGAACGACCACAAGATGGGTTCAGTCGCGTAACATTCAACTATATTTGACACAGTTCTTTCTCTGTCCTTGAAGATCAAGTTAGGGACCCTATGAAGATCCCCCGAGTCCAGCTCTCTTATGAGGATCGGTAGAGAGATCTCTGCTTCACCCCATACCACACCCGTAAAGCCCAGTTCTAACAACTCCTCACCTTCGACACTTGCCGGCCCACCAGCAAAAGAGAACCCCCTGCTGCCCCACCTCCCTAAAACCATAGCCATAGAACGAACGTCAGATGACATCCCGGAGACCATAAGCACGTCGAAACCTTTAAACGGATCAGAAGAACACGTAAGCACAGTCTCACACTCCATTAACTCGCACTCTACACCTAAACTCTTTATAATACCTGTTACGAGCCTAGGGCCGGCCCCAATAACGTCCACGCTCGAAAACTTCTTGCCTAAGCCTCCGGTAGCTAGGCAATCAACAACAGCGACTTTCAACTACCTACCCAGCATCTACATTGTTTAGGGCATTAAGGTGGTTTTTACAGCTGAAAACGCCGCTAGGCGACTGGCGGCAACCACTCCCGTAGCACGGGGGCGGCGACCTATCGAAGTCCTTAACAGTTATTCTATTGTGGACGCTTAGTGTGTTTAGTTATGAACTTTATCATTTTTGTGTAAATGGTTACTCTGTTGCGTATTCTAGCTACTCCATGTCCCTCATCGCCTATCCTTATGAACTCTACGTCTCTTCCAAGTTTTTTCATGGCTTCCACAAGCTGCTCTGCCTCGCTGATCGGTACTCGAGGATCGTTCTCTCCATGAATTATCATCAGGGGCGCCTTGATCTTCTCTACATGAGATATAGGACTCAGCTGGAGCATTACATCGGCCATGGTACTCGGATCCCCGTATTCATAAACCCTATACTTCCTCCTCCACGGACCTGTATTCCTTATAAATGTCACTAGATTCACTATACCTACCCTCTCCACGCCACAGCTCCAATAGTCTGGAAAGAGGGCCATACTCATCAGGGTCGCGTAACCGCCGTAGGAGGCTCCCGTCACTGCTACACACCCTTTGACTAGTAACCCTCTCCTCTCAGCCCAGTCAACTATGGACCCTATATCTTTCAGCGAGTCCAGCCTCCTTTCTCGGTCATCTAGGTGTATGAAGGTCTTACCGTAACCTGCGGAACCTCTGAAGTTTGGTTCGAGGACGAGGTATCCTAGCTTGACTAAAGCCTGAACTATCGGGTCGAAGCCCGGTCTAGATTGTCCCTCCGGGCCCCCGTGTATTACGACAACCGCCGGGTAAGGAGGTCTTCCTACTCTTGGTCTGTATACGAGGGCGGGTATCTTCATCCCGTCCCAGCTCTCGTAGAAGATCGTCTCAGGCGCTACGCACTCCTCAACCTTAACTCCAAACTTAGGTGAGTTAGTTATTTGCCTAGGAATACCGCTTTCAGGTACGGCCTTAACCTCATGGCCTATCCTAGGTCCTGCCACGCTATAAAAGATGCCTGAGACACCCCAAGACAAAGCACTGACAGTACCCTCAGGGGAATCTAGTAGCTCCACCTTGCTGAAATCAGCATCTGACACGTACACCCTGGAGTACCCATCTTCATTAACAACAAACGCTGCTTTCCTACCGTCTGGAGATAGATCTACGTCCTCAATGTCGTGATCTATTTTATACAGATATTTCCAGCTAACTTTTTCTAGGTCGTAAAGGGCTAAGCCGCTAAACTCTTGACCGTCATTGGTAAGGTACAAGAACTTCGTTCTGTCTAAGACCACTGGACTTGAGTTCCTAGCCTCACCTTCATGTCTCGTCAGGTTCCTAACTTCACCGCTTACAGTATCCACCAGATATATATCGCTGTCGAGGTTTGTATTGGAATGAACCACCAGGACTCGCCTCTCATCAAGCCAAGCTGACGCTCTATTCATGCCCTCTAAGTCAGCTACCTTCCTAACACCAACACCTTCCTCATACACATAGAGATCGAAATCAACACCGTTTCTGTATGTAGATGTGAAGCAAAGCTTCTTACCCTTCTTATCCCAAGCACCTAAATTAGCTATCACGGTCTTTCCATCTCCATGCACGTGTCTAATAGTACCATCACTCATGGTGTATATATCCAAGACCCACCTCTCGTTACCACCAATATCCCACAAAAACGCTACCTTACCTCCATCGCCTAGCGATACTTCACCAACTCTTTCGTCGAATGGGAATAGAGGCTCTATTTTCCCGTCTGACCAAGACCACGGCAAGTCAACACCGGTTATATCGGAGAGAAAGATCACAGAGTGTTCGCTTTTAGATGCCTTAGGAGATTTAGCTGACCTAACACTCAGAAACCTTCTGACCTCAAGCCAGAGAGGATCATACTCATCTATGTACATACTCAATGTACGCACCAGCTCATACTAGCATGTAAGAATAAAAACACCTAAGGCATCCCAGATTTTCTTAACCGATTAAGAGAACTGTTTAGCATATTCCATTAATGTTCGTTTTTATCCTCAGGCAAGGACGCTGAGAACAGCGAGCTACCTAGAGAATTATCGTTATTTTGGGTTAGGAAGATGCTAGATGTATTGAAGAACTATGAAAATCGAACCTCCATTACTGCTGATATAAGGAGATAGATGCCGATAGCTATGAATATCGTGCTACTTACTAGCCTTAGGTACCTCTGGCTTACCTTAGTACCGATGATTCCCGCTAGAGCGACTCCTACGGAGTTTGCTAAGGCATACCCGAGGGTCCCACTAAGTATGGTCAGAATAGGGTCTCCAGCAATTAAAGCGCAGGATACTATCGTCAGCTGCGTTTTATCTCCGAGCTCAGCTAGCAGAACCGATAAAAAGACTGATAACAGACCATACTTGTCTCCCTTCTCATCGCCTCTACTAACCAAGAACCACACACCAATAGCTATAAACAAGACAGCTGAGATCCATCTAACGAAAGAACCTACAAAGCCGCTAAAGACCCATGCCGCAAAAACAGGAACTACATTAGCTACGAAAAAAGGCCGCGGTCGAAACACAGAGCACTGTTACGAACTTTCGGGTCCTAGCGGCTAGTACCGCCGTAGATAACATAGTCTTATCACCTAACTCAGCTAAAAACACGAACCCAGCGACGCTTACTGCCTCGGCAAGTCCCACCAGCTTGGGACACACCCCTGAGTAGAAACATAAGTCATAAATTAAGGTTAAAACTTGAGGTCTGATTAGTCGAGGCTCTTCCCCCGTCGTGGGTACTACTCGGTTAGTAACTACCGGATTCTTTATTCTCGTTACAGCACCAGCCAGGGGTCCGGGTTTCATATAGTTTCATGTGGAACTCTCGCCCTCAGCTTCACCGCTCTCGATACCGCATCATGGGCAGACCTCAAGAAATAAATCAAACCAAGACCTTTATGAAAACCGAAACAGCACGTCACGGCAATACCTTATCCGGATTGAGGATATTGTTAGGATCTAGAACGCTCTTCAACCTTCTCATAGTTTCTACCCACGCATCACCGAGTATGCTCCTAACATACTTCCTCCTCACGTAACCTATCCCATGCTCACCTGTTATTGTCCCCCCAAGGGATATTGCCGCACTATATATTTCCTCGGATATCTTCCCGAGAAGTTCCGTATCGAAGCCTTCGTACTTTAGCACATGTACGTGGATATTCCCATCGCCTACGTGTCCATACAGCGGTAACCAGATCCCGTACTTCCTCTCAATACCTATGAGCTGTTCAACGAACGTATCTACAGCTCCTAGAGGAACTGTAGTGTCTAGGATGTCAAAAGTCTCACCCTTCATTGATGTGAAGATCTCGCTCCTAATCTTCAACAAATGTTTCTGCTCATCCTCGCGTAGTGCTAGGAACGGCTCAAGCGCTCCCTCCTCTCTCACGGACTTATCCAAATACTCTACCTCAGCATATAGAATATCCTCTAGAGGCTCTGCTAGAATAGACATCAAGAAGTAATCTCCTTCCTTAACAGGCCAGTCTACTCCAAGATATCTTGCTGATGTCTCTATAACCTTCCTGTCGAAGTACTCTAAGGCGAGTGGTGTCAGACCTGTAACTAGGATCCTCTTAGCAGCTTTAAACGCGTTTACCTTGCTCTCAAACGGTATTATCATCGTTGCCGAATAGGACCACTTCGGATAAAGCCTAAGGTATGCCCTCGTAATAACGCCGAGAATACCTTCAGAGCCTATGAACAGGTGAGCGAGGTTGTAGCCCAAGTTGTTCTTGACTGTTTTACCCCCAAGCTTGAGGACTACACCGTTTGGAAGAACTACCTCCAGACCTAGTACATAGTTCCTCATAACGCCGGTCTTAACAGCTCTTGAACCACCAGCATTGCATGCTATTAAACCGCCGACAGTGGCACCTTCATCGCCAGGGTGGGGTGGAAACATGAGTCCGTACTTCTCTGACTCCTCGATTAGCTTCCCAAGAGTCACGCCCGCCTCAGTATCAGCTACCATGTTATCGACGTCTATCGCTATTCTATCCATTCTCTCAAGAGAGAGCACTATCCCCGACATTGTTGGTATAGCTCCCCCAACTAATCCAGTACCACCACCTCTTACGTAGACTGGAACCCTGTACCTGTTCGCGATATTCATAACCTCAGCAACTTCGTCGGTTGCCTTAGGCTTAACGACTATGATGTCCTTAGCCGGGGGAGGTCTCACACCATGTGCCGTCTCATCATAGAGGTACCTCTCAATAGCTTTCTCCTCGACGACGACCCAGTCTTTCCCTACAACACTCTGAAGATCCATTAGGACAGCTTCGAATGTTCTAGCCAACCCTACTCTCCCCACTCTTCGATGTCTTTACAGCCTCTAAAAACTTCTTAGCAAACTCATACATGTCCCCAATCACAAATATGTCGCTGTACTTAGCTATAGGAGCACTCGGATCTATGTTCACTGAGATAATGAGACCCGAGTCTTTCATCCCAGCAATATGTTGCGGCGCCCCTGAGATTCCTAGCGCAATATAGACCTTGGGCTTGACGATGTTGCCGCTGAAGCCTACTTGAAAGTCCTTCTCCATCCACCCCACATCAACAAGAGGTCTGCTGCAAGCTAGCTGCGCACTAAGTTCTTCAGCAAGCTCTTCGAATAGCTTTATATCTTCCCTACTTCTGACGCCTCTTCCAATAGAGATGATGACCTTCGCTTCCTGTATCTTTACTTTCTTCTCCCTCGATAGCCCTAGGACTCTATAACCATCTTTCGCAGACGGACATACCTTGAGGTTTAGAGTCCTCTCGATTACCCTGCCTTTCCTACTGGAATCGGGTGTGGGTACCGGAAAAACCCCCGGTCTTATTGTAGCCATGACCGGGTAGGTCACGGTCTTTATGTGAGCAATTATATTTCCGGTAAATGCTGGCCTCACTTGGACTATGCCACCGCCATCATCGACATATACGTCAAGGCAGTCTGCCGTTAGGCCGGCACCAAGCGATGCAGCAACCCTAGGTGCTAAGCTTCTTCCCCAGGGCGTAGCAGGAAACAGCACTAGCTTTGGCATTAACTGGCTAATGGCATCGACAAGGGAGCACTTATGTACAAGAATGTTCGGCAGCTCTTTATCTTCAACACGGTAAACAACCACTTCATCTGCCCCGTAAGCCACTAAGACGTTAACATACTTTTCTATTTCCTCATTTGAGAGCATTATGGCATAGACGGGCCCTCCCACCTTAGTAACTATCTCCCTAGCCTTCCCTAGGAGCTCAAATGATGTTTTGGTAAGACCTCTACCGTAGTTTTCTATGTATACAGCTATTCCGGACCACGACATCAGAGAACACCTAGCTCCTTTAATGCCCTGAGCACCACGTTTATCCCTTCATCACCTTTTACTACTTTTACTTCTCTCCCCTTCTCTAGAGCATGATAAGATCTCACAACCCTCGTGGGAGAACCTGAAATGCCTAGCTTGCTGGGGTCAGCCACATCCTTCAGGTCATCAGCGTTCCACACTTCAACCTTCGCTCTCCTAGCCCTTAGGACATCGCTTACCTTCGGAATCGAAGGCTCCACAACCTCTCCCAGAAACACCACAGGCCGCGAAAGTGCTACTAGAGCAGGGAGTCTGAGCTCGACCTCGTAGTAGGCATCACCGTAATCAGACTCGACAACTATTTTATCCGTCTCAACTTTATCCACCCTTGTAGCGAACGAGGCATGCGGTATGCCAAGCAGCTCAGCTACTTCAGGACCTACATGCGCTGTGTCCCCATCGACAGACTTCTCCCCACATAGGATCACATCGAACGTGCCGAGTTTCTTGATAGCTGAGGCGAGAGTGTAGGATGTAGCTAAAGTATCAGCACCAGCAAACCTCTTGTCGCTTAGAAGAATCGCCCTATCAACGCCCCGAGCTATAGCATCTCTTAGCGCTATCTCTGCTTGCGGAGGTGCCATTGAGATGGATGTTATGGTACCTCCCAATAATCTCTTGATCCTTCTAGCTACTTCTATGGCATAAAGATCGAAAGGGTTTATCTCTAAGCTTGTAGAGGCTCTATCAACTGTACCTCTCTCTATGTTGAACCTGACCTTAGTTATGTCTGGTGTAGGCTTTATCAACACCACTATGTTCACTGCCTATCCCAACAAACAGCCGAGGTTAACACTTAATATCGTGATGTTACTTATCTCCCCCGAGTATGACGCCCTTGAAAGGTGCTACTAGCGGGGAGAACCCTCAATTGAGTCCTCCATAACCTAAAGATGACGTTAGCATCTTTACTGAGTCAGCCTCAGTCTGTACCCGCTATGTATTTTCCTCATTTTGTCTTCAAACTTTCTTAGAAGTGCTGTCTCTCCTTTAAGTCCAGTACAGTGACCTGCATGTACTTCAGTAACACCCTCTGCTTCTAACTCACCTACGACTCTCATAATATCCTGCTGTTCGGCCTGAGCTAGGTGTAGGCCTCCGAGTACCACTATCTCAGCAGCTCCTGTAAGCTTCCTAGCTTTCCTAACTATATTTGAGATTCCGGAGTGTGAACAGCCGGCTATAACCAAGGCTTTATCTCCCACTCTTATGGCGAGTCCTGTATCGTCCAGCATCGGCTCATCGACGATAGTGCCGTCGCGCAACGTCTTGAAGCCCTTCACCGCGTAGCTGTTATCGTAGTGTCTCTCGATCTCACCAAGAAACCACACGTCCGCGGAGAGCTCCATGTGCTCTCTGAGGAGCACTAACTCGAACCTACCTATAGACTTCCTGATCTCCGGGCTAAGCCCGACATTAAACCTCGCAGACCCGTCTCTAACGGAATAGCAGGGCTTTAGTATATCGGGATGCCCCAGAAGGGGTTTATCTCTAAGGAGCTTTGAGAGTCTTGCCAGACCTCCCGAATGATCGTAATGCCTGTGTGAAAGAACCACAGCATTGATTGACTTAAGCTCTACTCCAGCCACTGAAGCATTATAGAGCAGTATCCTACCGGAAGTACCGAGATCTACGAGAACACTGTATGAGCTACCGTCCTCATAGCCGATGAGGACAGAAACGCTAAAGCCATGTTCAGAGAAGAACTTAGTAAAGCCCGCATAATCATCCACTAAAACCGTTACCTCAGCTTTCAAAACCCTCCGAGCGTATGACAAGGTAAGTTCCCCACGCAACACTCGCAAACCGACCTTAAATAACCCAACCAAACTTTCAAGCCTCAACCCAACTCACGAGCCTTCATCGGGCTTGGGAGAATTTCAGGGCCGCCTAGGGAAATCCCACATCTCGAACCCTCAGGGCCCTTTAAACATCATAAAGATCCTGCCGACGGCCAACTAAATCACTAAGTAGTTATCTATAAACGCTCAGGGCAATATATCTGGTCAAGAGCTCGGGAGTTGGTTTGTCTACTTCACAACGTCCTGTTATTACCTCTCATAACTTATCGGGCATGAACGAGCTTGTTCATTGGGTAGGAGCTACTTAGGGAATTCTGCTAATTTGCTCTCTCATAGGGGTAGCGAGCGGTTGGGTGTATAGAGGGAGAGAGTAAAATTTTGCTTAGAGGCCCAGCTGTTCCTTCAGGCCTCTCCTTGCCCTGAGGGCGAGGCTCTCAGCTGTAACAGCGCGATAGGAACATGGCCGCGTAAAGTAAGAACTTAGCTAGGGCCTCATTGTTAAGTGAGACTGCGTGACCTATATCGGGTAGTACGTGAAGTTCGAAGCTCTTGCCGAAGGAGATCAACTTGCTTACGAAGTCCAGCACAGGCTGTATAGGTGTTCTGGAGTCGTTCTGCGGCTGTACTATACATACTGGTGCCTGAATGTTCTCTACGTAAGTTATTGGAGACCTCTCTCTGAATATGTCTCTCTTACCTGCGAATAGTACTTCCTGGAATGTCTTGAAGTACCTATCAGCAAGTTCATACATCTTCTCCCAGTCCGCAACAGGAGCTCCAGCAACACCGCACTTCCATAGTTTCGGCTTTGTAGTTAGTTGCATTAGGGTAGTGTACCCTCCATAGCTGTATCCTACAATCGATACTTCACCCTCCTTACTAAGACCGCTCTCCACAGCCCACTTCCTAGCTGCTGCGACGTCCTCCATATCAGCACCGCCTGGATCTCCTATGTCCAGCCTCCTGAATTTCTCACCATAGCCTGTAGAGCCCCTGAAGTTAGGGGCCACTACGTGATAGCCCAGTACAGCTAGCGACACCACTATCGGTGACCACGAATTCGCGACCTCGGACCACGGACCCCCATGTGGGTAGACAACTGTGAAGCCAGGCTTCGGAGAAGTACTTGACTCCAGTATGTAGGTCGGCACTTTTACCCCATCGAAAGATATTACCTCAACGTACTTTACCTCTCCCAGTCTCTCAGCTATCTCCGGTGGAAGCTCGTTATCTACTATCACCTCAGACTTCTTGCTCTCAGTATCTATAGATAGAATCTTTGGAGGAGTCTTGAGTGTGGAGAACGATACATAAGCCTTCCTCTCATGAAATACTGCAGACGATACAAAGCCGGTCTCCGGCCCCAAATCTTTCCCGTCTAGAAACAGCCTAGAGTTCCCGCGCTTCTTGCCTATAGCCCAGACCTTACCGTCTCGAGTCCACCCAAGGTCTACGAACTCTATGGGACTGAATTGATCCATGTCTCCGTACTTGAGCTCCGGCTTTCTGAGCTCTCTTGTCTCAAGGTCTAGCACATAGAGCCTCATCCTATCTCCATCTTCGAAGTCGCTAGCGAAAAGCATCCTACTCCCAAACAGCTTGGGAGCAACGTTGCTTGAGCCTTCCTTAGGTGTGTAGATCTCCTGGGTACCTCTCGCTACATCAATAATTAGTATCTCCGAGGACATAGGGTTTCCGGCTAAGTGTCCATAACCCACGATATACCTCTTACTCACGTCTGTTACGAATTCCCTTCCCTTTGTCTCGGTCACTTTTTCTGTTGTTCCCCTGACTATATCTGCTAAGTAAATGGCGGCCAGCGCTCTAGTAGCGCCGGACCAGGCCACCCTCACACCATCGAATGCCAGCCCAGCTATTCTTTGCGGCTCAACGTCCTTAGATACCACTAACTCGTTCCCGGTCTCGATATCCCGAGCGAACACCCTTGAGAGCTCGAACCCTTTGCTGACATCCTTTAGGTAAACGACCTTAGTTGAAGATTCGTGGGCTCGAACCGCCATATGCACCTCAGTAGCTACGAGCTTCTTAATGTGGGTTGCTAAGTCGAGGGCGTAGGTACTGTACGTGCCTCCCTCCGTAGAGCTGTAGACCAGGAACCTGCCCGCAACCCCTTCGACAGCATATCTTGGAACTCTGGTTATAGTCTCTATAAGCTTAGATGCCTCTGCTATACCTCTAACTACCACGAAACACACCAAAAACCTCCTTATTCTAGGATTAAATATCTAAAAGGTGTGGCTCGCTCTATGTTTTTATTCTTAACCTCTTTAGATAACTTGGGTGAGTCATGTGAGTCGTGACCAGTTAGTGGGAAGCTTGCTACTAACTGTTTCAGTAATAATCATCATAGTCTATGGCTGGCTAGTTTTCGTGTCCGAATACTATCTGCTAATACTGAAGCTTACAGGCTTCATAGCTATTGCTGGGGTATTCGGGATACTTGCTTGGATAGGTTATACCTTAGCAACAACACCCCCGCCAAAACCTATAGAGGAAATAGAGAAGGAAATAGAGGAAGAACTTAAAAAGCTTGAAAGCGAAACCAAGGAACAGCAGAAAATTGGCACTGGAGAACCGAGACCCTCTCGCCCATCGGAGACATAACTCGTCATGGAACAACTACTCCGTGTTTTCTCTACCTTAAAACAACTAAAACTATTATTGCACTATTACGCGTCTATTAAATCCTTATGCCCGAGAACTTCGAGCATTCCAGAGACTGCCAGCAGCAAGGCTTCTAATGGGACATGACGCCAACCCAAAGCACTCCGACCTCCTTCCCGCCCTGGAGGGCGAAGGTCCCGCTAAGGCGGGGAGGTTCGGGATTACATCCCCTCCCTGAGGGCTCGATCACGGGCCGAACCTCCTGCCCATCACCCCTACCCCATCCCGGAGCTATGGATGCTCCAACCATCATCGCCCTAGGCCCAAAGAGCCTAAACACTCATTACTAAGATTGGTTGAGATGAAGAGGGTTTATATGCTTTCCCTTCACCCCCCACCCTAAAGGCGGGGCTTTCAGTTGTAAAACCTTGAACGAAATAGGAAAGTGAAATAAGTTAGTTTTAGTGGATAAATGAAAGAAACTCATAAAACGTGGTCTCCTGATTCCATGATTTAAGCACACAGTTTCCGGACCTAGGTCTCGTGTTTTTCATAGGTAGGTAATTGAAGTTATAAGTTGTGTGCTAATATGAATTGGAGTGTGTAGTGGGTAGGTTAGAATCATACGAAGTACTCAAAAAGCTGTTTTGGTTGTCTAAGCTAGGACGCCTAGATATAGGTGATGTAGAGCTCGTTGTTGCTGATAGGTCTGCTGTATGCGGGATTAAAATATTCAAGCTCGACTGCGAATCCATCCTTATGAAAGACCGAGTAGTACTTTCAGATACGCATATACCCCTGCATAGGGTGGTAGAGATAAGATTAGAGGGTAAATGTTTATGGAGAAAAAGCCGAGGTGCCCAGACGAAGCTTTAAGGAGAGTACCTACTTACGTAGAGGTCAGGGAATACGTGCTCAAAGCGAGTATGGAGCCTATATCCTTGCCTAAGTCCGTTGGTAAGAAAGCCTTAGTTAGATATACCGCGAGACTAGATAAAGTCTCCAATTACTTTACGAAGAACGTCATGGAACCCCTTAAAAGCCTTAGGGACGCTCTTCAGGTAGGTTTCTATAAAAGCATAGCTTCGAACGCCCTACCTGAAGGGGTTTCTATCGATGACTTAGTGGGAAGGCTCCTTGGGAAACTAAAGAAGGTCAAGGATCTTTCAAGAGAGTATAGAACTAAAATATCTGCGAGTTTCGACTCCGCTGAGGCTGGAGAGCTCTACAGGGAGTACGTTGGGAGGGTCCTCTCCATAGCCAGACGGCTCTCGAAGGAGATCGAGCTAGCAAATAAAGCTATAGCTGAGCTCAGGAAAACCCCGTGTATCGATCCTTCTCTTCCGGTTGTTGCTGTTGCTGGGTTACCGCAGGTAGGTAAGTCGACCTTGGTCTCAGCTATATCCTCAGCTAAGCCTAAGTCATCACCTTTTCCCTTCACTACGAAGGAGATAATCTTGGGTCACGTAAGCTACGGTTTTAGCCGTTTCCAAATTCTTGATCTACCAGGAATCCTTGATAGACCTCCAGAGAAGATGAATGAAATTGAGAGAAAGGCCTTCATAGCTATAACACGCCTAGCCAACCTCATACTTTTCCTCATAGACCCATCGGAGGACTTTTATTATGGTCTTGAAAGCCAGCTTAATCTCCTGAGGTTCTTCAAGGAGCAACTTAAGGTAGGTATTGTAGTGGCAATAAACAAGGTTGATAAGGTAGGTCCCGAGAGGCTGGAGAAAATAGCTACTGCTATAGCTGAGGCTGCCCCCAGCACTGAGATAGTTAAGATAAGTGCTTTAGAGAGGGTCGGCCTAGAAGAGCTGCTTGAAACCTTAGCTAAGCATTTGGGAAGACTTTCCGATCTCAAATAGCCAGTAGAGTGTCAATGCCAAGACTAGGGAGCATATTTGAAGCACCCTTAACATGGTATCTTCGGAGAGGTTGATAGCGAGTCCTATGATAATCAGTACTGTTAGCGCTAGCTGGCGGGGGTACTTCTTTAGAGGAACTTTAATCTGAGACCACCCCCTAGAAACTTAGACAATGCGTAGGATGATGCTGAAAGGAGCACTAAGTAAGCTGATGGCAACAGTAAGTAAGAGTAGAGATATGATGCTGCGGTAGTCTGAAGAGAACTTAGATATCCCACTACATCACCGTAGTCTACGTAGTGCTTCTCTTCAGTCTCGGGCTTCGGGTACTCTACACCAGAGTAGCTCACTGCCACTACGTATGTTCCTGGATTCAGCTGGACGTAACATTCGTTGACGACCATGCCTCTCCAGCTGAAGGATGTCCACGCACACTCTAACTCTTCTCCATTCACCAGCAACTGACTTACGTTAGTCGAGGCTAGCCTGAGGAACCCTAGGCTAGCCTCGGAATCTATTACCGATAGCTTTATTATAGCGCTCGTAGGTGAGGGATACTCTACTGTATCAAGAACCACGATCCCAGCCAGTATCATGGAGAGACCGTTCCCCAAGTACACGACATTGCTAATTCTTAGTGTACCTGACCAAGGAACCGTTAGGATTGTTTGGTCAGGGGAAAGCTTGTACCCCATGAAGACAACATCCACATTAAATTCTTTTCCCAGCCTTATGAGATCTTGTGGGGGTCCCACGTAGAACCTACCATCTTCATCCCCAACCACTACGGTGACTGGCTCGGACCCATCGGTGTATAGCATCACTATAGGGTGCGGGATAGGTTTGCCTGTGATATCTACGACAACACCCTCAATAGAGCCGTATTTGTCGCTTGGCATAGCCATAGAAGGAGATTCGAAGATTGCTGCAAAAGCAGGCATCAGCGGTAGGCCTACATAGTACACTATTGACAGCGCTATCATGGCAGCGCCAGCAGCTTTCCCTACTCTCATGGGTAGGGCATACAGTAGTATCCCCGTAGCTAAAATCTTATCTCTTATGTTGTAGACTACGGTAGCTATTAAATACACCATCTTGATTGCCGTAAGGGAAGCTGCTACTAGTCCTCCCACATGTTTGAGTAGCTCGACTAGTACGTCAACCCCGGAGAACTTAAGAGCTGTAGCTGTGGACTGCAGACCGATATAGAAAGCGATTAGAAGACTAGTTCTACCCGTAAGCCACACCATGAACTGCGGCCAGCTTGCGCCTAAGACAGTAAGCAAGTAGTCGCTAAGTCTCACTAGGAGACTATACATAGACACTAATAAAGCAGACGCCAGCCCGTCGTACATCATCAGCACCCCCCATTTCTTCACTGACTTAACTGGCACTGGAGAACCGTATAGCACAGCACCTAGGCTAAATGTAAGTAGAGACAGGGAATACGCCAAGGAAAGTATTTCCATACGATCTCACTATTAAGGATACGGATTTGGAGGGGAGGGCATAGGTACAGATATTGATGTCGCTATGTACGATATAAGAGCAAATATGCTAGTCCCAAGAGCAAGCCAGAAGGCTGCTAGTACAGAGTCCTCTATCAGACTTTGCCCGGTTCTCTTCAGGTTCCTAAAGGGTATCGGGGATCCTCTAAGAGCCCAGCCCACTGCCCACGATATTAGGAACACTAACCATGCCACGCTCATAACGGCCACGGTCACCTGCCTAACAAAGTCCAGTAGGTCCAGCGCGACATCCCCGACTTCAGCAGGGCTTATATAGAGTTACGAGAATGTTAAAATTGTGGTTCCAGGTGTTGGGGATATCTCAACACTACATCTCAGGAAGAGCCTACCTAAGTTCGGCAGCGTACATAATCTATCCCGCTATAGTTCTGGGACCCACGTACGTAGGCTCTCAAACTATAGTTTCAAGCTTTGTCATAGTAGGGTTCCCTGTTAGAGCGAAGCTATTGAACGCGCGTAACTTGAGTAAAGTCTCCTTAGAGGAGCTAGACAGCACCAGCTCGGGTAGTAAGTTAGGGGACGGTGCGATCGTAAGGTCCCACAGCGTTCTCTATGAAAATGTGGAGCTAGGAGAGGGTGTCGAGCTAGGTCACCATGTACTCATTAGAGAAAACACTAGATTAGGGAAGGGAAGTAAGATAGGGAGCGGTACTATAGTTGATGGTTACACAAGCATCGGAGAAAATGCAAACATACAATCTGGTGTTTACATACCTATAAAGACCAGCATAGGAAGTAACGTCTTCATAGGTCCTAGAGCAGTCATAACCAACGACAAGTACCCGCCAAGCAGGAAATTAGTTGAGACGACGATAGAAGACGACGCTGTGATCGGAGCTAATTCAACCATAATCGCGGGAGTTAAAATAGGTAGAGGTGCCGTCGTAGCTGCGGGAGCTGTAGTCACCAAGGACGTAGAGCCCTACACTGTAGTTGCGGGAATACCTGCTAAACCTGTAATGAGCCGGGATGAGTATGAAAAGAAGAAGGCACTATATGAGGGGGTGTCGTAGTGGAAGGAGTTGAGGGGTTGAGTCCCGGGAACTGTTTTTAAGCAATTTTATTAGTTGGGAGGTGTAAGTATTCGGGTAGTAAGTGAAAATATGTTCAACCTCAAGGAACTGGCCGAAAGTGTTATAAAAAAGCCTGGGGTGTTTCTTGACGAGACGAAGCTTTATCCCGAGTACGTACCGGAGAGTCTTCCACATAGGGAGGAGCAGTTTAAGCAGCTTGTCAAGATTTTCAAGCATATAGTAGTCTCCCCCGGTTCTTCTTCCGCTAGGGTAGTCCTCTACGGATCCCTCGGCACAGGCAAAACAGCCACCGCGATATCCTTCGGTAAGGTTATAACTAGGTTAGCTGCTGAGAAGGGAATTAAGCTTAGGTATGCCCATGTAAATTGTGCCAGTACGAGATCTGCTCTCTCGGTTCTCAGAGAGGTCAAGAATCAGCTTGGCTTGGGCATACCGGATAGAGGGCTAGGTCTTTCGGAGTTCGCGCAGGTCTTACTCAAGGAGATGGATAGAGAGGACCTGTACGCAGTAGTAACTTTAGATGAGTTTGATTCGGTGCTTGCTGGCTTCAGAGGTGAAGATAAGTACGCGCTTGTCAGGTTCTACGATATGTTTCACTCCGATGTTATGCGACTTAACTTCATATATGTCAGTAGGATGAAGTTAAACGACATCCTCAGAACCCTAGATGAGATCTCGGGTAGTTACATGATGAGAAACACCATATTCTTTAATCCCTACAAGTCAAAGGAGCTCTTCGATATACTTAGGTATAGAGCAGATGAGGCATTCTACCCAGGCGTCATAGACAACGATGTTTTTGAGTATATAGCTAACCTTGTTGGCTACGACACTGGTGGGGACGGTAATGCTAGGAAAGCCCTCGCCATATTGTACGCTGCTGGGAAACTAGCTGAAAGAGAGATCGAGGAAGGAAAAACAACGAGAGTTCTCGTAGACCATGTGAGGGCTGTATCAGCTAGCGAGGACCTAGGCCTAATACATGTTTTGGACTCCCTTAACTATCTAAGCACGCATCAGCTTCTACTACTCAAAGCTATAGCTTTAGGGCTTAAAGAGACGGGGGAAAGCTACGTAAACATAGGTCATGTTGAGGAGATCTACCAGAGGCTGTGCTCTAACTTAGGGATAGAACCCAGAAGACACACCCAAATTTACTATTACGTCTCCGAGCTAGCAAATCGCGGTATAGTTATGGTTAAGAAAGCCTTAAAGGGTAGGAGGGGTAGAAGTAGCTACGTGAGTTTCGGGGCTGCTCCGATAGACAGTCTACTGAAGGTTATAGAAAGAACTATAGCTATGAGGCAGGAGATCGGTGAGTAGCATAGGGGACTTAATAGCCGAGGTTTTCTCTAGCAAGGTCAGGGTTAAGATACTGAAACTTCTTGTGGAGAGGGAATCTTTAAACATAACAGCCATAGTCAGGCTCACAAGACTTAACCATAAGATAGTGAAGGAGAATCTCAATTACTTAGTTGAGCGCGGTGTAGTACACGAAGTTTGCTTAGGGAGGATCAGAGCGTATAGATTAAACTATGCTAACCCGGTTGCTAGAGTAATAAGGGATATATTTACTTCTTAAAGAAGCCCTCTAAACCCTTAGAACTTTTTTCGTCTTTCTTTCTCTCCGCTTCAACGGTCCTTTTCTGGCGTACTGCTGTTTGAGAACCCCCTTTTTGAGCTGACACCATTTTTCTTAGTTCCTGTCTCAGCTTCTCTGTTAGAGTCACTATTTTATCGCCGTTCTTTTCCGAGAGATACTTTATCATGGAATCACTAAGGTTCAGACCAAGAGCCAGTCTAGCAGCATACTCCGGGTTGCTATCAAAAATTACCTTCAGGAACGGTATCGCATCTGATTTAGCTAGAGAAATCGAACATTTAAGGTGTGACGCTAACAGCTTAGCTAGATCCTCCCTGATCTGTCTAGCTTCCCTAGTTTTTGACAGAAGCCTTATCCTCTCAGGGAAAGAGTATTTGACCCACTTAAACTTGTATTGGGGGTTCCTTATAGAGAGTGCAACACCAGCAGTCATCATGTCAACTGCGTATACTAAGAGATCCCAGCTTCCAGTTCTGACTATCCTAGAGAAATATATGTCCGCTCTTGATAGGGATTCGTAGGCTCTCCAAAGATCTTCAGGATCCTGTGCCTGCTTAGGGATGTTCTCATGAATCCAAAGGATCAGCTCATCTGGTGCTAGATCCGTCTGATTAGAAGCTTCCCTAGCCTGCCAAGCATACTTAGCTATTAATATCCTTCTAACTACGTCAAATGCGTTAAGTTCTCTGTCTCGGGCTCTGAGAAGAGACTTAGCTAGTGTTGCTGTCACCTTACCGAAACCTTCACCTACAGCCTCAAGATCGTTTATAGCTGACCTAAGATCCCCCTCAGCTCTTTCAGCAATAAAGTCTATGGCATCATCCTCACATGTAAGCTTCTCCTTAGCACAAATATCACGAAGAACTTTCTTAACGTCGGTTTTCGTTAATCTCCTGAACTCTATCATGAGACAGCTCTCCCTCAAATCCCTGAGCTTAGGGTCCCACGGATCATTAGCCACTAACACTACTGGGTGTTGAGTCCCCTCGATTAGGTCAAGTATAGAGTCGAGAGCTCCCTTATCGGCTGTCGCGGAGATGCCGTCAACCTCGTCAAGAAGGATTATTTTCCTTTTGACTCCGAGAAGGCTCCCAATCCGGGCAGTAGTCTTAGCTATCTTCTCAATATCTGTCGATCTTCTATAGTCGCTGGCGTTCATCTCTATCAGTTCTAACCCCTTCTCCTGGGCCACTGCCTCTACTAGCGACGTCTTACCTGAGCCGGGAGGACCGTAAAGTAGAGCTGCTTTCTTCTCCGGCTTACCGCGAATCCAGGAATCTATCCAAGTCAAGAAAAGCTTTTTTGCCTCCTCCTGATTCACTACCTCATCGATTTTCCTTGGTCGGTACTTGACCACCCAAGGAAGCTTTCTCTCAGCTGACATCTCTTCACCGCTTTGACGGTTTGGACGGCTGGGCGGTAGCTTGCCTCAGGTTCCTGCCCAGGAGGACCAACTTAGCTAGGAGGGCGCTCAACTGTATCTCGTCGTCAGCACCTTCAACAAGCCTAAACTGAATCTCACCTAAATAGTCAGCTATCTCAACCCTCATCTCTTCAGGTATTGCAAACTCAGAGCTGAATACCTCCCTATGGAGTTGTTTAACTAGGTCGACCCCAGACAAACCATAGGTAACCATCAACTTCCTCAGCACGTCCCTAGCCTTGGTGAAGTCTCCCTCAAATAACGTAGACTTAAGTAGTGCCCGAACCTCAGCCGGTGTTGCTAGACCGACGACCTTGTAGACATTCGACACGTTAACCTCCCCTAGAGCTGCTGCCGCTTGGAGTATATTGATCGCTCTCCTCATATCACCGCCTGACACATCGAATATAGCCTCCAAACCTTTGTCATCATAGGACACCTTCTCATGGTCACATATCCACTTAAGCCGAGACACTACATCCTCTTTCTTAATTGCTGTGAACCTAAACACAGCGCACCTAGATTGGATAGGCTCTATTATCTTGCTTGGATAGTTAGCTATCAGTATAAACCTCGTAACGTCAACATACATCTCCATAAGCCTTCTGAGCGCCTGCTGAGCGTCAGCAGTCATATTGTCCGCCTCATCTAAGAGAACTACCTTAAAGGGCACGTTAACAGGTAGCTTACTCCTAGCAAACTCCTTCACCTTCGTCCTTATGACATCTATCCCACGCTCATCCGAGGCGTTCAGCTCGAGCATGTACATCCTGTAGTCCTCCCCGTAAAGGTCGTGAGCCAGTGCATGCGCGGCCGTAGTCTTACCAGTTCCTGGAGGGCCAGCGAAGAGGAGGTGAGGCATGTTCCTCTCCTTAACAAACACTTGAAGTCTCCTCACCACATCCTCTTGGTTCACCATCTCCTGCAGGGACCTAGGTCTATACTTCTCAGCCCACAAAAGCTCCGCTAACGCGCTCTGAGCACCCATTAACACACCGCTGTATTTCTCACTTCTTCGAAACTTAAATACAATAACCCAAGCGAAGCGTCGTTGTTTCTCGATATATTATGGTCTATACTACCTAAACCCTAAATTTAGGGCCTCTGAGCTGCTGTGGTGAACGTCATAGTTCCATGTCTTGCCGTGTAGAGCTTTATGGTGTAAAAATCTCCTTCAACTATCTTCGGGTCCCCCTGCGACTCCCAATCGCAGTGGACATACGTTGCTGACCCGGAGTTCTGCGGGCTTTTCGCTATTAGCAAGTAGCCTTTGAACCCGGCACTAATAACGTAGTTCAAATCACACCTATAAGTCCCACTTCCTGTAATTACTTCAGCCCTCAGCAAGGTCTCTGAGCTCGCTCCACCATTATATATGTAGAGATTAAGGCTCGGCTCTGGGTTTAGCCCTATATATGTGATGTACAGAAGTGGTTTAAGCTCGAACTGCTCCTTTGTCGTTGTTACTAAGCTGAAAACATAGCTTACTACGATAAAGGTCATAACTAGTATCACTGCTATGAGAATGACCTCAACGATAAGTGGGTACACTCCGTGTTTGAGTGTTCTCGGTTGAATCATCTCACACCAACCCGATATAGAAAAGTGTTGCTACGGATGCTGCCACAGCGACCAAAGCCATGGCAACCACATGCTTAAAGCCTGCGCAGATGCTTTGCTCTGAAGTGACTCCAGCTATTAACCCCATAATGACTGTGTTTATGTATGAGCCCACAGATAGGGAGGCTATCGTCGGGATCAGCCTAGAAGGCTCGACCGAACCCGCAAACGAGGTCAGCATCCACAGTATAATTACTGGGGCTGAAGCAAGCAGGATAGCCCCGAAGTATGGTAAGATCACGTACGTTTTCAGCCTTCTCTTGAGCTCTATCTCCGACTCAGCAAGTACAGCAGTGAATCTAGCTAGCGCATCTACCACCTCCGGGGACCCGCCTCCTACAGATATAGAGTCCACTAAGAACCTGAAGGTTATGAGGGTGAACCACTCTTTAAGACCCCTCAAAGCTCTACTGACAGCAACCTCCACAGGTAGCCCTGAGTACAGAGCTGCTGCGATCTTCTTAACTACTGGTGTTAGAGTACCGTAAGTTCTCGATGAGAGGTTTATGATGCATCTCTCCGGGCTTAGCCCCGTCTTCCTGGTCTCGCTGAGGTCCCTCAAAAACGACGCGGTGTTCCTTACCAGACCCCTCGTTTTCTTAGATGCTCTGTGATAGTCGTACGCTGGTGGAGTGAAAGTAACTATCGTGAAAGCTACTAGCCCCAACAGAAGAGCCAGTAAGTCCCTACCAGTTGAGATCCCGGCAAGTAGCTTAGGCGATATCGTTAGCGCTATAACCGCACCCACTACTATTCCTATAGGCAATGTTAGAAGCAATAGAAACAGCGGCTCTCTTATAGAAAGAGGAGTTTTAGGTAGAGTGTAGTTTATCGCTACCAAGACCAATATCCCTATAAGCGGAACTATTAAGAAATTGTACAACATTATGAAAGTATTATCGGATGTGAAACCTACTGGAATGATGGTGGCCGAACCTGCTGCGGCTAGCCCGACTGCACCCATCGAAGCAAACAATATGAATACTGTTAGTGAGACTATAACTCCGAAGACTATGTATGCTTCTAGGTACGATGCGAGCCTCCCGATTAGAGCCTTTATGTCGTTGATCCTATTGTTAAGGATCTCCTCAGTCCTTATCTGAAGGTAGTGGAGAACGTCCCCACCTATCTTTAAGGTAGTAGTGTACCCGAGTATGGCATCCCTAAACCTGCTATTGGGATGATCCATAGCTATCTTATCTAGGGCTGTTATGGGGTCCTCACCGAAGAACTTTACCCTAGCTAGAACCCTCTGGGCCTCAGCTCTCATACCTACAAACAACTTAAGGTTAGCTACCCTCTCCATAACTAACTCCAGACCCAGTCCTCCCCTAGCCATGGTGGCAGCATAAACAAGAAAGAACGGTAACTCATTCGAGGCTGCTGCGTTTCTTGCGGAGATCTTTATGTATGGGTATGCGAATCCTGCTGCTAAAACAACTATAGGGACTATAACTCCTATCAGGACTAGCACTACCCTAGATATTAAAGGCATGGCTATCGTCACTGCTGCCACTCCTAGCGGGAAAGTGACGACGGCGGCTGATACTAAGGTATTTAGCAATATCCTAGCTGAATATATCACTGGATGCGATGTTATAGCCCCCCGCCTAAACACAGATTCAAACTGAAAAGTACTAGCCAACCGTCTCGCGAGCCCCTCAAACAGCATTAAAGCTAGAGCTGTATACGTCTCCGAGAGAGTGTAGCCAGGCCTAGGTCTCCTTGAAGCCAATCTCCTTAAGCACCTCCTTAGGCTTGTAATAGTAATTATAAACATATGTAGCTATCTCTCTATAAGACCTCTTACCTGTAGCAGCTAGGTACTCTAGGATAGCCCTCCTCCTTATCACATCATCCACCACCTCATCGACACTGAGGCCTCTCATCTCAGCTATCCGCTCCACAATTAGGGACTCCCTTAAGTTCGCCTTGAACCTGTCTCTCGCAGGATCCCATGAGGCTAACTCCCTGTACTTATTGAAATCCTCGATCTCCCAAACATTGGTTATCCTTCTAACAGGTCTAGGCCTCCCCAGCTCATCCAGTTTCGTGACTCTCTTTATGACTAATGCCATATTAACCAACGGCATGTACGACTCAGGGATGTTCATGGGCGGTGAAGTGAGCCTCTTGACCGCGGCGTTTATATCTTCAGAGTGCAACGTCGTGTTGTGGGTAACTATAAACCCTCCCGAGATAGCGTATGTGTGACTACCTGGCACTTCAATGTCGTAAAGTAAACTATCTTTCTCGGTCATTTCAATCTTCTTCACTCTATGGAGTAACAGCCCACCGATGGACCTAACCTTACTACCTGTTGTAGCAGGTATCTGACCACCAAAAATCTCGGTAAGTTTCTGACCATCACGGCAGCCGACGACCGATATAGTATACACAACTGCTTCTTTTTTGTCGCGATCCTTTCCGCTGCCCCGTAAGGCAACGGTAGCCACTACACCTAGAGATCTTAGTAAGCTTGCCATTGACTCCGCTAACTTCCTACTTACTGTGCTAGCCCGGATCCCTGAGTATTCATTCCCATAACTGCGTATCCACCTATTCACATGCCAGAACCCTGATATGATGCCCTTCCTGAACTCTTCCGGAGCTAGCAACGCCAAGCTTAGTGGTACATAGCGATCATGTTCCGATGCATTCCCGTTGAGAAGGCTTGATATGAGCAGTGCGAAGGTCTTTGATCTGACGTTAACGATGTATCTGCCTCTGTTCATCCGCACTTTAATTGACCTTGGTGAAACTATGGTTGATAGTCTTTCAGATATTTCCTCTGCTAGCTTTGGGTTCTTACCTACATAGAATATAACACCGTTAGGAACGTTATGGTGGTCCACCTCGATATGGCCACCCGCTAAGAAGGAACCCAATATGTAACCTAGGTCGAAGTTGAGAGGTATAGACACCTTAATGCCGTCTTTTTCGTACCTCCCGTACTTTACGGAGGCATCACGAAGATCTTCTTCTCGAATGAGCTTCTGCTTCACAAGCATCTCAACATACCTAGCAGGTACACTAGATTCCTCGTACACCCACTTTTTGGCTATTGTCCTCCTCACACCTAGTAGTGAGGCCAGCCGTGCCGGAGTCACAGACGCGTACTTCTTTAATGGCGGTAACTTAACATACAGGTGTTGCCAGCTCTCCTTGAGTAGATCTAGTACGTTCACTGCTGTGGCAGTGTCCCCACTCAATAGGGGAGGTATCTCAGCTATTGAGACAAGTAAGTCACCTTCTCTAAGCTCCTTCGCTCTCTTAGTCTTCAGCTCACCATTCACATAGACAACCATGGGGTGGTCCTCATGCACTTCGTGGACTACACCACCAGCAACGTGTATCCTGATAAAACGGTTGCTACCGTTCTTGACCACCACCCTTGATATGTTCACCCACCTTGGTCTACCATCTACATATGCCGAAACCTTGATGTCTCTATACCTGTTCAGTAGAGCCCCCTTGACTATGTCTCCGATCTCGTAGAGATCGAGCCGACCATCAACTATTGCGGGTACGAGCTGATCCTCCGGTAAACACATGCCGCTGTGACCTGTTGCTATGGCTTGGAATAGAACGTAAGCCTCCTCACCTCTGATCTCGCCGACAACTATAACGTCGGGTCTATACCTCAAGGATACCTTAACCAGATCGAAGAGCTTTATCTCGCTGACGCCTGAAACCAGGTAGGTAGGTCTTGCTGTGAGCTGCACCCAGTTCTCCTGCGGCAGTCTAAGCTCGGGCGTATCCTCTATTGTCACGATCTTGTAAGTCGGTCTCAGCAGGTTGGCTAGGGCGTTGAGGGTGCTTGTTTTCCCTGCCCCAGTAACTCCCAGTATTAAGGTAGTCATCTTATAGTCCATTGCTAGCCAGAAATACGCTGCTATCTCGGGCGAGATAGTTCCAAAGTTTATTAAGTCGACTATTGTGATTGGATCCTCCCGGAACTTCCTTATCGTGAACGTCGAGCCTTTAGTGCTGATCTCCTTCTGAAATGTTGCCGCTATCCTATGACCTCCAGGTAAGATGGCATCGAGTACTGGGTACGCTACTGAGATGTGCTTACCTGCTAGGTGAGCTAGCTTAACTACGAACTCATCCAGCTCTTGCGAAGTCTTAAAAACCACGGAGGTCGGTACATACTCGTACTTCCTGTGCCAGACGTAAACCGGGATTCCGGGACCTACACACGAAATGTCCTCGATGTTAGGGTCCCTCATTAGCGGATCTATAGGTCCGTACCCAATGACGTCCCTCTCAATGTAGTAGCCTATCTTGCTCCAAGAAAGACCCGGTGTTCTTCCAAGCCTGATCTGGAAGAGCCTTATAGCTCTTTTAGCAAACCTAGATATATACTCCCTAACGTCCTCTATGGGGACCTTAGGAGGTTCCAGCTCCCACATTATGTAGTCAATTATGTTTTTATAGACTTCCTCTTCTTGAGGTGTGAGTCCCACTTCGTAGACTATATAGTTTATGACACTTGTAGCCCTGTCTTCAGCTATATAGGCATATGCCCAAGGCTCGTAGAGAGGGTATGTTTCAAGTAGCTTAGTATCTCCCCTAACGATCGTCAGCTTAAGCTTTTCAGGGCTTATGGCTGGCTTAATAAGTGCTGATTCCGTTTCTGTGATCTCCTCTATCGAGCTTACAGAACTCTCGCCTTCCTTACCCTTCTTCTCAGACCTTCTCCTAAAAACGCTAGCTAAGCCCTTGGAAAACCTTAACTTCACTCATCCTAACCCAACACAATTTTTGGTTTTCTAAAATATATTTACTCAAAGCAGAGTTAAATATCTTGGAGATGATATGCAGGTAGCACACTTGCTAGTATTGGTACTTGCGTTGCAGCTCTTACTAGTACCCTCCGCAGGTTCGGCCCAAGTCTACGGTCTACCCCACCCGGTAGTCTTCAAATACAACTTTAACTTCACGATAGTTGATATCTTAGTTCTAAACTCTACGCATATAGCCTTAGCGGTCAACTATAAGCAACACTCAGCTATTGTTGTCGCAGACCTGAGAGATCCTATTAGTGGGGCAAGGCTAGTACAGACCTACCCACTTTCGGGAAGGATAACAGCATTCAGCACAGATGGTTTTCCACCATCTAGGTTGGCAGTCGGTAGCGATAGGGGAGAAATATACCTATTTAAGATCGATGGAGGTAGGCTTTACCAGCTACTTCACTTAATACAGGGTGCTGACTTTAGGGTTATTAGTCTCTTTGTTGCTAGGGCTGCCGGTAGCTACAAGCTCATCGCCACTGTAAGCGAAGGTCAGCCTCTAGGGCTGTGTGTGAACTGCTACGTGTACGTTTTCGATGAAAACCAGCTAGGTGCTCTCGTAATATCCCCTCACAAGTCATCGACGACGTTCACTTGCGGCAAGTACGTAGATAGCCGAATCTATCCTCAGATGGCTATCCCTGCTAAGGTCTACACAGCTAGTGGTTACTACTACAGAGCCGACAGCATAGCCCTCTTCTGGGCTCCCTACATAGAGAGCATAATCGTGAACCTCTCAGTGCTGCGACTAGTTAACGCCACACTCGTAGAACCTGCAAAAGGTGCGTTGATTGAGGTAAACCTACTAGATCCAGTGACTAGAGCTAGAAGGGTTTACGGGTGGAACGCCGATAGCTCTGGAGTGGCACTCATTCCAGTACCTAGAGGCTACATAGCCAATATAACCGTCGTCAGCATCTCCCAGAAGTACCTTGCTGTGAAAAACGTCAATACCTCAGCCATAGTCAAGTCACTCAAGACGGAGACCATCATCCCTGAAAGCGCCTCTACAGACCTAGCTGAAGATGTCTATGGCCCTCCCTTCTTTGCCAAGTACTACGTAGACTTCCTGGACCTAAGTAATGCTCCATCTAGCTGTAGGGTAGTGGGATCACTTGAGAAAAGCCTTTACCCAGCAGTCAGCACCCCGCATTTCGTAGACTATGGAGGAGGCTACCTTATCGCTCTTACGAACCGGACGTTCTTGGAGCTCTACAACCTAGATTACGCATACAGGCTTAACCCAGATCGTGGTGTAGGCTTTGAGTATGTGGGAGCTACTAAGGTATCAATAGTAGACGTGATAGCGTATTCCAAGAGCGACATCGTGGTGGGCTTATCGGACGGTAGGATAAAGCACTATAGATTCAATGAGTTGAAGAACTCATACGAGTTCGCTCAAGCTTTAGTGACCCTAGGCTCATTAATCAGGATCCAACCGCTTTCGGCTATGTCATACTTTACCTTCTCTGCCGGCGGGATACAGGTGGTCTCGCTAGCGCCTTTCCAGCTACCGCTTCTTCGAGTAGGCTTCGAGGCCGAGTTCTCTGTTGAGAACTTGGTGTCAGCGTACTCACTACCTACTGCTGAGTTGGTAGCTTTAGCGTCGAGTAACTCTGTGTATGCTATTGCCAACTTAGGTCCCTTGATGACTAGGCCCGCACCCATAAACCTAGCTAACTACGTGGCACCGTCACTAGTACTCAAGCTACTACCGCCTGCCCCTCAGGAGCAAGTAAACGGATCGAAGGTAATTCTGAAATACGAGATCGGTGGCATGAAGAAGGAGATAGCTAGAACCTATATAGGGGACAATATTACCTTCACAAATATAGTCCCAGGCTCCAACTACTCCATCGAGGTAGTCCCACCTAAGGACTACATGCTTGGATACACTACTTCAGTGGAAATACCGTATTGTGCCGAGAGATGCAAAAATGTTGAGCTGTCAGCCCGCATCGAATATAGAGACTTTGCCTTTGGTTTAATGCTTGAAGACGAATACGGAGAGCCGCTACTCGGGAGGCTAATAGTAGATGTAGACGGTAAAACTTATGAGTATAGAAGCCGTGAAGGTCTTAAGCTCAGGCTACTTTATGGGGCACACGAGGTCTGCGCTAAATCTCTAGATGGGTATTACATGGACTTCTGCACGCTAGTAAACGTCGTGAACGATACATTGCTCCGTGTCCCCCTTGTTAGATCACAATACAACATGACCATAATGTTTATCGACAAGATGACTAAGAGAGCTGTAGAGCCTAAGCTAGCCGTCTACATCAACGGCATTGCCCACGCTCCATCCCAGGACTCGAAGCTGGTTACCACCGTTAAGGCCGGCTGGATCAATATCACGGTGGTACCAGTCCAAGAGCTCACAAAAGTCTTCTCTAGTTATTCGACTAGGGTTATAGTAAACAGAAGTATGACTTTGGAGGTGCCCCTAGATAGGGTCGTGTACGAGATTTATCTCAGCGCGTTGGATGAGGCCACTCGGCGGGCGATATCACTTCTATCGTCTGTACGTATCAACGGTACCGAAGCTTACAGAGGTCTTCTACCGGCAGTCCTTAGGTTACCCTACGCGTACTATTCGATAGAGTTAGTGCCAGTAGGGGAATATGAGAGGGTATATGAACCATCTGTGGCTGAACTGCTCCTCGATTCAAGTAAGAGTCTATCGGTGCTGATCCTCAGGAAGGTCTACCTCTTGGAGATGACCCTGAAGGATAGGTACTCAGAGAAACCGGTCGTCCCGTTGAGGGTCCTAATTAACGGTAGTCAGTACTCTGTGGTTACGTCTCCTACGCTAGCACTGCCTCTGAGAGCAGCAAACTATGTAATCAGGATCGAGCCTATCGAAGGCTACACCGCTTCATACGAGCCTATCGAGAGGTCTATATCGCTCTTCTCCAATGCTAAGCTGAGCTTGGACTTGAAGAGGTACAACTACACCCTAACACTAGTACTGCGGGATACCAGCGTTAGAGGGTACCTAGAGGGGAGGTTCAGGGTGAGCCTAAATACGACTGTAGTAACTTTAATCGATGGATCTACGGCCTCCCGAGGTATCAACATGTCTGTGCCGTACGGTAAGTACGTGCTAACTATAGTGCCTGTAGATGTAGCCGAGAAACTCTATTCCTCACCTCAGCCGACAACTATAAATATCATCTCGAATACGAGCTACACAGCTAGACTTAATAGGAAAGTGTATAGTGTCGTATTGACCGCAGTTAACGACCTCGATGAAAGGTTAGATAACGCTTACGCTGAGGTTACTGACCCAGCTACAGGGATCAGCATAGCATCTCTATATACAGACGAAAAAGGAGAGATAAGGCTTTCTATACCGGCTGGCGCGCTATTTATTCGCGTAACAAAGGGAGGGTACCAGGAGTACACGGAGGCTCTCTACCTAGATAAAGACAGCACCATAACAGCACGACTTAACCCGACTCTAACGACGTTAGTTGGAAGGTTTACCCACGTTATAGCACTAGCTGTTGTAGCGACTGCGGTGATATTGATAACACTTAAGTTGAGGGCAAAGCTAGTTGAGAGGTTAAGAGGACCTGAAGAGGTTTTCTAAGTGAGATAGCTGAGAAACATGAGCCAATGTCAGGGGGCTCCTAAGTCTTCACCTATCCGAGACCGCCACACTCATCACTAGGATTCCACAGAGAGCTCACAACGAGAACTTAAATAGGTTTTAATAAGCCATCCTCCACATCTGGCCTCGCCAATGTAGTTGAGGACATGCCACTAAGGAACCCCGAAACCAGAGATGAAAGACTGTGGACACCATGCAAAGGTAAAAGGTGCGGTGTTACTAACTTTAGGGGGTACTATACCGGTGGAGAATCTTGGAAGGCAAAGCCTGAAGGGAGTTGTCCTTCTTTTAGGTCTCTATAGGGGCCCCAGATTTAGTTACGCCCGGGCCATAGTAACTAATTTGCTGAACATATCGATAATAGATAACTCTATTGCTAAGGATTTGAAATGCTATGAGAGTGTGAGCCCGGAGGTAGAGGCTGAAGTGGTAGTTCCTGGGCTAGGTAAGTATGATGTTCGCTCAGTATGCGTAGTCGATAGAGTCGTGTTTAACGGCTATGAAATTCCTTACCCATCAGTTTTCCATGTTGTCACAACTTCGACTGGTCCACGTTTATACGAAGCCTTCATAGGAAGAGATCTAATAAACTACTGGCAACTATATGTAGACCCGAGTCTAGAAACCGTTAGGAGTAGGATGGCCAGGCGAGTTGAGTTGTTCTGAGGTATATGAATAGTTCCCCGGTGCACTCCATGGCTGCGGAGATAGAAATTAGAGCTAGGATCACGCTCTGCTACGACCGCGAGCTCTCCATAGCCTTACTGAGGTCCCTAAAGCCGGACGATATCCCGCCAATAAGATTTAATCTTAGAGGGGCTGTCGAGGACGGCTGTCTCACTTACGATGTGATGTGCTCCAGTTGCCTAAATGAAGATCTCCTGACGCTAGGATCTATTCTGAGTGAGCTAGCACAGATGTCTTTACTTGTGAGAAGGATTTTAGCTCGCGGATGTCTCGATTGAACTAAAAGCTTTTAAGTCTAAGCACGTTCCTAAAGCTAAGGAGGGAGTGTGTCGTCAGCTGCGAGAGGTAAGTGGAGGACAAAAAAGTGGTATACAGTCATAGCTCCTGGAGTATTTGGTAGCATACCGATAGGCTCAATACCAGCTGATGAAGGGTGGAAGCTCCTTGGTAGGGTCGTAGAGACGACCCTATTTGACCTCACTGGAGATTTCACTAAACACTACATACACCTATACTTCCAAATATATAGATATGATGGCGAAAACGCATACACAAGGTTTAAAGGACACGAACTCTCAAGAGACTATGTCAAGTCGATAGTTAGGAGGAGATCGTCCAAGGTAGCTGGAATCATAGACGTGACAACTAACGATGGGTACATGCTGAGAGTAGTTGGTCTCGTACTGACAGCGTACAACTGTAATGCTAGTCATAAAAGGGCGATCAGAAAAATAATCTTCCAGACCGTGAATGAGTGGGCACAGAAGAACTCGTTCGACGACTTCGTTAAAGCCATGATTTTCGGTGATATGACGGTAGACCTGATGACTAGAGCTAAGAAGATCTACCCTGTCAGGAAAGCTGAAATCTATAAGTCGAAACTAATGCTCGTACCTACACCAGAAGGGCCTAAACCAGCAACGATAGTGGCTCAAAAGCAGACAGCATAGCTTCTGCCCAAGAACCGAAAAAGTTTTCTGACCTCTACTCACCCCTAGGGGCGGCATATCCCCTAATAACACACAGTTCCGTTCTCATGTGGCCGAATTATGTTCTCAGGTGCGGAGCTATAAGCTTCCTCATCTATCCCTGTCTTAAAAAGCTGGCTTTCTGTTATAAGGGGGGCAGCAGGTATGAGGGTTGTTTTGGTGGCTTGGAACTCACCTGAGGGCGCCGACTTGAAGCGATTGATCTTGCTGGCCGTGAAAACATCTCAAGGGAAGCTCTCTTCTAGGAGCTTAGATCACTACCTAAGGAATTACCCTGAAGAGGACGTTCGTAATTGGTTAGTTGAGGCAGTGAAGTTTCCGTCGGTTCTTGAGCACGTGGTCTTCACGTTCCTTATAGAGGGCATTTCTAGGGTTACAAGCCATCAACTAGTTAGACATAGGATAGCATCTTATACCCAGGAGTCTCAGAGGTACTCTGAGGCGAGGTTTGAGTACGTAGTTCCCGAGACAGTTAAGGTCAGAGGTTTTGAGGAGAGGTTTAGGAGCGTTGTTGATGAGCTCTTCAGATTCTATAAGGAGATGGTTGACTCGGGCGTGCCCTACGAAGACGCTCGCTATATACTACCACAAGCAGTAACTACTAGGATCTTGATGACTGTAAATTTGAGAGAGCTCATACATATCGCATGCCTCAGGTTGTCCGAGAAAGCCCAGTGGGAGATAAAAGAGCTAGTCAGTAAAATGGTGGAAGAAGCTACTAGGGTAGTTCCCGAGTTACCTGACTTGGTTAGATCAGCTTGCTCACAGTCCTGACCTCCTCCCCGCCCTGAAGGGCAAGGATTTCCGCTAGGGCGAGGAGGTTCGGGGCTACATCCCCTCCCTAAGGGTTAGATCACGGGCCGGGCCTCCGGCCCATCACCCCTACCCATCCCGGGGCTCGGGGTATCTTACATAACGTGCTTTAGCTGTGAGCATTTAATAACTTCTCAAACTCTGTGATTAGGGAGGGAGCGTGAGTAACAGGAGGTCCCTAGAAGATTTAGGTATATCGTCAACTATTCTCGCAAAACTCCGCGAGGCTGGCTACAAAACGTTGGAGTCTATAGCTGTCGCAAACATTAGTGAACTAGCTAGCGTTGCCGGGATCCCGCTACCTACGGCTCACAGAATAGTTTCCAAGGCCCGTGAACTGCTTGGCCTGACCTTAAAGACTGCGCTAGACTTAAAGAAGGAAAGAGGTACTTTACCGAAGATAGTTACGGGCTCCAAGAGATTAGATGAGCTGCTGGGTGGGGGAGTAGAGACAGGTACTGTCACTGAGTTCTTCGGGGAATATGGAACAGGTAAGACACAGCTCTGTATGCAACTCTCGGTTAATGTGCAGCTACCTAAGGATAGAGGAGGGTTGAACGCTAAGGCCATCTACATAGATGCTGAGGGGACTTTCAGATGGGAGAGAATAGAGGCTATGGCTAAAGCTGTAGGGTTGGATCCTGATAAAGCTATGGCGAACATATACTGGATCAGAGCTATATCGAGCGACCATCAGATGGCTGTAGTTGAGGAGGTCATGGATCTCATACCCAAAGAGAACGTCGGTCTAATAGTGGTAGACTCCGTTACTGGTCACTTTAGGGCTGAGTACCCTGGAAGAGAGAATCTAGCGGTCAGACAGCAGAAACTAAATAGACATCTACACCAACTAGCGAGAATAGCTGACATCTACGGGATAGCTGTCGTAGTAACGAACCAGGTAATGGCAAGACCAGACGTCTTCTACGGAGATCCTACTCAGGCTGTAGGTGGACATGTTTTAGCTCATGCTCCAGGAGTAAGAGTTCAACTAAGGAAATCGCGTGGGAATAGAAGGATAGCGAGGGTAGTTGATGCTCCGCACCTACCGGAGGGAGAGGCCATCTTCGCGATTACGGAGGAAGGCATCAAAGACGTCGAGGAGTAGTAAGTCGCGAAGCCAGCAACCATTTAAAGTCGAATGCGTGGTGACTGCCGATACCTTGCGAGCAAAACATGTTCGTATCACTCGTGGTCATAGCCACACTTATGTACGCATCGTACCGCGATTTACTGACTCGGGAGATACCTGAAGTAGTTTGGTTACCGGCATATCTTATCGCCATAGCCGGCGTTCTGATTAGGTTCCTCGGCGGCTACTACGCGCCTCTCGAAGTGTTCTTATCATTAATGCCTGCTTTAGTATACTTAATCCTCTTTCTCGTCGGGCTTCTAGGCGGGGCAGATTTCTTAGCTTTACTTTTGGTGACTATAGCACACCTTCACGAACCTCTAATACCTCTACTCACATTTGTAATATCGTCCTTAATCCCCGTACCTTTAATCCTCCTAAATCTTGTAGAGAACACCATTAGAAGCAAGAAGATCATGGAGAGCATAGTATGTGTTCAAGGCACCAAGAAGTTTTTGTACTTCGTGGGTAGGCCTGCTACCGCAACGCATTTTCTCAAGAAGAAGTATGTGTTTCTCCATACATACCCAACAGAAGGGGGCTATATCTGTAGTAGTTCAGTCGACGTCGATATAGACTTCGAGAAGCAAAGAGAAATCGTTGCGGAAGCCTTAAGAAGAGGGCTGATGAAGCCAGAAGATTATGTGATATACTCCCCCGCTTTACCGCACGTAACCTTCATCGGCCTGTCTTACCCAGTTGCCCTCTTAGTAGGCCTTTACTTCTTCACTGCCTTTATCTGACTTCCTCCCCGCTATAAGTAGTGAGGGTTTACGCTAGGGCGAGGAGGTTCGGGGCTACATCCCCTCCCTAAGGGTTAGATCACGGGCCGGGCCTCCGGCCCATCACCCCTATCCCAAGCGGGACTCTGGTTATTGAATCGAAATCAATCATCGCCTGAGGCTCGCAAAGCATAAACAAAACATCGAGGGCAATCAAACCAAGAGAGATTATATGCTTCTCTCCACCCCACCCTAAAAAGCGAGGCTTTCAGCTGTAAACTTAAATCAGCTTGTTGTGATGGTAATATGGGATGGTGATTGGGTAAATCGGTATTGTTGTTTCTCTTGCTTGTGGCATGGCTGAGCGTGTCTTCTGCGTCAGTTCTCGTCGTACTTTCAAGGTCAAGTGCTTTAGTGTGTGCCTTTTGGAGGCTTGTTTTTGCGACCTTGTTGGTTGCTGCGTATGTCTTAGTCGTCAGCGGGGATGTGAAACTCAGGTTCAAAATGTCCCGAGAGCTCCTCCTCTCTGCTATTTCAGGTGTGTTCCTAGCTGCCCACTTCTTGACGTGGATGGAGTCACTATTCTATATCCCGGTGTCACTCTCTACGACTATCGTCGTCACATATCCGTTGTTGGCGATGTTATATGAGGCTATCCTAGGGATTTCTAAGCCTACTAAGGAGGAGATAGTTGGTGCCGTCATAGCCTTCTCTGGGGTGGTTATAGCTGTTCGTCCCTACCTGGCAGACAAGGCTTTCTACGGTTCCCTACTTGCCCTACTGGGAGCCCTCACCGGGGCCGCCTACTTTACTTTAGGTAGGTTGATGAGGAAAGGCGGTGTCAGCCTAACTGGCTATACCCTAGTGTGCTATGGAACTTCATCACTAGTTCTCCTAGCTTATTCGTTCATAAGTAACCAACAGATCTTACCAGCTGAGCAAGGTTCGTGGGTATACCTAGTACTCTTAGGTCTAATACCAATGCTCGGCGGCCATACAGTAATAAATTACCTGATGAAATACATGAAATCATATGTAGCGACAGTTATAGGGTTTGCAGAAGCTCCTGGAGCCACGATACTGGCGTCACTTGTACTTTCACAGAAAATCGAGATGTATGTCGCGGTAGGCATGATAGTGACCCTCAGCGGAGCTCTCTATACTTTGACCTCTCCCTACCCCGAAGGGTAAGGGTTCCCAACCCTTTAAAGGTCACACGGTAGTTTCACGTGAAATAACTTATTGCTCAGATCCCGAAAATTTAATAGGTAGTTAATTTATATAATGTGGGTAGCGCCTCAGTGTCAGTGTCAAAAGGGCCCGATAGGCGCGAGTTCCACCCGAGAAGAGAGTTTAGAGGGAGAGAGTACGCTGAGCCTGAACCCAAGCCTATAGGCAATTCTTGTAATAACCTTTGCCCTCTCTTCAAATGTGCTAAGGCGGCCTTGGTCTACTCGACGAAGGTGGTTAAAGGATTCACACAGAAAGTGGCTATGTGTAGGTTAACAGGCGATCAATGCATAGGATATAAGTGCCAGTTCGCGTACTGCGAAAGAAAAGCACTCCTACCTAATGGAAACTGCGCTTTCACCATTAAGTTTAAAGATAGTGAAGATTTCTTTAACGAGCTAGAGAAAGAGGAGCTTAGGATGCTCTCTCAGGGTAAGCTAGTGAGGAAGACCACTAAGAAGGACATCTTCATAGAGTAATATAGTGACATGCTACTACGGTATTTAACTTAGAGAAAAATGTTCTATGATAGAAGATAACTAAGACTTAACATCGTCGAACGTCATTATTACGAGATTTGTGGGCTTCTTACTGATAGCTCCTAATCTAGACCCTACTAGAACGCTTATTCCCTTAGCTGATGCTATATCCACAAGTCTCTGGGTTATGACTCCATCCATGAGTATGGCGTGAGCGTCTTTTATCTCATCACTAACCAACTTATCTACCAGATCCTTAACTGGAATTCTTGTAACCTCGTTCCAGTTCTTGTCGTATATAATGCTCTCCAAGCTACCTCTCAAAGATTCCATAGTCTTTACGGCTGGCTCTGGAATGATAAGCTCACTCGTTACCTCAGTTTCTGGGACCGGAGTTGCTGGTTGCGGTTTTACCTCCTCCACCTTTTCTGCGGCTTCCTTAGGTACTTGCTGTAGGTATGCCTCTAGAGGAACCGCGTTCTTTAGTGCTTTAGCGATCTCCTTTCCGGTTAACTCCTCTACTTCACGCCCTGGGGGCGCCCTAGCTACGTAATCTATTTTAGCTACCCGCATTAGCTCCTTCAGGATCATGTCCCCCGCTCTGTCACCGTCAAGAAACGCTATGGTCTTCTTAGATTTCGACAAATTGATTATTGTTTCAGGTATCTCACCTTTAGCACCCTCAAGAGCTATGACGTTTCTATAGCCGTACCTAAGAAGATTTAGGACGTCTGCTCTACCTTCTACTATGATGATCGTATCTGATGTATCGATGTCGGGCCCAGCAGGAAGCTTTTCCGGACCATAAGCTACGATCTCAGCTGTTTTCACGGACGACTCTATTTCCTGTAATATCTCCTTTATATCTACTTCTTTCTCTTTAATAACTGTTTGCAATATCTCTTTGGCCCGCTCAACTATCTTCTTCATCTTCTCCCTTCTGACATCCACTATATCAACAACCTTGATCTTAGCGTTAAAGGGACCCACCTTATCGACGAACTCAAGCATGGCAGCAATCAATGCTGTCTCAACACGGTCTAAGTTCGAAGGTACGAGTATCTCACCGACAGTTTTAGATCCTTGCTGCCTTACCTCGACAGAAATGCGCCCTATCCTACCCTTATCCTGCAGATCCCTGAGATCTAGTTCGGATCCAAAAAGTCCCTCAGTCTGACCGAATACAGCCCCCACTATATCATGCTTATCCACTATGCCATCTACTTCGACCCTGGCCCTCACCATGTACTTTACCATGAACATGACACCCTAGCTTCTTTACCCTTTCAGCATTGTCAAGTTTAAATTCTCGACACCAGTTATAAGCCTAAGACAAGCCTTTAACCACTGTTTCGATTTTCATGTATGTTAGGATATTAAGTCTGTGTGGAGGTGAGCACCCTTAACTAATTGAGTGAGGAACCACAGCGCCCTGAGGACTCTAAGAACTCTAGACGTAGTCCCCGGGACGGCCCCAAAACCCGAGCCCCATGAAGGCACAGGCAAGATGTGGGGGAAGAATGTGTTGCGACTACCAGCAAACACGAACCCACTATAAGAGCTAAGAGCCTATCACCAAGGTTGTCCTTCCCCTAGCACTGAAAGGTGAGGCTTTCAGTTGTAACACCTTAAATAACAGTCCGAAGGGGCTTGGCACTGTATGGAGAGCTCTATATCTCGTACGTGTAAAGCCTGTTCTCTTGGTTAACGCACCACATGAAATTACCCGGTAACGACACGATTCTCTCCACTAGTTTCCTTATAGTTTCAAGGTCAATGTGGTTTCCCACTTTATCGTATCCTTTTGAGGAGCAAATTCTTCTTTGTAGAGAAAAACGACACGATATATTACCATCACAATAAAAACACTGGGCATCTATAGCGCCAGGCTGAAGCACGTAGAAGCCTTGAGATATCTCAACGTACGTACAGTCTCTAGGCATATAGTTGTAAGAGCCTCCCGTTACCTTAATTCCGCTGACCACGCATTCAGTTGGTAACTCAAGCGGTGCTACCTGGCAGAAACGGTTAAGTAGCTCCAACAATGCCTCGCTAACGCAGTGTCTCACATAAGTTGAAGCTATCACCTTTTCACCACACTTAGCTATCAACACGGTGGTAGGCATACACTACTAGAATGAATGCTCAGGATTGCATAAATTAGTTTGCTACGATTACTTATGAACGGTGTGGAACTCTGCCGAAAGTCGTGATAGCCTTCAGCAGGCAGGATCCTGCCGGGAGCGGAATATCTTTGGAACTATCTAAGCTGCTAAAATGTGAAGAACGCGTAGACCACGGCAACAGCATCTGCTGGGCGAAGATCTCAGGTAAGGAGGTCGCTATAGCTGGGTTTGATATGGACGTTCTGTACTTTGATTTCCTCGATAAAGTCTTTGATGACGCTGATTTCTTTGTTGTGGTTTCTAGACATAGCGCCACCTCTGGAATAAAGTCTCTTACAGTCCATCACACTGGAAATCCGACGGCTAAGGCTGAATATGGAGGGAAACCCATGAAGCTCGCAATAGCTAACCCACCTATAGCTCTATCTATACTTCAGGCTCTATCAGAACTCTCAAGGCGGCACGCACTATCGGATATTGAAGTCACCTATGAGGTCACCCATCACGGACCTACAGAGCTCAGTAAGCCAATAACCTTCGCTGAGATAGGTTCATCCCCCACGGAATGGTCGCATAAACCATACCAAGAGGTTGTAGCGAAGGCCGTGTACGTTGCTCTAACAGAGAGCTTACCTGAATGCGTTCCATCTGTTGGTGTGGGAGGAGGTCACTATGCCCACCAATTCACCGGGAGGGCGCTCACAGTTGGAGAGTGCTATGGTCATATAGTCTCTAGACATGCGGTCAAGGAATTTCGTGACTCACCTGAACTATTTGAATCTATTTTAAGGCAGGCAGTAATGAGATCGATTATAACTACAAGAAGAATAGTCCTAGAAGGCAAGATGCCTTCATATATCAGGCAGGCAGCTAAGTCAGTAGCCAGCAATTATGGGTTAGAACTTTTAGAGTAGTAGAACTAAATTCTTTGGGTAGTACTCTGCAGATGGTAGTAGCTTCGATGAATAGAGAAAACGAATGGGAAAATTTGAAGGCTGAGATATCATCTTGCTCTAAGTGTCCACTACATAAGTCGAGGACCAAACCTGTTCCAGGTGAAGGGAACCTCTATTCAACTGTGCTTTTCCTAGGTGAGGCCCCGGGGAAAACCGAGGATGAGGAGGGTAGACCCTTCGTAGGTGCCGCGGGTAAGCTACTTACAAAGCTCATAGAAGAGATAGGTTTAAGAAGGGAGAACGTGTTCATAACCAACGTAGTTAAGTGCCGCCCACCAAACAATAGGGAGCCTAAATATGAAGAGATTAAGGCATGCTCGTACTTTACAGATAGAATAATTTCTCTAGTAAGCCCCCAGCTAATCGTAACCCTCGGGAATTACGCAGGCTATTACGTCTTCGAACTCAAGGGAGGAGCCAAATGGCTTGGAATCTCGAGGATGCGCGGGAAATTATATAGGCTCACCGTAGTAGGCTCTCCCAGAGCTGTAATAGCTACATACCATCCTGCCGCCGCCCTATACAACCCCCAGCTCTATAATGCCTTGCGCGAGGATTTCGAACTATCAAGGAAGCTGCTAGCAAGCGAGAAAGCCGGCGATAGAGGTTTAATGAGGTATGTTAAGTAGGGGTAGAAACCTTTGAGTCAGGATAAAATAGCGAAATACCTAGAGAACAGAATAAGGGAGCTGGAGAAGAGAATAAGGGAGCTTAGCGAGGAGCTGGAGATATTGAAGGAACTCGCTACTGAATACTCGAAGAGTAAACAAATAAGCATAACTGCGACAGCCAGCGAAGTCAAAACCCCACCACAGGAAAAGGAGAAAGTGAAGGTGTTGTATGTTGAGAACGAGATAATAGCTAGCGAAGTTATCTCCGACGATCTAGTCAAGATAGTGCTTAGGAGTGGACTCAAGTCAGACGACGAAGTAGTCGCCAACTTTCTACTTAAGGTCCTAGAAGAGCTACGGGAAAGGGGAGACCTCACCGACTATAAGATACAGGAAAGCGGTGGCTACATAATTCAAATAGATCTGATAGGGCCGAACCCTCTAGCACTACGTCAAGCAGAACTAGCATTAAAGTACGTATGGAGTAAGGTTACAGCTAGCTAACTATCATATGCGTCGAATTAAAACCAGAGCCTGGCCCTACAGGACAGGGAGAAAAAGAGACCGGTATTAGTACAGCTATAACTACAAGAGACGCTAAAGAAATACAGCCCCGGACAGACTATGGGCAGCCGTCGGGGAACTCACTTAATTCTCCCCACGCATCCAGGCCCTACATCTCAGTTCCCTTCCCACCGAGGGTTTATATACCTCTAGTGTAGTCTACAAAACTATGAAACCGAAAACAAGCCCTTTAGAATCATTTTACCGTCTAAATGCGAAATTTAAGGTATAACCCGTGTTTAGCCTCTCTGTGCTGTCGTGGGTCTAGGAATACCTTGATCTGAGACGCTTCTGAGCAAATACCTAGTTATGGCGCTATCGTAGCCTACAACGACACAACCCAGCTGGTACACTCCATCTATCCTTAAGGAGGTTAAATCGGTTCCGTCACAGAGATACGCCTCTGATCCTAGGTGGTTTGCTATTGCTATTGAAGCCGCGATGTCGACGTTTCTGAGCTTAGCTCTGGTGTCTATGAAGCCTAAGGCCATCCCAAGGGCTACATAGATTACATCGAGAGCCGCACTGCCTAACGACCTCAGCCGAACATCGGGACCGTAGCTATTTACTATGTTAGCGAATGGTTCAAAAGACCTTAGGCTATCGAAGTAACCCAACACTATTTTACTGGGTTGAGACCTCCTCTTGATATCTAAACCTATAGGTCTGAACCCCCTCTGCTTATCAAAGTAGTATATTACATCTCTGTAGACCTCGGCAACTACTGCCGCTTCAATATCGCGGATCGTTACCCTGTGAGCGCTCCTAGCTAGGCCGATGCTGACTGACGATATCGGTATCCCTGCTTCAAAGTTGATGCTGCCATCAACTGGATCCACTATAGCCATCCAATCACCCTCACCGCTGACGCCGCTCTCTTCCGATACTAGAACCACGTTGTTTAGGTACTCCTTGAGGGTTCCTAAAATTATTCTCTCAGAGACAAGATCGAACTCCCTAGATTCATCACCACCGTACCCAGACCTAACATACCTCTTACTAACATAGGAGGAGCGTAGGTAGGTAACAGCCCTTGTAGATGCGGCAATTAAAGCTTCTTCCAATAGTTCTGCGGGCATAGCCCCCACCTCCCTTGCTACAGTAAGTCACGGTTTCTTTATGATTAAGTGCACTTTCGGCCCCTTCCTATTCCTAGGTACCTAGCTCCACAGCACTCAGATACGTCAATTACGTCTCTCGCATCTATTATTATAAGACCTGGGTTCTGAGATAGCTCAACGAGCTTACACGGGGTTACTTCCTTATAGTGGTTGTGGTCTGTTGCCACTATTACAACATCACTACCTTTCAATGCCTCTACTAGGTCTTTCACCAAGCTAGCACCTAGAGAGCTTAGTAGAGGGTCGGCTTCTATCAACGGGTCGTGGACTGTAACCTCGTAGCCTAACCTAACAAGCTCCTTAACTATACGGTATGTTGGTGAACCTATCGGGATAGGTACATTACCTCTATAGGCTAAACCTAAAACTGCTACCTTAACTTTCCTCCTCTCAATACCTCCAACCTCCTCTAAAAGCAATCGAACTACTTGAAGAGGTTGTGAGTCATTGATTCGCCTAGCGAGCTCCACCAACTCCAAGTCCACTCCGTGAAGTTGTCCTAACCAGCTAAGGAACCTAGGGTAGACAGGTATGCAGTGCCCTCCTACACCAGCACCCGGTTTGTGTAGGTGCGAATACGGTTGTGTATTCGCTATTTCGATGACCTCTATGAGGTCCACATCCAAAGCCTGCGAAAGTTTGGAAAGTTCATTAGCTAGTGCTATATTTACATCTCTATAAACCCCTTCAGCAAGCTTAGCGAACTCCGCTACCCTAGGGCTAGAAGCCTTTATCACACCGGCCTTAGCTACGATACTGAACAGCTTCTCTGCTAGCGCTAGAGATCTCGGACCCACACCCGACACTATCTTAGGGTAGCGAACCTCTATATCCTCCACAGCTCTCCCTACGAGGACCCTTTCAGGGCTGTAAATGAGTGCGAAATCTATGTCGGATCTAAGATTGGAGAGCTCCTCGAGGACCGGTCTAACCCGGTACTCCGTTGTGAGTGGTGGCACCGACGATTCCAGCACGACTGCCTGACCCTCCACCATGTTCTTACCGATGGTGACTACAACATCATCGAGCGACGTGAAGTCAGGACCTCCAGAGTTATATAGTACAGGAACTATTATGTCGAGAACATTCGATTCTTTGACAGCTTCCCCTCCAGATGTCGTGGCATAGAACGTACCGGCTCTCAACGAGCTCTTTATCGTTTCAACAACTACCTGCTCGCTATGCCGTACCACACCAGTGTTTAAGTCTTTGACTTTCCTGTCATCTATGTCGACACCAATGACCCTAGCACCAGCCCTCAACCATACTGTCGCTATAGCGAGCCCCACGCTCCCTAAACCGAAGACAGAAACAGTAATCTTCCCGCTTTTAATGAGGCTCTTTATCTGCTCCGCGCTTAGCTCTAGGAGGTTGACCGATTCTGGCAAGGTAGGCACCTGGTTCTATCGGCTATGGTTCGACGGTGTAGTATACCCTCTTCTTTTTCTTGCCTCTATTCTCTACCTTGATCAACTTCACTAGACCTATCTCGGCTGTATTCCTCACATGAGGGCCTCCATCAGCTTGTATGTCAATGCCCGGGATCTCAACTATTCTCATAATAGGTGTGGATGGTAGTAGGGTCTTCTCTGCTAGCTTAGTTATTCCCGGGATCTTAAGGGCTTCCTCTCTAGGTAGCCAGTATATCTTCACCTCAAGCCCCCTCTTAACTATGTTATTTACTTCGGCAATAGCCTCCTCAAACAGACCCCTATCAAATACCTCCAAGCTGAAGTCATCCCTAGCATAGTCCGGGTACACATGCCCCCCAGTAATTAGGGCACCAAACCTTCGATGCATCACAGCAGATAGTATGTGTGCTGTAGTGTGGAGCCTCATCAACCTATACCGTCGGTTCCAGTCTATAGCCCCGCGGACTGTTACCCCCGGCTCCAGCCCTGAAGTAGTGTTAAGCATGTGCTTAACAACATCGCCCTCCTCGACTACGTCAACAACATCGTAAGTCCTGTCCCCACGTATAAGGACGCCGGCATCTCTATCGACTCCCCCACTAGTCGGATGGAAAGCTGTCTTATCCAAGACTACGTAGTTGCTGGATACCTCGACTATAACGGCTTCAAACTCCCTTATATAGCTATCTCTTTGGTACAAGAGCTCCGTCGGCATCAGCACACCACGCCAAAATATCGCTAACCAAATTTATTGCACTTCTTCATGAGAGCTCGCACTGTAGCTACCTACAGCATTAAACCTTAATTAAGAGCCCGCTCCTGCTTTGAGAAAGACCAGAAACGGAGTTATTATTATAGTACCGAAGAAACATTAACCGAAGAGTGACGCTATACCCTCAGCAACTTCTTCCTCGGATACTTCCTTCTTCTCCTCTTCCTCTTTCTTTTCAGGTTTCTCCTTCTTTTCCTCCTTAGAAGGTCCTGCAGCTGGAGCTGTTGGTACAGCCACCCCTAAGTCGACCTTCCCTGAAAGTGCCTGGGCTAGTGCGTACGCCCTCGCTAAAGCCTTCGAGACAACTACACTCGCCGTCTCTGGTGTTATGTACCCTATGGACGCTGCTAACTCGACCGCGACTCTCTGCGCTCGAGCCAGTAGCTCTGGCATTAGTTCGGGTACCGGGAACGCTAGCTCGAGTGCTAAAGCTTTAGATGCTCCTATAGCTGCTACAAGATCGTTTCTGAACTTTTCGTAGTCTATTTTTAGGTGTTCTGGTGGATATAGGCACCCGCCCTCATAGACAACCTTAAGTCTTATTCTAACCGGTACTACTCTGATTCCAAGTTTCCTTAAAAGAGAACATAGCTCTGAAGAAACTTTATCTCCCCGCTTAAGTACCTTAGTGTCTTTAGCTATCCATATAACACCCTCTCTCACCTGCGTTGGGATCTTGAGCTTCCCGAAGAGGCTTAGTGATGGACCAGGCTTTATGTCCGTGGGGCCGGGAGTGAGCTCTACATCGAAGTCAGCTACTTCATCGGGCTTTGCGAACCGATACTCGACAGCGGTCTCTAATACCTTAGCTAGCTCGAAGGGGTTCATATTGGTAAATATATACATGTTAGACCCTGTAAGGTACTTAGCTAGCTCATCGAGATTCTCCGCACCTAGTTCACGAAGAGCTCTTAGTACTAGGCTGTTCTTATATAGCCTCACTAGCGCGCCTTGTTCCACTAATTTACGGTAGAGTCTCTTCGACTCAGACGAGGGTACTCCATCGATGCTCGCTATCGCGAGGACCTTGTACTGTCTTAGAAGACCTTTTATCTCCTCAATAACCTGCGACTTAAGGTTTATACTCTTCCTAACCCTAGGTGTAGGTTTAGACTTTGAAAGCTCAGACACTAATCTCTCTAGCTGAGCTCGGGTCTTCGCCTTCATGTATACAGCACCTCTACTACTGGACCCATCGTAGTCTTAACGTATATTCTTACTGAGCCTTCTAAAGGTCTCTTAATCTTGTTCCTAACGAACTCTATGACCGCCATGGCGTTCTCAGCTAGGTCATCCGCAGGCATGTCTTCCGTGCCTATCCTACAGCCGACCCAGTTCTGCTCACGGTTCCTGAGCCACGTGCTGTTGCTGTACTGCTTAACGAGGGCCTCTAGGTTAGCTTGAGGAGGGACAGGTATTGGTGCTTTCCCTCTGGGACCCAGCGACGGCCCTAGAACCCTACCGACAAGAGACATTACATCTGTAGACACTAGGAACCAGTCATATTTCCTAGCAACCTTCCTAACTTCACGCTTCGACATTCCTCTCAGCTGATCTGTACCTAGGGTGTCTACCCCCAGCTTCTGGGCAGATAGCCTCATGCCACCATCGGCCACCACCAATATCCTCACCGGCTTGCCTAGCCCTTTCGGTAAAACTACAGCATCTCTGAATCTTATCTCCTGAGCCTTTTTGTCAAAGCCTGAGAACGTAAATACTAACTCCACAGACTGCTTAAACTTCCTCCCAGTACCTAGGCTTACAGCCTTCCTTATTGTGTCTGATAGCAGCTCTTTAGTTAGAGGCATCCTCACCCACCACTCCACTCACTTTCGTACTTCGCGAATAACTCATCGTGTACTCCCTTATTTATCTCGCTCAAGACCTCCTTGGGATCCTTACCGTCGACTGTGAGACCTATTGTTCGAGCTGTAGACACTACTGATTTAACTGCGGCCTTTAAGGTTTTAGCGTTGAGCTCCTTCTTCTTAGCTATAGCGACCCGTATCGCGTCCTCCAAGGATATATTACCGACCTTCTTATGGGCTGGGTCTCCTGAAGGTTCCTGAACACCCGCGAACTTGAGGAGTAAGGACGTAGTTGTTGGGGATATCGTGTCTATGCTGTAGCTACCTGTGGTCTCATCCACCTTGATCACTACAGTAACTTCCATACCTTCGTAACCCTCTGTTAATTTGTTTATCTCGGTAACTACCTTATCTACTGGCAGCCCGTACTGTGTAAGTGCTGGTCCGAGCGGTGGTGCCGCGCTCGCTTTACCTCCTTGAACTCGTACCCTAAATACCTTCACCATGCTCACCTCTTACCAGCAGGTTTAACGTTATCCCCTGGAAGAAAAACCTTAAGCGGGTATGCAGCCTCCAAAATCTCTACCTCCACCTCATTCTTAGCTAGATTAACAGACCTCACAGTAGCTTTAAGACCCTTGAAAGGCCCGGCTACCACCTCAACAACATCGCCGGGCCGGAGCTCCTCCAGAGGCGACTTAACTTTTACTAACCTCTCTACCTCCTCGTATGTGATGGAGCCTGTAATCCTCCCTCTTACATGCTTTACGCCCTTAACTACCTTCTGCACTGAGTGTATGCCGTCTGACTCGACAATTATGTACCCCTTAAGGTCAGGGGGTATTAGAATCCCGTAGATACCTGCCTCAGAGGAAGCCCTCAACTCCAGCACCAAGGCTACGCTTAGTTCCTTACCAGATATCGTCCTGAGAACAGCAAACTGCGATGCTAGATCCCTTCCACCCTCAACGCTAGCCAACTCCTACACCCTGCAGAAACGCTAGGGCCACATGTAGGGCTACGCCGATACCCCCAACGAGGAATATTCCAGCTAAGGTCACTTTTACTAGTAATTTGAACTCCTCAGGCTCCGGCCTGTCGGAAAGCGCCAAAATCCTCTGCCACATCTCTATCATTCGTGACAGCTCTATCCTCTACCACCTCCAATCACTTCTCTGCGGATTTTTTAAGCATTAAGCAGTTTAATTTAACTCAGCAACTTCTCCACAATCAACCTAGCTCTAAACGGCTCTAGGTCGTCGTAACCCTGTCCAGTACCGACGTATATTATGGGCTTTTTAAGAAGAACAGAAAGAGTCAGTGCACACCCACCACGCGCGTCCGCATCCATCTTAGTTAGGATGACAGCATCAAAACCAACGTTACTATCGAAATACCTCAACTGTTCTAGTGCATCGTTACCGGTTAGGGCATCAAGCACCAGTATCCTCATGTTAGGTTTAATGACTTTAATCACTTTCCTCAGCTCCTCGACTAAGTCCGTGTCTACATGCATCCTGCCTGCGGTGTCTACAAGAACCACGTCAAATCCCCTCTTCGTAGCATATGTTACGGCGTCCTTAGCTACGGCAGCTGGGTCAGCACCGTACTTTCCCTTAAAGAAGGGGACACCTAGCCTCTCGGCATGAAGCGCTAGCTGCTCTTGCGCCCCAGCCCTAAAGGTGTCGGCAGCCACAATGATAGGTTTCATTCCAGCCTTCAGTAATCTGTTAGCTACCTTAGCTATCGTGGTGGTCTTACCTACGCCGTTAACACCTAGGAAAACAATTATAAACGGTCTTACCCCCGACGACTTCACTAACTCGACCAGATCCTCCTTCGGCTCCACCCTCGAGACTATATCTGATATTGCTTCCCTTATGAGCTCCATAAACCCGTTACTGTCAAACCTGCTGACTTTGGTCCCAACGAGTTTCTTCTTAAGCTCATCGAATAAGACTGGAATAGCCTCGTAGGCCACATCGCTCTCAACTAGGGACAGCTCCACCTCATCAAATACCTTCTTTAGGTCTTCTTCCGTTAGCTCTTTCTTACTTACTACGTCAGCAACTTTGCTAGCTATGTTCTGGAAAACGTTTCTGATTTTCTTAAACACTACTCTGCTCTCCCTCCGTCTCTCGAAGGCTGGGACCTTGCTGCTACTAGTAGTCCCTGAAGGCTTCTAAAGTATTTAGAAGCCTCCTCAAGCTCTTTTTCGAGCTCTTTTATAAGCTCCTTGAGCTCGTTCTCCTCGCTTACGATGAGCTCCATCGCCTTCTCGGGTGTTAGCTCTACAAAGTACTCACTACCTATATGTATAACTACCTTATCGGCTTTGTCTAGCTTAGCATAGACATAGGTAGTGCCACTCTTATCTGTTGGCACGAGCATCTCCTCAACCTTAGATAACTTCATTGTCGATATGAGTTCCCTAGAAATAGCCAGATCGTTAAGTCTTTCCAAGGCCCGCCTTATGTTTTCCTGCAAACCCTCAATATGTTTTTTAGTGCGGTCTAGCTCTGAAACTACAGCCTCTAGAGGTACAGCCACCCTTACTTCTCTGCTACCCCCACTACCGCTCAATGTACCACCGTTCTAGGTTCTCAATTTCCCTTACAAGCTTGCTTCTAGCTTCGCTAACCTCAGCTTCTTCTACCGACACTATCTTTATGTGAGACCTCTTTAGCTTGTGCCTACTTCCCAGTTCCGAAAGTACTCTCTCTACGGCCTCTTCTTTTCTGACCGCCCTCACCTCGATAGTGAACTTCTGCCACCTTCTGAGTTTATCTGGGCTGAAGAGGGCTAACCCAGCTACCCTATATACCTTCACATCCCTACTCATCTACTCACCCACCTTCAGAGCTTTCGTTATCCTAATTATTTCAGGTCCCGTAGTCAGCTCACCTACTATCGCTCCGTAGTTATTAGCTACGAGACCTGACCTAATAAATCCTATGCCGAAATTTACCGTACCTAAACTAAACTCAACCCCAAAAAATTCTGAGAGATTCCTTAGCTCCTCATCTGCCACGCTCGGATGGACTAAGCCACCTCTATCTGTTACAACAGCTGCCGACCCTACAGTCGGTATGCTAGCTATTGTACCTAGAGAGTGCCTATTCACCCCAAGTAATGACGCTATCCTTGCTGCTGTCTCCTTACTTAACTCTGGGTGTGCTAGCATAGCCTTCGAATTATGTAGCACTACGTTACCTAGGGCATTGAAATTCGATGCTTCCACGACCTCGACCCTGACACCTAAACTCCTCAGCAAATCAACTTCCTCTTCCCTAGCTATGTCAGGGACTACAACAGTTCTTCCTCTCGCAATAGCGAAGATACCTATAAGCGATGTCCCGGCTATAGTCGTCTCGATCACGTCTGCTACTGACAGAACCTCCTTCGATTTCTTCTTAAACTCTTCCTCAACTCCTTTCGGGGCTAGGACTAACTCATCCGTAGCTACTACGTACGTACCTATATGTGGGCTCCCAAGAACTCTCGCTTTGTCCACAGTCCCCCTCATTGAGTTGACCCTTCCATAGCCCTAGCAGGCTCTATAGGTACTGCTAGAGATGCCTTCACCACCTTGCCCTCCTGATCCAACTTCATTACAGCCACAACTATCTTTCTAGGGGGCCTATCGTACCTTCGAGTAAAGATGTAGTGGTTCACTGATTCATCTATGAATACCTTTTCTGCTTTAGTATGCCTCTTAATGAAGCTTCTGACGTATTTTAAGGCTCTAGCAGCTCTCCTGTACCTCCTTGTCCAGTAAAGCCTTGAGAGGCTTATTACATATATAGACTCAGACAACATGCTCACCTATATATTTCCTAGCTTACTCCTCCTCCAATTCCTAAGCTTAGGTCTAAAGGAGATCCTTCTCATAGTCTTAACCACTACCCAGACCGGAATAGCTGAGTTCGATTTAGTTGCTTTAGCCAGCCTGAGCTTTCTTGCTAGGTGCTTATTTCTCGCCACCTTACTCACCCTTCCGCCTGATCCTTATTCTAACCTCACGCCTCATCCTAGAATCGACCTCAGCTAAAATATCTCGAAGAGTCTCATCGTCTATAACGCCCTTCAGCTGACCTGACGAGTACAAACCTATTAGGTAGTCCTCAACAGCTCTAGCTAGTTCCGGTCTCACAAGCTTAACGTTGGCTAACCTCTCTCTAGCCTCAGGGGTCAGTATAATTCGAAGAATCGATTGTCTCTGGGCTTCTCGAGCAGCCTCTTCCTCTGCCCTCTTCCGCCTCTCCTCCGCCTCAGCGAGCATCTGCTCCATCCGCTTCTTCTTCAGTATCTCGAGCTCCTCATCTGAGTACTCGTAGCTCACTCCTCGATCCCCTAAGGCCCGTATCTAGCTAGCTCTGGCATCTCCCTCACTAACTCGTTGAATACCTCACGAGCCACCATACTAACCACGGACATTCCCCTAGGCGTTAGCACCCTACCTTTAGGCGTCCTTGCTACTAGCCCAGCCCTCTCGAGCTGCTGCAGTATCCGCCTAATATGGTTCGTAGCAGCTCTCCTGTAGTGGGGCGGTGCTGACCCCCTCCGCTTTAAGCCACCATATATGACACTGAAGGTGCTCAACCCTATAGGTTCAGGAGAAACAGCTAGCTTTCTGATAATACTAGCGGCCCGCACATACCACCAATCTGGGTCCTCCGGGTTGTTCTCCTTATGAACCCCTAGCTTAACTATAGGGCTCCAAGACGGAGGTCTAAGCTCCTTAACATTTTCCTTTAGATACTCTGCTAACCTTCTTATCAGCCTATCCGCCGGCACTTCCTTAACAGTCACCAACCCCTAAACCCAACACTAGGAGTCTAACTAGTTAAAAGGCTTTCTAAGGACTAGATCGAGAAGTTTAGACCCTTGGTGCTATCCAAGCAGCTATCTTAGTACCGTCCTCTAGGGCTGTATGTATCTTGAGGGGAAGACCCGAACCGAACTCTACTGTCACTAGGTCTGACACAGACAAAGTTACGAGCACCGTTCTTAAGTAGTCCACGTCGTACTTGCTACTCACCATGGACTCCTTCGATTCGAGTTGGTACAGGGGTCTGTCTAGGGCGAGCGTGGTTCTATACGTCTTGTTCTCTGATGCTCCCACTACCTCCACTGAGCCCTCCTTAAATACCAGCTCTATCTCATCCCCCACAATCTTCACGTCCCTCACAAGCTTCCTCAGGTCATCGAAAGCTATCTGAAACCTTACCGGTAACTCCACCTGTATAGGCTCAATAAGGCTTGTAACCGCTTCGCTTATCTCAATTAGAACCTCCCTCTCAACACCTGTCTTGATGTTAGTTAAGAGCATCCTCAAGTACCTAGAAGCCCTCTCATACATCATCGTCACGGAATCTCTCTTACTAGCTCTTCGGATACCCTTCAGAAAAGACTCCCTAGACAGGGCTAGAGTGGTCTCAGACTCTACCTCAACGACCTCAAACGATGTACTTGGAATAACTACCTCAATCATCATGTTTTTATCTGGGGTTAGGGCCCTGAGCTCCAGTGACTCTGAACTAGCTCTTAGGGGCACGATATCGAGAGGTTTAACTGCCCCGGAGAATATCCTCTTAAACTTACCTCCGTCACCGTAGACCAGCTTAAACATCGGAACACCGAGTCGGATATACTAGGAAAATAATAAAAACGGTGTAATGCGGAGCATGTTAAATCTATACTGCCTCGATCCTAGCAGGACCGCTCCTTCTAGATTTAACCACGAGCTTTGAACCGCAAATGGGACACCGTATGAAAGCGTAGCCTTCCCGCAAGGCTTTCTCGCTGAAAGGCTCAAGCTCCTGCTTCCCAAACACCTTACCGCAAACCCAACACTTATAGTAAACAGACGCCATCCAGCCTCCTCTTCTATTCGGTGAAGGAAATTAAAAAGCTTTACCTTAAGCATGGAGGCTTGCATATGCCCCTGCCATGAACTCCAGCGCCACTCTCGCGGCCAACATTGAGGTTATCATTGATGGGTCATATGGTGGTGTCACTTCCGTGATGTCTAAGGCTATGAACTTCTTGTTCACGATCTCGTGGAAAATGTCAAAAAACTCAGAGGGGAACATACCCTCCGGTTCAGGCGTTGCTACACCTGGAGCGAATGCCGGGTCGAATACGTCCATGTCTACGGATAGGTACACCCTGCTACAACTACTTAGAAAGTCGTGGAGTACGCTAGCTACCTGCTTGACACCCACTCTTCTTATGGTCCTAGCCGTAAGATGCTTCACACCATCACTCCTTAATCTCTCATACTCTGCCTTACTGACAGCCCTAACCCCGGCGATGTACACAGAGTCTCTGCCTAGGGTCTCTAGGACCCGGGACACGGTGCAAGCATGACTATACCGGCTCCCACCGTATTCGACCCTGAGATCTGCGTGGGCATCGAACACTAAGACGCAGAGATCCCTGCCGTAAACATCGACCGCTGCTCGTACTGTGCCAACAGTCAATGTGTGTTCTCCTCCTAGGAATATTGGGATTCTTTTACTTGACAGAATTCCTTTAGATACCTTCTGCACTACATCGAGAGCCTTCACGATACTGTCCTGCGGCAGTACTACATCTCCCTCATCTACATAGAGAAAGTCCTCCACGTCTACGCCAAACCTCAAAGAGAAGTACTCAAGGTTCTGTGCTGCTAGCCTCACGCTAAGAGGTGCTGTCCTGTAACCAGATCTAAACGACGACGTCATGTCGAGGGGTACTCCTAGAATACTAAATGGGCTTCTGTCACGGCTAGTAGTAAATCCCCCGAAACTATACGGAGATGCGGCTATGTAGAGCTCGGCTTCTTCACCCACACATTTTCCCACATGTATGGTGCGGAAAGCAAATAATATCCATGATTTAAGCACACCCATCTAGTGGCACACTAAATATCCTCTCTTTGAACGGTGAGGATAGGTCGGAGATAACGTAGCTCTTGAGCTGGGCTATATGCTAGCAGTAATTAAACTGCTACAGAATAGAGTTTGCGGTAGTGAGGGGGATATCGAATGACAGGAGGCGAGTTGGAAGATAGATACGAGAAAATAGTTGACCTAGCTAAAAGAAGAGGATTCTTCTGGCCTTCCTATGAGGTTTACGGAGGTGTTGCCGGGCTTTACGACTTAGGACCCTTAGGGGCGTTACTTAAGACAAACATTGTGAACCTCTGGAGGGAGTACTTCGTTTTGAGACACCAGGATTTCGTAGTTGAAATTGAGACCCCGGTTATAACCCCAGAGATAGTGCTTAAAGCTAGTGGTCACTTAGACCACTTTACTGATCCGATAACTGAGTGCGTTAAATGTGGAAGGAAGTACAGAGCAGATCACTTGATTGAGGAGTCTGCTGGGATGAAGGTTGAGGGTCTCAGCATCGAGGAGCTGAACAAGTTAATACGGGAGAAGAACCTGAGGTGTCCAGTATGTGGTGGAGAGCTAAGTGATGTGAAGGCATTTAACCTATTGTTCAAAACCTCGATAGGTCCATACTCTTCTGATGTGGGGTACTTGAGGCCGGAGGCCGCACAGGGTATTTTCACCGCTTTTAAAAGGGTCTTCGTGTCCATGAGGGAGAGATTCCCTATAGGTATAGCTCAAGCTGGGAAAGTCGGTAGGAACGAAATATCGCCAAGGCAGGGCATGATCAGGCTCAGGGAGTTTACGGTAATGGAGGTGGAATTCTTTCATGACCCTGAGGGTGAGGAACCTCCCTGGGAAAGGTTCTCCGGGAAGCTGAGGCTTCTAACAGCCGATCAGAGAGAGAAGGGTGAGGATAAGCCTATAGATGTGGATGTAGTTGAGGCCGTCAGGGAAGGGATCATAAAGAATAAGTGGCTTGGATATTGGATGTGTGTTGCGAGGGATTTCGTAAAGGAGATTGGTATCGACTATAATGAAATGTTCTTCGAGGAGAAGTTACCCCATGAAAGAGCTCACTACTCAGCTCAGACATTCGACCAGTTAGTTAGGATAAGTCGCTGGGGATGGGTCGAAGTTTCAGGGCATGCCTACAGGACTGACTACGATCTGAGGAGACATATGGAGTTCTCTGGGCAGGATATGACAGTCTTCAAGTCCTTTAAGGAGCCAAGGCTTGTGGAAACGGAGAGAGTGGTTATCGATAAGGTGTTACTGGGGAAGGTCCTAGGTCCGGCTATGTCGTCGTTTCAAGAAGCTATAAAGAGGTTAGATGTAAATGAAGTGAAGAAGGCGTTAGCAGTTCCTGGAGAGCTCGTAAGCATAGCTGGGTACGAAGTGCCGCGGGAAGCCATCAAGGTCGTGAAGGAGACGCAGAAAGTGGCAGGCACTAGAATGATTCCGCATGTTGCTGAGCCGTCTTTTGGGGCTGAGAGGTTGGTCCTAGTAGCCCTTGATAAAGCCTATTCCGAGGAGGATGGGAGAGTTGTACTTAGGTTTCCCAAGAAGATCGCACCAATAAAGGTAGCAGTGTTTCCGTTACTTGAGAAAGTTGAGTTGGTTGAGGTAGCCAAGAAAGTATATGTTGAGTTGATGACGGCAGGCTTTACGGTCCTCTACGATGAGAGTGGTAGCATAGGGAGGAGATATGCTAGGGCAGATGAGATAGGTGTGCCATTGGCCATAACAATAGATTTTCAGACCCTCACCGATGAGTCAGTCACAATAAGAGATCGCGACACAAGACAGCAAGTCAGAGTCAGCATCAGAGATCTGAAGAATAAGTTGCGGGAGATCCTAGGAGCTAATTTAAGTCATGGGTATCAGACCTAGACAGAAAGTAAACGCCGTTTAGAACTTAAGTGCTTCAGGTCTACGCTCATTGACCTTCTCTCTAACTGCTTTAACCAATTCTTCCCTCTTAGCCGGATCTAGTAAAGTGGTGACCAGATCTTTCGGTATCTTAGTGAAGACCACCTTGGGCTCCCCGATCTTGTGGTTCTCCTTGATTAGCTCGCTGGGCCTATCCTGAACTACTAGGTTGTTCCCTACCTTCACACCCATCACCTCTAGGAGCTCTAAAGCTCTCCTAGGTATTATTGGGAGAAGCATCACTGCTAAATAGATGCATAGTCTGAAGCATATGTTTAGGGTAGTCCCCACGTCAGCCGGGTCTTCCCTAATTTTAAACCACGGAGCCTTCTTGGTGATGTACTGGTTCCCTGTCCGAGCCAACCCGATGATTGCATCTGTAGCTGACCTTATCTCGGCTCTATCCATGTGCTTCACATAGACATCCCAATACCTATCAGCTTCCCCTAGAACCTCAGCATCCAGCTCAGCTATCCTACCTAGCTTTGGGACAGAGCCATTGAAGTGCCTCCATATTAGCGTCAGCGTTCTGTGAATGAAGTTCCCTATATCGTCGTTAAGCTCGCTGTTCACTATCCTAATAAACTCGCTCCACTTAAAGCTAGTGTCCTTGTCCTCGGGCCTCATCCTCATTAGCGCAAACCTCCAGGAGTCTACATCATCTACTATCTCTACCGCTTCGTCGGCCCAGATTCCTATCCTCCTGCTTTTACTGAATTTATCGCCTTCATAGAGAAGGTACTCTGTAGCAGATATGACGTCAGGGAGTTTATAGTTTCTACCTGAGGCAAGTATCAGTGCGGGGAATATTATCGCGTGGAACGGTATATTATCTTTACCTATGAAGTAGGCAGTCATCGTCTCCGGATCCGACCACAAATCCTCCCATTCACTAGGTCTCCCCAGCGACACGAAAAGCTCTTTAGTCGCGGATATGTAGCCTAGAAGCGCATCGAACCACACATATATTGTCTTATCTTCGGCCCCCTCGAATGGAGCTGGGATTCCCCAAGAAGTGTCCCTAGTAACAGACCTCGGCTTCAGTCCGGAACGTATCCAAGATATCGCGTAACTCTTAACGCTCTCTTGAAGACTCCTACTACTCTCTAGCCACTTCAGCAGCTCGCCGCTTAGTTTGTCGAGCCTAAAGAACCAGTGTTTCCTAGCTAGGAACATCGGCCTAGAACCACAGAAGGCACATCTCGGATTTACTAGGAGATCGGGGTCGAGAATCTTACCACATCTATCGCATTGATCGCCCCGAGCATCCTCGTATCCGCAGTAGGGGCAAGTACCAGCAATGAACCTATCGGGGAGGTACTGCCTATCCTGAGGACACCATGCTATAAGCTGTTCGCGAGCCTCTATGTACCCTCTCCGCTCGATATCCCTAAAGACTCCTCTAACAAAGTCCTTATGGACTTCGGACTCGGTCCTAGTGTAATTATCGAAAGAGAGGTTCCACACTCTCCATACATCTAACACATACTTGTGAGCCTGATCTGTGAAGACCCTGGGCTCCAGGCCTTTCCTACGAGCTTCTATCTCGATTACTGTACCATGTTCATCGCTTCCACTTACAAACACCACCCTGTTCCCCCGCATCCTCAGATACCTAGCAAACACGTCAGCAGATAGGACACTACCCACTAGAGTCCCAAGATGTGGAACCCCGTTCACGTACGGCCAAGCTGATGTAACTATCCAGTTCTTCTTCGTCGTATTCCACACCTTGTTGCACATCTGCGGTAGGTTTTTAATGTGCTTCTAATACCTCCCCGCCCTAGAGCTGAGGTTCCCTCTAGGGCGGCTCACAGCCTCCCCGCATTTGCTTGGGGCTTCATCGGGCTTAAGGACGTTCAGCAACATCAGACCAAATAAACCAGCATGAAGCTCGAAATAGCGCATTCGTGCTGGTACCTCAACCAGATAACGATAGAGCGATGTTATGCCCTTCGCGACTGTTTCGAGTTTCATATAGGTTTGTAAGGGTTGTTGATGCTTCCTCTGCTGGGGGACGCCTCTGGATGTGGGTATGCTGTGAAGACCCGAGAGGGGCGGGATTGGGTGGAGCCGGGATGCGGGGGTTTCCCCACAGTGATGAACCGGAGAAAACAATGAAGGGGGAGCTGTGGGTCGGGGTCACCCTAAGCGGGTGGAGCCCGATGATGCGGGTCCCGATGAAAGGTATCCTGAGGGCTGTGAAGCCAAGGGAAGAGGGCTCGACACCAAACAACATCAAGCCCTATGAAACCCGAACCCCCATTAATCCATCTAATGAACTAATATAAGAGCTGAATCCCCTCTCAGATTGGAGTAGAGGCAGTTGAAGACATCTCTGTACTCTAGGTACCCTATAGCTTTAAGCTTAGAGGATCTATCTAAGCTCTTAGCTGGTGGGTCCATCAGTGTAGGCGACCTCATAGAGCAACTCAAGAACTATGGTGATAGGGCTTTAAGCAGGCTGGAATGTGCTGTAAGAGGGGCTATTTACAAACCCTATGGAAATCTCCTAGATGATGTCTCAACATTTTACCTCGCCGTGGCGCTAGCCCAGCAAGCACATGGATGGCTCTTGAGGAGACTCGCAGATCACGAAGGCAAGAGAGTCAGCTCTGAGATCATGAAGGAGAGGGACAGAGATGTGGTCAATATCTTAAAGCTGCTGGGGATTGATGTGGAGTATATAGGTGAGGAAGATGGCTGTGGGCATAGAGTGATCCTAGGTAAGTCTACCAGTGGTGAAGTAGTAGCATGCTACCCCTACAGGACAACCATCCCAAGGTACCTTAAGTACGCCGATAAGCTCCTTACAGAGCCTAGCTGGAAACTTGTAAATAGGTATGTCCTTAAGGGCTATGTTTACCTAAGCAAGAAGGATCTAGCCAGGTTAGCTGAGGAGTCAGTGAAGAAGAGGATATTAGAGTACGCAAGTGCTTTTTCTGAGCCATTCATTAGGGACGCTCTTGGGGACTATATAGAAAAAGCTAGGAGTTTAGTTCCCAGGCAAGTTATAGAAAGAGAAAAGAGGGCCGTACCTGAAAAAGTAGAGAAAGCCTTCCCCCCATGTATAGCTAGCCTAAGAGAGGCCCTACGAAGGGGCGAGCACCTAAGTCACCACCAGAGGTTTGCGTTGGCCACATTCATGCTCTCTATAGGTTACAGTGTCGACGAAGTGGTTGACGCATTTAGGACTTCACCCGACTTCGATGAGAAGGTCGCTAGGTATCAGATCGAGCACTTAGCCGGTCTACGCGGAAGTAGAAAGAAGTACCTAGTGTACAGCTGCGAGAAGATGAAGTCTCTTGGCATGTGCGTAGCGAACTGTGGGACGAAAACTCCGCTTCAGTACTATAGAAGGACGGCTAGGGGATCAGAAACTCAATAAGTTCGTATCCGGGGGTCTCCATACCTTTCCTCACAGCAAAAGATAGAATCCTACCATCGGAAACCTGAAAGGGGATCCCGAGTACTGCCCTCGTGACCTTAGTACCTTCCGGGAACACCCACATAACCTTATAACTATACTCCGCAACCTCCCCTTCATAGTAGTTCTCATATACGTTAACACCTTTCAGTAAGGATCCCCTAAAAATTATTAGAAACTCTATATACGGTCTCTTCACAGACGCTAAAAAACCCACATCGACGTGGACCACCTTGGCTCTAACTTCTTTTCTATTTATCAATATCTTCTCCGAATCCACGAAGGACTGCATGTTGCTCCTCATCTTCTCAAGCTCCCGTTGCTTCCTAGATGGGTCTAGGACCGAGCGGTAGAGCTCCTTACTAGGGTCCCAATAAAAGAACAGGATTTTCTGCCTGAACTCTCCGGAGGAATCTACACTGAAAAATCCGTAGCCGTGTCTCGGTCTCAAGGAAGCACCTTGTTGTCCTCCTTTAGGACTCTCAGCACTACGAGGGTCGAAGTATTCAGGACGCCATCTATGGACCCTATCTGGTCCAGTAGCTTCGATAATTCTGTGTGATCCTTAACTAACAAGGTGCAAACAAGGGACCACTCACCGGTAACGTCATATATGCTTTTCACCTGAGGTATAGAACTTAGGTTCTCGACGACCTTGTTGAACTTCTTGATGTCTATGGTCATGAACAGCAACGCCTTCAGTTTATAACCGAGCAGGTCGGGGTCGACCACAGCTACTAACCTCTTAATGAATCCTTGGTCCTTAAGCTTCCTTATTCTCATGTAGACCGTGGAAGGGCTCACACCAACCCTCTTAGCTATTTCAGCGTAAGTCAGATCAGCATCTTCCTGGAGTGTATCCAATATCTTTATATCCACATCATCCAGTAACTTACTCTTGTTGCTCACAGTGGCTCCCTGCTACTATGTTGTATCAGCTAAAAATATTTTTCAGCTATGCCTGAGGAGCTAGTACGTATCTTACTACAGCATCTCCAGGTATTCTGAAAATCATACTGAGAGGGCTAGAGGACTTGAAGGAAAACTCTAAGCTGTCTGTGAGGCCGAGTAGAGGACCTACCTTCACTAGGTAGCTCTCTTCATACGTGGACCGAGCACTCTCCTTAAACTCCATGTCAATTATCGATCCCGATACCCTAGAAAGCTTTACCGAAGCACCCCCACCCTTTAAAACCATGTGGTCAGCGTCCGGCACCTCCACCTCTATGGTTCCCGACCCTTTGAGGGTGGAGAAAGCTTGTTTCAGCCCCTTTGTTAGCAGAACAGCTTTAACTGTGAACTCGAGGCTGAGCTCCGGGATCTCCTCCGCAGCTACCTCGATAGACCTGAACTTAAATGATTTCGGAACAGCGCCCTCGATTGTCATATAGTAGAACATCTCGTTTGCTGAGAACTTAACTACCTCACTCTTTTTAGGCTTTGGGAGCATCTTTAGGAGAGAGCTCAGGTTTACTCCTACATTAAGCTCAGAGGATTCTAGTGAGTAAGATGTGAAAGCTGAGGACGGGATCTCCAACTCCATTAGGGAAATTCTGGCAGGATCTAGTGCCTTAATCTTCAGCCCCTCTGCTGTCAGCCTCATAAGGACTTCGTCTGCTACCTCACCCACGGCTTCAAGTAGGGCGATGAATACCTTAGCAGACGGATACTCGAAACTCGCTATAGCCTTCTCGCTCATGCAACATTCCGAACTATATAAGTCCAGCACACAATTTAAAATTAGTATGATGTGGTTCTTCGGAGCTGAGTAGTGACGAACCGTGTGAGGACTGACCTCTTCTGCCCTAAAGGGTAGGGAACCTCTCCTTCAGGGCAGTTCATCGTTCCCTGCATCTATTCGGAGGCACACCTCCCAAGGGCGGGGCTTTCAGTTGTAAACGTTAATAGCCGAGCGGTACTGATATGTACCGGTAGGAACATGGATTTAGGAAGGTTCCTCGTTCGATATGGTAGAACGACCCTCTATTTTGGTCCTGGTACGATAGATTCTCTAGGACCGTGGCTCTCTAGCTTTAGGAGGGTTTATGTAGTAACGAGTAAGAGCGCTGCTAAGGTTAGCGGGGCCCTGAGCGATCTACTCAAACTGCTGAACCGCGAGGATATCAGGTTCGAAGTATTCAATGAGGTATTTGCTAATCCTACTGTGTCCGTCGTAGATAGAGTTGCTGAGAGTGCGTGGAGGTTTGGCGCGGAAGCTATAGTTGCTGTAGGAGGTGGCAGCGTGATAGATACAGCTAAAATAGCCTCAGTGATCTCTGAGTGCGGTGGGAGAGCCTATGAGTATCTTAAGGGACTTCGCAATGTATGTAACGCCCTAAAGGTAGCGGCAGTAAATTTAACCCACGGCACTGGAAGCGAGGTTGATAGGTATGCTGTAGCTACTGTGGAGGAGACCAAAGAAAAGCTGAGCATAGCTAGTGAATACCTCTATCCCTCAATAGGGATAGATGACCCTAAATACACTATTACACTACCTAAGAACCAGACTATCTACACAACCCTAGATGCTTTCTACCATGCCTTAGAGGCCTCAACGGGGAGGTTTACTTCGCCGTTCGCTTGGGTGCTAGGGGAGGCAGCAATAAAACTCATAGTTAAGTGGCTACCCATCGCCGTAAAGCTACCTGAAGACCTTGAAGCAAGGTACTGGCTACTCTACGCCTCAGCAATAGCTGGGATGGCTGTCGATAATTCGAGAACGCACCTGATACATGCTGTGGAGCACGTACTTAGCGGTCTAGAACCTCGTCTAGCACATGGAGCAGGTCTTGGGATTCTAGGACCTGCCGCGGTTGAAGCGCTCTACTCCGCCGTCCCGGAGAGGCTCCATAGATTACTTAAGTATGTAGACCCAGATTTAGAGCCCATTCAAGAACATGCCACGAAAGCTGCAGCGGCCGTTAAGCGGTTCCAAGAGGGGGTCGGCTTTACAGAAACCCTATCAGATTACGGCTTTACGCCGGATATGGCGCCTAGGATATCTGAGATAGCTTTGAGATCTACGAGGTATCTCCTGGATTTGGCACCTATAGATGTTGGAAAAGATCTAGTAGAGAAAATATATCTAAGGTCCCTGAGGAGAGATTAGAATGAGCGTCGGGATATACCTCTCAATAGCTGCCGGACTCGCCCTGGGCTGGCTCATTAAAGAACGCAGACTCAGGAAGTACTCCGAGGCATGCCTGTCCGTACTGATCTACTCCCTAGTCTTTCTGGTCGGTGCTAGTTCCGGAAGTATAGAGCTTCCCCTAACTTCAAGTACATACAGTGCCCTTACTACGACCAAAATAGCCTTCTTAGTTGGGACCTTAGCAACTCTCCCCACATTTCTTTCCATGCTACTTGCCGTTGTACTCTTAGGGATGAGGCATGAGTAAGCAGGCTATCACCCTAATACTAACATTCTCTTTAGGTTTCGCCGTAGGAAAATGCTGGAATGTAGAGATTTCGACCCTCAGATTGTGGCTGGAATACCTCCTGTACCTACTAATGTTCTTTATCGGTATCTCTATATCGGATGAGATCTTCAAGCTCAGGAACGTTTCGGAGTTCCTTAGCGAATTACTGAGGCTCACTACATCAACCCTGCTGGGCTCAGTATTAGGAGGTGTCCTAGCCGGCGCTATAGCAGTACTGAGTGGCTACCCGGCTGAACTAGGATTTTCGGATCCAGCCCTCGCTATGAGGTATGGAGTTGCTGTTTCCATCGGGATGGGTTGGTACACTATCACAGGGGCTGTACTCAGTATGCGCGGAGCTTTTCTAGGGTTTCTGGGGTTTACATCTAACTTATCTAGAGAGCTCATAACGTACCTCCTCTACCCGCTACTCCCTGAGAAGCTTAGGGTTAGTGGGATCTCTATGGGAGGCGCGACCACTATGGATACAACCCTACCTGTAATACACAAGTTCGGGGGTCCTAAAGCATCTTTACTATCATTCGCTCACGGTCTCATACTCACCTTGCTAGTGCCGATAATCTTGCCCGTGATAGTTTGAAAGCGCTTAGGTATATCCCCGTTAGCGTGTTTAGTTAAATAAGTGCTGCTGTTTTAATTCCCTCCCTAAGCATCTTATTTACCTGGTACCTCAGATACACCGCTGATAGTACTAGGAAGAGAGCTGAATACGCTGCTCCTACGACTAAGGTTGTTCCCGGGTCTAGGACGGTCCTCGACACTCCTAGTGAGTACCGAAGAAGCTCTGCTGGATAGCTAAATGGTGTTAGATATGCGACGAACCGTAGAGGCTGAGGCATCGCTGAGACCGGAACTAGTCCTCCAGTTGCTATGGGAAGTATCCAGCTAAGGAACTCTACTACAGGACCTGCTGTCCCGGCTGCCATGACGCTTCCACCGAGTATGAAGGAGTAAGCCAGTAGGACAAGTAGTAAAAAGCTGACTCCAGCGATGAGTGCTACAGGATCGACTATGTTAAGGTATGGCGGTCCTATGAACACTCTGACGATAAGGTAGGCTAAGCCTAACGCAATAGTATACCAAGCAGCTGAGACGGGTATGGTTCCTATATAGTGGGATGTTATGGGGCTCCCAGAAGCTATCACGTACTCAAGCACACCTAGTTGCAGCAGCCACCTCAGTAACATAGCCCAGTCCCACGTCGCCGTGCTGTACGCAAGGAAAACTGCGGTACCAATTAGGACACCCGTAGCTAATAACCCAGTGTCACCGCCTTCAACGAATAACGACGCAGGAACCACGAAAATAGACAGCCAGACCCCGAGAGATAGAAGTCCGTAGACCAGCCCTTTACTTCTTACTAGCTCAGACACGAAGTATGCTGCTAGTACTGCTTTTGCTGACCTTAGGAGCTCCCTCAAGTCTTAACACCTACCCTGAGCTTCTTTTTCTCCCAAGCAGTAGCCGAGCGAGCCATAGCAGGACTGTACAGAACCCCAAGTAACACAGCTAACGTGAGGGATACTAGGATCGTGTAGGTCTCAGCGAGACCCACAACTATTCTCTGAATAACCTCGACACAGTGAGCCGGAGGCATTAGAGACGATACGAGGTAGAGAGGCCACTGCATCAGCCACCTAGGGTAGTAAATGCCCGTGACTATGAGGAGTAAAGGTCTTATAACGTTTATTGCCCTCCAGCTCTCACCCCCGAGGGTATAAAGACTTAAGCCTATGGCTGTAGCTAGAGGTGTGAAGACAGTGGCTGATATCAGCGAGAGTAGAACCACTGCCAGGCCAACTAAAAGCCCTTCTAAGCCCCTAGAGAACACCATTACTGGAAATACTGCCGTAGCTCCGAGAACGGTTGATGCTACAAACCTAGGCACCGGCATCGATAAGTAGTGGGTGATTAGCCTAGTAGGGCTCGAGACTATGTAGGGTAAAGTACCCAACTGCTCGTCGTATATCGGTCTCCACATTATGTCGTCAACGATAGTCATTATGGAGAAAAGTAGGTAGCTACCGACAATCATGAACTGAATGGGGTCTACTCCCACTCTCTCAGTGAAAACTCTCGGGGAACCTACAGCATAGCCGAAAATGAGCATGAATGCTGTTGTGAGGTAAGGCCAGGCTACGAACATGACTAGCAGGCTCTTCCTCCTAAATAAGTCTGAGTAGACCAGGAGCATCTCAGCTCGTATCAAGCTGAGAAAAGCGTTTACTGAGCCCCGGATCTTTCAACACCCTCAGTGGTAGTAAAGTATACGAAGACATCCTCCAGAGTAGGTTCCTCTATCCTTAGCTTAACCACATCGATACCTCTAGACGCTGTTAACCTTAGTACATCGTCCACTATTTCCTCAGGTTTTCTCGCTAGTATTCTGAGAACGTAAAGCCCGTCCGAGCTCTGCGTAGGTTCCTGCACATCTAAACCGTAACCCCTTATTTCACTCAGTAAGTCCTCCGAGAAAGATCTAAGATGTAGTTCTAAGGTCCGCACGTTCGGTATCTTGCTCTTAAGTTCCTCAGGAGTTCCCTCAGCGACTACCACGCCCTTATTTATCAAGACAATCCTATCACACACTAGCTCGACCTCGAACATGTTGTGTGATGTATAAAGAATCGCCTTTCCCTCCTTAATAGCTAGCTCGCGAACTAACCCCCTAATTCTCCTAGCGGAGGGCGGGTCCAGACCCAGAGTCGGTTCGTCAAGCAGTAACACCGGGGGATCCTTAAGAAGTGCCCGCGCTAAAGCTAGCCTTGCCCTCATACCTAAGCTGAACTCCTCGTAAAGTCTATCACTACCACCGAGCTCGTTCAGACCGACTAGATCTAGTAAATACCTTATTCTTCTTTCGAGCTCTGTTCTTCCAATTCCGTACAGAGCCCCAAAGTAAAGGAGGTTCTCTCTCCCGGTTAGCCTGCCGTAGAACCCCTTCTCAACACTTAACATTATCCCGATGTTTCTTCGAACTTTCCGAGCTTCCCTAACGACATCGAAACCGCAAACGCTAGCACTACCGGAATCCGGTAGAAGAAGCGTTGAAAGTATCTTGATCGTGGTCGTCTTCCCAGCACCATTAGGTCCTAGGAGGCCTACCACCTCCCCATACTTTACTTTAAGAGAGACCCCACGTATAGCATCAACGTACTCCGAGTAACTCCGGAACAAACCCATACGCTTCTTAGTCGCGAACCTCTTAGTTAGGTCCTTAGCTACTACAGCCTCACCCAAAACCTGCCAACCCCAGATTAAAACTCCCCTCGCCAAAAAAGTTCTCGCGCATAGTCCAACTCTATTGGACACTGCTTTACAACTGGAAGATCCCTGACCAGATACTTCAGCGCACTATGCCCCTCACATGGCTTTCTCAATTCCGAGACCTCTAACGCCGTTTTCGTCCCGGCTAAAGTTTCCTACTGACTAACCTAATGTGTCGACATTATTAGATGTGGTCAGTCGTTGACCTCCTCCCCGCACTGAAGTTTGGGGCTTTCTGCTGTAATTGAGGGTGGGTTCGGCATCCTCATCGCTAACTTATTTTCGTGTGGGGATAGTGGTTATTGGTGACTACGTGCCCCATCCATGGATACCCAACTCGTACATTAAAGACGTCTTAATGAAGGAGCTTGGAATTTCTTCGGTCCTTGACTTATTCAATGATGTGCCGGGAGAGCTCATCCTAAAAAGAGACCTGAACGTAGGTTACGGCTCACCACTAGCGGAGTACAAGCTAGTGCGGCACTTCGACGAGATAATGAGTAAGAACAGGTACTTCTTCAAGGTACCTCCATTCCTCGGCGGAGGTATGTGTTATCACTATGTCCCTGCAGTGATAAGGCATATCGCAAACAGGTCTGAGTTCTATACTGCCTACACACCCTACCAGCCGGAGATGTCGCAAGGCATTACTCAAGCACTCTTTGAGTACCAGAGTATGATGGCTGATCTTTACGGTGTCGACATCGTTAATGCCTCGATGTATAACGGCTCTACGGCACTAGCCGAGGCAGTTAGGCTTTCTGTTAGGGTCACTGGTAGAAAGCACGTTGTAGTATCAAGAAGTGTTCATCCGGAGCTTGCTGAGGTTGTTAGGACATGGTCTGAGCCTGTGGGTATTTCGATCCACAGAGTAGGATACGATAAGGAAACTGGTCAGGTAGACCTAGCTGAGGTGGAGGACTACTTAAGGAAGCTTAAACCGGCGGCTGTCATAGTTCAAACACCGAACTTTTTCGGCATAGTTGAGCAAGAATTGAGTAGGATTTCCGACGTAGCGCATGAAAGCGGTTCTTTAATGATAGTGTACCAAGACCCGATACTTCTAGGTGTTCTAGAAGCACCGGGAAAGCTTGGGGCAGACATAGTTGTTGGGGATACTTCATCCGTAGGTAGCGGACTTAACTTTGGGGGTCCGACAGCTGGGGTACTTGGGATAAAGGATGCTGAGGGGAGGCTCCTCAGACAGCTTCCAGGGAGGCTAATAGGGTACACTAAAACTCTTGATGGATCTGAGGAGGGCTTCATCATGGTCCTGCAGACTAGGGAGCAGCATATCAGGAGGGAGAGAGCTACCTCTAATATAACTACTAACTCGTCGCTTGAGGCGATTAAGTCAGCAGTGTACTTAGCCCTCCTAGGTTCTGAAGGGTTAAGAAAACTTGGCGAGGCTATAGCTGGCAGAACCCAATACTTATTGGAGAGACTGAGTGAGGCAGGGATGGTGCCCGCCTTTGAAAGAGGTGTGTACCTCCGGGAAGTATTGCTTAGACACCCCGATATAGCGAGAATCCGCAGCTACCTGAAGAGTCAGGGGGTTTATATAGGTCCCCTCGTCGGTAGGTTCTACCAAGACCTAAGCGACTGCTGCTTAGTTTGTGTCACGGAGAGGCATTCCCGAGAGGACATAGATGTGTTGGTGGAACTCATAAAGCAGCTTCTAGGAGGTGGCTAGACCGTGAAGGTCTTTAGGCAGGCTAAGTGGGGAGAGCCCTTAGTACATGAGGTAAGTATATACAGGAAGAGCGGGATCCTATTAGACGATGAGTTCGGGGAGTACGGCAAGAAGTTGCTCAGTAAGATTCAAAGGGTTGTCAGGGAAGGTAATCCACCACTCCCATCGCTAAGCGAGGTCGAAGTTGTGAGGCACTACCTACGGCTTTCCCAGATGGCCTACGGTGTAGATTTAGGACCGGTACCACTAGGCTCCTGTACAATGAAGTATAACCCAAAGATATGTGAGGAGTTAGCGAGCGATAGGAGGATCGCTGAGGCACACCCGTATCTAGACGAGGAGGACGTACAGGGCTTACTGGAAGTGGTTTACACTCTCCAGAAGTGGCTATCAGAGATAACGGGAATGGACGTGTGCTCTATACAGACTCCAGCTGGAGCGGCTGGGGAGTTCGCAGGGGCCTTGATGATAAGGAATTACCATATCGATAGAGGGGAGAGCTATAGAGATGAGATGGTAGTCCCGGACAGCGCGCACGGAAGTAATCCAGCCAGCGCGGCTATGGCAGGGTTTAAGGTAGTTAGAATACCTACAGACCCGAGAGGCAACACAGACCTAGAGGCCCTTAGAGCCGCACTAAGTAGTAGGACAGCTGGGATGATGCTGACGAACCCTAACACGCTCGGGCTCTTCGAGGAGCATATAGTGGAGATAGCTAAAGAGGTTCACGGAAGCGGGGGACTTCTTTATTACGATGGAGCTAACCTCAACGGTATCCTCGGGTATGTGAGGCCCGGCGATATGGGCTTCGATGTAGCCCACCTGAACCTACACAAGACGTTTGCAGCACCTCATGGAGGGGGAGGTCCCGGGGCCGGTGCTATATGCTGTAGGGGGGCCTTAACGGACTACATGCCGGTGCCTATAGTTGACTACGATGGTAGGAAATACTACCTAAGGTACGATATACCTAGGACTATTGGGAGGATCAGCTGGTTCTACGGCAACATAGTCCCCGCAATTAAGTCCTTCCTGTACATAGCGACCCTAGGTCCGATGATAAAGGAGGTAGCGGAAGTGGCTACGTTGAATACGAACTACCTGCTAAAGAAGCTCGAAACCCTCCCCGGAGTGGACTTAGTTTATGGGCATGGTAGATGGAGAAAGCATGAGTTCGTCATAAGTTTTGAGAAGCTATATAAAGAGACCGGGGTGAATGCTGAGGACGTAGCCAAAGCCCTACTCGACAGGGGAATACACGCACCTACGATACTGTTCCCGCTGATAGTGCCAGAAGCGCACATGGTAGAGGTAACAGAGACTGAGACAAAAGAAAATCTAGATAGAATCGTTGAGGCCTATAGGGAGATAACTCACACAGCCTACAGATCCCCCGATGAAGTTAAGAAAGCACCGCAGAACACGTCCGTTAAGAGGCTGGACGTGGTCTACGGTAACCTACCTAAGAACATAGTGCTTACCTACCGCCAGCTTGAAAAGAGAAGACGTGGAGAGTAGAGCATTCCATTTTGATTCCTCCTCTCCGTTCCTACCCGACGCCTAGTACCTTAGACCTGTACTCAGCTAGAACACTCCTAACGCTCGAGGACCAACTAAGTAGGTCCGCTGGCGATCGTGGGTAGTCCTCGTAGAGTCCTCTGATCCGGTTCATGTACTCAGCTACGCTCTTCAGCTTAAAGAGTAGGGACGGTCTCCTGAGACCTGCTAGGAACCTCATTGCTTTATCTACTACTGAGAGCTCTAGGTCTCCTTTTAGTGAGAGGGTGTTTAGGTCCTCCTCTCTAATTATTCTTCGGCTCATACCGTAGTCTATGTCCTCATCTGGAAGCTCCTGTAGGAAGAGCCTGAAGACGTTTAGAATAGCTTGCTTAACGCCGTAGCTATTCATGTAACAGATGTTGGCCTTCCACAGCCCCTCCGCATCAAGTCTTCCGGTTTCGATAGCCTCTATTACAGCGTCTGCTACGCAGCTAGATGAGACCATGGCAGAGCCTTTACCGCCGCCGTGTACAGGGTTTGCTGTGTACGCGGCATCACCTACTACTGCCACTCCGTTCCAGACCAAGCTATCGAGAGGTCCTCTAGTGGGCACGATGGCTCCTCCAGCCTCCACCAGGTCGCTACCTTTAAAGACATCCCTTTTCAGTATGTATGTGTAGAGAAGATCCTTTGGATGCGGATACCCTCGCCCGCCTTGGACACCTAACCCTACGTTGACATAACCCCTCCTTAATGAGTAGGGGAAGAACCACCAATACCCGCCGGGAGCTACCTTCTTACTCACGTATATCCTGAGAACCTCGGGCTCGTCCACCTCGTCGGAGAGCTTTCGAACCTCTCTATACGCTATGTTAGTGTCTCTCGGATCTAGTTCCTCGCTTATTGGCCACTCCTTAGGTAGTCTCCTTGCCACAGCCCTCGCGTTACCTGACGCATCTATGACTACCCTAGCAGCTACCTCCACCGACCTACCTTTCTCTAACAGAATTACCCCACGTACGTGGTTCCCTCTAACTATAGGTGATACTGCCGCAGTCTCCGTCATAATCTCCAAACCGGAGTCCACAGCAAGCTTGAGGAGGTACCTAACTATACCTACCCTGTCTACTTCATAACCTTCGCCTAGAACCCGGAACCTCGTTGCCTCGTTAGGGGAAAATATATCTATGCCCTTCACATGCCCCTCTATAATTTCGTGAGGAAGATCTGCCAGTCCGAGAGAGTCTAGGTGGTGCTTCCCTATCGCGTCACCACAGGGTTTATCACCGAGTTTATCATAGGGCTTCACATCTACAGCAAGAACTCTCAGACCAGAGCGAGATAGCTTGTATGCTGCGTACGCCCCAGCAACCCCCAGCCCCACGATAACCACGTCGTAAGCACCTGACATCGTAAGCATACCACAGCTAGTTCACAGAGCAGCAAAAAAGCGATCACCTGCTTCTTTCGTCCTTAAGACGAAGAGGAAACAACCCTACATATAGTTGACTTCTCTAAATAGGTAAATTCTTAGCATATAGGAAATGCTGATGCTAACCCAGGAAGCGATATGCGAAACAGGAACCCAAATCATAACGAGGCAAGCAATTCCTTTCAAGGCGGGGATGAGGTTAGTTCGGTATGGTGTGCGTCAACGTTTTAAAGCACTATAAGTAGTACATAGTTTGGTGAGCAAGAACGAGTAAGGTCACTTACAAAGATCAGATCATAACAGTAATAGGTCAGAGGGTCTCTCCGGATAAGCCCATGAAGATGGTTGTGAGGTCTGGTAATTTCGAGGTACCTATTGACAAGCTTGGAGGGGAGGCTCCATCTCCTATAGAGTACTTGCTGGCGTCGTATGCTGGATGCATCAACATAGTTGGGGAGATCATAGCTAAAGAGATGAACTTCAAGATTCACGACATTAAAGTGGAGGTCTCCGGCGTGTTCAACGCGGCAAAATTTATGACTGGTGTAGGGGAGAGAGCAGGATACAAGGAGATCTCCACTAAGGTGTATGTCAAGAGTGATGTTGATATGAAGACTCTTGAAGAATGGTTCCGTAGGGTCAGAGAGAGATGCCCCATTGAAGATAACATAGCGAACCAGACCCCGCTCAGACATCACCTTGAGAAAATCTGAAGTCACCGGCTGCAACCAAAAGCTCTCACAATTTAAGGCGGGAGTGAAGAGAGAACTTTTATGGATTTTCCTCATTTAATAGTTCTTAGTGATGAGTATTAGGCTTCACGAGTCTCCAGCAATGATGCTCCTCAGACTACAGCCCTGAGTCCTGGGAGGGATGCGGATAACGAGCCGGGCCTCAGCCCGTGACTAGATTCTTAAAAGTAGGGAATGTAGTTGTTTGCCTCTAGATGCTCACCTTCATCGCATCCAGGAACTTCCACCTCGCCCGCAGAGATATACCGAAGTCCCTGTGGGGATTGTGAGTAGCTGTCAAGTCCCAACGTCACAGGGCTTCTGTCTGCCTTTAGACCACCTAGGTGATGGGAGTAGTGTCCCAGGTCTAGGTGAGCTCCGAATCCATAGGCAAAACTAGGCATATAGATTTGACTTCTAGTCATCAACTCTGGAACAGCCCAAACTTTCCTGCTCTTCAGAACAGGGAAAGGTCGGGGGTGGTCGCTTGCGGATAATCTCCGCGGTCGAGGTCCTGAGCAACAGATCCCTAGCTTTTTCTCAGTCCGTACCTGAGAACTGTAATCTCCTCAAACTTTCTTATTGCTCTATCCACCCTTTCGTCTATTTCCGCTAGTATGTCGGGTGGTAGGGGGTTAGGACTCTGTACAACTAGGTCGACAGCGAGGTCTAGGGTTTCCCCCACCTCTAGTTCTACAGATAGATTTATGTCGACCCTCGATCCGATTAGGCTCCGCAGACTTTTCATGAGGTAGTCCTCCAAAGCTGTTGATAGCTCCTCTAGGGATCCCAAGTCTATCTTACCTAAGTCAAGTCCTAGGTGGACGACGTTCTTATGTACCTTGCTCTCACTCATCTTTGGACACCTTTTTAAGCTTTTCGAATGTACTATACTTGGTCAGGCCCTGAGGACAGCCGCTAGCGCGGCAGGATGATCCAGGGTTCTCCAGGCAACCTCACCTTTTACTCATCCTGCTTGAGAGCTCCCTAAGTCTCTGGCATATGTGCTCTAGGACTTCGGCTATGATCTTGGAATTATCGTAGCTTCTTAGTATCCCCTCGAGAAGTTCCCGGGGTTGCGAGCTCAAAGAGGAAGCGACCTCAGCTAGCTTGGGGACAGCTCTGACTACATTATCAACTATAGTTATCGAAGCCGCTAAGGAGGTCCTCGACAAGGGATTTAGGTCTATGGCTATAACGGTCTTACCCATCTTCCTCAACGCCTCTGTTCGATCCCCATCCTCTAGGGCAACCAAGACCACGTCAGCTATGTATATCCCACGGGGGCTTGCTCTACGCCTCTCGCTGAAGAGCTCTGGTATAGTTGCTGTAGCGTCGTCAACGCCTAGAACTTCATCTGCTCCATGAGATCTGAGAACCTCCGCTATCTTCCTCACTCTCTCCTCGGTTCTGTAGAATAAGTTGACTTCTATCTTAGCGTTTACTGCCCTAGCTAGCCTCACTACGTCTCCGGGTACCAGTGCCGCAACATTACCGTTAACTGAGATCACCGGGTGCTTGGCTAGCAGGAGCGCTGCCGCAGCCGCTTGGATAGCCTTAAAGGCCGGTTCTATAGTTTTTTCACCTATTAAGTAGTCGAAGCATTCACCCCTCCCATGGGCTATCAGACCTTGTGGAACCACGTAACCCTCGTGGAACCCCTCGACTAACTTCTCCCTAATCACTAGGGACTCGTACCTCGGATGAGACCTCGGTATCTCTACCCGCACTCAGACACCGTGAAACCATACCTGGCGAGCTTAAATGGAGGTAAGGTGAACGCACAGAACCTCTCTATTGCCCGGCGAACTTCGCTCGCAACACCGGGTCTATGAACCACAACGAGAAGAGACTTCTTCAGGAAGTAGCCTAGAACGGATCCTGCTAGTCCCTCAATAGCTCTATCGATCGCGTTGATGTCATCTCTAGTCACGAACCCCACTAGCAACGAGAAGTCCTTAGAGAGCTTGAGGAAGTTGCTTAAGGACGGTCTAGAGATGAACTCTCTATATATCTTTGTACCTACATCAACAAACTTGCTCATATACGTATTAAGCATCTCCCTAGTTGTGAGCCTCCGGGCCAGTACTCCTAAGGTGACCTCCACATTTTCTGTGGGAACGGCGATAGCCTCCCCTACCCCTGGAGGACCCGGCTTCCTCCTCACTACCAAACCTCCGCCAGTTACCTGGCAGATCACGTCCCCCAGACCCCCGCCAGTCTCAACCTCTATTCTATGTGCTAACATCCCCACATCGTTGATGGTGAATCTAGCACCCCTTAAATAGAGATGTGCGTAGGCTAATGCCAGTGCTAGCGACCCGCTAACTGCTGCCCCAACCCCCAGTGGAGCTGGTGAGAGACCCTTCACTGACACCCCTACCCGCCGGAGTTCTTGGACTACTGGGTGGTAGTCTTCGAAGCAGACACCGTTGATAACAAGGGGACAGTTCCCCCTTGTGATCCTAAAGAACACTGGAGGCTCTATAGTTAGGCTAGCTCCGAGAGAGCCCGTAGTCTCCGGCGAGCCCCCTATGTGGGGAACCCAGAAACCGCTGATATTTAAAGGTACTTTAATCGTGACCAACGCCGGCTGTCCTTACTTCTTTAAGTTCAGGTATTTCAGTAGCTGATCCAGTATTACTCTAGCGACCTCTACCTTCCTAGACTTGCTAACGGCTGTGCTCTCCCCCTTATCTGTAATTATTATGACTTCGTTGAACTCTGAGGCGAAGGCTATATCGGGCCGGCTTACGTCGTTAGCTACTACGATGTTAAACCCTCTCTTCACTAGTTTTTCTCTTGCTTTAGAGGCTAGCTCAGCAGCATTACCCCCAGCGAACTCTGCTGCGAAGCCTACGACCACACCCTTAAAGAACTTCCTTATCTCCACCGAAATCTTAGGTGTTGGAACCATCTGTACGCTTAAACTCCCTATATCACTACTGATCTTCCCACCCTCGACTGTGCTGAACCTAAAGTCTACCGGGGCCGCTGCAAGGATAGCCGCACTGTAAGTACCCGAACTAAGCTCCGCTACAACTGCTTCAAGCATCTCCTGAGTAGTCCTCACCGATATAGATCTCACGTAATGCGGGATCTCTATACTTATCGGCCCGTGGACGAGGGTTACCTCAGCCCCTCTAAAGTAGGCCTCTCTAGCTATTGCTACACCCATCTTCCCAGAGCTGGAGTTAGTTAGAAATCTCACACCGTCCAAGTACTCCCTTGTAGGGCCAGCCGTAACCAAGATCTTCAACCCTCTGAGGTCCTTACCTCTCATCACCGAAGCCTCTACTGCTACAGCTATATCCTCGAGCGGTGGGTACTTAGCCCGGTTCTCCTGGATAACCGGGGGCACGACCGTCACACCTAGCTCTTCGAGCTTCCTAGATGCTTCGAGGACGGGTGGGGACATTAAGAGGCTGAAGTGCGCTGCTGGAACAACTACGAAGGGCTTCCTCATCCCTAGGAACGACTGCGCTAGAACAGTCACAGACGTGTCCGCAATCCCTTGAGCTATCTTAGCTATAGTGTTGGCGGTAGCTGGTGCTATGACATAGGCATCGCAAATCTCGGCTAGGGCTATATGGCCTACTTCACCGGAGAAGTTGACGAAGACATCGTTACCTGTAGCCCACTCGAAGAGCCTTGGGTTAACATACTTCGCGGCTTCGCGGCTCATAACTACGTGTACATCTGCTCCCAGCCTGATTAACTCTCGGGCTAGGTCCACGCTCCTATAAAGAGAAACTGATGAAGTTACACCTAGGGCCACGCTCTTACCTGAGAGGACCCCACTTAGCTTAGCCCTAATTTCATGCGCAGGATGCCATCTAAGCTTCTTCAACTACTTACCCATATAGGGACCCCACCACGAAAAATAAAAATAAAAACTGGGTTCCCCCGGATGTCACGTTAAAAATGCGGAACCTGGAGCTCAGTCTTGCCGAACCTAGATACGACTGAGCACGTTGTTAGGGTCTTCCCTAGGGTCGAGATAGTAGAATTAATTTTTAGCTGGGTGTCCAACACTTACGGCTGTGAACATGGAAACCGCGGGATATATCGTCAGACCCATAGCATCTGAAGTAGAGCTAAAGAAGGCCATAGAGATAAACATGGTGACTCTCCCGGAGCATTACCCTTACTTCTTCTGGTATGAGCACTTCGAGCTGTGGAGGGATATTTTCCTGGTAGCCCTGATCGGAGAGAACGTTGTTGGGTACAACATGTGTAGGATAGAGTATGGCTTGGGCCACGTGAAGAGAGGAATCGTTAAGCAGGGACATGTAGTCAGTATAGCCGTCCTACCCGAGTTTAGGCGCAGGGGAATAGCTACGGCACTCATGGTTAACGCCATGAACACTATGAAGGATAAGTACGGGGCTGGGGAGGTGTACCTCGAGGTTAGAGTAAGTAATGAACCAGCAATAAGGCTATATGAGAAGCTCGGGTTTAGGAAAGTGAAGATCCTGAAGAAGTACTACCTCGACGGCGAAGACGCGTATCTCATGGCTAGAGAGCTCTAATCCTACCATATCCTAAACGAAAACTAGAAACACGAAATTCCCAGATGCTTATTCTGGGAACAGCCCGCGTAGATGAGGGTGGGAAACGTTCGTGCTTCTTTCGCTTTAAATGTAGTGCCTTCAGTTGTAAATGTTGTCGCATCTTTGATGTATAGGTAGCTAGGAATACTTTAAGGGTGTGAGGATCGAGAATGCCTGCATCATCTGGAAGCTATGCTCTAAGACTAATTAGCCCAGACTACAAGAAACTCTAGTAGAGAGGTCTAGCATGGCAAGCCATAGGACAGTACCTGGCGTCACTAAGGTGTACTTGAGGGTTCATGAGGATAGGTTGGGGGTGCTTATCGGTGAGGGCGGTAAGGTGGTTAAGGACTTAGAGGCCCGCCTAGGCGTTAAAATCACTGTCAACACCGTGGATAGTTCCGTCATAATAGAGCCTGCCAACCCCTCTATCCCAGCTACAAACATACTGAAATGCCAGGAAATCATAAAAGCCATCGACTACTGCTTCTCTTACGAGAGAGCTTCGAGACTCTACGACGATGACGCAGTACTGGTAATAGTAGATCTAAAAGATCAAATAACCTTCAGCGAAAGCCATCTCCAGAGAATTAAGGGTAGAATCATAGGTGAGGAGGGGAAAGCGAGGAAAAACCTAGAGGAGCTTACAGGGACATATATCAGCGTGTGCCGCGATACCGTCGCAATTATAGGTGAGTACACTAGAGCAGAACTCGCTAGGCAGGCCATCGAGATGTTAGCACAGGGACGCCAGCACTCAACGGTCTATAAGTTCCTCGATAGAGCTATCAGGGACCTAAAGAGAAAGGAACTCACAGATCTGTGGAGTAAGCCGTGATGAGTGCGTGATTCTGACCTGTGATGAGGGGCCAAAGCTCTGACTTCAGCCCACTATAAGTAGCAGGGTTTCCAGCCATAGCCGAACCGCTTAATGTGGCACTAATTACATGCCGTTTTATTGTTGTAAATGTAGGGACCGCGGCATCTTTAACCTCTTCAGGAAGTCCTTCGGTATGCGGGTCTTCGGTATTACCGTGTTTTAAAACCAGCCGCTTAGCTAGATTTGCTGCGCGCAGTTAAGCACCGTTAGTAACATTGGTCTAGGCGATAGGAATGCCCATTAAGATACTCAAAGTCTCTAGGGACGAGCTCCTCACTCACATGAGCAGCATGTCACAGAGAGGGTTCAAATGTGTAGAGCTTGGTGGAGGAGAGTATAGCTGTTCTAAGAGGATAAACGAGATACAGGAATACGTAGTTATACTCCTGTCCTCCACAGAAGAGGGAACCAGCCCCTCCCTACACCGCTAGAAATCCGCTGGCAGAGTTCAAGCTTCATAGAGCTTCATGTAGCTTTAACAGAGTTCTCTGCCCTAGCTTCACGACCTGCAACATTTTTCCATTAGAGTTGCTTACAACTGAAAGTCTCGCCTTTTAAGGCGGGGATGGGATAAAAGTTTGCAAATTTTGTGTTGATATTTGCGTGGTCGCCCCTAAGCCCGCGTGGGATGAGGGTCAGGCAACTACGTAAACCTGATTGAGAAGAGGATCTCTGACCGCCCCGACTGCCCCGCATGTGGCAGATGTATCCCTAAATAGATGCAGGGAACCTCCGGCCCTTCAGGGCGGGGAGGAGGTCAGCACGGGCGACTCCCCACATTTTGAGCACTTAATACCTTCACTGAAGACCGACAAAATCACTATGTCATGATCCTATGAACATGTCGCAACACCAACCCAGATAAAACTATGTGAGGTCCAAAATAGCACGGTGAGGTGTCTGTTCTTTAGGGTGAGAAACCTGCTTATTAACATTTTAAGGGTAGGGTATGCGGAGATCTGGATGCGAGATAACATCCTTGACAAAAGGTTTGAGGGGAAAGCTGTAAGAATCTATATACCAGATATGGAGGAGCCCCTAGAGGGTGTAGTAGACGAAGTATCTAAATATGAAATAGGGATAAGACCTCCTAAGGGAGGTCCCGTAGTGGTTTTCAGGCACGCTATAGCTTATGTTGAGGTCTCTCAAACAGATCTTCACGGGTTCTCTAGTGAGGAACTAGAAGACATGATAATAACGCCCGAAATGAGTGGTGGCGATGTTGTGGTTTTTCTCCGCGGGAACGTCAAGATAGCTGGTAAGCTTGCTAAGGTCTCTAAATACGAGATCGGCCTGAGGGTAGGAGATAAGGCTCTTATAGTGCCGAAGTCCAGTATATCCCATATAGTGTTTCACCAGCCTGAATCAGGCGACTGAAACCCTTTTTCACAGTATCGACGCTTGATCTATTACGTAGTAACCTGCGCTCATTGTCGGATAAAGTAGTTTCCTAGCTCTATGTATCGCCACCCCCTTCCCCTTAAACATTGGTGACCTAACTACGAATGTCTCGAACTCCCCTCCCTCTCCTACGGGGCTAACACCGCACTCTCTATGGGCTCTAAGTATGGAGTGCAGGACCCCGGAGACGTCGGGATTACCGAGTATCTCTAGATCTAAGCAGTACGCCTGGACGGCAGTAACTATAAACCCTAGCTCCTCCACTTCCTTCTTCAGCAGGCTCAGCTCATTATGACCCCAGAGGGGCGCGTAGAGTGATACCCCCAATTCCTCGGTCAATGCCCTGAACTTCTCGAGCTGAAACCTAGACCTTACAGCCCCGACAATAACGTAGTCCGCATTTGGATATCTACGTAGAACCTTCTCTAAACCTGCCTTAAACTCCACATACTCCAAGTCTTTGAGGCCGCTTACGGGAATTGTGTAGACTGGGAGCCCCATGATCTCCCCATGTAGCTTAGCCCACCTAGTGTTTACCGCATGGAACAACCACGAATCGTCTCTACTAGGCTCAACGATCACTAGCGCTTCAGGCACTAACCCCTGGTAAAATGAGAGCAGTAGAGAGTAATGCGAATCCTTACCACCACTATATAAAGCTATAGCTCTACGCACGACTAAACCCCCTCAAGGGGCTGAGCATTCTATGTGCCACCATATCACAACATCGGACGACATCCCACCTAACCTATGGACTCTGCGAGAGCACCCTATCGCTAAGCTCACTTCAGCATCTCACTAGTAGTCTAACCGCAGAGGGACTTATAACGTGCTGATCCCCCTTTATCTTGAGGTGTAGTGAACCGCAGCTTGCTGCGGAACGTAGATTGAGGGACAGGCAAATTTTTAGCTTCGATCTACGTTAAGAATATGGGAATCAAGTGAAGTGCCCGAAGTGTGGATGGGAAACGCAGCCGCTGAGAACTTGGCACCTGACGTCTCCTCTGCCCGACTCAGAGGGGAGAATAACCATAACCATAATGGGCTCGTTTAAGTGCCCGAAGTGCGGCTACAGCTGGAGAGGTAGGGTTAGCGTACTTAGGGTTGGTGGGGAGCACGATGTGGAGGTAGGTAACTCTAAGAAGAGTCCTAAAAAACGGGAGGAGAGTAGACGCGATGAGCATAGGGAGAGTAAGGTAATTGAGATCGATGTTAGGGAAGCTCTATCAGAGGAGGAGTAGTGGGTGTCAGCTATCCGAACTCTGAGGGCTGTTCTGATAGCCCTTGAGTCCTTAGTGGGGCTCTCATTACTTACCCTAGTAATCCTCACATTGCTTGGTTACATAACTCTAGCTGTCGTCGAAGGGAACTCCATGGAACCTACTCTGCAGACAGGCGACCTAGTCATCGTACTCAAGAGGGTTGCTACTAGCGATGTGTCAGTAGGTGACGTAGTTGTCTACCGTCGCGGGTCGACACTAATAATACACAGAGTCGTGATGATCGAGGGAAGTACTTTCATAACTAAAGGAGATAACAACTGGGTAGTAGATCCCCCGGTTAACTCTGAGGCTGTCATAGGTAAGGTCCTGGAGATCGGGGGTAGACCGCTTAAGGTCCCTTTGGTGGGCTACTTAACTCTTCTGTTAAGGTATTCGATAACCTCCCTCACGTACCTACCAGTAGACCGTAACTTATAGACCGTACCTACGTAATCCTCGAAGCTCGCGTTAACACTCTCCTTCCAGGCACTGTAGTTCTCAATAAGGTTCTTATATGCTCTCAGATGAATCGAGCATAGAGCCATACCTCCCACAGAGTCAATAGAATCCTCTCCGCATATGACGCAATGACCCACATTCTTAGCTAGTCCAAGTTTCTCCTTCAGGGCTCTGTCCTCGTATGAAGTGATCGCCTTCTTAATTTCACCTAGCTTCATACCTAACTTAGAGATAGCCTCATCCACTACTTCCCTCCTACTCAACTTACCGAGTAGAATTGCCTGGAGCTTTCTCTCGAATTCCCTAGTTAGCTCTACCTCTGTTATTTCTTTAAAGAGGGTGTCTAAGATATGTGCAACTCTCAGTCCTAATTCAGTCACCTCCATGTTTTTTCCTCGGACGTATCCCCTCCTAACTAACGTCTCGATGATCTCCGCCCTAGTAGCCTCAGTGCCTATACCCACCGACTCCATCCACTTAAGTATTGAGGCCTTAGTGTATGATGGAGGTTTCCGAGTATATGCTTTGACTAGCTTAACCGACGATATCTCAACCTCCTCACCGACATGGAGTAGAGGCGCTGCCGCACTACTAACCTTCCTGAAGTGGTAAACTCGGAGCCACTCATGTGAGACGATCCTCCGGCCCGTTAAGGTGAAGGATAGCCCTGTGGAGGGTTCCTTCATGACGTAGATCACCTCCTCGACCTTTGAGCTGGGATAGAAGGACGCTAGGTACCTCCGTACTATCATATCATATAAGTTCCTCTCCTCTCTGCTGAGACCCCTCGACGGCAGGTAGCCTGTAGGGTGAATAGCTGGGTGTGCTGGATCCTCTCCCGGACCCTCTCGCGGCTTCGTCAGGTTCCTTCTGAGGAGTTCTGATGCGTAGCTACCTAGATCGGGTAGCGAGGTCAGCTTTCGCAGTATCTGGGTGTTATCTATTGTTGGAGGTATCTTCTCGGAATTAGTCCTAGGGTAGCTAATTAGGGACTCGAGATATAGGTCTTCCGCGATCTTCAGAGTCTTTGCTGGCGAGTAGCCGAAGGCCCTAGCCGCCTCTACTTGAAGCTCGGTTAGATTAAATGGAGGAGGGGGATCTAGATGTACTACCCTCCTATCCGCTCGTGTCACAACAAGCTTCTTACTAGCCTTTAAGGTCTCCACAGCATTTTTAGCCTCATCTAAGCTCCTGAAAGGTTCGAAGTTCCTGTCGAGAGTGTACTCCTTACCTTCATGGGAGATCTTAACGGAGATAGTGAACAAAACTACAGGTACGAAGGTTTCCCTCTCAACGTGTCTCCTCACTAGTTCTAGCAAAGTGGGGGATTGGACCCTGCCGGCGCTTAGAATTGTCCGGTTTTTATAGATCTTACTGTAGATCTCTATTAACGCCCTACTGACGTTTATACCCCATATCCAGTCGAGAATGTGCCTAGCTAGACCCGACTCTATGTAGTTCCAGTCGAGTGGTTGAAGATTCTCGAAAGCCTTTGTTATGTCCTCCTTGGTTAACGCTGAGAACTTAGCCCTACTAGCTTTTTTGATGTCTCCCAAGTAGTTTATTATGTTGAATCCTATTACTGAGCCCTCAATATCGAAGTCACAGGCATTGACATAGGCCTCAGCACGTGCCGACAGCTTTCTGAGTACGTTATGGTACTTCCTCAGGTGCCTTGACTTAGGCTCGTACAGCCAGCGAGGACCCCAATCGCATTTGAAAACTGGGAATCCCTTCTCGTTTGTGTATAGAGTGTAGAGGTGGCCTGCTGTAGATGTGATCACTATGGCCTTACCGCGGAATTTCCCTACCCATACCTTAACCCCATCAATCGCTAGCCTAGTCCTAGCTCCTAATGCCTCGGCTATCTTAGCCGCTGCCCTCGGCTTCTCGGCAATTACTAGAATGTAGTTGCTGGGTAGAGACAGCCTGCCTACCTCAAAGAGGTACTGGTGCTGTTACAAATAGAAGTAGAAGGTATATCAGTAGCAGGTAGAGCCTCTCCTGAGAGGACATCTTAGAAAGTTGATTAGAGTACCCTATGTGAGGTCTGAAACCGCTGATGAGGATTGCGAGTACCGCAAAGAACCCTAACCACCTGTAGGTAGGTGAGAATATTGATAGCACTATGAGGATTAGGGGTACGAGCAGGCTAATAGCTCTGTGGAGATTGATATCGGTCACTGACCTCAGGACATGGCCTCCGTCCAGCTGGCCTATTGGCAGGAGGTTAGCGAAGTGAATCAATAGGAGCAGCATCGAGGCGAGTGCGGCTGGGTGAAGTATTACGATGGTGCCCTCCGGATACTGCACGAGCCCTGTTAACAGCATGATGTACATCAACATTGGTGCGAACCCTATTGGGGTGACGCCACCCGGACACGTCAGCTCTTCGACCCTAACTGCCGGCGACATGCTCAAGGTAACCACTAGTGTTAGAGAAGAAACTATGACACCTACTAGGGGACCTGAAATGCCTAGCATTGCTAGGGATTTCCTGTCCCGAGGTAGGAACCTCACAGCTATGACTGCCCCGAAAGTACCTAGAGGAGATATTACTGGGGCAGGTATGAACATTGGGAGAGGTGTAGGAACATCTGCCTTACGTGACGCTACGAAGTGTCCAAGCTCGTGAAGAGCTAGAGGTACAAGGACAGATAGGACGAAAATAGCGGTTGACAGAGTAAAGTCACCCCTCCCCCCAAGGCACTCATAGAAAGATAGCGAGCTGAAGTAGCCTGTCACCGCTACAGCTAGCACTGTAGCAGCAGCGAGCACGTAGTAGATGACCTTATTAAAACCCCTAAGACCTACCCTGAACACCCGAACAACTTCATGGCCAGCGCTTTCCGTAAGCAACGGTTGGTAGCCTAGACTCACTAACTCCTTGAAGACCTCGTTGAAGTACCTCTCAATACTACCACTAACAACAACAAACTCGAGGAATCCCGGTGACTCGAACGTCAGCTCCACTCCGGCGTACTTAGAAAGAACCCTCTCGACCTCCTCCTTCACAGCTCGACTTCACCAAAAGTCTTCCTCTCAAGCTCGATTAGATAGGGCACAGGTATCAGCTCCCTCGCCCCGTTGGGAAGCCTCCTAACAATCGTGAACGGGAGAACCCCCCTACGTAGCTCTTCCCGGGCTATCTCGACGAAATCCCTACTCGGTAGCTTACTGACCTCTATCAGCGGTCTAGCCCCGAGAGATAGTTGCAGAGCTCTCGCACCTATAATTCTCGCTCTCTCAAACCTAGTAAGCCTAGGCAACCATACTCGAACCCCTACATCTGAGGTCTCCTTCTCTGATCGCTCCAGATCCACCACCAAGAATCTCTTCTATAACCTAGAAGCTTATAACCTCACAACACTGAAAACGCTACCTGCTGGAAACACTTAATAGGCTGGGCCTATAATTTATCTCCTGGTGTCCTAGTATTGTGGAGGAGGCCGCACCTGTAGGTCCTTGGGAAGCCGAAGCTTTTGTAGATTATGATAGGTTGGTTAAGATATTCGGTGCGAAACCTCTAACCGAGAACGAGGTAAGAAATCTGGAGAGAATAGCAGGCGATTCCAACATAATGCTGAGAAGAAGGGTGTTCTACTCGCATAGGGATCTAGATGTTTACCTAGACATGTATGAGAAAGGTTTCAGATGCTCTTTGTACACTGGGAGAGGGCCGTCTGGGTCAACCCACCTTGGCCACATCTTACCGTGGATCTTCACTAAGTGGTTGCAGGATAGGCTCGGTCTTGAACTCTTCTTTCAGATGACTGACGATGAGAAGTTCTGGCATGATGAGAGGTTAGATATATCTGAGAGTAATAGGTACGCATATGAGAACATCCTAGATCTAGCTGCTATAGGTCTAGACCACCGGAAGACTCATGTTATCGTAGATAGTGAGGACATAGCCTTCCTCTACCCCATAGCTGTAAAAGTAGCTAAAAAGATCACGTTCTCTACTCAGAAAGCTACCTTCGGGTTCACGGACTCGACGAATATAGGTTTGATTTTCTACCCGGTGCTCCAGATATCCACATCGTTCCTACCTTCAGAGCTGTACAAGGAGGAGACCTACGTGCTCATACCGGCAGGCATAGACCAAGACCCCTATTGGAGGATAGCTAGAGATATAGCAACTAGCCTAGGCTACCCGAAGCCGTCGCAGATACATAATAAGCTACTCCCTGGCCTCGGTCCCGAGGGGAAGATGTCCTCGTCTAAGCCTGAGACCGCGATATACACGACAGATCCTCCAGAGGTTGGGGCGCAGAAGATCATGAGGGCCTTCACCGGGGGTCAGCCTACGGTAGAGCTCCAGAAAAAACTTGGAGGTAACCCCGACCGCTGCTCCGTCTACAAAATGTATGAGATGCTGTTCGAAGATGACGATACTAAGCTCCTAGACAGATACTGGAAGTGCAAGACGGGGGCACTAATATGTGGCGACTGTAAAGCCGACCTCGCATCGAGGGTCCGCAGGTTTCTAGTAGACTTCCAGAAGAGGCGTGAAGCAGCACGCGACAACATAGAGCTCTACCTCCTAAGAACGAAGTTTGAGCCCCCTAAACATAACATGAGAAAGCCCCTATAGCAAGAGATCTTAACTCTCCCCTTACACCGAAGAGCAGGGCTTCCAGTTGTAACAACTCACCGCATTTATCGGAGGTTACGTTGCGGTGATGATTATCGTATCAGAATCCCGGCTCCAATCACCGTTCATAGCTTTTAACCTTCATCACTGACATGAGATCTGCTGTGCCCCGCCAGCACTATGTAGTTCGGTAGCTATTAAGATGGTTATGACTTCTGTAGTTTGAGGAGTGCGGCATTATCTAGGATCGCGTAGCCTCCTATGGTCTTCGTCCCAGAAAGCTTGGCTCTCTGGGACCTCGTAAGTAGTTGTAGGGGTATGTAGTAGTTGTCGGAAACTCTGAACGCTACGAAGGCGTTCTCTTCGATTAATCTCAACCCTTTAAGGATCTTCGTTACGACCGTTCCTGAGCTCCCAATATCGCACTCCAGTACGTAGAATTGACCCTTGCGGTCAAAACTTTTCTCCAAGAACATGTCTACGCATTTACGTATGCTCTTAGTTGAGGACCTGAAGGACCTGACAGCCCATAGGAAGTAGCTGTAGTTTAGTGGGGTGAAGACGGCGTATTCAGGTCCTTCAACGTCTATTAGGTACTCTATGATGTATGCTGCCTCATATGCATCCAGTATGCCGGCATCGAAGGTCGGTGTGTACGTCCTATCTTCTAAAGCCTTGAGGGACTCGACCTTCAGCTCCCTAGCTATGTCCACCTCAGTGACCTTATCAGCAGGTTGCTTACCGAAGAACCTCAGGGCGCACATGTCGACGCTGTAGCTAGCTATTTCCTCTAGCGGGAGAGTTCCCCAACCGATCAACCTAGGTGCTATCACCTCCCTGATAACCCCGCTATTCGCTAGCTCACCAACAAACTCTAGTAGCTCCTCGCTTAAGCCGCTAGCGAGGGATCTCGGTGTGTACTTCGTGAGAGCTGATGAGAGTAGCAGGACGTACTCTTCCCTAGTTAGGGTCACAAGATCCCGAACCATCTCTAGTACTACCCTGAACACGTGCGGGGACTCCCTCCTAGCTTTAAGCTCAGCTAGCTCCACACAGTTTAGGCAGTTACGGATGTATGCCTCGACACCTACAACCCTGTTAGTTAGCTGTCCGAAATCTACAGGATCTACTGTAAGGTAGAACTCGAAGTCTACTCCGAGGGTTCGGAGAGCTCGGAGCAATACCCCACTAGATATGAGAGACTCTGCTGTGACATCCCCTACAACTACTAGGAGCTCCCCCCTTCGAACTAGCTCAGATAAGTTCCTGACCTTCGGCTGATCCTTTCTCTGCTGAGGGATTAACCCCAAAAACCTCCCTACCCACTGCCTTCAATCCTATACAGCGGTTGGGAGACAGTAACGGAGGCTTTCTCCGGGTCGTACGACCAGTCCATCGGAAGCTTGCCGACCCTCTTATAGTACTTGACGAGCCTACGTATCTTAGACTCTATCTCGATTAAGCCTCTCAGGCTATGAGTGTCCTTCGGGTGAACAGCGAGGTGCTTCCGAAGATTTACAGCCCTCCTCATAAGGTTATAGAGATCCTCGGGAACAACTAGCTTCACCCCGTGCTTCTCTAACACATCCATAACCCTCTGACCAACTACGGACTTCGCTAGGGGAACCCCGTATTGGTCCCTTAGTAGAATACCTATCATAGACGGTGGATAACCCTTCCTAGCTAGCTCAACTACTATAGCCTCTACTTCCTCTGAAGTGAACTGGACCCACCTAGGTGATATGCCGGTCGACGGCCTCGTAGAGTGCGACTGCCCCCTCTTTTTCTTCTTATTCATACTAGCTCAGCTCCCTAAATGCTTCAGGTAAAAGCTTAAAAAGCTAAAGAAGCTTTGAGGCCCCTGCTAGAGCTCCACCTCCTCACCAGGCTTAAGTACGAATACCTCGACATCGAGCCCTCTCTTTCTTACCTCCTCCTTAAACTCCTGAGGGGTACCCCAGAGGACGGGGAAAGTACCGTAATGCATCGGGATCACGTATCTAGGTCTCAGAAGATCCGCTGCTAGAGCGGCCTCCCTAGGCCCCATCGTGAAGTGACCTCCTATCGGGAGAAGAGCCACCTTAGGTCTGTAGAGCTCTCCTATCAGCTTCATATCGTAGAACACGCCCGTATCACCAGCATGATATAGACTCTCATCACCTGCCTTGATCACCACACCGGTCGGAACACCCCTAGTTGACGAGTGCTGTGCAGGCGTTAATACTAGATCGACCCCTCCTGAGAGCCTCACCGGTCCCCCAATATTTGCCCCGACAATCTTTTCGGCACCCACCTTCCCTCCAACATACTCCGCTATCTCATATACAGAGACCAGCTTAGCTCTACGTGCTACCCTTAGAACCTCTATCGAGTTGCCTAAGTGGTCCCCATGGTCATGAGTTACTACAACAAAGTCTACATCAGAGAACTCTTCCGGCTTAGTTACGTACACCGGGTTACTGAGCCAGGGATCTATCAGGAACTTCACCCCACCTAACACTACCTGGAAAGACGCGTGGCCAAGCCACCTAACCTTCATGTTACTACCCAATGCTATAACATTATCCTAAGGTAATATCCTTTTTCTTTCCCTTTATGGACGAAACCGACTGAGGTGTTGAATGTGTTAACTTCGTTCGGGGTTCAACTCTCATGTAGATTTATGTAGTTTTATGTAACTTAAGAAGTAAGAACCGTAGTTAGTTGGAAATGTTGCTTGATTAATTGCTTGTATTGCTTTCTAAGATTCTGAACGCTTTAGCTAGTGCGTTCCTAACCATGTTTGCTACTGTTACCTTTCCGATGTTGAATTCCTCACTCATAGTCTCCCAGGGCTTCCCTTGAAGGATCCTAGCCACTAGTAGCTGGCCATCTTTCTGCCCGAGGAAGCTGATCTTACCTAGAAACACTAGCTTCTTTAGGAGTAGGAGGGCTGCGTCGAAGACTACCTCTAGGGTAAAGACTCCGGATACGTAGAGTGACAACCTATCGATCTGGGTCTCCCTCATGCGTATACTTTCTGAAGCTGGTAGGGGTCTGTCGACAGAGCTAAGTATGAGGTAGGCAGCATCCGATTCGAAGTCTCTGTATACCGCTGGCAGGCACTCGACGAATTTCACTATGAAGTCTTCTAAAGCTTCGTACACAGCCTTCTTCCACTCGTCTGAGAGGGGATGGATGACGAGCGCTGTATACTCCCCGCTTACTGGGTTCCGATCTGGAGAGATGTGCAGTACCTTAAACCCGTTCTTAAGCCAGAAATTCAGGAGATCGTATGTCACCCCGAAACCTGCCCCTACCCAGTCGTACCCTCTAGTAGTAGCCTCCTCTACTATCTTCCTTATGAAGGCTGAGCCGATGCCTAAGCCCTGAGAATCTATGTGAACAGCTATTCTAACAACTCTCCAGCCAATTCCCCGACCGAAGATCCTCCTCCTGAGGTGTTTCAGCAGGCGGTCCGGTATTATGTTACCCGCTATCTTACCTCCTTTGAGTAGCTCCTCCACATACTCGTCTGAGAGACCTCCCTCTTCAGCTAGCTGGGCTGCTGCCACTACCTTCCCATTCTTCAAAATCATTGCCCTAATGCTGTGGTGAGGGGCGTCAGCCAACATGCCTAGGTCGTCCGGTTCGTTCCTGTAATGTGCTAGGACGTAGATCCCGAAGATCTGCCTCAGAACCTCCTCGTTCTCTTCTTTAAACAGCTCCTCCGGGTCGAACGATACGTAGACATACTCACCCCTCTTTACTGCTTCTAGGTCATCACTAGTTAGTTCCGCCGGTTCCGCGTTGAGTAGTAGCACATCGAACTGGAACTTCTCTATGGGGTCGTCAGCTGAGTACCTAATAGGCTCGCTCATTTCTACTATCGCTAGCTTCGTTTTCTTGTCCTCCCTAATTCTCTTGAGGAACCTGACGGAGAATCCCCTACCTGCCCCTTCATATCCGTGGATCGTAGTGGAAAAGATTGTGCGCCTGAACTTCCTCCAGATCTTATGGAGGAGGGGTACAGGTATACCCGCCGCCTCGTCTACCACAACGACATCCACGTTGAGTTTCAGAACCTCGAGAGGAGGCCAGTACTCTATGCTGAACCTGTCCCCTTTTATCTCGATCACGAAGTCTTCTCTCTTTATTACTTTGACATCCTTACCCAGCACTTCCAGAGCCTTAATTGCGAGGGACATTAGCGACTGGACCGAGCTCGGCTCGTTTGCTGTTACAGCTACTCTAACCCTGTTCTTGAACTTGAGGAGCTCCCCGATAAGACCTACTACACCTATCCCGACAGCAGAGGACTTACCGCGCCCCCTATCAGCTATGACGACTATTACCTGATGTGTGAACTCCCTAAACCTCTCGACTAGGTTATCCTCTATAGCCTCAATAACGTTCACCTGGTCCTGGGTCATGGATAGCCTGTAGAGCTCCTCGGGAAACAGCTTCTTCTGGGGTAATCTAAGCTCCCTCCTCGCTGGGGACGTAACCCCTCCCTCAGGGGAATCACCCTTCCTCAGGATTCGGCAGCTATCTACGTCGTAGATTAAGACCCCCCTGCGGCTGTATAGATGCCTTAAGAACCAGGAGATGAATACGTGTCTAGGCTCAGGGTGGTTCGGGACCGCTAAGCTCTGCTTAAACAGGGTCATATACCTCGGCCACTTATCGTGCGGAGGTGTGAGGAGTACGATAATGCCCCCTCCCTCAACTATACCGAGCAACCTACCTATGTCATTAGGCCTCAAGTCGTTAAGTAAGTCTAGAACCAGAACCTGAACCGTCGTCCCTAAGTACTTAATGCTTTTCTCGTAGACAGCTAGCTCTATATCTACGTTGCCTAGACCTGCGGACTTTACGAAGTGCTTAAGCACTCTCCTAACTATCCTAGCTCTGAGGAGTGCCTCGGGGAACTCATCGTGGTGGAAGTAAAGAACCCTGACTTTCTTTCCCTTCCTCTTGAACCTCTTGCCCACTAGTTTGAGATACCTGATGACAAGCTCGGCGGAAAGCCCGGAGAGCTTCACATCGTCCCCTCCGCAGAGGACCACCATCCTCCTCTGGTTTGATGCCTGGGCTGCCCTGACACTGCTCCTGAATGCTTGGAGGAACTCGCGGTAGTCCCCCTTAGCCAGCTCCCTAAGCTTGTCCCGTATCTCACGAAACGGTACCTTCCCCAACATCAGGCACCGAACTTCTCCAGCCTCCCAGCGTAGTCCATTAGGACGCCGAAGAGCTCTACGTTTCTGAGCCTCCCTAAGGTCCCTCTCCTAGCGTCCTTTTCAGAGAGCCTAGCCATGCCGTCAGCCATAATATCCGATGAGTAGACCATGACTGGTACCGGGTCGGATGTGTGGTCCCTCACTGTTACCGGTGTCGTGTGATCCCCTAGGAAAGCTAGCACTACCTGCCCTAAATCGACCCTATCAACTATGTAGGACAGAACCCTCAATGACCTCTCAATTAGCTCTACCTTCACCTCCACGTTCCCGTCGTGAGAAGCTGAGTCAGTTCCCTTTATGTGAACGTAGATGATGTCGTAACCTCTCCTATAGAGGTCGACGGCTGCTCTAGCCTTAGACATGAGGTCGCTGTTTACACCGCCAGTAGCTCCCTCAGGGGTCACGACCTCGAAGCCGAGGAGCGCGCAGACACCTTTAACTAAGGCCGTCGCCGATATAGCTGCTGCCCTACCTATGCTCACATCCTTTCTCTCAGAGAGCTTGGGGTAGCTCAACATCTTCCCTGCACCCCTCAGGAGCACTACGTTAGCTGGGGGCATACCCTTCCTAACTCTCTCAGCATTGAGTGGGCAACTGCTCAGTAGGTCATAGACCCGCTTAGTGAAGGTATTGACGACCCTAGCCGTTCTCTCAGCCTCCGGGTCAGGCTTTAGGGGTTTAGACTCAAGTATCCTCACGCCCTCAACGTGTGGATCTGTATCGCTCACGGCATCGGAGAGTCCCTCTCCTCTAAACACGACGGCCACTCTGTGCTCAGTAGCGTGGTAAACCTCTACCTTAACCCCATCTATCTCACCAATATTCTCATTGATGTATTTTACGAGCTGATCCGCCTCCTGAATCTGGCGGCCGGCCCTCCTATCGACTATCACTAGGTCCTTGCTGGCCGTTGCGAAGTTCCCTCTAAAAGCTATATCCCCAGGTCTTAGGATAGCCCCAGCCCCTATAGCCTCAAAGGGACCTCTACCCGGGTAGTTACCTATGGGGTTTACCCCGAAAAGAGCTAAGTGCGCTGTGTCGCTGCCCGGCCTTATTCCTGGCTGTATAGGGTCCCATAAACCTACAGCCGATCTGCTTAGGAGATCCGACACCGGGCTGAAGTCCACTACCTCTAGCGGGGTCCTATAGCCGAGCTTCGCTACGGGCCTGTCAGCTAGACCATCAGCTACTACTACTATCACCTGCTTCCTCAACACTCCAACCGACCAGGATAGTTTCTGGCCTGCCTTTAAGAACTAAAGGGCCGCGTCCTCACCATCACGGCTGCCGACATAGCGCTCCCTACCCAGCTCTACATTTAGCATGGCAAGATCTGAGCGGTGTAGATATAGGCTTAGGTACGTATGTGTTGGTGGTGAGAAACTGAGTCAGAAACCTAAGGATGTCCCAGTCCCAGAGAGTAAAACTCAGGTCATCTGCGTAGTCAGTCAGTTGGTAGGTGCTAACTACGTGAAGGTACTCTGCGCTGATGAGCAGGTTCGTACCGCTAGGATACCTGGAAAGCTGAGGAAGAAGGTCTGGATCTCCCCTCTAGACGTCGTTCTAGTAGAGCTCTGGGCCGAGGTCAGCGACAAGGGGGACATAATATACAAGTACTCCAGAGATGAGAGGAAGAAGCTGATAGAGTATGGGTATCTAGACCCTAAGCTGATCGAGCATGCCGGTGGTACCCTATAGGTAGTAAGAGCCTAGACAGGCTGGTCGACGAGTACTTCCGGCTCACATCGAAGGAGCCTAGGAAAGTAGACAAGGACTTATTTGAGGTAGTTGAGGAGGTTTTCGATACTGCCACAGTCAAGGCTATCATAGAGCTCGTTCGTAGGCAAGTCATTTACGAGATAAAAGGGGTTGTCAGTGCTGGGAAGGAAGCTAGGGTCTACTGGGGCAAGGACTTCGAAGGCAGGGACATAGCCATAAAAATCTACTTGACCACCTCGGCTGAGTTTAGGAAGGGTATAGTCAAGTACCTGAGTGCTGACCCTAGGTTCTCCGGTAAGGTGCCGGGCACGACGAGGAGGCTGTACTCGATGTGGGCAAGGAAGGAATACGGTAACTACATGAGGATGTATGAGGCGGGAGTTTCCGTTCCAAGGCCTCTAGCTGTTTATGAGAACGTGCTAGTAATGGATTTCATAGGGTCTGAGGGGACTCCCGCACCCCTCCTGAAGGATTCTGAACTCGACTTGGAGAAGCTAAGGGAGATTTTCGACGGGATAATCGATGACCTGAAGAAGATGGTCCTTAAGGCTAGGCTAGTTCACGGTGACCTGAGCGAGTACAACGTCATGATATGGGAAGGTAGGCACTACATAATCGACGTTAGCCAGGCGGTAACCCTCGACCACCCGAACGCTGTCGAATATCTCTACAGGGACCTAAACAACATAGTCAGGTTCTTCAGTAGGAAAGGTCTTGAGGTACCCACCCCACAGAAGCTAGCTGAGTCCCTCGGGATCCTCTGAGCACGCAGTCCAGATGCTCTAATGGTACCTCATGCTCTAGAACTCTCCTCCGGGAAGCTGGGACTGTGCCGCCAGAGCTCATTGAAGCTCATGTTAATAACTTCCCCGGATTCTAGGTTTCTGAGGGCTATATAGCTCTGCTTTACCTCCACCACTTCGTAGGTGCCGTCGCGGAGCTCTATGAGGTCCCCCTCATCGATCTCGTATATCCTGACTGAGTAGACGGTCTTCGGTTTTCTCTTGGAGTACTTGTACCCTTCCCATGTAGTTAGAACCCTTGATATGTACTTCGCTCCCACTTCCTTAACTATTTGGGTAGCTGCGTGCTTGTCGGTCACGTAGAGATCTACCCCGTCTTTACTCTCCTTGACGTCTACTACCCCGGGATGCTCCTGAAGCCTCTTAGCTAGGGTACGGACAGAGCTCTCCGCCTTGGGGTTTCCGGGTCTTAGCTGTATGATGACGTTATAGCTTCTGGTCTTGTATTTGAGGCATAGCGGGCAGACAACTTCCTTCACGTTTAACCTGATGGGTATGACCTGCTCGAAGGACGCTCCACCGTACCAGCCTCTGAGCTTAACTAAGGCCGTACCTTCGCGGATCTCAACACCCTCTACCACTACTTGGACCACGTCTTCCGTTGCTCCCCTCCTAGCTACGTATTTCTCCACTAAGCTCTCAACATATTCGTCGAGCCCTATGGGGGAGAACCTACCCCCGAAGGACTTCACCGCCCCGCACACACTGCACCTAACTACCTCCACCTGACTAGGCAACTGAGCTAGCTTCCTGTGGGAGATGAAGCACTGCACGCAGAGACCGTCTATTAATGGGTTATCTGGGGTCTCCTCACGCCCGCAATTAGCGCAGAATCTTTTCAAGGTTCGTACCTGAGTATCAGGGTGTAGGGGACACCCCCAATCCTCTTTACGGCTAGGGGATGCACTAACCCTGCCTCCACTAGCCTACTGACCAGTCGCTCTCCAACGACCATGACGTTATCGGACATCTCTATCATAGCTACCGCCTCATCCAGCTCCACTAGCTCGCCCCCGAAGAACTCCTCGTTGACCTCTAAGACGAAGTCCCCCTCACGGAAGGTCTTCCCGAGTAGCTCCTCGTCGCATGCCCCAGCCACCCTCCTAACAGCACCCTCAGCATCTACCTCCGAGACCTTCACGTACGCCCTCAAACTACCACGCGGGCTTTATAGTGGTCTCGGCCCCGCACGCTAGGCACTTCAGGATCCATATCCTCCCCTCTCTCCTAAGCTCGGTCTGGTAGGAGCGGCAGGTCGGGCACCTCACATAGTTCTCCAGGAACTTCTCGAAGAGCTTATTGATTGAGGCCTTGCTGACGTTCTGATGTATGACCGCGTTCCCATCTGCCTCCAAGCCGCCCTTAGCCCCCATGCTCTTAAGGAGGTACCTCAGCACTAGCCTAGGATCCCTATTGATTATTTCGCACACTAGCTTGAAGTTCTTTATCTTGGTGTGGATACCTACGACCTCGGTTTCAAGTGGCGGTATCTCAATCGGTGCTTCAGCTCTCTTCGACGGCAACCTAGAATAGAGCCTATCAAGCAGCTCCTCATAGTCCAGCTTTATCACTCTCGCACACCCGATGTATATATCTGAGAGCAATATAACTCTACTTCCCAGCATGTCAGTTAGTGCTTAACCCAAGAAAGTCCGCCCTCCAGGAGGTGTTTCCGGGTATGGAAAGCGAGAAGAAAAACGATAGCACCATCTAAGCTGGGTGAGCCCGCAGTGAGGGTGTCTCTGCTTTTCCTAGGTACCGGCGCCCCTGACGCTGGGTCGGACGATATGCCTGCTGTACTGCTTAGGGCCGGCTCCAGCTTTCTTCTACTAGATGCTGGTGAGGGAGTGCAGCACAAGCTGGCTAAGGTGGGGGTAGGCCTTAGCAAGGTCGGCTACGTCATGGTGACCCACCTCCACGGTGACCACGTACTAGGGCTGGTACCACTCATCCAGAGTAGGGCGCTCATGTCTAGACCCACCCCGCAGATGAGCGTCTTCGGACCTCCTGGTCTGAAGAAGCTTCTCGACGAGAGCTTCAGCTCCCTCTACTTCGACCCAGGCAGTAGCTTAGAGGTTCAAGAGCTAAGAGGAGGTGAGGAGGTGAGGGTAAGGGACGTAACAGCTAGGGCGGAACCTCTAGACCACACCGTACCTACTGTCGGGTACCTCATCGCTATCCCAGGAGGTTCGGGAGTATGCTACGTTACAGACACACGGCCCCTCACTGAGGGATTTCGTGGTGTGGGTTGCGACATTCTTATACATGACTCGACATTCTCGTGGATGGATCTAGGGAAAGCAGTGGAGTTCAAGCACTCAACAGCCTTGGAGGCAGCTCTCTTCGCTAGCTCGATCAAGGCCAAGATACTGTTCCTTTACCACATATCCTCTAGATACAAGGACAGAGGCCTCCTAGAGAGGGAAGCCAGGAGGGTGCATCCACACACATACGCAGCATCCAAGTACATGGCCCTAACGGTCTAGCTTACTAGAGTAGACGAGTTAATGGGAGGGTGTGGCTTGTCCACTCTAGTAAGCCAGTAACACCGCTAATCCACGGTTAACTTAGATAAAAACATTCTCTGCCTCAGCGAGCACATCACTTCCTCGCCTGCAGACTGTGTCGGATACCCCAAACCACATCACGCGGTCAGTGGGCATGACTCTCCCCATCTCCTCTGACCTCCTCCCCCTCCCTGAAGGGTTAGGGTTCCTGCCAAGGCGGGAGGTTCGGGGCTACATCTCCTCCCTGAGGGCTCGATCACGGGCCGGGCCTCCGACCCATTACCCCTACCCCATCCCGGGGCTATGGGTGCTCCAACCATCATCGCCCTAGGCCCAAAGAGCCTAAACACTCATCACTGAGAATAATTGAGATGAGAGAGTTTATAAGCTTCCATATTTCATCCCCGCCATGAGTGGTGAGGCTTTCAGTTGTAAAGCTATTTCAGGTCTTTAATAAAGACGAGCAGTACTCGATGAGGATGTTCTTGAAGAACTCGTAGGGTTTGCCTACGTACTCCCCGTACCTATCTGAGGGTACCACAATGTAGTCCTCGCCCTCAAGGACCGTCAGCTCCCAGCCGAGTCTCTCCTTCAGGTACTGGAAGAAGGTGTTGGTGCCGAGGGCTTCGACCGCGTCTGCTAGTAGAGGTAGCTCCTCGCTTCCTTCGTAGTGGCGGGCTAGTGCCCTCAGTGCTACCTTAACCGATCGCTGCCCGGTTATCTTTATGTAGTCCGCTACAGTAGGCCCCCTCTCTGTGAAGTAGCTGCTCAGCGCCTTCGCTACCCTCTCAGCAGCTGTGTAGCAGCTCGCAGCTATCACCTCAGCATGTAGCTTATTGGTAGTGAGACGAAGACCTCTAGGAGTGCTGCGGCGGTGAGGAGTAGGGGAATTGGCTTGAGCTTGGCCAGGGCCATCCAAAGCTCGCGGGGGAGATCCACACCTTTCCTCCCCGATAGCTTAGAGTATATCCCCACCAAGGCCACGATCCCCAGCCTAGTGCCGAGATAGCCTGAGTAGATTATTACCGGGAGCTCTACAGTCCCGTGCGGCACTAGCGCTATAGAGCCGCGCCCCACAATGCTAACTACTGACCCGAGAATATACCCGTTCGCGTAGATCACGTAGGCTGGGTACACTAGTGTGAACCCTAGTGCGACACACCTGACTGACACACCGACGTTATTGTAGAGGATGAGGCTCAGTAGGCCGAGAACCCTGCTGACCGCGTCCTCGGACCTCACTATAGGCCCTGCCAGCACCGATATCTGCTCCTCCACCACCTCGAGGGGAGCTGGGTAGGCTAGTCCAGTAACTAGCGAGGCTAGAAACACTGAGATCACTACCGATAGAGCAGCTAGCTCGAGCTTCTTCACAGCTCCCAGTAGCGTAATTTAGTAAGCAAATAAAGCGTTACGTGTAGGTAGTGGCGGTAGCTTGAGTGTGGAGGCCCCACGGTGGTAGTTGTGAAGGCTGTGATAATAGCTGGTGGGTTGGGTAAGAGGCTCAGGCCCCTCACCGAGGACAGGCCTAAGCCCCTAGTTGAGGTCGCTGGGAGGCCTATAATCGAGTGGCAGATAGAGTGGTTGAAGAGGAATGGGGTGAGGACATTCATAGTTCTTGCTGGGTACTACAGGGAGAAGCTCATAGAGTTCCTCGGCTCTGGCTCGAGGTTCGGGGTCTCCGTGGCCTACGTGGTTGAGGAGGAGCCCCTCGGCACCGGCGGTGCGATAAAGAACGCTGAGAGGGTTATCGGGGACGAGACGTTCGTAGCGGTGAACGGGGACATAGTGACTAACATACCTGTCACTGAGTTAGTGTCGTACTTGGAGGCGTCTTCAGGTGCTGTAGCGGCTATAGGCCTCGTACCGCTGAAGTCCCCCTACGGGATAGTCGAGCTCAAGGATGACGGTAAAGTGGCGTCCTTCAGGGAGAAGCCGACCTTGGAGGAATATCTTATAAATGCTGGAGTCTACGTGATGAGGCCTGAAGTCTTCGACTACCTACCCGCTAAGGGGGATATAGAGAGGGACACGTTCCCCAAGCTAGCGGCTGAGGGTAGGCTAGTAGGTAAGGTATTCAGAGGGTACTACTGGAAGTCTATAGACACAGTCAAAGACGTTGAGGAGGCCTCGCAGGAGGTTCCGAGGCAGCTGGGGAACTTCCGTTGAACCGTACCTGGTTAGTGTGTTAGCTCTCCAGTGTAGTGCTCGAGCTCCTTCTTGAGTGTCGGTCTTGATGTGATAAATAGTTGCACACCGTACCTAAGCACTTTAACTGCTTGCGAGACGTCGTTCACTAGCCATGCGTAGACTTGGAGCCCCCTACTCGCACATTCCTTCACGAGCCTTGGGCGGATCACGGTCGCGGGTAGGGCGAGGCCGTAGACCCCCTCGCGAGATATTAGCGCTGTGTTTGGGAACGGGTTCGATATCCTAACTACCACCCTCACGGATTTGAGGACGTTCCTCACAACCCTCGCGTGTAGAGGGTCATCCACCACTATGTAAGCCCTCCCCTCAGCATGTAAGCCCTCTACCGCTCTCGCTACTAAATCGAGTATCTGAGGCTCTCTAACCCATAGGAGCACCTCCGCGTCTACACCGCCTAGAACCTCCTCTAATCTAACTAGGCCGGCACCAGCTCTAGGTTCTGGGATGGTGGGGGCTGGGGTTCCAGGGCCGGTCAGCTCGGGGCAGATCACGGGGGTTCTGTCCTGGGTAGCGCATACATCGAGTACGACTCCGTCGGCACCGAGCTCTAGGGACTTGGCTAGGGTATTAAGTGTTACTGCGGACCCCTCTGCGAAGCCTCTGAAGGAGTATATCCTGACCGTACCTAAGCACCTAGAGATAGAAGTAGTTCAGCAGAAAAAGAGCTTAACTAGTATATGCTAATAGCTTCCGCGATGGCTCTTCTATGAGAAGCAAAAAGAGAAAACTAGAACTAAAAATGGGGCTCTTGTTATGCGCTCTTCGGGGCCCCGGTAACCTTCCTTATCGTTACGAACCCTAGCGTCGCCATTATGAACGCTAGTAGTGCGAATATCACAGCTATGTATGTGGCTATGGTGGCACCATCTATCTTTCCTGGTATGCCCGATACGTCGGACTTGACCGTGGATACATCGGACTTGATTGTGGATACATCGGACTTCAGGCCGGCGACATCGGACTTCACGCCAGATATGTCGGTCTTAACTGAGTCTACACCGGACTTGACTGCGGATACATCGGACTTGATTGTGGATACATCGGACTTCAGGCCGGCGACATCGGACTTCACGCCAGCTACTGCTGTGTCTATAGTGCTCAGCTTGTCAGCAACTGTCTTCAGGGTTCCAGATACAGCGTCTACGGAGCTCCTCAGCGTGTCTATCTTGCTGCTGACTGTGTCAACCTTGCCGCTGACGGCATCCACCTTAGATGTGATCGTAGTTACGGCGCTGCTGAGTGACTTAGATACGGAGTCTATGGCTGCCTTAATGTCGGCGGTTGAGGCATCTATCTTGGACTTGAGGTCTGCGACAGCGGAGTCAACCTTGCCGCTGAGGGAGTCTACCTTAGTGCCAACAGCATCTATCTTGGAGGACAGTGTGCCCACAGCGGAGTCAACCTTCGAGGACAGTGCCGCTATGGCAGCGCTAACACCGTCTATCTTGGAGGATAGTGCGCCCACAGCACTGCTTATTGCTGCTGAGACGCTGTCTATCTTGCTGCTCAGGGTCTGCGTGGCCTTGCTGAGGTCGTCCTTGGTTGTCATGATGCTGATGTTGTTTATTACGTAAACATAGCCTGCTACCGTCTCCTTAGTCGTACCGTCCGGTAGCGCGTATACTAAGCTGACTGCGTAGGCACCGGGTTCTACTACAGGTACATAGATCCCTAGGACCTTAGTGAACGGTGAGGTCAGCTTACCGCTGGGGTCTACTATCCACCTAGTTACGTGGGTGTTGAGTGTGTAGGCTGCGTCAGTCCCGTTGAAGAGCACTGCGTACATGGATACCCCTACCGGGAAGCCTGTACCTATCACCCTAACGAACCCTGAGCCCACTATTATGGGTACTACATCCTTGTTGAGGTCTAGCAGCAGGACCTTCGGGACTACTGTCGGCGATGCTGTGATCAGCTTTGTGGTGTTGAAGAACTGATCTACGGTTATCGACCCTGATGCTGACCCTACGACTGTTATCGTGTAGGTGCCCGCCGGCACCGTTGGCACTACGAAGGATACCTCCTCAGTGCTCTTGTTAGCCTTTACCGTCAGCATCAATGTCCCTCCGAAGTATACCCTAACGGTCTCTCCAGGTGAGAGGCCGGCTATCACGACCTTTATGATGTCTCCTAGGTAGTCGCAGGTGCCTGTGTAGGTAGCGCACTGAGCGCAGTATTTAAGTCCCTTAACTCCGGCGCTCTCTGGGCACGGGCATATCACAATTCTCTTACCGTCTAGGCCCGCTAGGACCTCAGGCGTTGTCTTACCTGTGTACCAGTAGGCCTTAGCACCTACTATTATGGCTAGCGTGTACTCGTAGGTCCACTTATCCACACCCCATATGTAGTGTACACCGAAGGAGGCGTCTGACGGTACTGTGATCTTGAAGGTCAGGTTACCGTCCTTACCTAGCGTGAACTCGCCTAGCTTCACTATCTTCTCCCAGTACACGTACAGTGTGTTGTATCCTGGGTAGCCCCAGGCGGAGCTCGGGCCGTAGCCGTAGGCAGCTATAGTGACTGTTGACCCAGGCATTATCACGCCACTCGTTAGTAGGACTAGCAAGGGCCTGACTATGTAGTAGACGTTCCTGAACTCGAATGATGGACCTACTGTAGGCTGCGCAGTCACCTTGATGTATGCTTTATTATCTGACATGTTGTAGGTCCAGTCGATCGACCACTGTATGTTAGCGTCAGTGAAGGTTAGTGTGGGTATCACGATCTTGTAGTCGGCAGTACTCATGTTCGTTGGGTACTCATAGTACTTACTTACTGTGGTGCCAGTGTCCTTGTTGGTGTAGGTCACAGTAGCGTTAGCCTTCGATATCACCAAGCTCCACTCCTTAAGTAGGAGCAGTATCTGGTTCGGGTAGCTGTAGAAGGTGGCCCAGAACCTGTACTGTCCTGGACTAGTCGGTGCTGTTAGCACATAGCTTTTTGGCGTGATATTGAATGATACGTGAGCTACGTTCGCACCTATACTTGGGTCAAGTGTCGGTGTCGCCAAGTCGCTGAACATAGTTACGTAGGGGACTGTAGTTATGTTGTAGAGTGCGAACCGTACATTGCCGTCCTCTAGGTTAGCTGCGAGCTGGTATAGCTTGCCTCCGTACGATATGTTCACTCTCAGTACCTCGGTGAGGACGTAGGACATCCTAGACTGTTTGAGGACGTAGTCTAGCTTAGCATCTACGTATGATGTTGCTTTGATGGAGGCCCTAGTCCCTAGGACTGGGACCACCGCGCTCTCGGTTATCTGTACAGTACCCTGAGTCTTCAGGGCTATCGAGGAGCTGTTGGTGAGGGTTGTTGGTAGTGGGGCTTCGTAGACTATCGGTATGTAGAGCCCGGCAGTCATGTTGGTTCCTTTTCCGCCCGCAATGTACTGCTTAAGGTTGGATAGGATGAAGTAGCCGAGCCCATCAGTCTTGAATGTTGAGGGCGGTGTGAACGTGTACCTAACGTTAGTGAAGTTTATGTTGAGGAGATCCACCTTCAATATCCTAACGTTCGCGTCGAAGCCGTAGCCTGTTAGTGTCATACCCGTTAGCTCGCACGTTGTTGAGTCACACCTACCGTTACCAGCATTGGGACTCACTATCACCTGAGGTCTTATCTCTAAGCTACCGGGCTTGACGTTAGTTGTGTCGGTTGAACCACCGCTGATGCCGGTGACCTTGTACGTACCCCTTGGAAGTCCCTCCCCGGTTAGGGCGAGTAGGTCTATCGTGGTAGTGCCGTACCCATCTGGCCCGATGGTTACTGGAGTGATCGTGTAAGTGCCGGTTATCGGCCCATCAAACTTTACACTACCCACAGTGTCTCCAGGTACGTAGCCTAGGAACTCCACCTTTACGGTCTGGGGGTTGCCGAAAGCATCAACTATAGTTGATGACGGAGGCGTTACAACTACCTTGGGGTAGACTGAAGTAGCCTTATAGTCGGCTTCGTTACCCCATACCCAGAGGGATACACGGAGATCTATTAGCTTATTACCGTCAGAGTCGGCTGCTCCGGGTAACTTAGTAGGTAGCGTCAGGATAACGTCGTAAGTACCGGCAACGGAGGCGTACCTCGTAACTGAGGCCCACGGTTGCGCGCAAATTGCGTCAGCACATAGCTGGACTGTGTAGGTGGTTGATGTGTATATTTCTACGGTAACTACTACAGGCTCTCCTGGGTATATCTTAGCTGTCTGTATCTGCACTATCCTACCTACGGAGATCTGTGCTAGCGCTGTACCGGCTGGTAGGATTAGTCCTGCTAGTAGTAGCCCTAGTATTACCACCGAGCTTAGGTATCTGAGGTTCATATCTACACCCTCACCTACTCACTACCCTAGCAACCATATAAAGCGAGAGCGTAAACATGTATACATCTATGTACACATGTGAGCACATATATGGTGTCGCTTGGCCTAGGGGCAACTACGGCACCTTAGCACCCGAAAACCTCACAATGGAAGGTCGAGTTTCAGGTGGGCCCGCGGGGATTCGAACCCCGGACCTCCGCCTCTCGCAGGCTCCCTGTGCTCGTAAGGGCGGCGTCCTAGCCGCTAGACGACGGGCCCCATACAGATCTAGTTCTAGGGCCTGCTTAAAAGTGTTGATGCCCGCCCATGGGTTAGAGCCCGCATGAAGGTCTAGCTAACCTCAACAGGGTTTACGGCGTAGTCTCCGTAGGTTACTACTAGTTCTCTGCATGTTGTGTTGTATAGGTAGGTCCCAGGTAACGCATCGACTTCTTCGTATGTCTCGTTGTCTAGGCAGATTACTCGGATCCTGTAGGTGGTGCCCCCCCAGTTAGCTATTATCAATGTATTGCCTATCCTGTACGCGGATATCTTTGGGGGTAGCCTAGTGTTCCTCAGTGAGTTCTCTATCCCTGCTGCTGCGTAGATTAGTGTTCCTCCAACGCTCACTACTACTGCTAGGAGCATGAGCTCGGCGTAGAGCTGTGTGATGCCCCTCACTTACCTCCCCTAATCTGCGGGGGCTATTAAAGTGTTGCTGTGTATTACTGTGTGTACACTTATATGCTTGCTTGCCTTACGTAGTTAGGTGGCTGAGTGTCCGCTAGGAGGTTCGTAGCCCTACCGGAGAGGTTGCTTGTCGACGCGATAAAGGTTGCTGAGAGTATGGGCATCCCCTACACAGTCCTCATAGAGAGGATACTCTCAGAGGTCATTAAGGTGCTCAGGTACAAGAGGGACCTCCTAGAGTCCCTAGCTATGGTGGATGCCTTCGACGACATAAGGAGGTTAGGAGGGGTCGTCCTACCCGAGAAGGCTGTGAGGGAGATGCTATCATATGTTGGGCCAGCCAAGCTGGGGGAGGTATGCTCCGAGGTTAGCAGGATGGCTGCGTGGTTCGCTGAGTTAGCTAAGGTGAAGAGGTCTGTGACCCCTGCGGAGATCAGGAACTCGCTGGAGCTGTGGCTTCCCAGCGCTAGCGTGGACCTAATTAAGGAGGGAGACGACAGCTACAAGTTCGTGGTCAGCTTCGTCAGCTACTCTAGGGAGCTCCTCGAGGTCTCGAGGTGCGCCGTAGAGGGGTTGGCGAGGGGGTATGGGCTGGACCCGTGCGACGTCTCAGTAGGTTCGGCAGTCATAGTCCTCAGGGCGGGTGGTCTCCGTGAGGAGTAGGAGGACCCTCGGGGTAGATCTAGAGCTAGCGGAGGCCCTCAAGGAGATAGCTAGGTCTAGGGGGATGAGCTTAGTCGGCTACCTCAGGAAGCTCTTTGAGGAGGCTATCGAGGTTGAGAGGCTCGGCTACTTCGCCCCCAGCGCCTTGAGGGATAAGAGAGTTGAGCTCGTACTCTCTAAGCTGGGGTTCACCTACCTACCTATAGACCTACTCGACAGCGGTTCCCGAAACCCCGAGGCAACCGAAGCTCTGGGTGAGAGAGTCGGCTCTACCCTCAGGGAGCTGGGGATAGATGGCTACGAAGTGATTGAGAGGGTTGCCTTAAGCAACGGCTTAGGGATAGTAAAGGAAGGTAGCCTAATACTCATCCCATCTTCAGGGCCTAAAGAGATTGTTAGGAGGTTCCTCGTCGGTCTAGCTAGGGGCAGCTCCTTAAATGTCTCGACCTCAGGCGACCTAGTGATAGTGAAAGCTTACCGCTACCCATGAGCCTCGGCGAGCCCTCAGCATATTCTAGGGGTCAGCATCGGCCCGGGCTCCACGAGTGTGTAGCCCCCCACCTCTGTCCTAGCTATTACGCGCCCGCGTAGGAACTCGTCCGGCGCTTCAAGTACCTCGCCGACTATAGCTGCATCCACATACCCGAGCCCCCTAATGAACTCCAGCACCTCCTGGGCGATATCCCTCGGTACGGCCAGTACTGCGACGCCCTCCGAGGCCGAGCTCAGCACATCCACGCCCAGCATCTCCAGGAAGCTCCTAGTGCTCTCGCGGACAGGTACAGCATCCCTATGCACCACGATGGCGAGTTCCGTACCCCGCACCCACTCGTAGAGTATTGAGGCGATACCACCCCTAGTGGGGTCCCTAGCCGCATGGATGTAGCTACCGTACCTATCGATTAGGGGTAACATCAGGTCGTGCAGGGGCCTCACATCGCTGGACAACCCGGAGAGCTTATCGATTAGCCCTAGCTGAGCAGCCGCTATTACGGCCCCGTGGTCACCGACAGGCCCTGAAACAACTATGAGATCCCCAGCCTTGATGCCCCTATCTACAATGGGGTTCCTGGTGAAGCCCACCCCCGATGACGTAACTATTATGCCGTCTACAGAGCCCTTAGGCATGACCTTGAAGTCCCCTCCCACAACGTATGCCCCGACTTCAGCTACGGTCCTAGCAAAGGACTCCATCACCTCCTCAACGAGGGCCTCGTCAACCCCCTCCTCAACGACTACAGCGTCAACTAAGGCCAGCGGCTTAGCACCCATCATCAGCAGGTCGTTTATAGTTCCCGTGGCGGCGAGCCTACCTATGTCTCCTCCCGGGAACTTCACCGGCTTAACTGTGAAGGAATCTGTGGTTAGCGCTAGGTACTCACCGTCCCCAACCCTGATGAGGGCCCCATCATCCATGAAGTCGAGCCCGTAGCCCCCAGGTGTGTTACGCGCGTGTTGCGGGACCTTAGAGACTATGTGCTTAACTATGAACTCCACCATCTCAACGCCTCCAGCACCGTGGTCTAATCTAACCACCAAGCCGCGCTCCCCCCTAACATAGTCAACGACGTTTAAGTCTAACGCATTACAACTGAAATCCTCGCACTCTAATGCGGAGAGCTCTAGCTAGGGATCTAGCACGCTGAAAACAGCGTTTACGAGTGCCCTCTCACATATATTAGGGCTCCTCCTATCTCCGTAGCATATTGAGACAGCTAGCACATCTCCCTCACCACAACTTCTCAGAGCTACTTCCCTGAGGACCCCGGTGGCTTCCTCTAAGCCCCCGCTGACCGGCATTGATGGGACTCGACCGCAGTAGACTACTATAGCCCCTTCAGCCCCCTCACGCACTATCTGGTCTCTGAGCCTTAGGTACCCGATTCTGAGGCTTAATGTGTCCCTGAACCCCCTAATGACGAGACCGTATGCCCCGCAGTCACCGCATATGGAGCTCAGGTCTAGGGGGCCCAACAACTTCAGAGTGTTCTCTAGGCTCTCAGCTACCTCCCTGCCCTTCTGGGTTAGGAATGCCCCCGCAACCCTGTCTACGTCGATTAGACCCCTCTCCTTCATCCTCCTTATTAAAGTCTTAACCGACGACCCGCCGATGGAGAGCCTCCTAGCTAGTGCTACCCTGCCTATCGGTTCCTCCCGATGAAGGCTTCTGAGGGCTAGGTAGACGTGGTAGGTATCGAACGAGGGCTTGACCCCTCCTACAGGCTCGCACAACCTCTTTAGCTCAACTAGGGAGCTCATCTCTGCGTACTCCCGCCTGCGCGCACCAGCCTGTACCTAGGGGATGCCGCTATGTAGGTGACCCCCTTCCTCGCCGGGAGCGAGACGTTGTAGACCTTCGTCAAGCCGATCACAGCCTCCGTTACAGTGGCGTTGTGTGCGTGAGCATGTATTGCTAGGTCCGGCTTGACCTCCCTGATTACGTCTTCCAGATGCCGGCATGCCATGAACGGGTAGATCTTCTCAGGCTCTCCTCTGATGGTTTGGTAGGTAGGGGAGTAGTGTGTTAGTAGTATAGTGAGGTCAGCCATCTTAGACACCTCCTCGAGGAGCCTCCGCAGAACAGTGACCCTCCTCCTGTAGACCGTCTCGAGCTGCGGCATGTTCTTACTCTGCCAGTAGGTCAGCTTATCAAGGGACCCTCTACTACCCACTATACCGACTGTAACGTCCCCTGCTTTCAGGACTGTGACGGAATCGTCCAGCCATATCACATAGCTGTAGTTCTTGGTTAGCTGGCCCTCTACCTCATGGTACTCATCGTTACCGAACACAGCTACTATCGGTACCTCCTTGAACCTAGCTCTCAGCTCCCTCAGCACCAGATCCATCCCACTTACATCACCCCTATCTATTATGTCGCCAGCCATCAGTATCACGTGGGGTTCCTCAGGGGTGAAGGTCCTTAGGGAGGCCCTCAAGAGGCCGAAATACTGCGCTCCGTGTACATCGCCAAAAGCCAACAGCCTCACGTTCGAGACCATATTCCCCCACCTAAACAAAGCAAAGCTTAAAAATAGTGTGTAGACTCATTAGGGGTGCTATAGCTGGTTAAGCTCATGGGCACTAACGCTGGCGGTCACCTAGGCTGGGCCACTAAGAGGTGTAAGGTGTGTGCGAGGAGTTTAGTCGTTGGGGAGACCACTATCTACTACTGCAGTAACTGCTCAACGAAGTACGGCGCTTACTTCTGCTCTAGCGACGCTAGGTCGCTTCACTATAAGTGCCCGTACTGCAAGGGCCCTCTAGAGCCGCTCATGTAGCCTCCGAACTAGGCTTCTCGGATTCCACTAGCAACCTATAGAACCTCTCGAGCCTGATCTTACCTTCGGTTAGTGCCTCGTTCGCAGCCTTCACTACCTCCCCCACATCCTCAACGACGTAGTCTCCGGACCTCAATAGCGCTGTGAGCCTGACCCCCGTCTTGAGCTCCACGTAGATCCCCCTACGGCTGAAGGAGAGTACACCGCTGTGCTTCATCCCAGCGTCCCTAGCTATCCTGAGCAATGCTAGCGCCTCCCTCAGACTCGCTGAGGAGATATGGAATATGGGTCCGGTCACTACCAGCCATAGCCTAGCTACAGGCATGCTACCGGCGACTATGGGTAGGAGCTCGTCCTCGGTGACAGCACTGTGCTTCTTGAACACCACGGTAGAACCTTTCCTGTGCCAGGGTAGTTGCGAGTCGACTACCGTCACCCGGCCACTGCAGGAGCTAACTGGGAACGAGTCCGGCCGCCTGAAGAGTGCTTGAAGGATGTGGTAGATGTCTGGGTCTAGATAGCCTACGTCCAGGTCCTCAAGCATCCTCCTATACATGGACTCCCTCATCCTAGCCCAGAGCTCCCTATCCACTATACCCACAGCCGACCCGAAGCATAAACTCCGTACTCAATTAATAGCGTTAAGTGTTGGCACACGTTTTTAAGGTTCCGCCCACCACGAGTTCTAGGTGCTAGAGTGTGAGCCTGCTGGAAACAATAAAACCCCAGAGCGAGGGTCAGAGGAAGCTGCTGGAGGTCCTACAGAACGAGACCTATACTATAGTGGGTGTGTTCGGACCTACTGGAAGCGGGAAGTCCCTCTTCTCTCTAGCTTACGGAATAGATGCTGTATCAAGCGGAAAGTTCAAGAAGTTCCTAGTAGTTAAACCGATCGTCGACGTCGTTACGGGTAAGGAGATAACCCTAGCTGAGGCTGGCGATAAGTATGTTAAGCTTGTTGAGGACTACCTCTTCGATGTTCTGGGGGCGTTCGTAGAGCCGTCTAAAATACGTGAGCTGGTAAATTCGGGGAGGTTAGTCATCTCGGACGGTCACTACCTTAAGGGTAGGACCTTTGATGAGACCTTAGTGTTCCTAGACGATGCCCAGCACATCAAGCTCGAAACCCTCCTAGAGCTAGTAGTTAGGGTTGGTGCTAATAGTAGACTCATAATCGCTGCGGACCCGATATTCCAGACGCTGAGGGGGGTCCAACAAGACCACATAACGACGATCCGGGACATACTCCTCAGTGAGACCAACACCTACGTCGTGGATCTGGGGGTTGAGGACATAGTGAGGGCTGGTGCGAAGACCGGTGTGAGGTTCCTACTAGAGTACATACTACGCTCTAGGAAGCTCCAGGAGTCGGAGGTGAAGGCACTGCAGGTAGTCAAGCTACACTCTCCCGACGCTGACGTTGTTACGGTGATAGATGTGGAGGACATAGCCAAAAAGTACGGAATCTCTCCTGAGCAGGTGCCGAAGTACTTAGTGGTGGTTAAGCCGGGCCACTTAGGCCGCCTAGTCGGTAAAGGCGGTGAGCGGGTTGCGACCATAGAGAAGGAGCTCGGGGGTAGGGTGAGGGGTATAGAGCTTGACCTAGACCTAACGAACTACATAAGGGCTATACACCCGGTTTCATGGATATGGAAGAGGGTTAAGGTTGACTTCCTGGGGTCGTACCTAGCTATCAAAGTCGAGAGCGACCATCTAGGACCTCTAATGGGTCAGAGAGGGTCCTACATAAGGTTCTTAGATGAGGTCACCTCAAAGCTCATGGGACTCAACGTTAAGGTGATACCTGTAACCGAGGGGGAGCAGGAAGCTAGGAGGGAGAGGAGGAGATCTAGGAAGACTTCTCAACAAGCAAGTCAAGAACAACCTGGTAGTAGCGGGGGCCAACAGACCTAACCACGCGTGAGGCAAGAACTTCCGCCCGAACCCCCATCGAACCGCACTTACTCAGATACTTAGCCCTAACCTCATCTAAGGCTTCCTCCTTTGTCCTAGACGAGGCGAAGTCGTAGACATGTACAACACCACGCCCTCTGAGCGACGCTACCGCGTCTTCGAAGTACTCATAAGCTAGCTCCGGGAGAGGCATTAGGACCCTGTCAAAGCTGTTGGCGTGGGACCTAGCAACCTCCCTCGCATCCCCAAGGACGGGGATCACTATGTCTTCCACTTTATTCAACTTGATGTTCTCTACCATGTATCTATAGGCGTCGGGGTTTATGTCCACGGAGATAACCCTCCTAGGCCTAGAGTGCTTCGCTATTATGACGGAGAACAGGCCTACCCCAGCAAACATGTTTAGGACCTCCTCCCCAGGTCTCACGGCTCTCGCCACCCTAGCATGCTCGTAGTTAAGCGCTGGTGAGACGTACACCTTCCTGAAGTCGAGCTTGAATAGACATCCGTGCTCCTTGTACACGGTCTCACTCCTAGGTTCACCGGCTAAGTGAATGAACTCTCTGACCCTGTAGGGGCCGAGCACAGGGCTCACAGCTAGCCAGACGGACTTAACGTATGGGAGTCTCTTCATTATCTCATTACCCAGTCTCTTGTATAACTCTATTTCGACATCAAGATCCGGTGGTTTCCTGATTATAGCTACATCCCCCAATACCTCGAGCCTCTTCCATATTGCGCGAGCTATGTCCTCGCCTAGGATGTCCCTTGCGATCTCCCTTAGCAACCAGCACCCCCATTACTCGGTTTTTAGTGGCCCACACCTAAAAATGCTGAACTGAATGTATTCAGCTTAAATGGATTCAGCAGTTCTTTTGACTTTTCTACTGCTTCCATAATATAAAACTTTAATAGCTTCTAACCTAATTCTTTTTGGTGGGATAGATGCCGAGACTCAGCTCTGGGTTCGTTATAGCAGGAGCTTACGCGGATAAGATAAGGAGGACCGTGTTCGCACAGCTACGGGACGCGATTAAGGAGGGGACCCTGAAGAGCAATGAGGTGGCTTTCGGGATAGCGCAGTTGAACAAGCTCCTCTACAGCATCCTTGTCGAGGGCATTAAGGTAGATAAGGGGGATGTCGTTAGGGTGGTCATAGAGTACGAGGTCGTGCCGGGAAAGATCGAGTGGAAGCTGGATACCTTAAAGGTCGAGGTCTTTAGGAGGGTCCCAGATGAGGAGGTGCGTAAGGTGGTAGAGTCGAGGCTTTCCAAGGCTGAGGCTATAATGACCGGTATAGTTGAGTACTCGGTCGAGAAGTTAGGGGAGACCGAGGACGGGGATGTGGTTGTGGCTATTAAGCTCGGTGACAGGGAGGTTGGAGCCCTCGTGCTCACACCTATTGACAGTGAATTTATCTACATAAAGAAAGCCGCTATGCTGGAACCCACCCCCTCGATAGTGGAGAAGCAGAGAGTGCCTCTAGACGGGAAGACCGTTGAGGAAGCTGTGAAGAGCAATATAGGCATCCTATCTACAGCCGCTAAGTACGTGCCAGCCGAGGAAGCTAGAAAGACGTACGAGTTCATAAAGAGGAGAGTGATACCTACTGCCGTCATCGAGAGGGTGAAGGAGGAAGAGTAGGGAGCAGATCCTCAAATTTTTTGGTTGCTTTTCTAAACACTTCGTAGCCAACTGTCAACAGACCCTCTCTATCTAGGACTACTTCATCCCCGATCATGACGGTCTCTATCGGTAGATCCCCACCTATAACTGCCCTAGCTGCTGACCGAGGTTCCCTCGGTACCGGCCAGCCTGGAGGTTCTGATAGGTTGTACACGACTAAGCTGCTTCTACTTCCTTCTCTAAGGGCAGAACTCTCTGGGTGGTCTATTAGGTCGGACGTTACCTTAGTACCAGCCAGTACCATATCGATGGGATCTGAGTTGAGGAACCATAGTACCTCCTTTAGTACGTCACGCATGCTGTACGAAGGTCTGACACCTATCCCCAACCCAGCCCCACCCATCCACTCCTTCAGCATTCTCCCGTAGTAGACCCTCGGAAGGTCGACATCTACTAGAGGATTTATAGCAACTACCTTAACGTCTTTAGGTAGTGCCGGGAGGTGCTTTTCGATCTCAATGGCGTAGAGGGGTAGCCCCGCCTCTCTAGCTAGGTTCAGATACCTATCCTCAGGCTCTCCACACACAGCTACACCAACCTTAACGCCTTCTACCTTACCGTGCCATCTTCCGAGAAGTAGCTTCAGCTCGTGCAGCTGTTGCTGTTCATCTAGCCCGCAGTTAAGAGGGGGTGCCAGCGTCACGTCTATACCTACGTCCCTCGAGGCCCTCGCCACCTCATCTAAGTATGAGTCCACAACTAGAGCCTCGGTAACCCCCTTACTTACTAGCTCAGCGAGAGATAGTACAGCTACGTAGTACATATCGCTCCTCTTGATGTACTTAAGCATCTCCCGAGCTACGAACCAGTCGACGTCGTCAACCTCGTATCTCACAGGGTAGAGACTCAGAACCGTGAACCCTGAGGCAAACCCTTTCGTAGCCAGCCTCCCGCGACCGCTAACTAGGAACTCCGGGTAGAGATACTCCTCTGGGGCAGGTCCCTGCCCAACCGACCTAACAATGCCGTTCTCTACATAAATATAACCATCCCTTATGTAGCTAACACCATCCTTATCGACCTTAAGTATGGACACACCATCCACCAGTACCTTAACCACGGATCACCACCACTCTAAGCTCAAGCACCCTTAACTACACCAGCTGCATACCCTAATTAACTTCCTCCACACTTCAACCCCCACCTCACTCACCAGAAATACTGCCCTAGGGCACGTCAAGACGCTTAATTAGTGAGCATATGGGAGGGCAGTTCAGACACAAAAACAGTGTAAAGCTTCCTGATTTAATGTGGAGTGCCTTAGATACCTACTTAACCAGCCTTTGCCCTCAGCTCTTGGTACGCTTTGGTGAGTTCCTCTATTAGATCCTTCGCCCCTCCAGGCTCTAGAATCGCTACCGACGCTGCTGCTACCTGAATCCCTGCTGCTTCACCCAGTCTCTTCTTGCTGGGTACGTAGAGGTACGGTACCTTCTTTTCCTCACAGAGGAACGGGAGGTGCATTACTACCTCAGGCGGGTCAACATCGATCGCTATTACAACCAGCTTGGCCTGCCCTCTCTCAACAGCCTTAGTGGTCTCGTTAGTTCCCTTCCTTACCTTACCTCCGGTCTCCCTAACTTTTTTCACTGCCTCATATGCCTTCTCAGCAATCTCTGGAGGTACATCAAACCTTATGTGTGGAGGTTTCTTGCTCATCCTCATCCCCCTCTTCGTCGCACTCAGAATTTTGCTATGTAGTCTTTTAAGCTTTTGTATGTGCGGCTGAGCTTCATAGAACTCCCACTGTTTGCACTGACCTCCCCTCGCCTGAAAGGTAATGAAAACTGAGGGCGGCGCACTGAGATCGCAGCATGTAGAAAAGAAATAAGGGTCCTAGGTTTGGGTAGCGATGGAGGTCTGGAGGTGAACATCTACTTCGAGACGTATGGATGCGCTCTCAATAAGGCAGATACCTCGCTGATGAAGTCCTTAGCAGTTAGTAGAGGGCACAGAGTAGTTGAGGATGTGGATGAGGCCGATGTTGTGGTTGTCAATACCTGTACGGTCCGCCTCGACACTGAGCTTAAGATAATTAAGAGGTTGAGTTACCTATATAGGCAGCACGGGGACAGTAAGAAAATCGTTGTAGCTGGATGTATGGCTTCAGCACAGCCGTACACGGTTAAGAAAATCGCCCCGAGGGCTGTCCTCGTATCCCCCCAAAACATCACTAAGCTACTTGAAGCCGTTGAGAGCGGTACCGACTACATCCTAGGTGAGAGGGATATTACATTCCTAAAGCCGTATCTAGAGGGTGCTGTAGCTACGGTCCCCATAGCCGAAGGATGTGTCGGAAACTGCTCGTTCTGTATTACGAAGCTGGCGAGAAGGAGGCTACGCTCCTATGGGCCTGACCATATAGTTGGCGCGGTCCGTGATGCTGTCGAGAAGGGGGCTGTCGAGGTGGAGCTAACAGCCCAAGACACCGGGTCCTACGGACTCGATATCGGGGACTACAGATTGCCTGACCTAGTTAGGGACATAGTGGAGAAAGTCCCAGGAAGCTACATGCTTAGAATAGGGATGACTAACCCAGACACGTTAGCCAAGATCTTAGATGGGGTTATCGAGATCCTCAGAGAGCCTAAAGTCTTCAAGTACCTCCACATACCCCTACAGTCAGCCGATGACAGGGTGTTGAAAATCATGAGGCGGAGGTATACCTACGACGAGTTCAAGAAAATAGTCAGGGAGATCAGGCAGAAAGTACCGGCCATCACTATAGCTACCGATATAATCGTGGGGCACCCAGGGGAGGACGATGAAGCGTTTAGGAACACCATTAGGGCCGTTGCTGAGCTTCAGTTCGATAAGGTGCACATAGCTCAGTACACCATCAGACCGCGAACAGAGGCTGCCTCGATGCCGCAGGTACCCGAACACGTCAAAAAGCTTAGATCAACCATCCTCAGTAAGCTAGTCGAAAGGATCGGGCTCAACATAAACCGCGAATACGTAGGCTCCTTAGCTAAAGTGGTTATCACGGGAAGAGGCTTCCGGGGAGGTACCGCCGGCAGGACATTGAACTACAAGCCGGTCATACTATCAGAGGGCATTGAGAGAAGCCACCTGGGGGAAACGCAGGTGGTTAAGATAGCTGATGCGACTTTTTACGATCTGCGTGGTCAAGCTCTACGATCACTACGTCCCTAAATGCTTGAAGGATCTCTACGATCCTTCACGGCAAGGGCCTTTGTTTCGAGCGAAAAATCATGTTAGCTCTAGTTCTACAAGTACTGGCTCAGGGATAGAGGGGGCCTCAACTAGCGCCTCATCGTACCCGAGCTTATTCAGTAACGAAGCCAGCTTACCGTCGAGGTTCATCGATCTCGATATCGTGGCTATGTCCTCGGCTGACTTCAGGGACTTCACTATCTTAACATTCGTGTTGTTCATGACTTCGTAGCCTAGCCCTGCTGGAGACTGCGTAACGACTACTAGTCCTATGCCTAGCTTCCTGACCTCCGCGAGGTATCTCTGGAGGAGCTTACTCTTGGTCATGATGTTATGTGCTTCTTCCACTACCACATATATGTTACCGTCTATGGCTTTCTTCTCCTTCAGGTACTTGACGGCCTTGAGAACCCCCAGAGCCGCTAGACGCTTGAGCTCGACGGTCTTCAAGGTGCTTAAGTCGAACACCGTTAGCCTGCCCTTAAATACCTCACCAACCCTATGTATCTCTTCAGGGTGGACTACCCGGAATATCTTCCCGTACTTAAGCAGGAGAGACACCTTCCTAGCTAGGGAAGCTCTCGTCTCTATTTCCCACCTAGCCTCCGGCTCGTAGGCATCCAGTAAGTCGGTCACGATCTCCAGGTCTCTAGGCCTCCTCAAGACCTTAGTCAGTAAGTAGGCCTGTGGAGATGTAAGATCGAGTACTTCCTCGAGAAGCGACACAGCATCTAGGGAGTCCTCTATAGGTACGAGCACAGGTTCTTCCGCACCCACAGACACGGTGCGGTCTCCTACCCCTAGGTACTCACCGTACCAGTCCAGCACTAGGACAGCACCGTACTGCCTCAGCTTACTAGAGAGCTTCATAGCCAGGCTCGTCTTCCCGGAGCCTGTAGTCCCAACAATAAGGCAATGCCTCAGCATATCCTCCGGTGTAACGTATACCGGCAGCCTAGGTGCTTCGCTGGTATACCCTATCAGCACGCCCCGGTCGCCTAGTCCGTTACTACCTGCATGTATGGAAAACACAGCTTCTACCCTACTCTGCCTGCGGAGGCGTGTAGTAAAGGGACCGACCCGCAACTCGAGGACAATATCCTCACATCATCCCCGAGGACATACCTGAGTATAGGTGAAAGATACTCAACGCACTTCTCCTTAGAGACTACCTCCACTAAGACCCTCAAGCTGCCGTCGGAGTACTCCTCAATAACCCTAACCCTACTAGGGTCACATGAAACCACAGCAGCCCTTATGAGTTCTACTGCCTTAACTTCGACCGGCCTCCTAGCGAAGACCCAGAGACTCTCGCAGATCAGGTTGCCCCACAGATAGCTGCAACATAAAAAACGTTCGAGGCTGGACGCATCAAAAACCCTTATATTTCTACTTGGGAATCCTCTGTGTTGAGGAGGTATGAGTCCCCAAGAACATGGGCAGCAGTATGCCAGCGGCAACCACCCGGAGGTGCTCGGCCGGCTGGAGGTTGTGGGTAAAGTATCTGAGGTTACAAGGTCCTACATACCGAACGTGATGATCTATACAGTTGACTGCGGAGATGTTAAGGTGAGGTTCGATGCGCACAGTAGGTTGCTGAGGCTTAAACCGGGTGATGCGGTAGCCATATCGATAAGTAAGGAGCTCCCACCGTACAACAAGGGAGTGGACTTCGTCATGTGGGGTTATGTAATCAGCGTTAAGAACGATGACGAGCAGTCCTCTAAGATAGTCCTGTCACTCTGGGGGTTCATCGTAATTGTTGAGGCAAGTAAGCGCGAGTTCCTCTCAGGGTTCAACGTTATGGATAAGGTCTACTTCAAGGTGGCTAGGTTAAGTACTTAAGTACGTACCTAGCTAGTGCCCTCGAGACAGCTGGTGGGACAGCCTCACCAACTTGGTTGTACTGCTCCTCCTTACCACCAAAGAAGACGTGATCATCTGGAAAGCTCATCAGCCTGGCTTGCTCCCTTACCGTAAGTAACCTAGGTTCATAGGGATGTATAAATCGGGATGAGCCTAGAACGGTCGGTGCTAGGTCGAAGGGATCGAGCTTTACTAGATTAGGGTAGAGCCTCCCACCGTAGCCTCTATATTTAACTAAGGCTACCCCGAACTTAGCTTTAGATGCTCTCCTAAGCTTCCTAGGGCTTAGGGACGGAGGTATTTCGTGATTCGGTATCAGGGGATCCTGCGAAGGAGGTGGGAGATCCCCTATAGCTTCCCACACGGTTCTCCGGGTCCTCTCCTTGGGCGGGTTTAGCTGAACATTCGATATGAAGACCCTCACCCTCCGCGACGGGGCCCCGAAGTCCTCAGCCCTCAGTATGTTGTAGTAGATGTTGCTGTATCCTACACCCGCAAACTCGCGCCTGATGGCATTTCTTAGATCCCCCTCTAGGATGGCTGGCACGTTCTCCATTATGAATATCTTTGGCCTCATGCAGCCCACCAACCTCACGAACTCTAGAACCAGAGAGCCTACGGGATCTGAGTACAACCGATCTAGAGGCTCCTTAAGCCTCCTCGGATTCGCGGCAGTAAATGGTTCGCATGGAGGGGAACCTATAACGAGATCGGGGTGTTGACCGCCAGTAAAGTACTTGATATCGTCACATGACACATCTCTTATATCTTCGTTAAGAACTACAGCACTGGGAAAGTTAGCTGTAAAAGTTCGGGCCGCTGACTTGTCGTTGTCTATGGCGAGGAGAGTCACAAACCCTTCTTCAACAAAACCGCGTGAAAATCCTCCAGCACCGGAGAAAAGGTCAAGAAGAGACGAGCCTCCACTCATCTTCTATCTCTTTGGCCAGCTTCCTGACGAAGCCTCTCAGGATCTCAGCGTACGGGTTTCTATCTTCCTGAACTAGGAGGGATGAACACTTAGGGCACCTGAAGTCGAGTTCTAGAGCCTCATCAAACGTCAGCCTGATTCCGTCATTGATGCACAGGAAAAACGCTGTTCTCTCCTCGTGATCAAGCCGCATCTTCAGCTTCTCAAGGGTCTGCCTCTTCCGGTTTAGGAGCACCTGGTTTATTCCGTAGGAGTTCACGGTCCAGTAATAGATGAACCTGCCGTCCTCGGCGGACTGGACTCTGCGGTATATAACTAAGCCCAGGTCGTTGAGCTCGTAGAGCACTCTCCTGACGGTCTGCTCGTCTAGACCTGTTTTAGCTATTATGTCGCTATAGCTAAGCTCTTTATCGCTCTCAAATAATGCCCGGAAGACCCTAGCGCCGTCACTACCGACGTAACCCTCGATGAACTTCATTAGGGCATCAACCCGGTTGCTCACGTAGTACCACCTTCTTACCTCGGGCGCTTGGCTCTACCTGCAATTTAGCATCGGAGTAGATAAATTTAAGTTCTTTCCCTTCATAGAAACGATCCAAGAATACCGCTAGGGCCGCTACCTCCGAGTGCGGTTGGTGACCTACTGCTACGTTGTAGTCGGCTAGCTCGTAGTAAATTCTGGGTACCTTAGCAGCTCCCACGATCGTAAGTAAGTCCTTGCTTAAAGATCTGATCTCACCTATGACGTCATCTATGTGGAGCCCATACATAGTAAGGTGCACCACCACTCCCCCGAGCTCCTTCCAGCTCTTCACATACTCAACTGAGCTTACCCCGTCAAGAACTAGAAAGTCCTTACGCCCCCAGACATCGCACACCTTCTTGAGCCTCTCAACTACCTTATTATCCTTCACATCACCCAGCACGAACCCTGAAGCTCCGAAAGCCCTCGCCACAAGACCTACGTGCGTGGTGACCCTCTTGTCGCGCTCGGGTCTATGACCTAACCTCAGAACGATTACCTTAACCATCAACGCACCACTGACTTAGGTCTTAGGGCTTAAACCACTTCAACACTACGTAGATAACGTCCTTGGAGCTAGGTATAGCGAGCAGCAACGTCTTCCTAACGCTGTGCGATATCCTGCCCCACCCAATGAGATCTCCAGGATCCAGCATCTGATTCTTGGAGACCACCTTTACCAAGAAAGGTGCGTGCTCGAGTCCTGGCCTCAGTCTGTAGACAGCGAAGTCTGTACCGTATTTGAGTGCGGATCTCACAGTAAATCCCTGTGACCTGATGTCCTCATAGACCCTATAAAGCTCCTCGAAATTGCTGAAGGTTCTGCCTACGATTTCTCTCAGCGCTTCAGCCGGCACCTCCTGGTTACCTAGGAGCACCTTCAGCAACCCTTCTCTTGCTAGGTACACGGCCTCGATGAGGGAGAGCTCGAGCGGTACGCTTATGTTGGTGTCCTTAGGTTTCCTCAGGCCTACAGGCTTTCCATAGAATCCGTGCGAGAAGAGGCACCTGGCTTTCTCAATGTCGAATATGACGACCTTAGAGCCTATTAGATGCCCGTATATGACCCCGCAGGATTCGACCCTATCTGAACGACGAGAGGAACCAGATATATGTAGCCACCCTTTTAACTATGTCAGCAGAGTCCTCGAGCTTGTCGAGGGCCTCTTTAATTATTGAAGCACTGGCAGACTCCCGCGCTATCTTCACACACTCGAGACCTCCTTCCCTGTAGAGCTCGTCGATAGTGTCTTCGTTTTTCACTATCTCGGAGAATATCTCCTTAACGACCTTGTCGTTCCCTATGTTCCTGACCATGTCGCTGAGCATGCCCACCATGGCCATAGTTCTCTTGGAGATCTCGCTAACTATCACATAAACCTTATCAGGTACCTTATCCCCTAACTTGCTCACCAAGAACAACCTGTAACCAGCTGCTTCGAGATCCTCAGCTATCCTTATAGTCTCGTCCAACACCATGGCGTAGAGCTCTCTCGATGATATATACTCCGACACCTTCACGAAGTACTCCATCAAACTTAAAGCAGCACTCTCAACATCATTCTTCAACTTCCTGACTTTCTCGTACCTCTTCTCAACAAGGATACTCTGGGATAGGTCCGTCTCCCGTATCATGCTATTCAGTTCGCGCATCTCGTCGGAAACTAACCTGTAGACTCCTACCAGCTGCTCAACTATGCTAGATTCAGCGAGACTGGCACTAGCACTTGAATATCCCACGCCTACCTCCCAATATTGAATTTAATACGGTATTTAAGTCTACCGACCGCAAACTATCTCGGTCACAACTGAAGTCCTCGCCCTCTAAGGCATGAAGGAGGTCAGTAAGACCTTTTAGGGTTATTTAGTACCTTTAGGCCGCAACGGTGTTAACACTTATAAGCTAGGTAGACGTAGCTAAACAGGGCGGCGGCCGAGCGGGAGAACCCCCGTGACCGGGGTTCGAATCCCCGCCCGGCTACCACTTGCTTTATAGCTGAAGTCTTCTATTGTTCAGTGTAGGGAGGGAGTCAGCTTGTCTGAACATATTTCTCGACATATATCGCTTTCACTACTAGGGAGCCTCCATCATTGGGGCAACTACCCACTATCTTACCGACATAATCTCCTTTCTCATGCCTCCTTACGGACTCGTAACCGCACTTAAGGCATCTAACTACCTCGACTAATTCCTCTCTTGTTACCTTAGACTTCGAGCCGACTGCTGAGAGGATCCATGGGAATACTGCTGTTAGTAGTAGGAGGAGTACCGCTATCATTAGAGCCATGAGGAGAGCGTCTAGTTGCAGGGCGAGCATTTTATCTAACACCCACGGTGTTACCTACCCCGACGACTACCGCAGTACCTCCCTCCCTAACCTTCTCTTTTATGATCCCGAGGACCGTGTCATATGCTCTGAGAACACCCTCATATATCTTCTTACTCAGCGGGCTGAGTGCCTCAGCCTCACTCATCTTCACTACTACAGCGTCGAGAGGTATTGAGTACTCGCTGGCTACTCTCTCCATAGCTATCTTCTCCGGGCCTAGATCCCCTATAGCAGCACCAGCGCCGTAGGCGACCTCGCCAGACTCTTCGCTCTCAAGTTTCAACGCTGCGTCTACAGTTATGATTCTGTCGATGTTCCCACCGCACTCTTTAACTAGGCGCTCTAGTGCCTCACCAGGCCACCCAACGTTGGAGCCGGGTCCGGAGGCTTTAATTACGTATACCTTCTTCTTGTCTATCTCAACCTCGTAGAGGTCTGTACCTTCAGATAGCTCGCGTGATGGCTCTCTCCAACCTGCTAACATTTTAGCTACTAGCGGGCCCACACCGTCCCCGATCGGTATTCCTGAGGAGAACGCGTCGACAGAGCCTGCGTATGCTTTAGCTACCTCCATTACCTCGGGGATCTGCATAGCGAGCTGCATCACCATTATCCAGTTGTTGTACTTTATTCCTAGCTCTAGGTAGTGCCTGATCAGCTTGTTCAGAAGTCTCAACGCACTTGCGACCTCGAGAATGCTCTCCACGGAGTACTGGACGCTTTTCTCAGCATCGCTTAAGACCCTCTTCACGTAGTCCCTGACGGACCTCTCTCTAACCCTCACGAGGTGCTTAAGCCTCTTGATGATGTCCGTGGGTTCTATGTCCACGGGCCTGATGAGGAAGAAGTTGTCGATGAAGCCTTCTAGAACCCTCGAAGGCTCCTTCACACCGACACTACTCATATACGCTATCGCTTTTCGCCTAGTATCCGCCTCAAGCTCCTCAAGGGTGTACAACCTCCTCCTAACGAAGGAAGAGAATCTCTGCATCTGTATCTTCTGAGGAATATCTGTGAAGTTCATTAGAAACGAAGCTAGGAATAGCAGAACTATCAGGTACGACACTATGTCGTTACCACCGTCCACAGCACACACCGTTTAAGTAGAAGCCACCACATTTTTAACCTATTCTAGGGTCATACAGGGATGGAGCCCATCACTTCTCAGGTTTGGAGTCTCCAATCATCCCGAGTGCCGCCGCGGGGATTCGAACCCCGGATCTCCGGATCTCCCAGGCAACCGTATGAGTCCGGCGCTCTAACCAGGCTGAGCTACGGCGGCACTCCGTAAATATGATGTGGACAAGAGTGTTTAAATAGTTTTGTGCTTCTTACGCTTGAGAGTTACCTAGCAGACCGATCCCACCATCCTCACAATCACTCAAGTTCTCATCCCCAACGGAATCACCTAGACGAACCACATGGAGAGAGAAGGACCTCACGTTAAGTACTTACCACGGAATTCAATCACATCAACTTTCACGAGAGCTTATATCCTTGGGTTTAGGAGAGGGTTGGGACAATGCAATATGGGCGCGCAACTCTTCGAGTTACCGGAACTTAAGCTCAAGTACTATAGGTTTGGGGTAGGAAAGTCACCACATGTTTTGGTGACAGCCGCTCTACATGGAGACGAAGTTACGGGTACCTATGCCGCCTATAAGCTAATTGAGTATCTCAGGCACAAAGAAGGTGTCGAAGGCACTGTGACCGTGGTTCCCGTGGTCAACGTTTTAGGGTTCACATCGAGAACTAGACTAAGCCCAGTAGACTACGTGGACATGAACAGAGTCTTCCCAGATGGTGCGGGAGCCCCCACCACCAAAAGAATAGTGAACTTCATATGGGAGCTCGCGTTATCGTCTGACTATGTGATAGACCTACACTGTGCTGGGTTAAACTCGTACCAGTACATCCTAGCACTTTACAAGGAGTTCCCTAGGGTTAAGGAACTCACTGATAAGATGCCTTGGGACACAGTAGTCGAATCTAACGGTACACGCGGTCAACTGTTCGTCGAGGCCTCATATAGGGGTATTCCAGCAGCTATAATAGAAACCGGGGGCGGTGACGGCTACTATGACGAGAGCTGGGGGGAGACCATGTTCCGAGTAGTTCTCGGTACCCTAGCTCACATAGGGGCAATAAGAGACCTGGGGGCAATGACCCTAGCCACAGAAAAAACCTATTACGGTAAGCTAGTCCAAGCAAGAACCCCAGTAGAAGGTTTCCCAAGACCTGTAGTGAAGCCTGGGACAAACGTACATAAAGATGAAATCCTAGGCTACGTGGGCGATAAACCTATAAGTTCCCCAGCTACCGGCAAAGTAATACGAATAGAGAAGAACATGTTCTTATTCGAGAATAGCGGTGCCGCTAGCATAGCACCTCTCGAAGGTAGCTAAGGAACCTTCCTTTAGGCCACCTTACCATCGAACTTACGCGTTAGTAGTCTCTATGACAGGTTATGCTCTGCATAATACTCATTTCGTGGCTGTGAAGGGAGCTGCGGATGATGAGTTCAAGAGTGGATATGCCTGGGATGAGCTGGCGCCGCGGCCGGGATTTGAACCCGGGTCACGGGCTCGACAGGCCCGCATACTAGGCCGGGCTATACTACCGCGGCACCAGGTATCTATAAGATAGTTGAGGCTTTTAAAGCTTTGTAGAGCTGCAGTAGTGAGGTGCCTAGATTTGAGTGTTGAGTATGCTGAGATCGGGGAGCTGAAGGAGGGTAGCTACGTAGTTATTGATGGAGAGCCCTGCCGGATTGTTGAGATAACTAAGGCTAAGACCGGTAAGCACGGCAGCGCTAAAGTCCATCTAGTAGCTCTGAGCATATTGAGCGGGGCGAAGAAGACGTTGGTGGCACCGGCTGATCAGAGAGTTGAGATTCCGATAGTAAATAAGAAAACTGCTCAGGTCATCGCGGTCCTTGGGGATAAGGTTCAGCTCATGGACACCGAGTCCTATGAGACCTTCGAGGTAGAGCTTCCGAAGGAGCAGGAAATAGCAGGTAGGATTAAAACAGGAAGTGAGGTTGAGTACTGGGAGGTATTGGGCGTTAGGAAGATAATGAGAGTGCTGAGGAGTTAGGAAGCTTAGGAATAGCTATGTCAGCTGTTTTTGGTAGGATCAAGGACCTGATATCGACATTTCTAAGATCCTCGGAGAGCTATGAGGAAGCAGTGAACAACTTCATCAAGGAACTCCAAAAAGAGATGATAAAGGCCGATGTCAACGTCAAGGTAGTTTTCGAGCTGAGTGCGAAAATCAAGGAGAGAGCCCTCAAGGAGGAGCCCCCCGAGGGGGTTCTAAGAAGAGAGTGGTTCATAAAAATAGTTTATGATGAGCTCTCAAAGCTCTTCGGCGGTGATGTAGCCCCAGACCCGTACCCCAAAAGCTTCCCTTGGATAATACTGTTAGTTGGAGTACAAGGTAGCGGGAAAACCACTACAGCAGGTAAACTAGCCCTTTTCTACAAAAAGAGAGGTTACAGAGTCGGACTCGCCACTACGGATACCTACAGACCCGCAGCCTACGACCAGCTCAAACAGATAGCTGAGGCTATCGGGGTACCATTCTGCGGCGAGAAATCCGGGGATCCAGTAGAGATAGCTAGAAGAGCTGTAGCTACCCTACTGAACGAGTACTCGTGTGATATAATCATAATCGACACCGCTGGAAGACATGGCTATGGCAAGGAGGAGAGCCTGCTAATGGAGATGAAGGAGCTGGCAGAAGCTGTTAGACCGTCTGAGGTCATACTCGTGATTGACGCTTCAATGGGTCAGAAAGCCTACGAGCTAGCTAAAAAATTCAACGAGTGGACGCCTATAGGCTCTATAGTAGTCACAAAGCTAGATGGTACAGCACGGGGCGGCGGGGCTCTCTCAGCTGTCGTAGCGACCGGGGCTAGGATAAAGTTCATAGGCGATGGGGAAAAGCTTGAGGATCTGGAAGTATTCAATCCAAGGAAGTTCGTTGCGAGGATCCTTGGGCTAGGCGACCTGGAGAGCCTCCTCGAGAAGTTCAAGGCTATTGAGGAGAGTGATGAAGTTAGGAAGAGACTGGAGAGGGCTGTGGCCCTAGGGAGGATGTCCATGAGGGATATATACCACCAGCTGAAGTCTATAAAGAAGCTGGGTCCTCTAAGAAAGGTCGTGGATCTCGTGCCGGGTTTCTCCATGCTTAAGCTAGGTGATGATATGCTTAAGGGAAGCGAGAAGAAGATAGATTCGTGGATCGCCATAATAGAGTCCATGACCTATGAGGAGCTAGACGATCCAAGCATCATAGATAGAAGCAGAATTAGGAGGCTAGCCATAGGCTCTGGGAGAACTGTTAACGATGTTCGCGAACTACTCAACTACTATGAGCTACTCAACAAGATGTTGAAAGATCTAAAAAGAGGCAAGCTCAGGCTTAAGGGGTTGGATCTAGGTCGGCTAGGTGGAGAAGCTGGCTGAGGTATGGGGTTATTCTAGCAGGATCCTCGAGGCTGCCTTGAGGGTATTGCGTAGGTATCGGCTCTGCGACCGCTGCTTGGGAAGGCTCTTCGCCCGTTTAGGTAGGGGCCTGGACAACGCTGAGCGAGGTAAGGCCGTCAGGACTTTCCTTACTATGCTCTCCACCAGCCCGCAGCCCCCTGAGGAGGGCTTAAGCCCGCGGCAAGATGACGTGTCAGTGCAATCCGCGGGTTACCCGGGGGTGTGCTATATATGTGGATCGAAGCTCGACGAGATAATATTTGAGCTAAGCAGTAAGGCCGTGAAGTCCCTAAAAGAGAGCGGTGCGAAGGTTTCGAGCTTTCTTGTCGGGGTTAAAGCGGGATCAGATATTGAGAGGAGGGAGCAGGAAGTAATCGGAGTGCTAGGATTGGACACGTGGGAAAGTGTCCGTAGGGAGGTCAAGAGGTTAGTAGGTAGGGCTGTGGCTCGCGAGCTATTGCTTACCCCGGACTTTACTAGCCCAGACGTTATCATCGTTCTGGACTTAGCAGAGAGAAATGTTGAGCTACGTATCCCCCCTCTGATGTTGAGGGGTAGATATGTAAAGCTCGGTAGATTCGTCTCTCAGATGCCCTGGATCAGAAGTGATGGTTCGAAAAAGTATAGGCTCTCCATATATGAGGTCTGTGAAGACTTACTCAGGGTGCTTAATGGGGGTAGGCTAACCCTTCACGCCGCTGGAAGGGAGGATGTCGATGCTAGGGCTCTCGGTAGTGGAAGACCCTTAGTGCTCGAGATTAAGGGAACCACCACTAAGAAGTTCCCACCGGTCGAAGCAGGGGTTGTAGAACTCAAGCGCGAGCCATGGATCCACATAGTGTTAGATGGTAGAGCTAGTAGGGAGTACGTAAGGGTCATAAAGACGATGCCAGCGCGGAAAACGTACAGAGTAGTCGTTTTTTCTCCTAGCGGCCTATGTGACGACGACCTCAAGAAGGTGGAGAGCTTGAATAATCAAACAATACTTCAGAGGACCCCGACCAGGGTGCTCAAGCGAAAAAAAGATGTTGTCCGCCGAAGGAGGGTCTACGAAGTCTCCTCCACACTTATCTCAAAGTACATCATGGAGGTTTTGCTGCGGGTAGATGGGGGTCTCTATGTTAAGGAGCTCGTAGACGGAGATGGCGGTAGAACTACCCCGAGCTTCTCAGGAGTCACCGGAAAGCCCATGAAGGTTGTCCTACTAGATGTGCTAGATGTCGAGCACGCCGTCCCTCAATAAAATAGCGGTCCTATCCCAATTCCCGAGTCCTCACTATAGCCCGCTCAGGGACTCATAGCCTGCAGGTCCCAGAAACCCGAGAGGTATCGGCTAGGTAATGTGAGGACCTAGTCGTAGCACTTGAGTTCTGCATGCTTTTATCGTATTCTAAGGCTAAGACCAAGAAATATAACTGCGTGTGCTCAAGTTGTGTGAGGTGGGGAGATTGGAGCTTCCGGGAGATATAGCAGATCTCGCAAACGTTGTTAGCAGTATGACATATAGAAGGATAGAGGAAGTAGTCTCGGGGAAACCTAGAGAGCTTTACGAAGCGTCCATGCATTTGATTAGGGCTGGCGGTAAGAGGTTGAGACCGCTTGCTCTAGTTCTCGCATCCAAGATGTACGGGCTTTCCCCTGAAATAGCGTCGTGGGCTGCGGCTGCTGTCGAAATACTGCACAACTTCACCTTAATACATGACGACATAATAGACCGAGACGAGTACAGGAGAGGAGTACCGACAGTACATAAGGCTTGGGGCGAGGGGATAGCTATAGTTGCCGGGGACCTTCTCTTCGCTAAATCTTATGAAGCTCTCCTAAGGTTACTGGATTACGGTCTGAGCTACGAGAAGGTTCTATCTGCGATAAGAGAGCTTACGTGGGCTGCCACAACGGTCGCTGAAGGTCAGGCCATGGACATTATGTTCGAGTCGAGAGAGACGGTTACGGTTGACGAATATATCGAGATGGTCAAAAAGAAGACGGCAGCTCTCTTTAAGTCTTCGATAGTTATCGGGGCTACTATAGCGGGGGCGCCTGACGAAGACATAGCTAAGCTCACGGATTTTGCCTTCAATATCGGTATAGCGTTCCAAATCAGGGATGATGAGTTGGGGTTAGTAGCAGACGAGAAGGTTCTGGGTAAGCCTAAGTATAGCGACATCCGGGAAGGTAAGAAGACTATACTGGTGATATACGCCCTTGAGAAAGCTAGCGAAGAGCAGAGGAGGATAATCATGGGCGCTCTGGGGAATGCGGCGGCATCTCGAGAGGAACTGGAGAAAGCAGCTAGAACGCTGATAGAGTTGGGGGCTTTAGAGTACAGCAATAAGCTCGCTGAGGAGTTCATAAAGAGAGGTATTGAGGCACTCGATTCTACACATCCGCGGGACTTAAGGTCTAGGGAGTTACTTAAGTTACTAGCCTACTACGTAACTAGGAGATCTTACTAGCGGTGCGCTTCTTGTCTATAAAACCTGGTGAGGCGACAGCTAAAGTCCTTAGGGATATAGAGGAGATTTCGAGGTACTATAAGCCCGTCAGGTGCTACGTAGGCGGTAGCGAGGTAAGCTGCTTTGATCTAGCACGAGAGCTGATATCTAGAGGTACGGCGGATCACGGCTTAACCATCTGCAACGAGAGAAAAAGCGCCTGCCTGAACGTTGGGGCAGGTTCTCGGTTAGACATCCTAGAGCTAAGCGGGGTGGAGGTGTACTTCCTAGTCGACGTAGCGGATAGAGTGAGGCCCGGAGATCTCATCGCTTATGTAGTGACTAATAAGGGAGAGGTTAGGAGCGTCAGATCAGAGTTCGAGGGTAGGGTTCTGTTACTACATGAAGACCCTACCTCAAAGCCGCTAAAGTACTTTGTAGTAGTTACTGGTGAGGGTGTCGGAGCTGATGGAGGTGGATAGGGTCAGGCAGGTAGCAGTGAAGCATGCCTTAAAGAACTCTATAGAGCATGGGGGGAAGGCTCTTGAAGGTGCTGTAGTTAGCAAAGTGTTCGCGGAGCTTCCCGAGCTCAAGAAATACGCAAAGCAGGTAGTGGAGATAGTTAAGGAGGTTGTGAGCTTCGTAAATAGCCTCAGCACTGAGGAGCGGTTGAGACTCGCAAGGGAGAAATATCCGGAGATACTCGAAGAAGCCAAGGGGAAGAGGCAGTACGAGCCTAAGACATTACCACCCCTCCCGAACTCGGACAAGTATAAGGTTATTAAGACTAGATTCGCCCCAAATCCTGATTTCTATATCCATCTAGGTAACGCAAGACCTGCTCTGCTAAGCTACGAATACGCTAGGGAGTATAGAGGTAGATTCGTGCTCAGGTTCGAGGACACTGACCCGAGGACTAAGAGACCTATGCCCGAAGCATATAGGGCGATCAAGGAGGATCTGAAGTGGTTGGGGATATCATGGGACGAGGAGTACGTGCAGTCCCTGAGAATGGAGATATATTACCAAGTGGCTAGGGAACTTATCTCTAAGGGCGGTGCCTACGTAGACCTCTGCAAACGCGAGGAGTTTAGGAAGTACAAGCTCGAGAGGAAGGGATGCCCTCACAGGAGTCAAGCTCCGGAAGAATCCTTAGAGCTGTTCGATAGAATGCTATCAGGGCACTTCAGGGAGGGGGAGGCTGTAGTGAGGGTTAAAACAGACCTCGCAAGCCCTGATCCGTCGCTAATAGACTGGGTTGCTTTTCGGATAATAGATACATCTAAGTATCCTCACCCACTTACTGGCGATAAGTACGTAGTATGGCCGACGTACAATTTTGCTGCTGGGGTGGACGATAAGCTCATCGGGGTCACGCACATACTTAGAGGGAAGGAGCACGCACTAAACACATTGAAGCAGCTTTACGTATATAGGGCACTAGGTTGGGAGTATCCGGAGGTAATAAACCTAGGGAGACTTAAACTTGAGGGCATGATTTTAAGTAAGTCTAAGATAAAGGAGATCCTGAAGCGGAGTAGGAGAGCTGTTAACATAGACGATCCTAGGTTTGGGACTATAAGTTCTCTAAGGAGGCGTGGTATACTCCCCGAGGTTATAAGGGAGATAATAATGGAGGTCGGAGTTAAAGGTACTGACGCGACAATTAGTTGGGAGAATATTGCTTCACTAAACAGGAAGAAAATAGATCCAGTAGCTCCTAGGCTTATGGCAGTGTTTAACCCCGTTAAAGTAGTAATAAGGGATGTACCGAAGGATCTTAATATAAGGCAGCTCAGGCTCCCTTACCATCCAAGCACACAGTCCCTAGGCTCTCGACTAATTGATATAGGATTGGAAGAGTTAGTTGAGGTATTCATAAGTAGAGAAGATCTTGATGTGTTAAACAGAGACGGAGCAATGAGGCTTCTAGAGTTCTGCAACATCTCCATAGAGAAGTCATCTGAGAAAGTAGTTGAAGCAAGGTTCATAGGTACGGACCTAGACCAGGCAAGGAAGAAAGGACTTAAAATAGTACAGTGGGTTCCGGTAAGACAGCACATAGAACTGGAACTACTAAAGCCTGAAGGACTCAAGCTCAAGGTTCTTCGAGGGCTAGCTGAGAGTTCCCTATTAGAGTTCCCAGCAGAAAAAGTAGTGCAGCTTATACGCATAGGCTTTGTCAAGCTCGAGAAGATATCCAAGAAAAGTAGGAAAGTTAGATCTCTCTACATGCATGACTAAACAATCTCAGAGCACGATCAGCCGATCGACAATTGAAAAGAGTCCTTCAGGATAAGACAAGGGAAAGCTTGAGGATTCTGTTATGTTGTGGTATTTTCGTGGCTGGTTTCTAAGCCCGCTACGGGATGTGGAGGACCGATGGACCCTGCCCTGAAGAGTGAGGTTCTCTAAGGCGGGAAGAGGTTGAGTATTTTCTCTGACCACGTCAACATCGGTGCGAGTGAGACTCTACAGCCATAGCTCCGAGTCTAGATTGGGGTCGAATCCCTGCAGCGAGGAGGTGCCACATCATTAAGCTCTTAATTTTGAAATAAAATGATAAAGAATCTTTTTCAATATTTTTAAAAGTAAATGGCAATTAATTAGATAAAAATTAATAAATGATAGGAGGTGTGGGTACGGGGGGATACACTTATATTTACAGCGAGCATCAGGGCTCTAGGGGAGATGGAGGGAGTCAGGTACAAGGTATATGGGAAACATGTTTACGGGAACCTTTACGGCTGTAGCTACGAGTTGTTAGCAGACTCAGAATTTCTTAAGGGGGTAGTAGTAGAGGCAGCTAAGGTAGGTAATATGACCCTACTCGATGTTAAGGTCTGGCGCATAAGCCCCGGTGTGAGCGTAGTGGCTGTAATACTTGAGTCCCATATCGCTATACACACATGGCCTGAGTTTGGCTTCGCCACAGTAGACGTTTACTCTTGTGGGAAGCACTCGAACCCCGAGAAAGCCTTTAAATACATTGTTGAGGTTCTCAAGCCGGCACGGTTTGAGTACACTGTCGCGGATAGATCGTACATAGAGTAAACCAGTCTCAGTTTTGTCCTAGGTGCTATGAATAAAATAAACAACAGGAATGAGCGCCTAGGGGACTTCCACCTCGCATGCGGAGACTTGAAGATCCTGCCAGGTCACGGACAACTGCCAAGCCCGACAACAGCACCCCATCAGCAGGCGTCCCCACCCAAACTTAGACCAAGAAGCCGCGGTTAGGTTTGTTGGCTATGGCTTCTTCCGCACTCTTAGAGGCAACAAAACTTCGAGACATCCCACCAGCTTTTCGGGCGGATCCTAGCTCGGTACTGATGCTTAGAATATGAGGGATAGGAGTAGCGCTAGGATGCCCGTTATTATGGAGACTTTCAGTATCGACCTGACCTTTGCGGCAGCTGACACTATGTTAGAGCTCCTGAGCATTCTAGCGACAGACAGAACTATGAGAACAATTGTGAGTGTGGCTAAAGGGGCGTACACAAATCTATCATAGATACCGGAGAAATATGGTAGAAATGAAAGTGGGATCACCGATAGAAGAATGATTGAAGCTATGAGGGCTGACTTACGAAGACCTAGAACCCTAGGCAGGGACCTCACACCGCGGACAGAGTCCGCATAGTAGTCTTCTATTGTTTTGACTATCTCCCTACCTAGCAGTAGAACGAAAGCTATAATGGCCGGGATCACCGAAGCCGATAGGATCTCATATCTTCCAATACTTAATGACGCCACCAACGAACCGTAAACTATTGAGGCAGAACCTTCAAAGCTGACGACTACGTTCCCCACAATACCTAGCTCCTTTATCTTAGCTGAGTAAGCGTAGACCAGCACAGCATTCAGCAGAACGAACACTACGGACACGTAGCCAAACCAAGTAGAGAAAGCTACACCGACCGCACCGAGGGCTACCGAGAATGCGAGTGCCTCTTTAGGGGATACCCTCCCTGAAGGTATGGGTCTGTAGGGCTTGTTGACTAGGTCGACCATGTAGTCGAAGTAATCGTTTATAGCGTAACCACCGGCTGAAACAAGTGCCACTACTAGGCTAGCCGCGAGCGCGTCTGCTATGTTAAAGGTATAGCCAGCTACCTTGTAGGAAGCTGCCATACCAAGTAGAACGCAGATAACGGCTGCCAAGACGTTGTGGGGTCGAACAAGCTCTAAGTAAGCTAGGAGCTTGGCCTTGAGTCCTACTACGCTCTTCCCCTTCTGTAGCTCCCGGATGGCTGAAGAACTGCGAGAAGGTGCTGACTCGACCTCGTCACCACCTTCTGTGAGCTTCGGCACAGCCCTACGACTGCCCATCTTCACCTTCTCTTCGTCACTCAAATGCAGCCACCTAGTAACACGATGCTCTAACACTTGAGCTCTCTAGAGCATAAAACCTTATCTGACCTTCAAGATCGTGCAACCGAGCACGAGATCCGTCAAGCCCTTATTGTCGGAGTTCCGGGTTAAATGGATACTCACGCCCCCGTAAAACCGTCATCGACAGCCAACAAAGCTCTATTCAGAATTCTGAACCCAAGAGCAGACTTAAATAAAGCTGTGTGAAAACAATATGTCGAGGCTTTGTGAAGGTATGAGGGTCCTGAACACCCCTAAGGCAGGTGTTGCCCAAGGAGCGATGCTGGGGAAGGAGATGAGGCAATGAAAACTAAATCAAATCATATGAGCTATATAAGAGCTGAACCCCCGCCCCGAAGATCCCATATCTCGAGTTCTTAGAGCCAGAATAGTTACTCTAGAAAGATCAGTTCTCCGGTATTATCTAGTAGTTTGTAACCCGGGTAGTCTACTAGCATTTCTTTAAGCTCTCTCGACTTCATGAACTCTATAACCTTCCTTACCTCCTTGGTATCTAAAGACTCTAGGGATACTGCTATATCGAACTTTTCGTACGCTAGCGGCAAGAAGTCAAGTCCGTACTTGATGGCTACGTATCTCAGAGATACCCCCACATCGGCCCGGCCGTTAAGTACGCTTATAGCAACCCCGCTGTGGGTTTTGGCTTCTGAGTAATAGCCTTTAATTCTACTTATTAGCTCGTCGAATGGAATACCTTTCTCCTCAGCTATCTTCTCCAACATCAAATCTATCAGAACCCTAGTACCGCTGTACCTACTCCTGTTTATGAAGACTACATCCTCACGGAGTAGGTCCGATAAGCCTGAGATCTTCTTTGGGTTCCCCTTTGGGACTACGAGCCCTATCTCCCTGAGATATCCGGCTATGAGTGCGATCCTCTTCCCGTACCCAAGCCTTCTGATTATTGGGACGTTGTATGTTCCCGTGTCTTTATCGAGGACGTGAGTGCCTGCTAAATCTGCTATACCCTTAGCAACAGCGTCTAGACCGGCTAACGAACCCGCATAGACAGACTTCACTTGAAATTCTCGCGATACATGCCTTAGTATAGCGTTGAAAAGGTAGTCGTGGCTCCCCACAACTACTAGGTCCGCTACTCTACGGTTGTGTAGCCTGAACACCGTAACTGGACTCCCCGAATCAATAAACGGTACCCCCATCCCAACCTTTATAAACCCGTCAGCCAGCTGAAGGATGTTTACGGAACCCGAACGATAGCTTAGGGGGTAGGCTACAAGACCCCCACGTTTCCTCCTCAGAACTACCGGTACTAACCTCTCAACACCTACATGCCCTAGTACTCTCTCAGAGAGCACTGCCTCTTCATAGTAACTTAAGTAACCCTCCCTAAGCCCTAGCATTTTAGCTACCAAAGGCTTGACGAGAATATTGTAGATCATCATCATCGAAAGCGGGAAGCCGGGAAGCCCTATGAGGAGCTTTCCATTTACTGCCGCCACGAAAGTAGGCTTCCCAGGTCTGACCTTCAGCCCGTGAAACAGCAAGCCAGGCTTACCGAGCCTCTCTACAGCCCTATATGTGACATCCCCGACACCCGCCGACGTCCCGCCGCTCGTTACTACTATATCGCACTCAACCATAGCTTTGGAAAGGGCTTCCACCACTGTTGACTCGTCGTCTCTAAGGATGCCATACGTCGATACTATCACCCCTAGCTCCTCAAGGGCCGCCTTAAGGTAGTACTCATTCACGTCGTAGACCATGCCTAGTTCGAGCCTCTTCCCGGGTTCTACTAGCTCATTACCTATAGAGAAGATGCATGCCCTCATTCTGCCGTATACCTTAACCTTCGAAACACCGGTACCAGCTAGAACAACGAGTTCCTCCGGGCCGATGAGGGTACCCTCAGAAACTACAACATCTCCCGACAGGACGTCATGACCCCCATGAGCTATGTTATCGCCTGGAGCCGCCGGACGGTACACATAAACCGAATCACCCATCCTCCTAGTGTACTCAACCGGAATGACGGCATCCGCACCTCGCGGAACCATAGACCCCGTAGCCACTTCAATACATGTGCCAGGCTCTACAGTGTGCTCAGGTTTCACACCCACCCCTACAGATTCCAAGACCCTCAACTTCACCGGTCTATCTTCGTCGGCACCAACTGTATCAGCAGATCTCACGGCATACCCATCAACCTCTGACCTATCAAATGGAGGGTAATCAGCGAGTGCTAGAACATCGTCAGCTAGAACACGCCCACGCGCTTCACTTAGATCTACCTCCTCTATGGTAGGTCTCAACGACCTTGAGAAGCCTTCAAGTAGTTTAAGTGCTTCTTCTACTGTAACTAGCCGGTGAAATATCTTTGCTGACGACATACCTTTAAAAAGTGCTGGTATTTCCCTAATAAGTTACATCTGGAGGGTCTGACCTACTTCCTCGAGGCACTTACTTAGATCTCCTCGCTAATTCGTAAGCTAGCACCACAACTAGAGTTACGCAAGTTAACGCTAAGGCGTATAGCTCGACTCCGTACTTAGGTACCTGAACATATTGGGTCGTAGTAGCCGTCGCCCCCGGCACCTCATACACCTTAATGTATGTCTCAGTCGCAAAGCTAGTTGTGGTTGCCAGCTCAGTCCTAGTTACAAATTCGAACGGTAGCAGTAACCCCTTCAGATAGGGGTAAGCGACGACAGTGGCTATATCTCCTCGTAGTAGTGGGTAGGTACCCAGCATAGCGAACTGATCTTCAGCTGTATCAGCAAGGACATCTAGGACCCTAGGTAGGAGCGCTGGGTTGGGAAGGTCGGTCCCGTTATATATGACCGAGGCGTTGGAGTGCGGCAGTCCCACACTGATAAGTCCATCAGGGGACTTAGGGTCGTATGCTGTAACCGCTACGAAGAACCTCCACTTATCCACACTCCCCTCTAAAGTCCCTAGGAGTTGCTCAGCTGGGATCTCAGCCACGATGGTATTGTTCCCGGATACGTAGATCTTCTTCAGCTCTATTGAGGTCCCATTAGCTAGCACGATCCTGGAGCTATAGCTACCTAGGTTCGGAGCAATAACCACACACGCGCACCAGGAGTCCTCAAATCTAAGCCGGACGTTGAGACCTAGAGTGTCAGATCTCTTGGTACTGCACCCCCCGGCAATGTACACGTGTACCACCTGAGGCGAGAACCCTAGCGGCGAGTTCAATGGATTATCTAGCGCGGCTAGACCTATAGAGAATCTAATCACGCTGCTGTTCAGCTCTACGGAGAAGCTCGTTAAGTCGAAGTACTCGAGCTTATAGCTCTCGGCAAGAGACGGATTAAATGTGTAAGCCCCGGGGCCAAGGGAATCTCCCCGCGGATCCGTGTAAACTACTTTATCGGAGGAAGCTGCTAGGAGCGCTCCCCCAGGTGAGGTCCACACCCCGGATACTGCTATAATTACTATCAGCACTATTAACACAGCCCTAAATACATCTCCACCAGCCTGCCTCACGGTCGTCACCTAGGATATTCCGGTAGCTTGCGAATAAAAGCGACAGCCATCAACTACGAAACAGCCCCTCAGTGGCAAAGAGGGGTTTCTATCCCACTTTCACTACCTTGACTAGCCTCCTTGGTTGGTCTACATTGACCCCTCTATGCCTAGCTATCCAGTAAGCTAGTAGCTGAAGAGATACAGCTATGCTGATAGGTGTGAAGTACCTTCCAAGCCTCGGTACGTTCACCCTAGCACCTAGGTTCCCTGCCTCTTTCAAGCTATGCGAGATGATGACCGTAGGGCTCTCATAGCTTTGAACTTCCTCCACCATTTTCAGAGTGTCTTCAGCTGCTGCTGGCTCTAGAGGCTCTATAAATATCACGAACATGTTCTTATCGAGTATCGAAATCGGGCCATGCCTCAGCTCACCACCCTCAACACCTTCAGCGTGGACATATGCTGACTCCTTGATTTTCAGTGCTCCTTCTAGTGCTAGAGGGTATGTTAACCCCCTCGAGACTACGTAACCACTGGAGCAGCCCACAACGACCTTTGATGCTTCCCTAGCCTCACTATCTATCCTACTTAAGTTGCTGTCTATTTCTACCCGCACTTTCTCTACTTCGTTCCAGACATCGTCCAGGACCTTAGACCTAGCCGTACCAGCCATAGATGAGACTGACTTAGCTAGGAGGTACAAGAGTATTAGGGTTGACGTGAAAGTCTTAGTCGCGGGAACCGCTAGTTCGGGACCCGCAGCTATAGGTAGGTACAGATTCGAGAACCTCGTTAACCTGGAATTGATGTTGTTTGTTGCTCCTATGACAGTGGCTCCCCTAAGCCTAGCTTCATACGCTGATCTCACGACCTCGGAGGTCTCCCCAGACTGACTAACGGCAATCACCGTATCTCCAACACCGATATTATCGAGGTAGTATAGAAGAAACTCCGATGCGCTAACCACCACCGGCACGATGTTAGCTAGCTCAGAAAGGTAGTATGAGAAGACCATTCCCGCATGAAGACTTGTTCCGTTGGCGACCACGAACACCCTAGAGCTCCTAAGTACTATCTTCGAGGCAAGCTCTAGGTACCTTGCCTGGATCGCGGAAACAGTCCTTAAAACGCTGTAAGGTACCTCATAGATCTCGCGGAGCATGTGGTGTGGGTAGCCATCTGTTAATACGAGGGATTCCTCTAGACTATACGCTGAGAAGGGCTTGAGTACTGTCCTTCCCTGTAGATCTAGAAAAGAAATGGAGCCATCGCTCGCTACAACGACTACCTCGCCTCCAACAACTTTTGTGAGGTTCTTCGAGTTTCCGTACAGCCCCGATACAGTCGACGAGATAGCTACAAGGTCGTCGCTTAGCCCTACGTACAGTGGTTGGTGGGAGGTATATGCTGCTGCTGTTCCATCTCTGAATAGAGCTAGAGCCGATACAAGCCCCTTAGTCCTCCGCATAGCCTCTGTAAAAGCTTTGACGTGGCTTAACCCCCCACCAACAAATTCCTCCACAATATGCGACACTAACTCGAAATCGGACTTTGATGCTATTCTATGACCTCGTTCTGCTAACTCCAGCTGAAGTTCCTCATAGTTTCTCAAGGCACCGTCTCCTGCTATAGCTACCGAACCTTTACAATCTAAGTGCGGGTGAGCGTTCCTGGGATCGGCCTTTCCATGTGTAGAGTACCTAGTATGACCTAAGACCACGGAAGCTGAGACCTTACCTAGGTCGTACTTGCGGAATAGTTCGGTAATGGAGCACGAATCTTTAATTACTTTCAGACCCTCACTACCTACCCAAGCAATACCACTACAATCCCTACCTCGGAACTCCATTCTCTTTACGGCATCCTCAACTAGCGGAACTACGTTAGCGCCCCTTAAAGACCTTATAAGGATGAACCCACCCATGGTAGCGACCGAGATACAGTACCGAGACAAACTAATAAAGATGATCAGCAAGTAAGTTGACATCCGACCTCCTCACTCTAAGAGCATTATTTTCAGCAGTAAAGCGACTTAAGTTTAGGACCGCTAAAGTTGTTGGTGGTGGAGCTGCCTCCCCCAACAGTTACGGTGGGTCTAGTCGGTAAAACTAACGTAGGGAAAACAACGTTTTTCTCCGCTGCGACTCTCATAGATGCTAAGATCGAGAACAGACCTTTCGTAACGATTAGCCCTAACGTCGGCATAGCCTACGTCAGAAAGAGGTGTGCCCACGTAGATCTCGGGTTACCCCACTGTAACCCTAGGAACTCCATATGCATTAAAGGCAACAGATTCATACCTGTGAAGCTCTATGATGTTGCCGGTCTGATTCGCGATGCTCATAAAGGTAGGGGATTGGGAAATAAATTCATGGACGATCTCAGGCAGGCAGATGTCCTTCTCCACATCGTGGATATGGCGGGCGAAACTGATGAGGAGGGTAACCCCGTGAAACCCGGCCACTACGACCCTCTAGAGGAGATAGAGTCTATCGAGTTCGAAGTAGATGAGTGGTTTTACAGTATCATTTCCCGTGATTGGGATCGGTTCTCTCGTGGATTAGATACTGTCCCTTGGGACGAGGTAGTCGCTAGGATAGTGAAGAGGGTGTCCGGTCTGTCGATTAGAAGGGAACACGTAATTGAGGCCTTAAGGGATGCCAAGCTCGAGGGTACTAAGCCGGGCTCGTGGAAAGAGGGGGAGCTAAGGCTTTTCTCGAAGAGATTGAGGGAGAAAGCTAAACCTATGATCATAGTGGCAAACAAGATGGATGTACCGGAGGCTGAGGACAACTTTAAGAGGGTCCTCTCCGTGCTGGGAGATAGGAGATTGGTTGTACCTGTCAGCGCCTTGTACGAGCTCGCTCTTAGAAAGGCTACTAAATCGGGCCTCATAGACTATTTACCGGGGGATCGGGAGTTCCATGTAGTTGATGAGTCTAAGCTGACCACTAAGCAGAAACAAGCCCTAGAGAAGATAGAGGCTTTCATGAGGAAGTATGGGGGTACCGGTGTTCAGAGCTCTCTCAACGCTGCGGTATTCGACGTACTTAAAATGTTGGTCGTATACCCTGTTGAGAACATTACAAAGCTTAGCGATAAAGACGGTAACGTATTGCCCGACGCCTACTTGGTCAGACAAGGTACCACCGCCCTAGAGCTGGCTGAGATGGTGCACACCGAGCTAGCTAAGGGTTTCATAGCAGCTTACATAGTCAATAAAAACAAGAGGGTTGGTGCAGACTACATCGTAGCCGACGGCGATGTGATAAAAATAGTCTCTGCTACAGCCCGGGGCTGACTCCCGTTTGTCCCTAGATGCTCACTCTTATTAGCTCATGTTTATTCGTTGCATCCAGGGACTTCCACCTCGCCCATACTTCACGGGCGATCAGCATGGGGTCATGGGTGGCTGTCGAGCCCAACGGCACGGGGCTCCCATCTACCACTAGCCCGCCTGGGCTTGGAGCATTGCTCCCATTGCCTAGGCGGGCTTTGAGGAGTAGGTTGTAGCATGCGACTACGTCTCTATGCCAGAGCTCCCCACCCTTAGAGCACCTACCGGTTCTACAGCCATTACTGTAGACTATTCTGGCATTGTGTACTGGGCACTTCCTAGAGGTGTTCCTCGGGTCTACATAGACTACTGGGACACTGTAATCCCTAGCCTTCTCCTCAATAGCTCTCTGGACTCCCTTGAAGGACGCCTGGTATACTCTGTGCCTGAGCTGGTCGTCCTTGACATGGTTTATCATCTCTCTAGCTGGCTCCTCACCTAGCTCCTCTAAGACAACAGCGTATTGCTTCTCTCTAGCAACTCTAACAACAATGTTTGCCAGCTTCCACCTCAAATCACTCTTCTTTCTCCTCTCCTTTAACTTTCTAAAGATCCTTCTCTTAACCCTACAGTTAACACCATAGAGCTTGTCGTACTTCTCCTGGATCCTCTTCCTACGGTAGTAGTAGCCCAAGACTATGTCTCTAAAGCCTGTCTCAAAGAGGTATGCCTTGTCATCAACAAGCACAGCTACGTGGTTCTCGTTGACATCAACGCTAACGAAGCCCCTGGATCTATACACCTCAACGCTCTTCTTGAAGACCAAGTAGATGACTAACCGCCTACTTCTCTTATCAAGCTTGACCCTGGCTTCAGAAGCTAGTCTCCAGCCACTATTCAAGTATTTCCAGTATTGCTTATGTGGCTCTAGCCCAATAGCGACCCACCCTCTGTGAGTAGCGATCTCGATACTCGACAAGCCCCTCAATCTCCATAAATGGTTGTCAAGCCATATAGAGACCCTATTAACCTCCGGGTAATCCCTCCTCGCTAAGCCCTTCCTCCTGCGTTTAAAGAAACTCTTAACCCTAGTAGATGCGTCTTGGCACGCCGTGTATGCGTAGTGCGATGGTAGCTGCGGATACAGAGACCTCAACTCCCTATACTTCAAAGCCTTCAACCTAGTGAAGCTCGCTACTCTACCCCTCACAGCGTATAGGACTAGTTGCTCAACCATATTCCTATACATGCCCTCAAGCTCGACAAAGACTCTGAATAACTTCCTAGGTAGAGGTATGGACTTAACAACAACTGTTCTAACGACTTCACTCACACTCCTCAACCTCCTCTAGCAACTTCTTGAAGCCCTCTACGAGCCTCTTTTTCTTATGACTCCGCATTCCATAAAGCTTCCCAGCGAAGGAAGTCACGATCTCTATTAAGTCCTCTACAAGC